>ERZ773213.915-NODE-915-length-16501-cov-3.068162_pt1 | contig 16501 bp, 8 predicted proteins | sample MGYA00580996_ERZ773213 | MGnify/ENA primary metagenome ERZ773213 (study PRJEB29015, sample SAMEA2738152) | human oral metagenome | biome: human oral; feature: human-associated habitat; material: saliva | place: China | collected 2197 ...
ACGCTTTTTCCTTCACGAGAAGGACACTTTTCCGTCCGCTGGATAAGAAGAATACTCGTGATAAGGCGAAGGGCTTGTGTATCACTTCGGAGAGGCATATCGGGGAGGCGTACGCTACTCTATACCGCATCGTAAATGAGCCATTTGCTATCCCGAAGTGTTGTATTACAAACCACTTATAAACTCATTAGAAGATGACAACACGATCCATCTCTCATCTGATCATCGGCTTCGGGAAGGCTGGCAAGACCTTGGCTGCTGACCTGGCGAAGCACGGTGAGTCCGTGATCCTCGTAGAGCAAAGCGCTGCGATGTATGGCGGTACTTGTATCAACATTGGCTGTATCCCCTCCAAGCTGCTGCTGGTTGAGGGCGAGAAGAGCGCCCGTCTTACCGATAAGTCGGCTGCCTTCCAGGCTGCGATGCAGCGCCGTGAGCAGCTGACCTCCGCCCTCAGAGCTGCCAACTATAATAAGCTGGCGACAATCCCAGACGTAGAGATCTTGACGGGTACGGCGCGCTTCCTCTCTCCGAGTGTGGTCGAAGTTTCGACGGAGAAAGGTGCTTGCCAGATCGAAGCCGAGCGCATCTATATCAATACCGGAGCACGTCCAGCGACCTTGGCTCTAGAGGGGGCTGACGACAAGCGTATCTATGATAGCACAGGCCTCTTGCAGCTCGACACGCTCCCCGCACGACTAGTCATCGTAGGCGGTGGCTATATCTCGCTGGAGTTCGCCTGTATGTATGCTGCCTTCGGGACTGATGTGACGATCCTCGAGCAGGGGGATACCTTCCTCGCTCGTGAAGATCGAGATGTCGCCGAGGCGATGCTGGCGATGCTCGCCGACCGAGGTATCAAGGTCGTCCTCCAAGCTGAGACGAAGCGCTTTGTTTCAGGAGAAGAGGCCGTCACCGTAGTGACTTCGCAGGGTGAGTATGTGGCAGAGGCTGTCCTTGTGGCTATTGGCCGTCGCCCCAACGTAGAGGCGCTGCATCTTGAGGCCGCTGGAGTCCAGCTGACTTCTCGTGGCTTCATCCAGACGGATGAGTATCTACGTGCTGCTCCAAATATCTGGGCGATGGGCGATGTGGCTGGAAGTCCGCAATTCACCTATGTCTCGCTGGATGACTACCGCATCGTCCGTGATCAGATCTTAGGCGAAGGGAAGCGGACGACGAAGGACCGCCTGCTACTGCCTACCAGCGTCTTCACTACACCAGCGCTCTCACAGGTAGGGATGACGGAGACGATGGCCGCTGCCTCGGGTCGCCCCTATGAAGTCAAGCGCTTGCAGACCGTAGCTATCCCCAAGGCGAAGGTCCTTGGCGAGACGCACGGCTTACTGAAGGCTATCGTCGATACCGAGACGGGCCTCATCCTCGGTGCTACGCTCTTCTGCCCTGAGGCACATGAGCTGATCAACCTGCTCAAGCTGGCGATGGATCATCAGATCCCCGCAGCTTCTCTGCACACGCAGATATTCACGCATCCCACGATTGCAGAAGCGCTGAACGACCTCTTCGCTCCTAACTAAGGAATAGGCCTCTCGGTCGCTATATACAAAAGGCTCCGCCCCAGATCCCGTCGTTGAGACGTGTCTGGGGCGGAGCCTTTTAAGTTTCAGTGTGGCGACTGATACCCGTTAGTTCGAGTCATTTGTCGTCTGGTGACGAGGCGTATTCCCTGCACCCTGATAGGTGGTAGAGAAGAGACGCAGTGCCTGGTAGGTGAGGTTCCATGCCTTCTGCGTGAAGTCGTAGATGCCACCACCTGGCGCAGGCTGTCCCTTGATCCCCTTGCCATAGGTGAAGATGTCCCCGTTGATACCACCATAGGCGAAGCTACGGCGGTAGAAGAGGTCGGAGGTATTGTTGAACTTGTCGACGAGCTTAGCATTGTCGTTGACGACTTGACTAATCTCCTTAGTGAGTAGATCGGTGATGTAGTTCGGCTTCTCTGTGGTCATACCCCAGTGGAAGTTGATACGGTCGGTGTCGAAGGTGCTACGACGCGTGGGCCCATTGAGCTCAGCACCATCCGCTGCCGTGATATCGTTGTACTGACCTGCAGAGGGGAGCGTACGGGTGATGTAACCCTTCTGGATGCTTGGATACTTCGTCGCATCCCAGAGCTCAGTGTCGACAGCAGCACGGAGGAGCTGGTTGCTTCCGTCGTACTTGCCCGTGGGGATAGGCGTGTCGTAGAGGTTACCGACGAAGTACTTCCCGAGGTAGACAGACTCGATGTCAATGTACTTGACGTAGCGATTGTTCTGAGTGTCTGACCCGACAGGACCCTTGTTGGGGCGTGCCGTGAAGCGCATGAGGCACTGATAGGGGCTACGCTTAGAGTTCCCGAACGAGTTGGGCTCGCGGTAGGTCAAGCGGTAGGCGTAGGAGAGGCCTTCACCCTGGTCCGTGTTGCACCAGTCGATAGCATCGGTCGTGACGAAGTTGCGGTAGCCGAAGGTCGTGGGATCAGCATTCGTCGTCGCATAGGGGAGTTCGAACTGGAGTGCACGATAGCGACCTACCTGATTCTTGGGGTCATGGGCGAAGCGGTCGTTGTGCGTGTTGTCAATGAACTCCATGGGAGTGTAGAGGCTCAGCAGCTCCATCCAGGGCTGTGTGAGGACCTGCACGAAGCCCTTAGCGGAGGTTGAGAAGCCATTCTGGAAGCCGTACTGCGTGACCTTCTTATTCGATACGAGAGGGATATCCAGGTTCTTCGAGTTGTCAGCAACCCATCTCGTGGGGTTGACACCGAAGTACTCCTTGAGCACATAGCCCAGAGCCTGCTTAGGCTGCGTGTAGAACTCTGAGTTGACCGTGTAGGCCTTTCCGAGCTTGAGCGCCTTGTCAGTACCCATGACTGGGGCAATGGTGTAGTTGGGAGCTGTGATTTCTTCACCAGTAGAGGCCTTTGCACCATTGACATAGACGTGAGTCTGGGCATAGCCGATAGCAGGGCGATAGGTATTCCCGATGCGCTCGGTGTAGTCGGTCGCCGTCTCGATCCCCTTGACAGGCATAGCCCAGAAGACGATGACGTCAGTGGAGAGTGCGCCACCCTTCTGACAGACGCGGTCGCCGTCGTAGGTGTAGCTCTTCTCGTAGAAGGGGGTGTAGTCGCGGCTACACATAGCGTTGGAGATCCACTTATTCCCTGTGTTGATGAAGTAGTCCTGGACGCTGAAGCCCGATGGCGTCATGCCGTCAGAGCGGCGGAGGGAGGCCTGGGAAAGGTCGATCTCACCGTCGAACTGCAGGGCATTCGAGCGGAGGGTGAATCCACTGTACTGCATGTCCTTCTCGCTGTTATTGCGGATGGTCGTCGTCAGCAGGACACCCTGAGGCTTGAGACCAATGACACCGCTGGGGACGAAGACGCGCTGAGAGTTCTCCGTGCGGTTGTAGCTCAAGGGAACCCAGCCAGATGCGTAGGGGACAGGGAGGTCTACCTCGTTAGCGATGCCACCAGGTCCGACGGCCTGACGTGTCTTCGTGACATCGGTCGAAGCAGCCTTGGCGAAGCCTACCTTCAGGTGCTTGGTTTGGGGGTCGAAGTCATTACCCCCAGCGATGATGAGCACCGAGAGTGAAGCCTGATTATTCTTGATGTCCTCTTCGCTGATGCCTACGGGCATGTTGATGTTGAACGTGGCGACCAGCTCATAGGCTTGCTTGCGCGTGTTGTAGTTCCAGCTAGCCTTCTCGTAGGTGAACTGTGTCTGCTTACCAGGAGCCTCTACCTTGTAGATCATCAGGAGATCGCGGGAGGGGTGGTTCGTGACGGTAAGCGTCTTGTTATACTTGGCGATCTTACTCTTGTTGCCTGTCCCCTGGCCGTTATCATCGAGGATGTCCTTGGTGGAGCCTTGGACACTATAGGTCACCTCCGAATTGCGGGGATCCCAGTCCAGGGCACGGCCCGATGGCTGGGGATCTTCCAGTAGCTTAGCGTCGTAGGTGAGGAGGGAGCTCTCGAGTGCGACGGAGACGGGAGCTTCTACGTGTGGGCCCTCGTGATCGGGATCAATGGGGGCATCACTGTTCTTACTGCAGGAGCTTGCTACAATAGACAGAGCGGCAAGGAAGAGTCCTGAGCGAAAAATACGATTCATGTGTGGGGTAACTAAAAACAATATAGGTGATATCTGGATGAACTTAAAGGGCTTCTCCTTCTTCAAAGTCTTCAAAGTCAGCGTCTCCTGAGAACTGTAAGAGGAGATTCACTGTGGCTTCGATCTCGAAGAACTCGGCCTTAGGGGCGAGGTAATCTGTCAAATGGGTCATCGTGAAAAGTTAAGTTGAAAGAAGATAAAGCGCTATCGCACGCCACTGATGATCCTGTCTCAGTGGGCTGTGCATGATGAGAGGGTGCTCTACGTGCTACGCCGTCCTGCTAAAGAAATGTGCTTAGGGAGGCGCAATGAGGGCTCGTGAGCTACCGGAAAAGTAAGGGGGAGAGTGAAGGGCGCACGGCTGTAGATAGGCTCTCAGTGCCCGTGCTGGAGAATTAGACCTAGGGAGAGGTCTGAATGCGTATATAGCGAATGTCTTCCTAGCTTGCAGGGACTTAGGAGCGCTTCTACAAGGCGCTGCTAAGCTTAAGCATAGGAAGGGCTACCGCACAAGGCGGCTACGCATGTAAGGGGGATTTGGTGTGAGTGATATCTGCTCGCTCTAACAAGTAGGGCTTTTGTCCATACGCGAATGTGATCAATGCTGTCCTGAGAATGTGGAGTGGGGTGACCCGCTCTCATCGTATGAACGTATGAGGGTATGTAGATAGTACACACTCTCTAATTTATTTTTACTTCGTAGCTGATTTGTATCTATATGTGTAAAGAAAGCGCCTTGTCTTGGAGTGGTAAACTCGCATAGACAAGGCACTTTCTATTGTATGTACGGATTATGCTCGGGCAAAAATTACTAAGGAGTCTTGAGGAGGCGCTGGATCTCGCTGAGCTTATTCAGGGCTTCCAGCGGGGTGAGACTGTTGATGTCCACCATCAACAGGCGCTCGCGGATGTCGGAGAGGACGGGGTCGTCAAGCTGGAAGAAGCTCATCTGTACGCCCCCCGTGATATTGCTACTGGGCTCTGTGACGCTGGGTGTGGCGGCTCGGCTGACGTTGACCTCGGCGCTGAGACCCGTGACCTCGTGGATGTGAGCGGACTCGAGCTGGCCGAGGATGTCGGTGGCACGGTCGGTGATGCTACGTGGCATGCCGCCGAGGCGCGCGACTTGGATACCGAAGCTATGCTCGCTCCCCCCGCGGACGAGCTTGCGAAGGAAGAGCATGCGCCCGTCGATCTCGCGGGCGGAGACGTTGTAGTTCTTCACACGCTCGAGACGACCCTCGAGGTCATTGAGCTCGTGGTAGTGCGTAGCGAAGAGGGTCTTGGGGCGCCCGTGGGGATTGTCGTGCAGGTACTCGATGATAGCCCAAGCTATGGAGATCCCATCGTAGGTGCTGGTGCCACGGCCCAGCTCGTCGAAGAGGACGAGGGAGCGAGGTGTGAGGGCGTTGAGGATGCTGGAGGCTTCCTGCATCTCGACCATGAAGGTCGATTCGCCACGGGAGATATTGTCCGAGGCTCCGACACGGGTGAAGATGCCGTCGGTGAGCCCAAGGTGGGCAGCTTCGGCGGGGACGAAGGAGCCGATCTGTGCTAAGAGCACAATGAGGGCGGTCTGACGAAGGAGGGCGGACTTACCGCTCATGTTCGGCCCGGTGATGACCATGATCTGCGTCTCCTCGTTGTCGAGGTGCACGTCATTTGGCACGTAGCTCTGCCCGAAGGGGAGCTGCTTCTCGATGACGGGGTGACGGCCTGCGCGGATATCAATGACGAAGCCATCATCGACGACGGGGCAGGCGTAGCGCTCCGTGACGGCTACCTCGGCGAGCGAACTGAGGCAGTCCAGCTCAGCGATGACGCGGGCATCCTGCTGTAGGGGGCGGACGAAGCGCGAGAGGCGCTCAAGGAGCTCACTATAAAGGCGTCCTTCGAGGCTGGCGATACGCTCTTCGGCGCCGAGGATCTTCTCCTCGTATTCCTTGAGCTCGGGGAAGATGTAGCGCTCGGCGTTGGCGAGCGTCTGCTTGCGTGTCCAGTCTTCGGGCACCTTATCATTGTGGGTGGAGCGCACCTCGATGTAGTAGCCGAAGACATTATTATAGGAGACCTTGAGCGAAGGGATGCCCGTGCGCTCACTCTCGCGGCGCTGGAGCTCCAGGAGGTATTCCTTGCCGTGGGAGGAGAGGCGACGGAGCTCATCCAGCTCGCTATTCACTCCTGGGGCAATGGTGATGCCACGACCGAGAGCGGCGGGTGGCTCTTCGGTCAGCGTGTGCTCGATGTCGGAGATGAGCTCGCCCATAGGCTGCAGGCGACTGGCTATCTTCTGCAGCTCGGCTGAGTCGCTGGAGGCGAGGAGTGAGCCGATCTGCTCCACTTGGCAGAGTGAGGTGGCGAGCTGACGTACCTCACGAGGGGAGATACGCCCGACGACGGCCTTCGATGCCATACGCTCAAGGTCCCCGATGCCGATGAGGAGCTCGGTGGTCGTACGACGCAGGTCGGCCGTACGCACAAGATCCGTCACGACCGACTGGCGGCGGTGGATCTCGGTGAGGTCAATGAGGGGGAAGGACAGCCAGTGGCGGAGCAGGCGTCCACCCATAGCCGTCTGTGTGTGGTCGATGATGTCGAGGAGGCTCTTACCCTCCTCGCGGTTCATCGGAGAGAGGATCTCCAGACTTCGGAAGGTGAAGCTATCGAGACGCATGTAGCTCAGGCGGTCGATACTCCGAAGGGTGGTGATGTGGCCGATCTCGTGGTGGCTCGTCAGCTCGAGGTAATTGAGGATAGCCCCAGCAGCTGCGATAGAGGCGGGGCGCTGCTCGAGACCGAAGCCCTTGAGACTCTGCACACCGAAGTGGGCGGTGAGCTTGCGACGGTTGTTCTCCACAGCAAAGCTCCAGTCCTCGACCTCGAAGATGAAGCCTCGATAGCCGATGACCTTGTCAAAGAGGCTACGGCTCGTGCGCTCGACGAGCACCTCCTTGGGCTGGTAGGAGCTGAGGAGCTTCTCGAGATGCTCGGGGGTGCCTTCGGAGACGACGAATTCGCCCGTCGAGATGTCCAGCAGGGAGACGCTCCCCATCGCACCGTCGCTGGAGAGCCATACGGCAGCTAGATAGTTGTTCTCCTTGCTTCTGAGGACGTTGTCGCCGAGCACGACCCCTGGAGTGACGAGCTCCGTGATGCCACGCTTGACGAGCTTCTTCGTCAGCTTGGGATCCTCGAGCTGGTCGCAGATAGCCACACGACGCCCCGCGCGAACGAGCTTCGGGAGGTAGGTGTCGAGGGCATGGTGGGGGAAGCCCGCCAGCTCTACGTGCATCGCAGAGCCGTTGGCACGCTTGGTGAGCGTGATGCCGAGGATCTCGGCGGCAGCTATGGCGTCGTCGCTGAAGGTCTCGTAGAAGTCACCGACACGGAAGAGTAGGATAGCATCGGGGTGCTTAGCCTTGAACTCCATGTACTGCTTCATCATCGGGGTCTCTGCGATCTTCTTTGCCATAGTGTGCTTGTGGGGCTTTACTCTGAGGGGGATAGGGGGGAGGAGGAGGGGGATTACTGGGCGTCTTGGGGCAGGACGTCACGGAGGAGATCAGCGAAGAACTCCCCACGGGTCAGGCGCCCGTTGTCGACGACGACGCACTCGACCTCACCGCGTGCAGCGAGGCTCCCGTCGAGATGCAGGATATCCTGATAGAAGACGAGCTTGGGCGCACGCATAGCACAGCGGAGTGCTGAGCGGTAGTGGTCGCCACTGCGCAGGCTCTTCTTATAGGAGATAGATACTTTGGTGACGAAGGCATCCAGGCCATCTTCGTGCATCTTGCCGAAGTTCACGCCCAGACTCTCGAGGAACTCATGTCGCGTATGCTCCATGTAGTGCTGGTAGTTGGCGTTGTTGACGACGCCCTGTAGGTCGCACTCGTAGTCGCGCACCTTCATCTCGAGGGTGAATAGATATTCCAATGGAGTAGTCTTGATTAGTTTGTCCTCCCCGTAGGTTGGGGCGGTATGGGGTGCCGAAGGTCTGTGGCGGGGCCCTTCCTTACCCTATAATATCGTACGAATGAATGCGGTGCCACACGGGTGCAAAGGTACGGCAAAAGTGTGAGTGCCTGCCTATCGAGCCACAAGTGTAGAGCTCTTTAGCAGGAAGCTACGCATCCCCTCTGATCGCCAATAGCGAAGCGAGCACTGTGCAGGCAATCGACCACACAGTGCTCGCTTCGCTTAGCTGGACTTCGCCAGAGCGAATGGGTAGTGCGTTAGATCGGCATGTAGATGAGACCATTGCACAAGGCCATCTCTTCACAGCTTACACTTTCCTCCTTCGAACTTCTCAGCCTAAAGCCTCCGATTTGCGAGAGAAGAAGGTACGAGTAATGAAGAAGTGGTCTTGCGCAATGTCATCTATAGGTATATGAGTACGTGGGTAGAGCTATATGGGATGGCAAAGAAAGCTATATAGCTTTGTGAAGTGGGCCTCTATTAGGTTGTTGCTCTGCGTAGGGATAAAAGTTGTGGACGAGTGGCAGATAAGTTTGGACTACGTACGTGGCTCTAATATCTACGTACGTGGATATTTGGATTTACGTGCCTGGTCTTTAAGACTACGTACATAGATAAATGAAACCCACTACGTGAAGGTGCTTTTTTCTTCACGCGAACGATGCTTTTTCCTCCGCTGGATAAGAGGAATACTCGCGATAAGGCGAAGGGCTTGTGTATCGCTTCGGAGAGGTATATCGGGGAGCTGGGCGTACGATGCCTTAGCAGAACAAATAGAGAACAGGACTCTGCCGCAACAGTCCCCGATATAGGTTGACTCGATGACCAATATAGGTCACTACCACCCCTAATATTGTGGATCAGACGTCCCCCGCGAATTATGGTTGGATAAAATTCCCTATCTTTGTGGCTCAAATTGCAGGACATAGCAAAGTATAAGCAACTAATATATTAGACAAACGAGATGAAAAGAACGTTCCAACCATCGAACCGCAAGAGAAAGAACAAGCACGGTTTCCGTGCACGTATGGCTACGGCTAACGGTCGTCGCGTACTGGCTGCTCGCCGTGCCAAGGGCCGTGCTAAGCTCAGTGTCTCTGACGAGTACTAGGCCAAGCCTCTTGCATTTAGGTCACTGACCTACCCCTTAGAGGGCTCCCGTAGTGCGCACTACGGGAGCCCTTTTTCTTTGCCTTGATACGATGAACATACCGAGAGACTCGCACACATCTGAGCGAAGTGTGCATATTTCTCTATCTTTGTCCTGCCTCCCATGAGGCAAGCGCCCCACTACGGGGCGACAAATCATCCTATATAGCAATGAAGAAAACGCTACTCCTGGGCCTCATCGCCCTCACCGCCGCCCCCGCAGCACACGCTGGGGGTCTGCTGAACAATACCAGCCTCCACGCCCTCTACCTGCGTAGCCTCGCACGTAATGCCTCGCTCGCTATCGACGCGACCTACTACAATCCCGCAGGTCTTGTCTTCACACCCGACGGCTGGCGCTTCTCGGTCAACAGCCAGACCGTACTCCAGCGCCGTGACATCGACGCTACCTTCGCCCCATTCGCTTACTCTACGGCAGGCACTACTACCAAGCGCTTCGAGGGGAAGGCCACTGCGCCCATCGTCCCCACGCTTATGGCTTCGTATAAGAAGGGTGACTGGGCATTCTCAGCTGTCGCAGGCGTCTTCGGCGGTGGTGGTAAGGCCAGCTTCACGAGCGGTCTTCCTCAGTTCGAGGCGAACGTAGCACTCGTCCCCACGATCACGCAGGCCTTCGCTCAGAAGGCTACCGCTATGATCGCAGCGCTCCCTGCTGGAGCACTCCCCCCAGCAGCTCAGGCTGGCTTCGCTAAGCTCATCGACCCGATCAAGGCGGCTAACAAGTACTCCGTAGATAGCAAGCTCGAGGGGCTCCAGTACGTCTTCGGCCTGCAGGCTGGTGCAAGCTACAAGATCAACCAGCACCTGAGCGCCTACCTCGGTGCGCGTCTGAGCTATGCCTACAACACCTACACGGGCTACATCCGCAACATCCAGGTCAGCGGTGCTGACGGTGCTATGCACCACGCTCCTACCTACTTCGGTGCTATCGCCGTAGGAGCTAAGGCTGCCGAGCCTATCGTCAACAACCTGCCCGACGCCCTCAAGCAGCAGGTACAGCCTGTCCTCGCCGTCCCTGGCCTTCTGGCAAAGAACACCCTCGACAAGCGCATCGAGGTCAAGCAGACGGGTATCGGTCTGGCGCCTATCGTCGGGCTGAACTTCAACTACGAAGGGCTGAACGTAGGGGCACGCTATGAGTTCCGCACCGCTATCCGCGTGAAGAACACGACTGAGGCCAATGACTCGGGCATGGAGCAGTTCGCCGACGGTGCTAAGGTCGCCAACGACCTGCCCGCTGTACTCGGTGTAGGGGCTTCGTACCGCATCCTCCCCACGGTCACGGCTGCAGTCAGCTACAATCACTTCTTCGAGAAGTCTGCGAATATGGCTGGGGACAAGCAGAAGACCCTCAAGGGCAACACGAACGAATACCTCTTCGGCCTCGAGTGGAACGCCCTCGACTGGCTCGACGTCAGCGGTGGTGTGCAGATCACGCGCAAGGGGGTGAGCGATGCTTATCAGAGCAACATCCACTTCGACATGAGCTCCACGTCCTACGGTCTCGGCGTCGGCCTGCACCTCACGAAGGAAGCCCAGCTGAACCTCGCCTATATGATCTCCAGCTACAGCGACCACTCAAAGGCTATCAGCACCTACGCTGCTCAGCCCGCCCTTGGCATCGCACTCCCTGGTAGCGAGGTCTATTCGCGCAAGAATCAGATCTTCTCCATCGGCCTCGACTACACGCTCTAAGGCCGAGCGAGTCCCGCTAAACGACCGAGCCCCGACCTCCCACATGGGAGATCGGGGCTCGATCATTTGGTAGCTACCGTAGCCTAACGGCTGTGCTCACAGCACCAGTCGTAGGCATTGCGGAAGGCCTTCATCCATGGAGTCACCTCGTGCTCACGGCGGTCAGCCTCGGGGTAGTAAGCGCACTGCCAGGGGAAGATCGCACGCTCGGGGTGAGGCATGAGAGCCAGATGACGGCCATCAGCGCTGCAGAGTCCTGCGATAGCGTCGGGCGAGCCGTTGGGGTTCGCGGGGTACGCATCATAGGCATAGCGTGCGATGACGTGGTAGCGGTCGCTGTCGTAGGGGAGGTCGAACTTCCCTTCGCCGTGAGCTACCCACACACCGAGTGACGCACCAGCCAAATCACGAAGCATCACCGAGTGGTTCTCGGGGATCGTGAGGCTGACGAACGAGCTCTCGAACTTGTGCGAGTCGTTGTGCACCATCTTATGCTTCAGCTCGTGCTCAGGATAGAGGAGCTCCAGCTCGGCCATCAGCTGACAGCCATTACAGATACCGAGGCTCAGCGTATCGGGGCGAGCGTAGAAGCGGTCGAGCGTAGCCTTCGCCTGCTCGTTGAAGAGGATACCTGCTGCCCAGCCCTTAGCCGACCCGAGGACGTCAGAGTTCGAGAAGCCACCGCAGAAGACGATGAGCTGTACATCATCGAGCGTCTCACGACCCGAGATGAGGTCGGTCAGATGCACATCCTTGACATCGAAGCCAGCGAGATAGAGGGCGTAAGCCATCTCACGCTCACCATTCGTCCCCTTGTCGCGGAGGATGGCGGCACGAACAGGCGCCTTCGCCGTGCGATCGGGATCGAGACCGAGGTCAGCGAGCTTACCCGTGAAGCCCTTAGGAGCCGTGAGGCGGAGGGGCTGATTCTTATAGCCTTCGTAGCGAGCCTTAGCCAGCTCTTCGCCGCTCTGGAACTTATCCATCAGATAAGAGGAGCGGTACCAGAGGTCGCGCTTGGCATCGATGTCGAGCGTGAGCGTGGACTTCTTGCCGTAGCTTACCGAGAGCGTACGACCATCGGCCGTAGGCGTGGCGATGCGAGCGAAGCCGATGCTGGCATCACGCAGTACCTCTTCGAGGACTTCGGGAGCCGAGGTCTGCACGAGCACGCCGGGGTTCTCAGCAAAGAGGAGCTTGACGATGTCGTCCTCGGGGAAGGCCGTGAGGTCGACCGACAGCCCCCCCTTCGTAGAGGGGAAGCACATCTCCAGCAGTGCCGTGATGAGGCCACCGCCTGAGATATCGTGACCAGCCGTCAGCACACCGCGCTGGATGAGCTCCTGCACAGCGGTGAAGGCTTCGCGGAAGTACTCTGGCTCCTCGATACGGGGCGTCTCATCACCGAGCTGACCGAGGGCCTGCGCGAAGGCAGAGCCACCGAGCGCCAGCGGAGAGAAGCTGAAGTCAATATGATAGACAGGGTATGCGGGATTCGCGACGAGCACAGGTGAGAGGATCTTCTTCACATCAGAGACCTCACCGATAGCGCTGATGATGACGGTGCCTGGGCTCAGGACCTTCTCCCCGTTAGGGTACTTCTGCGTCATGGAGAGCGAGTCCTTACCCGTGGGGATATTGATGCCAAGCGAGATCGCAAGATCCGAAGCAGCCTCGACAGCGTCATAGAGACGAGCATCTTCGCCCTCATTGCGGCAGGGCCACATCCAGTTGGCACTGAGGGAAACGCCCTCGAGGCCATAGGTAAGGGGCGCAAAGACAATGTTCGTCAGTGCCTCAGCGATGGCGAGCTGGCTACCAGCGACGGGGTCTACCAGCGCTGCTACGGGAGCGTGACCGATAGAGGTAGCGATACCTGCACGGCCACGGAAGTCGACGGCCATAGCACCGCAGTCGCTCAAGGGGAGCTGGATCTCACCCTGACACTGCTGGCGAGCTACACGACCCGTGACGGAGCGGTCGACCTTGTTCGTCAGCCAGTCCTTACAAGCGACCCCCTCCTGCTGCAGCACCTCATCGAGGTAGTGCTCGACACGAGTAGCGTCATAGCTGAGGGCGGGATAAGTCTTGTCGATATGCTTGTCGACCATGTAGGTCTTGGGCGCCGAACCGAACATATCCGACAGCGCCAGGTCAATGGGCTTATCACCACCTGCCTCTTCGAAGGTCAGGTGCATATCGTCCGTGGTGCGACCGACGACGTACATCGGAGCGCGCTCACGCTCAGCGATACGGGCGATGCGCTCTACAGCGTCGCCCTTGACCAGAAGGCCCATACGCTCCTGACTCTCGTTGCCGATGATTTCCTTGGATGAAAGGGTCTCATCACCGATGGGGAAGGCGCTGAGGTCGAAGTGTCCACCCGTCGTCTCGACGAGCTCGGAGAGGCAGTTCAGGTGCCCCCCTGCCCCGTGGTCGTGGATGGAGATGATGGGATTGTCTTCACTCTCCGAGAGCGTGCGGATGACGTTCTCGACACGCTTCTGCATCTCGGGGTTGGAGCGCTGTACGGCGTTGAGCTCGATAGCGCCGGCATACTGCCCCGTATTCACAGAGCTGACGGCACCACCGCCCATACCGATGCGGTAGTTGTCACCACCGAGCAGGACGACCTCTTCGCCAGGCTCGGGAGTGCCCTTCTGTGCATCGCTGCGGCGGGCGTAGCCGACACCACCAGCGAGCATGATGACCTTGTCGAAGCCGTAGGTAGGTTCGTCGGCCTTGCCTTCGTGCTCGAAGGTCAGCACCGAGCCACAGATGAGCGGCTGACCGAACTTATTCCCGAAGTCGCTCGCACCATTGGATGCCTTCGTCAGGATCTGACGGGGCGTCTGATAGAGCCAAGGGCGGGCAGCGCTGTGCTGCTCCCAGGGGCGATCGGCTGCCGTGCGGGGGTAGCTCGTCATGTAGACGGCCGTCCCAGCCAGAGGCACGCTGGCACGACCACCGGCCATACGGTCACGGATCTCACCACCGGTACCGGTAGCAGCGCCGTTGAAGGGCTCGACGGTCGTGGGGAAGTTGTGCGTCTCGGCCTTGAGGCTCAGCACGCTGTCGATGGACTTACGGACGAAGAAGTCGGGCTTATCTCCCGTGGCGGGAGCGAACTGCTCGAGGTCGCTGGGGCCGTCGATGAAGGCCACATTATCCTTATAAGCCGAGACTAAGTGATTGGGGTTAGCGGCGCTCGTGTCCTTGATCATCGAGAAGAGGCTACGCTCTTCTTCCTCCCCGTCGAGGACGAAGGTGCCACCGAAGATCTTGTGACGGCAGTGCTCGCTATTGACCTGCGAGAAGCCGAAGAGCTCACTGTCTGTGAGCGGACGCCCGAGACGCTCGCTGAGCCCCTCGAGGTAGGAGATCTCCTCATCGCTGAGAGCCAGACCGTGGGCGTCATTGTAGGCGCGCACGTCCGTGATATGCTCGATAGGCGCTGCCGTGATGTGCGTATCGAAGACCGTAGCATCGATCCCCTCATAGAGGGCCTGCAGCATGGGGTCGAAGGATGCATCGGGCCCCGAGACCTCGCTGAACTCCTCGATACGCGTGACCGTGGGGATGTTCATATTGCGCACGATCTCCACCGCATTGGTGCTCCAGGGCGTGACGAGCTCGCGGCGTGTCCCGACGAAGAAGCCCTTGAGGGCGGGGGTATCAAGCAAAGTAGCCCCACCAAAGAGCCAGGTGAGGCGATCGAGGGCTTCGGCAGCCAAGGGCGCCGTGCTCTCCACGACATAAAGCACGGGGGAGCTGTGCTTCCTAAAGAGAGTAATCATTCGGAGACTATAAATATTGTCGTAAGAGGGATGTGATCACAAGGAGATCGAAGCAGAGGGAGTTGGGGCACGGAGCCCCATTCCTATGAGCAAAGATACGGAAAAAGGCAAGGCCTCACTGCCCAGAGCCAGGGGCTCTAAGCGGTGAGGCCTTGTAGTGTGTCGGCGAGCATAGCTTACGACGGTGCGGTAGGCTTTAGCTCGGGATACGGAGGGTACGCCCTGAGGAGAGCTTGGCGCGGGCGGAGATGCCGTTGGTGCGGCAGAGCTTGCTTACCGAGACGCCGTACTGAGCTGCGATAGCGCGGACGGTCTCGCCCTTCTTGATGCGGTGCGTCTTGAACTGCTCTTCGTTCGACTCGCCACTCTTCTTTGGCTTGGCAGCTGCCTTAGCTACTGCGAAGGAGCGGGGCGTGCGATAGGCACCCTTGACGAAGGCGAAGACGTCATAGCGTGGGACACCTGCCTGGAAGTCGAAGAGGTCCGATGGGTCGATGGGGATACCCATGAAGCGTGCTTCGAAGTGGAGGTGGGGCCCAGTAGAGCGGCCCGTGCTACCGCCGAGACCGATGGGGTCACCAGCGCGGACGACCGTCCCTTCGCGGACGATGGAGCGGCTCATGTGGCCGTAGACCGTCTCCAGACCATTGGGGTGGCGGATGACGACGTAGTTGCCGTAGCCTCCACCTTCGTAGGACTTGATACGCACCTTCCCAGAGAAGGCTGCACGTACCGTGTCCCCGTGGCTCAGCTTGAGGTCCGTCCCGTAGTGCATACGCCCGAAGCTATGGCGATAGCCGTAGTTCGAGGTGACTTGGCGGGTGGCGATGGGCATCACGAATTCCTGCAGGTCGATGTCTTGGCGGTCGGGGATATTGACCGACATACCTGCGAAGGGGTTTACGTGACTTCCCCAGGACTCTTCGCCGTAGAGCTCGGAGGCCGGTGCCTCGAGATCTTCGTTTTGCTTCTTAGCTTTCAGATCAGCCTCGCGACGCTGCTTCTCCTTGGAGAGACGATTCTTGATCTCGAGTCGGTCGGCCAGGAGCAGGTGTTCACCAGTGGTGCTTGCCTGCTGACCGGCTGTCGTGCGTGTCTCCTTCTTTGGTGTCTGGGCCTTCCCTGAGGGGGGCGTTGCCGCCCAGGCAGGGAGTGTCGTGGCAGCCAGACACAGAGATGCGCATAACAGTCGCATTCTTTTTCTTGTCATACCAGCTTTTGATACTATATTAATGATAATACCTGGCGGGAGCGCGCCTCCCGTCGGTGTGCATGGTTGCAAAGTATGCACCATACGACAAATGCAAAGATAACCAAATAGTTACAAACGCCAACACTGCACAAGCGCGCAGTATATGTGCAGTCCCCGACCCATCTTCCGCCCTTCCGAGCCTCAGGTGTTGGGTGCATTCACCTTAATAACGTGGGGCTTTTTACTCAAGGTATATCCCTCGTCACTCGCACCACCTCCGACAGCTCACGGGACCGCTCCCCGAGGGAGTTTGCAAACTTATCCACCATTGCCGTCAAGCTGCGGAATTCAGAAAAAGAAGGGAATAAGCACACCTCCTCAGCATCAGCGACTTTGCAAAGAGCGGATACTAACCAATAGTGGTGAGTGGTGTGAACCTAATATAGGTCAGTGAGTGAACCTATATTAGGTTGTTGCTCAGTGTAGCGATAAAAGTTGTGGACGAGTGGCAGATAAGTTTGGACTACGTACGTGGCTCTAAT
>ERZ773213.941-NODE-941-length-16284-cov-104.497874_pt1 | contig 16284 bp, 14 predicted proteins | sample MGYA00580996_ERZ773213 | MGnify/ENA primary metagenome ERZ773213 (study PRJEB29015, sample SAMEA2738152) | human oral metagenome | biome: human oral; feature: human-associated habitat; material: saliva | place: China | collected 2197 ...
TCGTGAAGGTTTCGTCGGCGTCTGCGGCCTCGTCGAGGGTGACCTGCTTGAGGATGCGACGCTCGGGATCCATGGTGGTCTCCCACAGTTCGTGGTCGTTCATTTCGCCGAGGCCCTTGTAACGCTGGATGCCGCCCTCCTTAGGCAGGCGGCGGTTGAGTGCGGTGCCAGCTGCCAGGAGCTTGTCGCGTTCCTTGTCGGAGTAGGCGAACTCATGTTCGGCGTTCGTCCACTTGATGCGGTACAGCGGGGGCATCGCAATGAAGGTGTGGCCGCCTTCGATGAGGGGTCGCATGTAGCGGAAGAGGAGGGTCAGCAGCAGCGTGGCGATGTGCTGGCCGTCGACGTCTGCGTCCGCCATGATGACGATCTTGCCGTAGCGCAGTTTGGAGATGTCGAAGTCTTCGCCGATGCCGGTGCCAAACGCGGTGATCAGGGAGCGGATCGTGTCAGAGGACAGGGCCCGGTCGAGGCGAGCTTTTTCGACGTTGAGGATCTTGCCGCGGATCGGCAGGATGGCCTGACGTTCGGGGTCGCGACCGCCGACGGCGGAGCCGCCTGCGGAGTCTCCCTCGACGATGAAGATTTCGCATTCGGAGGGGGTGCGTGAGGAGCAGTCGCGCAGTTTGCCGGGCATAGAGGCGGATTCGAGCACGCCCTTTCGGCGGGTGGCCTCGCGGGCTTTGCGGGCTGCGACGCGGGCGGCCTGGGCGGCTTGACCCTTATTGATGATGGCCTTGGCGTCGGCGGGGTGGGCGTCAAACCAGTCGGTGAGCTTGGAGTAGACCTGTTGGGCGACGAAGGTACGGGCCTCGGTGTTGCCGAGCTTGGTCTTCGTCTGGCCTTCAAACTGGGGCTCAGTGAGCTTGATCGAGATGACGGCGGTCAGGCCTTCGCGGACGTCGTCACCGGTGAGGTTGTCGTCCTTGTCGCGGATGATGCCCTTGTCGCGGCCGTAGCGGTTGACGAGGGAGGTCAGCGCAGTGCGGAAGCCCTCCTCGTGCATGCCGCCTTCGGTCGTGTTGATGGTGTTGGCGAAGGTGTGGACGGAGGAAGAGTAGGCGGTGGTCCACTGCATGGCTATTTCCACGCTCATGGTGCCTTCGTCGTTGTCAGCTTCGAAGTCTATGATCTCGTTGTTGATCGTGTCGGTCTTCTTGGCGGAATCGAGGTATTCAACGTAGTCTCGCAGGCCGTGCTCGTAGCAGTAGGAGACGGTGCGGTGGCCCTTGGTCTTCTTGTCCGAGGCGTCCTCGCCGCCGGCGATTTCGTCGCCTTCGTCGGTGGCGAAGTCGCGTTCGTCGGTCAGCGTGATGCGCAGGCCCTTGTTGAGGAAAGCCATCTGCTGGAAGCGCTGACGTAGGGTCTCGAAGTCAAATTCGACGGTTTCGAAGATCTCCGGGTCTGGGTAGAAGACCTGCGTGGTGCCGGTTTCGTCGGTAGCTTCGCCGCGTTCAAGGGGGGTGATGGGGGTGCCGCCGTTTGCGAACGACATGCGCCAGACGTAGCCCTGTCGGCGAATCTCAGTGTTCACGCGGGTGGAGAGGGCGTTGACGACGGAGATGCCGACGCCGTGGAGGCCACCAGAGACGGCGTAGCCGCCGCCGCCGAACTTGCCGCCGGCGTGCAGGATCGTCATGACGACCTCGACGGTGGGCTTGTGCTCGGTGGGGTGTTCATCGACAGGGATGCCTCGACCGTTGTCGACGACCTTGATGCCGCCGTCTGCCTGGATGGTGACCTCGATGTGGTCCGCGTAGCCAGCCAGGGCCTCGTCCACAGAGTTGTCGACGACCTCGTAGACGAGGTGATGCAAGCCGCGTTCGCCGGTGGATCCGATGTACATGCCCGGGCGCTTGCGGACGGCTTCCAGGCCTTCGAGGACGGTGATGTCCGATGCGCCGTAGGACTGCTCGCCTTCGGCGGTCTTCTCGTTGTCAGCCACGTGGCTCCCCTCGCATTGCGCGAAAAATAGATGTTTAACCTTGTAGATTCTACCAAAAGTGGGGCTTGTACCAGGGATTGACAGAGCCGGAGGGTTACTTCACAAACTGTGAAATTGCAACGAAAAAGTGACTGTGACCAGTCGCATTGTGACCGTGTTTCTGACGGGGACGACACAGGGCCGCACTCCCACCCTGGAGTGCGGCCCCTCGTCTGATTGTCGGTAACGCAACGCTACTGACGCCTGTCGTATTTGCGTGTCCCTCGTCCGCCGTCGCGAACGAAGGGCGCCGTCCTATCAGCGCGGATACCAGACGTAATCGGGGATGTCGTTTCTTGGATCATCGAAGTCCATGCCGCTCAGAGTTACGGGATCATTCTCATTGTTAAGAGTGAACGCAGTCACGACTGTCTTCGTATCACCGGGTTCCACGACGGAGTAGATCGACCAGAAGTCATATCCCCTCGGCGCGTTGCCGTAGCGGTAATCAGCACTGGACAGGATGTCTCCGTTTTGTTTCGCATCGGGCAGGGCAAGTGGAATCGTGACGTCCCTCGACCCATTGTTGGAAATCGAGTAGGTGATGACGACAGTGGGTTTACCGTCTTCGTCGAGTGGACCTATTTCGATGTTGGTGCTTTCGACGCGGACGGTACCGTGGTTGAGGTCAGCCTTGTAGCCGTTTCCGCCAAAAAGAGATCCGGAGTCCACAAGCTTCCAGATGGCCACGCCTGCGACTAGGAGGAGGACGACCGCGATGGCACCAACGATGAGGGGAATAGACTTCGTTGCCTGCCGGGAAGCGCGCATCGGGAGCACGCCGCCCTGGTTGTACCCCTGGCCATACACCGGCTGGGCGCCGTACCCACCGTAGCCCTGCTGGGGAGCACCATAGGTACCCTGCGTGCCCTGGGGGTTCGTCTGGGGCGCAGCGCCCTGGTAATAGCCCTGGCTGTATGCCTGCTGCGACTGGGCATCATACCCACCGTAGCCCTGCTGTCCTTGGGGGTATGAGCCCCAGCCGTTTGCATTCTGCGGAACGTTCGGATTCGTCATCATGACTCCCTTGCGAGACTCGCGCTCGTCGCGCGATATTTACTCTGTAGCCTAGCAAATTCCGGGTGCGCCAGGATGTCGTTTCCAGCAATCAATGGTTCGCAATTTTGCCATATGGTCGCACGGGTGTGCGTAAAACCAGCGGGACCAGTCATGATCCGTAGGTCTCGTCGTCACTGTGGTTTGTCTTCGTGAAGGTGATGGGCGCGGTAGTATCGCCGTTCCAAAGAACTTGGGGCCGCTCTCCAGGAGGAGAGCAGCCCCAAGTGTGGTCACGCTGCGATGGCCGAAAGTATGTCCGCTACATGGTGGGTACCTTCGCGCTCATCCCAGGGGACGATCAGACGAATCACGGCTGCCACGTCCAGTCGGGGATGCTGGCACGGAAATCGTCGAAGTCGAGCGTCGTGAAGACAACCGGATCACTGTCGTTGGGGAACTTGTAGGCCCAGGTGAAGGTCTTTGTCTGACCGGCCGGAACAGTCACGAATGAGTACCTTTCGACACCAGCCGGCTCCTTGCCGCGTTCGAAGTACGTCTTCTGCATATCGATGCCCTTCTGCTTGGGGTCGGGCGTGTAGAAAGTGGCAGACACTTCATCGCTGGAGTTGTTCGTCATCTGGTACGTCACGAGGATGGTGTTGGCACCATCTTCGTCGACAGGTCCTTTTTCGATCTTGGTGATCTCAGTGTGCACACCAATCTTGAAGTCGACGGAGTAGCTGCCGTTCGCGTGGTAGCTACCAGTGTTTGAGGTTCCGGTCGGAGCACCCGAAGATGTGGGGGTCGGGCCGTTCGACGCAGAATTCGAAGCCGTAGGGGTCGGGCCGTTCGACGCAGAATTCGAAGCCGTAGGGGTCGGGTCCTTCGTCGGATCCGGCTTTGGTTCATCCTTGTCACCCAGGAAGATCACGGCGGCGACAGCGATGAGAGCCAGAACGACGACGCCGGCGATGGCAGCGACGATGATCGGGAGCTTCGACTTCTTCTCAGGGGGCTGAGGAGCGCCACTACCGTATTCACCGGGGAACTGCTGGGTCTGATCCCCATAACCAGCCGGAAACTGCTGGGTCTGATCCCCATAACCAGCCGGAAACTGCTGGGTCTGATCCCCATAACCAGCCGAGAACTGCTGGGTCTGATCCCCATAACCAGCCGAGAACTGCCCAGTCTGATCCCCATAACCAGCCGAGAACTGCTGGGTCTGCGCGTTGGCAGCGTTAGGGTCACCCTGGCCGTAGGGCTGCGTTGGATCGGGTTGGCCGCCCTGGTCATTTCCCGGGTTCCAGGAATCCTGGCCCTCGGGAGCGTAAGGGTTACTCATTATGACTCCTCATAGAAAACGCACTGTTGTGCGGGATGGTATCTGGAAGCGTAGCAAAACAAGATCGAAATGTGGAGTGGTTGTGACATTATTTGACCGGTCAAGAAGATGATGAGCCTTCACCCGTTCCTCTGTCTCGCCTCGCGTCGAGCGTCGCTCGTTGGTCATGAGAAGGCAACGAAGACGCGTTCGTGAAGGTCAGAGGGAAGGCGCGCGATCAGGACGGTTGGACGACGATGTTCGGGAAGTCGTAGTAGTGTTCGCCTTCGGAAAGTTCCGTGGCGAAAACAACTGGCTCGCCGACCTTTAGGTACTTGTAGCCGACCACGATCGTCGTGGTGTCGCCAGGCCTGATCATGTCATCGTTCATTTCCGAGACGATGTCGGGGTGCTCGTTGGGGTCGAGGTTAGCTAGATCGAGGTCGATTCCGTTTTGGAACAGTCGTGGAATATGGAGCATGACAAATTCAGGGTCGTCGGTATTGTTGGTCATTGTCAGGGTGACCAACAGGGTGTCCGCCCCGTCTTGATCGACGGGTCCACGTGTGAGTGAGGTCGACTCAATATGGAACTTACCATCCAGTACGTCAGCTGAGTAGTGGTCCGCCTGAATTGTCTTCTCTTCCCATGGCTCGCTTGACGACCCTAAATTACCGCCAGGTCGATTCATCAGGACCCCAACACCAATTCCCACGGCAAGGGCGAGCACGAGGGGGATGATCAAGACGACGGCCAGGATGGAGTTTTTTCGTCCCTGCCGAGGAGCACTCGGATTGGTGACTGGATAGCTCACGTTGTTTCCTTCGTTGTTGCACTGGATTGCCGGATCAGTACGGGTGCCAGACCCACGTTTCGTTGTCTGCTTCCTCATTCTCGTCGTCGGGCGAGGCCTGCCACAGTGGTGCGTTCGGGTCCTCCTTCATGGTGTACCACCGCTCGAAGGTGACTGGTTCGCCAGGGTATGCGTATCTGTATGCATACGTCAAGGTCATCGTTTCACCGGACTCGATCTCGTATTTCCAATCGTTCACTCCCTCGGGTTCCTGATCCGATTCGAACTCTGCATCGGGAAGCTCCGTCCCCTTCTGGATTAATTTGGGAAGAGCGAGTCGGACACGCTGCGTGATCGCGGTGTTGTTGACGAGAGTGTAGGTCACGAGGAGGGTTTCTGAGCCTTTTTTATCGACTGGTCCCTGCTTGATTGTCGTCGTCGTGATAGTGAACTTTCCATCGAGGTACTGAGTCGAGTATTGATCGCCGTTGCCGGTTGCCAGGGGTGTCGGCGTGGTCGAGGACGGGTGAGTGCCGTCGGCAAGGAGTCCTCCGGGACCGAACGTCGCGAAACCGCAGGAGACGAGCAAGGCGACGACTACAACGGCGACGATGGCACTGACTGCGCGCTTCAGTTGAGTCGTCTCAGAGTCATTGGACGAGGCCGGGGCGATCCACCCGGACCCGGACTGTTCGGGTTTAAAAGCCGCCGCCTGGCGGCCGCGACCGCGTCCTTGGAGCATGCTATCGGCCTGCGTCGGCTTACTGGTGTCGCCACCCACGCGTGCCCCGCTCGTGCGCTGCACTGGCGGACCGTAGGGATTCGTCATCGTTACTCCTCGTCCTCGGACTACAGATTGAAGACTAACAAAACCTGACCAATATGGCTAAATACGTTGAGGACACTGCCCCTGGGTGCCTAACCGTAGTCCTCGCGAGGACCTCGTCCTCTCACGACGTAGGGTCCCTTCTTCCACGAGGGCGCGACAGGACCGAGGATGATGACCTGTTCGACGACGCCGGCGCCGACTTCCTCGGCGATACGCCGCTCGATGGTGGGAAGCAGTAGCTGGAGCTGTTTGGCCCAACCGGTTGTTTCAGCGCGCACGACGAGCTTGTGGCCTTCGAAGGTTTCGACATGCGTATGATCGGCGTTATAGGGTCCCACGATGTCTCGCCATTTCGCCATGACGGAACCCATTTTGGTGGGTGTATCCCACGATCGAGCGCTGATGGTACGCGCGAGGATTGCTCCCAGCGAGTTGGCCCGCTGGTAGCGTGGGCGCATGGCGGCCATGCCGGGGGAGCGGCTCCATGAGGTACCGGTGTCCTCGAGGGCTTGGCGCAGCGCCGTGAGGTCCCCGTCGGGGTCCTCGTCAGTGGATGAGGCCGGGGTCGGTCCTGCGTAGCGACGATAGGCAGTGGATCGCGTGGCTGCGCGCTCCTGAGCGTCGTGTGAGTCTCCTGCGAGGCGACCGAGTCCGTCGATTTCGATGGCCGTATATTCGCTGGATCCGTCGAGGCTGCGCCTGGGGCGCGTCTCGTCGAGACCCCACGAGGGTAGGGTAGAGCGAATGAAACCGTGGTTGCGGGCGACGCGTTGGGCGCGTTCGAGGGCACGGACAGCGAACTCGTCGGCGTCGGCGTCCTCGCCTGGTGGTCGAGAATAGACGTCCTCATTGTCGGGGCGCCCGGCGCCGGCGGGTGTTAGCGACGCGACGGGCGTATTGTTGCGTTCACTCATGGTCCGCCTCGTCAATGAAAGTGCCGCGTTTCGGGTCGAGGCGCACGTGGAGGGCATGGTGGTCGAGGGAAGGCGGCAGGTCTTCGGCGACCGCGCAGGTGACGATGATCTGTTCGGCCTTGGAGGTCAGGGCGGCCAGTCCCGCCCGGCGCGAGGAGTCTAGCTCGGCGAAGACGTCGTCGAGGATGAGGATTGGGGTGTCGCCGTCCTCGCCGAGGAGCTCGAAGGCCCCGAGGCGCAAGGCGAGGGCCACGGACCAGGATTCACCATGGGAGGCGTAGCCCTTGACGGGCATCGCACCGAGGCTGAGGGTGAGGTCGTCGCGATGGGCACCCACCAGGTTGATGCCACGCTCGGTTTCCTTTTCGCGTACGACCCTCAACGCGGCGTGCATGCGCTGCGTCTGTGCATCCACGTCGGTGAGGTCGGAGCTGGCGGGGCGCTCGGGATCGGTGCCGATGACGCGGTCGACAGAAGCATCGAAAGCGAGGCGCAAGCGACGAGGCGAGTCGGCGACGTCGTCATAGGAGCGCGCTGCCGGCTCCATCAGTGATTGAGCGATGGTCGCGCGCGTGGCCGTGATGCGGGCGGAGAGCGCAGCAAATTGCTGGTCCCACACCTCCAGCGTTGACAGGTCGGGGGAGAGGCCGCGCCGGATCGAGGCCTGGGCGGCCTTCATGAGGGCCGCGCGCTGTCGGGCGACGCGGTCGAAATCCGCTCGAGTGGACGCGTGAATGGGAAACAGTTGCGTGGCCAGATCGTCCAGGAAAGAACGGCGCACCGACGGGTCGCCGCGCACGAGGGAGAGGTCCTCGGGTGCGAACACGACCGTGCGCACGATACCCAGGATCTCGCGGGGCCTGACCTGCGCGCGGTTGATGCGCGCCCGGTTTGCTTTGCCGCGTACTATCTCCAGCTCGATGACCTGCTCACGGCCCGAGGCCACTACCCGCGCGCGGATGACGGCGCCGCCCGGGGCGGCCTCGGCCTCGTCGATGGGGATGCGCACGAGCGCGCCTTCCGCGCCGACCCTGTGCGAGGAGAACGTGGACAGGTAGGCGAGCGCCTCGACGAGGTTGGTCTTGCCCTGGCCGTTTGCGCCCACCAGGACCGTGGGTCCCGCGGGCAGCTCGACGACCCCGTGCTTCCAGGAGCGGAAGTCGTCGAGGGCCAGGTGGGAGACGCGCACGTCAGATGCCGAAGCGGATGGGCATCAGCAGGTAGCGGAATTGCGTGACCTCGCCCTGGTCGGGCTTCTTCTGGCCGGTGATGACGGCCGGCTTCGTGGGGTGCGTGAAGCCGAAGCGCACGTAGTCGGTGTCCAGGACCTGCAGGCCGTCGATGAGGAACTGCGGATTAAACGCCGTGGAAATGTCGTCGCCATGCAGGGTCGCCTCGATGGCTTCGGAGGCCTGAGCGTTGTCGCCCTGGCCGGCTTCGAGCACCAGCTGACCGTCGGTGAAGGCCAGGCGCACGGAGGTCTTGCGTTCGGCGACCAGCGACATGCGCTTGACGGCCTCGAGCAGGGCGTGGCGGTCGACGACGGCCTGGATCGGCGTGGATTCGGGGAAGAGGCGACGCACGGCGGGGTAGTCGCCGTCCATGAGGGTCGAGGTGGTGCGCCGTCCCTGGGCAGTGAAGCCGATGAGGGACGAGGCGCCGGGCTGAGATTCGCTGGACAGGCCGACCTCGACCTTGGCACCCGAGGTCATGGACTTGGCGACGTCCTGAAGGATGCGGGCCTTGACAAGGGCGACCTCTTCGATAGCAGTATCGGCGGGTTCCCAGTCAAGTTCGCGCATGGCCAGACGGTAGCGGTCGGTGGCCAGCAGGGTGATCGCGGGGCCGTTAATTTCGATGCGGACACCTGTCAACAGGGGCAGGGTGTCGTCGCGCGACGCGGCAATCGACACCTGAGAGACCGCCTGTGAGAGCGTGGAGGAATCGATCGCGCCGATGCCCGTCGGCTGAGCGGGCAGCAGTGGATATTCGTCGAGCGGCATGACGGCCAGCGTGAAATGTGAGGAGCCACACACCAGGGTGACTTTCTGCCCGTCGAGCTCAACGGACACAGGCTTGGAGGGCAGCGACTTAGAAATATCTGCCAGGAGGCGACCGGAGACCAAGACCTCGCCGGCTTCGTCAACGGTGGCGGGGATCTGTGAATTAGCGGAGACCTCGTAGTCAAACGAGGATAGGGTCAGCTCGTCGCCCTCAGCCTTGATGCGTACGCCAGCCAGAATCGGTGACGCCGGGCGCACGGGGAGCGCTCGCGCGGTCCACGACACGGCTTCGGCCAGAACATCGCGGGCGACGGTGAACTTCATTGCTGCCTCCAAAACACATAACGGAACGAACACTACTTTACCCACAAGTGTGCCCATGTGGGGTACGACTTAGGCGCGGAACTCGCCTTCGCCGTGGCGTTAACGCGGCGTTGTTGTGCGGAGGTTTGTGAAAAAAATTTTGTTATTCGTTCCTCCCTCCATCATAAGGGCTGTGAATTCTGTGAATAACTCGATTTTTCGGTGCTATATCAAGGAAATTACTGTGCTGTAACTCTGGGATGAAACTGTGGATCGCCCACGTGGACATGTGGACGAATCGAAGGACAAGTTTTCAACATCCACAGATGGCCTCGTTTTCTCCACAGCGATGGACGCGTCGTACACGTGTTGTGCACAGTTCCTGTGGATCCCGCGCGGGCGTCAACTTTTGCCAGCAATCACGCGTATTTTATGACTCTCGCGCCTTCTGTTTGATACGGTTTGTAAGCTCCGACACGTGGTTGAAGGTCTCGCGTTTTTCTTTCATGAGCTTGGAGATCTTCTTGTTCGCGTGCATGACCGTCGTGTGGTCACGTCCGAAGGCCTGACCAATCTTGGGTAGTGACAGGTCGGTGAGTTCGCGACACAGGTACATAGCGATCTGGCGTGCTTCGACCACGTTGTGGCTACGCTCGGAGGAACCCATCTGTTCGATGGTCACGCCGAAGTAGACGGCACATTGGCTCATGATGAGGCTGACGGTGATCTCGTTGTCGTCGGGGTTAGATACGAAGTCCTTGAGCATCATCTGCGCGAGATTTAAGTCGATACGTTCCTTATAGAGGGAGGCCCATGCACCGATGCGTACGAGCGCGCCCTCCAGCTCACGGATGTTGGAGGAAATGCGTGAGGCGACGTACTCGAAGACCTCGGGGGTTACTTCGAGGCCCTCGGCGTCAGCTTTCTTGTGCAGGATCGCGATGCGGGTTTCCAGATCCGGCGGCTGAACGTCCACGAGCAGGCCGGAGGAGAAGCGTGAACGCATGCGGTCCTCGAAACCTGTGAGCTGGGCGGGAGGCAGGTCTGAGGTTAAAACGATCTGCTTGTTGGCGCTGTGCAGCGCGTTGAAGGTGTGGAAGAAACCTTCAACCGTCTGCTCCTTGTTGCCGATGAATTGGATGTCATCGATGAGGAGTATGTCGAGTTCGCGGTAGCGGCGATGGAAGGCTTCGACCTGCGAATTATCTGTCTTGTTCAGGCGAATCGCGTTGATGAACTCGTTGGTGAACTCCTCAGAGTTGACGTAGCGGACCTTCAGGTGAGGCATCATCGACAGTGCGTTATGTCCGATTGCCTGGAGAAGGTGGGTCTTGCCAAGTCCGGAGTCCCCGTAGATAAAGAGGGGATTGAACGCCGTTCCCGGGCTTTCCGATGCCGCTAGTGCAGCGGCGTGCGCGAAACGGTTCGAGGGGCCGATAACGAATGTGTCGAAGGTAAACTTCGGGTTCAAGTGCGTGGGTCCCACGTCCACTGTGGACGCCACGGGGGCGGGTGAGCTGGCCTCTTTTTTCTTTGGGGACGAGGCCGGGGCGTGCGCGGCGGCTGTGGGAGCGGTCGGCTCTTCTTGTTCCTCTTGTGCGGTGACGAGTTCGAGGGAGGGGTCGACCGTGATGGCAATCCTCACGGTGCGCCCCAGGTTAACTGAGAGCGCAGCGGTGAGTTTGGACTGAGCCTTATCTTCGATCCACTGCTTCGTGAAGCCGTTGGGAACGGCCAGGAGAATCGTTCCCTCAATGTCGCCGAGGGGGCGCGCCGAGCGCAGCATCGATGTGGCGACGGGACCCAGCTCGTCTGTGGGGACTGCTTCGAGGGCGGCAGCCCACGCACGTGTGAGGGAATCCGACTCCACGGTAACCTCCGGACAATATAACGGTGAGTTCGGTCACGACATGCTGGTGATGTACGTGACGCTCGTACATCCCAGCAGTGTAGCCCGCACACATGCTTATGCACAGACTGGGGATGAACCTGTGGAGAACTATCACAGAATCACACCTTTGTAGTTACAAGTGTGGGTCGGCGGCAGGCCGCGGAAAGCAAAATGACACACAGCCTGTGGATAACCGTCGTCGTCCACAACGGTGGACGACATTCTTCAACAGCGATTTGCACAGCTGTGGATACTGTGTGTGACGCGGTGAGTAACCCTCCGCGTTGACTAGCAGCGCCCATCCGCTTAGTCTTGGAACTTGTTTGCGCCCATTTCGGGCGCGTGTCCCCGCTACCGCGCCCAGGTGGGCCGATAGCCCAACCGAAAACGAGTGGGAAACCACTCCCCGCCGAGGAGAATTGCCGTGACCACCAAGCGGACCTTCCAGCCCAACAACCGTCGTCGCTCCAAGACGCACGGCTTCCGTCTGCGCATGTCTACCCGCGCCGGCCGCGCCATTCTGGCAGCCCGCCGTCGCAAGGGCCGCGCCAAGCTGTCCGCCTGAGACACACCGGTGCTGCCACGCGCGCACCGCATGGTTGACCCAGCGGACTTCACCGCCGCGATCCGACACGGAGCGCGCGCAGGAGATCCGCTGGTCGTCGTCCACGTCCGAGCCGACGAGGAACGCAACAGCCGCCTCGTCGGTTTCGTCGTACCCAAGCGGGAAATCAAGCGCGCCAACGGACGCAACCGCGTCAAGCGGCAGCTGCGACACCTCATGCGCGAGAGAATCGCGGATCTGCCATCAGGAACCAGGATCGTCATCCGAGCCTCACGCAAGGCGCTCGGCATCCCCTCCAAAGAACTAGCAGACCACCTTGATCGCGTCATGGAACGAGCATGGCGAAAATGGGACGCACGTTGAACATCGCGAGTCGCGTGCTACGTGCACTCCTATCCGCCCCCATCGTCGCATACCAGCGCTACATCTCCCCGGCGCTGGGTCCCAGGTGCCGCTACGCGCCCAGCTGCTCCACCTACGCACTCCAAGCCATCAGCATCCACGGCCCCATCAAAGGAATCATCCTCGCCTCCTGGCGGCTCCTGCGATGCAACCCCTGGAGCCACGGGGGAGTGGACCACGTGCCCGAGCGTGGGCGCTGGAAACCCGACCCCTGGATCCCACCCGAGGATTGGGCTGGACACGACAACTGGGAACGCCCCGCCCCCATGGGACTGGACCCGGAACACGACTTGACCGAGTAACCGGCCACGGCCTCGGGAATATAAGGAACAACGAAACAGCGGCGCACCCGCGCCACGGCGAAAGCGAAAACTATGTTCGACGCAATCCTCCACCCCTTCGCGTGGGCGATCTCCTACGTGTGGGTCTGGATCCACGACCTCCTCGTGCTGCTCGGAATGTCCTCCGGCTCCGGCATGGCGTGGGTCCTGTCCATCGTGCTGCTCACCATCCTGGTGCGCATCGCCATCATCCCGCTGTTCCTCAAGCAGATCCGCTCCTCGCGCGCCATGCAGGCCATCCAGCCCGAAATGCGCAAGATCCAGGAGAAGTACAAGGGCAAGAAGGACCAGGTCAGCCGTCAGAAGATGATGGAAGAGACCCAGGCCCTCCAACGCAAGCACAAGGTTTCGCCCTTCGCCTCCTGCCTGCCGATGCTCGTACAGATGCCCGTCCTCTTCGGCATGTATCGCGCCATCATCGCAGTCTCCTCCATCTCCGTCGGCACCTACATCTACCGCGGCGAACCCACCGACCACCTCGGCCCCCTGACCGCCTCCGTATCCGAAGAAATCGTCAACTCCACCGTCTTCGGCGTCCGCCTCTCTCACACGCTGCGCGATTCTTTCGACCAGCCCGGCGTTGTCACCGTCTTCGTTGCCGCGATCGTCCTCATGGTCGCCCTGCAGTTCTTCTCCATGCGCCTGTCCTTCTCGCGCAACATGCCCGACATGGGCGACAACCCAATGGCCCAGTCGCAGCGCTCCATGATGTACGTGATGCCGCTGATGTTCATCTTCTCCGGCGCGTTCTTCCAGATGGGCGTCGTCATCTACACCGTGACCGCGTCCTTCTGGGCTCTCGGCCAGTCCCTCTGGACCATCAAGGTCATGCCCACCCCCGGCTCACCGGCCTACGCCGAGCTGCTGTCCTCGCGCGAGTCCGCCTACCAGGAATGGGCCAAACCCTTCTTCCAGAACTACGACCGTGAGCGCGCCGCCCTGGGTACCCCCGGCACCGATCCTCGCGTCAGCGAACTCAACGAACGTACCCTCGCCGAGGTTCGCGCTAAGGCCAAGAAGCAGCGCGTCGCCTCCGACTTCCCCGCCTCCATGACCCCCGGCGAAATCATCACCGTCTACCGCAACCTCGCCAGCCAGAAGTGGACCACCCTGCCCGACGAGCAGTGGATGCGAAGCCTAACTCACGCCGTCGAACAGCGCGTCGCAAAACAGGAAGCATCCGCCCAGCGCTCCGAGCTGCAAAAGAAGCAGCGCGAACGCCGCGCAAACGAGCGTCAAGCCACCAAGGCCTCGTCCCAGAAAACAAACGGCAACCAGGACGGCGCAAACGGCGCGCTGAGCGCCGAGGAGATTGAGCGCCGCCGCGTTGAACGCCGCAAGGCCCGCCGCCGCTCCAGTAAAAAGCGCTGACGGCGACAGATTCCCGGTCCAGTGACCCAAGCGGGTACCCTGGACCCCAACAAGACCCCATTCCCCACCACGGAGGACACGTCATGAGTGACGACAACGCAGGCAAGCTCACACGCCTCGAAGAAGAAGGCGAGCTCGCCGCCGACTACCTGGAAGAACTGCTCGACATTGCCGATCTCGACGGCGACATCGAGATCGACGTCGAGAACGGTCGCGCCTCGGTCGAAATCGTCGCCGACGACGCCGAGGCCCTGGACCGCCTCGTCGGCGAGGACGGCGAAGTCCTGGACGCCCTCCAGGAGCTCACCCGCCTGGCCGTTCAGACCGAGACCGGCGAGCGCTCGCGCCTCATGCTTGACATCGCCGGCTTCCGCGCCGAACGAAAGGAAGAACTGCAAGACATCACTCGCGAGGCCATCGCCCGCGTGCGCGCCTCCGGGCAGCCCGTCAAGCTCGATGCCATGAACCCCTTCGAGCGCAAGGTGTGTCACGACGTAGTCGCCGACGAAGGTCTGACCTCCGAGTCGGAGGGAACCGAGCCACACCGCTGCGTCGTTATCCTTCCCGAGGAATCCGACGGTGAGTGAGAGCCCGAACGGGAAGGGGAGGGGTCGCCAGGTTGGCGACCCCTTCGTCCCAGAAGAACCAACTCAGGCGGTCCGCGACTTTTTCGGTCCCGCTTTTTCCGATGTCGCTGAATACGCGCGCATGCTTGAGGATGAGGGCGAATTGCGCGGTCTACTCGGCCCCCGCGACATGGAACGCATTTGGTCGCGTCACATCGTCAATTCCGCAGCCGTCCTCGACTTCATGCCTCGTCGTGAAGGGCGAGAGGTCCTCGACGTCGGTTCTGGCTCGGGATTGCCTGGCATCGTAATCGCTGCATGCCGTCCCGACCTGCACGTACACCTGGCCGAGCCCATGGCGCGACGCGTCGAGTGGCTCGAGGACGTCGTCGATAACCTGGGCCTGGATAACGTGACCATTCACCAGGCACGCGCCGAGGAACTCCGTGGTAAAGGCAAAGCCGACGCAGTCACCGCTCGGGCTGTGGCTAACATGAGCAAGCTTGTACGAATGACCTCTAAGCTCATCGCACCAGGCGGATCACTCGTTGCTCTGAAAGGTCGTCGCGCGCCTATTGAAGTTGAGGAAGCATCGGCGGAGCTTCGGCGCCATCACCTGCGCGCCGAGATTCACGAAGTGCCCTCCATCATGGAGGACGAGTCGACCTACGTCGTGGTCTGTACGCGCGTACGGTAGAGTCAACGCTCTTTAGTAAGGGGTACCACACTTAAGTGTGGTACCCCTTTTATCATGCGCGGAGGGAAGTATTTCATGAAACCTCTCGAAGGTGATGTAGAACATATTCGTTGTGTTTTCCTGGAGGCATCGTGTCATTCCGTCACTATTCTCGGTAGCCGTATTGGCCAGGAGAATCGATTCTGCAGAACGACTCAACGGTCGTTCATCGTCAAACGATGCCAATCATGTGTCTATTCATGCATCACGGACTTTCGATGCCAGAAGTGTTCCCGGTGCCCCGTAGACTAGAGGCAGTAGCTAGGAAGGTGTCACGTGGATACAAACAACACCCCTCTGTCCACTCAGATCGAACGGAACTTGCGCGACTTGGCCATGCTTGAGCGCGCTAACTTTCCCAAGCCCGCTTCTACGCGCATCATCGCCGTCGCCAACCAGAAGGGCGGTGTCGGAAAGACAACGTCGACGGTGAACATCGCAGTCGGCTTGGCCCTCGGGGGTCTATCTGTCCTTGTCATCGATGCCGATGCGCAGGGCAATGCGTCGAGCGCATTAGGAGTCGAGCATCCTGTCGGAACACCCTCAACGTACGACGTTATCATCGGGGGAGCCGACCTTGGCGATGTCGTGCAGTCCTGCCCCGACATTGACGGAGTTCTCGTGTGTCCCGCGACAATTGACCTGTCGGGTGCCGAGATCGAACTCGTTGCGGTCCCACGTCGTGAATATCGTCTCCGTGATGCTCTGCGCGAGTACGTTGAGACTCACGACAACATTGATATTGTCCTTATCGATTGCCCACCGTCCCTCGGCCTCGTTACCCTCAACGTCATGGTGGCCGCTGACGAGGTTATGATTCCGATCCAGGCCGAGTACTACGCGCTTGAAGGCCTTAGTCAGCTATGGAACACAGTTGAACGTATCGGGGTGGACTTGAATCCCGGCCTGCGTGTATCCGGTATGTTGTTGACGATGGCGGACAAACGGACTCGACTGTCTGAGGAAGTCGAGGGTGAGGTCCGTTCGCATTTCCCTGAACAGACCTTTACCACGGTGATTCCCCGATCGGTGCGTATTTCTGAAGCACCGAGCTACGCTCAAACAGTCATCACATATGATCCTCGTAATGTCGGTGCGATCGCCTATCGTAAGGCGGCCCTCGAACTGTGCCAACGGCTGTCCGCGGGAGAGTGAGTTGATTGTTTCACGTGAAACAATCAACTGAACAGGCTCTTCGCATTTTGGGGTGTGGGGGGTGGTGTTGGCATGGGGTCGGGGCCTGCCCGATGATTGAGGTTGCGACAC
>ERZ773213.946-NODE-946-length-16249-cov-12.623256_pt1 | contig 16249 bp, 15 predicted proteins | sample MGYA00580996_ERZ773213 | MGnify/ENA primary metagenome ERZ773213 (study PRJEB29015, sample SAMEA2738152) | human oral metagenome | biome: human oral; feature: human-associated habitat; material: saliva | place: China | collected 2197 ...
AATATGGACTGTGACGCAATCCCGAGGGGCTCATCCCCGCTCACGCGGGGAAAACACGAGGCCCGCGCCACCAGAGAGTCCGGACTCGGGCTCATCCCCGCTCACGCGGGGAAAACCCGTTTCCCTCACGGAGAAGTACGCCGCAGCAGGGCTCATCCCCGCTCACGCGGGGAAAACGGGTCGAGGCTGTCGGCGAGGGCGAGCCAGCCGGGCTCATCCCCGCTCACGCGGGGAAAACGGAGATGAAACCTTGAATGAGGCTGCGGCCCGCGGGCTCATCCCCGCTCACGCGGGGAAAACTGACGGTCGTCGGTGCTTTCGAGGTCGCCGACGGGCTCATCCCCGCTCACGCGGGGAAAACGGATCGCTGACCAGAAGGTCAACGACCGGGGCAGGCTCATCCCCGCTCACGCGGGGAAAACATCATCCTCAAAAACGAGGCCGGGGACCGCCTGGGCTCATCCCCGCTCACGCGGGGAAAACGTGCGCCCACCCCCTCTGGCCCACGCCGAGCGCGGCTCATCCCCGCTCACGCGGGGAAAACGGGAGATTCGTGACCAATGTCGTCACGATGGTGGGCTCATCCCCGCTCACGCGGGGAAAACATCTGCACGCCAGCATTGAGAATCAGCGGCAGAGGCTCATCCCCGCTCACGCGGGGAAAACCGGTCGGGCCGGACTGCGCGGGAGCTGCGGCGGGGCTCATCCCCGCTCACGCGGGGAAAACCCGACACCGACTTACCGTCGTCGAGCAGCGTCGCGGCTCATCCCCGCTCACGCGGGGAAAACCGGCACGTAACGACTGCGAGGGCCGACGGCTGAGGCTCATCCCCGCTCACGCGGGGAAAACCGGCGGCATCCGCGCCGGAGCGCCGACGGTCGGGGCTCATCCCCGCTCACGCGGGGAAAACTGTGAGCGCATAATCGCTTGGTACCTGCATTGGGGCTCATCCCCGCTCACGCGGGGAAAACGTCTGGATGCCCGTCCAGACGGCCTGGATGCCGGGCTCATCCCCGCTCACGCGGGGAAAACATCCAGTCGGCGGTGCAGACTGTGGCGGACTTCGGCTCATCCCCGCTCACGCGGGGAAAACTACGGGTCGGAGCTGGTCTCGAATGCTCCGCAGGGCTCATCCCCGCTCACGCGGGGAAAACGTTCATGAGGTAGTCGAGCGTCGTCATAGGTCGGGCTCATCCCCGCTCACGCGGGGAAAACTCCTGCGTAGTATCGTCCAGCAGGGCGTGCAGGGGCTCATCCCCGCTCACGCGGGGAAAACGTTGTGGTTGCTTGGTAGGTTGTGAATGACTGGGGCTCATCCCCGCTCACGCGGGGAAAACGGACATTACCGTCTTTCGTCAGTGCTTCAACTGGGCTCATCCCCGCTCACGCGGGGAAAACACGCGGTGAATGATCACGCCGGGCAGCTCAGGAGGCTCATCCCCGCTCACGCGGGGAAAACGTCAACACCATCACGAGCGCCCGCGCCGTCGAAGGCTCATCCCCGCTCACGCGGGGAAAACCGGCGACGTACCAAGTCACTGCGAAGTTAGGAGGGCTCATCCCCGCTCACGCGGGGAAAACACGTGCAGGCGCAGAACGGCGGCACGATCACGAGGCTCATCCCCGCTCACGCGGGGAAAACAACATCGAGGAAACAACGGGCGCCCTGTCGGCGGGCTCATCCCCGCTCACGCGGGGAAAACCGCACGGTGACCCTGTACGCTCGCGGCGACCTGGGCTCATCCCCGCTCACGCGGGGAAAACCCGTCTTGAAGGGGTCGGAGGTGCAGGCCCTGCGGCTCATCCCCGCTCACGCGGGGAAAACGACGTAAAGACCGGCTCAGGCTTACCCGTCTTGGGCTCATCCCCGCTCACGCGGGGAAAACATCCAGACGACGGTGCAGACGGTCGCCGGATGGGGCTCATCCCCGCTCACGCGGGGAAAACTTCAGGGCGGCCTGGCGATCCTCAGCGGTCAGCGGCTCATCCCCGCTCACGCGGGGAAAACGCGGGCAGACACCCGAGGATCTCGCGCGTCTGAGGCTCATCCCCGCTCACGCGGGGAAAACACTTGGCGAGCGGGATGTACCCCTCGCCCCCGGGGCTCATCCCCGCTCACGCGGGGAAAACGATGAGGAGGGCCAGCATCGGGCGGTAATCGCCGGCTCATCCCCGCTCACGCGGGGAAAACGTGTGTGTGGCGATCCACTTTCGGTTTGCCATGGGCTCATCCCCGCTCACGCGGGGAAAACCCGTCGCCGATGCATGGGCGGGCCTCATGGATGGGCTCATCCCCGCTCACGCGGGGAAAACAACGCCGAAGCAATGCAAGCAATGGGCTTCGGGGGCTCATCCCCGCTCACGCGGGGAAAACCACGACGCGATATTCGAACCGAACCGGGAACGCGGCTCATCCCCGCTCACGCGGGGAAAACCGCAATGGGAGAGATTAAGGAAGTTTGGTAGTGGGCTCATCCCCGCTCACGCGGGGAAAACGACGCGGCCAGCTGCGCGATAGCCGGGTCGCTGGGCTCATCCCCGCTCACGCGGGGAAAACAACGTGGCAACCTGGATGAGTGGCACACTCCAGGGCTCATCCCCGCTCACGCGGGGAAAACAGTCACTGTCGAACAGGTAGAGAACACCGCCCGGGCTCATCCCCGCTCACGCGGGGAAAACCCGATGGACCGAGTACCGTACCCCTAGCGGTGGGGCTCATCCCCGCTCACGCGGGGAAAACCGGAAGGTTAGAACTATGCGCTACTACGACTACGGCTCATCCCCGCTCACGCGGGGAAAACAGCGATTCCGCAAGGACTGCGAAGATCGCGGCCGGCTCATCCCCGCTCACGCGGGGAAAACTGAGGAGCTGGTCTGACGTGACCGCCCCCGCCCGGCTCATCCCCGCTCACGCGGGGAAAACGAGGGCGTGACCTTGCATCAACTGCGCCACCGGGGCTCATCCCCGCTCACGCGGGGAAAACGTCCAGAATATGGACTGTGACGCAATCCCGAGGGGCTCATCCCCGCTCACGCGGGGAAAACGTCCAAGACCGAGAAGGTCACTGCGGGGTCCGAGGCTCATCCCCGCTCACGCGGGGAAAACGCGACCACACCCATGAAGTCAGTCAGCGCAGGCGGCTCATCCCCGCTCACGCGGGGAAAACGGGCGCGATGGTCTCGAAGTATCCGGGCACGAGGGCTCATCCCCGCTCACGCGGGGAAAACGTCAAGATCGTCCGTAAGTGACCGACGACGTCGGGCTCATCCCCGCTCACGCGGGGAAAACGCCACCGTGAGACTCATTCGCACGGTGACGGCGGGCTCATCCCCGCTCACGCGGGGAAAACTTGTTCACGGCAAGGGCGATCGCGTGCGCCTCGGGCTCATCCCCGCTCACGCGGGGAAAACACAAACTCATACCCGCGTTCAGTAAACCACAGGGGCTCATCCCCGCTCACGCGGGGAAAACTGTTCGACCTCGCCGGTGACGCGCTTGGGGCAGGGCTCATCCCCGCTCACGCGGGGAAAACCCGAGGCGTTCGCCCGCGCTTTCGACCGTGCTGGGCTCATCCCCGCTCACGCGGGGAAAACTCATCAATCCGCTCGTTGCGTTTCCCGTCAGGGGGCTCATCCCCGCTCACGCGGGGAAAACGATGAATTGTCTGTGCTTGTTAAACGGGATGTGGGCTCATCCCCGCTCACGCGGGGAAAACTACGAAACGGTGGTTATGCACGTTTCTAAGTCGGGCTCATCCCCGCTCACGCGGGGAAAACCGTCAGAGCATGGCGTTGACAGCTCACAAGAAGTGGCTCATCCCCGCTCACGCGGGGAAAACCATAATTCATTGGTCATTGTTTCGCTCCCGTTGGGCTCATCCCCGCTCACGCGGGGAAAACGAACCAAGTTGCACAGACTCGCTAATGACCTGGGGCTCATCCCCGCTCACGCGGGGAAAACGAGTAGCCCCACCAGCGCCAACGGTTGGTCCAGGGCTCATCCCCGCTCACGCGGGGAAAACAGCGTATCCGGCCCACCAGCCTGAGCCGCGCGGGGCTCATCCCCGCTCACGCGGGGAAAACGTTCTCCCGGCGCGCGGGTGGGCATCACACCCCGGCTCATCCCCGCTCACGCGGGGAAAACGCTTTGATCTGTTCCCAGGCCGCGTTGACCGCGGGCTCATCCCCGCTCACGCGGGGAAAACGATTTGGCCGCGTTCGTTCTTCGCGGCCGTCAGGGCTCATCCCCGCTCACGCGGGGAAAACCGGGCGTGTGTCCATCGCGAGCAACAAGCTCAGGGCTCATCCCCGCTCACGCGGGGAAAACGTCCACGCGCCAACCAGCGCGCCCTCCGGGTACGGCTCATCCCCGCTCACGCGGGGAAAACTCGCCATATCCCTTGCAGCCGACTACAAGCTGGGGCTCATCCCCGCTCACGCGGGGAAAACTCCTACATCCCCGGCGGCGACACGGGGGTCAAGGGCTCATCCCCGCTCACGCGGGGAAAACGCGCTCGCGGGCGAAACCATCGTCCGAGTACCGGGCTCATCCCCGCTCACGCGGGGAAAACATTGTCGTTGCTATTGGCGCGCTGGTGGCGGCGGGCTCATCCCCGCTCACGCGGGGAAAACCCCCAGTACAGGAGCGTGCCGGGCACGCTCGCGGGCTCATCCCCGCTCACGCGGGGAAAACCTGTCGGCGATCAATTCGCCGGGGATGACGGCGGGCTCATCCCCGCTCACGCGGGGAAAACATTCACGTACCAGGTTTGACCATTCCACGCGGCGGCTCATCCCCGCTCACGCGGGGAAAACGGCCAGACGAGCGCCGCCTACTTCGCCACCAAGGGCTCATCCCCGCTCACGCGGGGAAAACTTAGCCAGCCCCAGCAGGTGCGGCATCGGCAAGGGCTCATCCCCGCTCACGCGGGGAAAACCCAGGATGCGACACCGTGCGACCCCTGACCGCGGGCTCATCCCCGCTCACGCGGGGAAAACAACAAGGGTGGCGACGGCACCGGAACCGGCCCGGGCTCATCCCCGCTCACGCGGGGAAAACGTGACATGGCTACCAGCCGCAAGCCGCACAATGGGCTCATCCCCGCTCACGCGGGGAAAACGCTTCAGGGCGCGGCCGACATGGCCGCCTATGCGGCTCATCCCCGCTCACGCGGGGAAAACCCCAAGCCGGTCGCCCCGCCTGAGCCCGGCTGGGGCTCATCCCCGCTCACGCGGGGAAAACACTCTACTCTGTAAGCGTGTGGCGCGGCAGAAGGGCTCATCCCCGCTCACGCGGGGAAAACGTCACGCAGCTTGCCCCCGGCGAGCTGAGCAACGGCTCATCCCCGCTCACGCGGGGAAAACGGCATGGGCGCACCCATGATGGAGGCCCTGCCCGGCTCATCCCCGCTCACGCGGGGAAAACTGAACGCTCTAGGCGCGTCTCGACGGTAGGTGGGGCTCATCCCCGCTCACGCGGGGAAAACTGTCACGCCCCATGTCACGCGTGATATTGTCGGGGCTCATCCCCGCTCACGCGGGGAAAACCGGGCGGCTCGGGCAAACCCATTCGGACGGCGGGGCTCATCCCCGCTCACGCGGGGAAAACACACTCCACTTGCCCGACAGCGCCCGGTCAGCGGGCTCATCCCCGCTCACGCGGGGAAAACACCGTCGCGCTGAAGGCCATGTACGCGGGCGACGGCTCATCCCCGCTCACGCGGGGAAAACGCGGTCACATTGAAGGTGGCGAGCGAGACCGCAGGCTCATCCCCGCTCACGCGGGGAAAACTGATCGAGTTCTGCCATGAGGGCCGGGGAGATGGGCTCATCCCCGCTCACGCGGGGAAAACATCCAGACGTGCGTTCAGGTCGCGGCGGACCTGGGCTCATCCCCGCTCACGCGGGGAAAACGCGCCCGATGAGCTGGAAGCAGACTTCCTCCGGGGCTCATCCCCGCTCACGCGGGGAAAACGCGTCGATGCGCATGGACGTGTCCTCGGAGCTGGGCTCATCCCCGCTCACGCGGGGAAAACGTAGCCCGAGGAGAAGCTGAACGACTCGGAGCCGGCTCATCCCCGCTCACGCGGGGAAAACATCTCCTCGCGCGACAGTGGGACGTCCTCGAAGGGCTCATCCCCGCTCACGCGGGGAAAACATCAAGTCCGCCGTCGGCTCGGTCATCGACTGGGGCTCATCCCCGCTCACGCGGGGAAAACCATGTGTGTCGGTCGCGTTTCGTGTAGTGAATAGGCTCATCCCCGCTCACGCGGGGAAAACGTCGTGCCCTGCGTGCGAGCCTTGCCCGCATCCGGCTCATCCCCGCTCACGCGGGGAAAACCAGCTAACGGTCGACCCGACCATCTTCGACGACGGCTCATCCCCGCTCACGCGGGGAAAACATGTCGGAGTCGGAGCCGGGCAAGCCCATCAAGGGCTCATCCCCGCTCACGCGGGGAAAACACTTCCTGACCTGCGCCTTTATCGCGCAGATCGGTCAGATCTTGGAAAGCCTTGAGCTTTGCGCCTCTTCTGAAAGTTACTCATTGAGGGACGCTTACGCAACTGACGTGCTGTAGGATCAGGTTCGGAGTATTGGCCTCGCCCCTCTGAGTAGTAGGGGCGCATCGTGAGCGTGAGCCCATCGAAATCGACGGGCTTCCAGGGATCACCCCACGTCAGAAACTCGAGGCCCTGTTCGTTGCGCGCCCGGTAGACCATGACGGCACGCCCGGTCTTCATGTTCTCGGTGACGATATCCCACAGGCGTTCACGAACCCGTGCGGACAGTGTCCCTACGAATACTCCCGGGGAGATTTCCATCAACCACCGGGTTACGTGCCCTCGCAACCCCTCAGGCACGGCAGACAGCACGAGGACGATCACCAGGTCTCACTCTCCTCGTACGCCACGCCCGCGGCAACTGTGCCCTCGCGGTCATCCCACAGTCGCAAGTCGTCGACGATCAGGTCCTCATCCTCAACATCCAAGGTGCCTGACACCGACAGCAGACCCTTGATGTCCGCGACACACCGCTCGAGCAGATGAAACTCTCGCACCGCATCGCGGACGGCCTTGCGAGCGGCACTGCCCACGGCCTCGTCAGTCGGAGAAGCCGCGACATCAAAAGCGATCGGAATCGTGAGGTCGGCCTTGTACAGGTCCGCAATGTCGTACACAAATGACCGATAGTTCCCATTGTGCACAAACCCCAGCCCGGGGCTGCATCCCAGTGCGACGATGACCGCGTGGACGATCCCGTAGATCGCCGAATTCGCAGCCGACAGCGCCTGGTTCACAACCGAACCATCCTCATAGTTCTCGGGATCGTACTCGCGTCGGTCCCATGGCACCCCCGTGCGCTGCGAGTGCTCACGATACAAGCGACGGACCCGAGCACCCTCGCGTCCCCTCAACTGCTGAAGACTCAACTTCGACACGTCCTCGCCGGCGAAGCGCATCAAGTACATGTTGCGCGCGACAGTCAACCGCATCGACGGATCGCTCACCGCGCGAGCCTGCGCCTCCAGCAACCTCGAGGAACGCGAGGGCGGCGAGCCGTGAGCGTAGTACCTCACCCCATTCTCACCAACCCACACGATGGTCGACCCGCTCTCCGAGAGGACAGACACCGCCGAGTGAGTGATCCGAACCCCGGGTCCCAGCAGCAGCACCGACAGCGCTGCCGCTGGGACGTGGGCGATTCCGTGACCGTCAGCCACAGTGATCGCGTTCGAGTCGCGATTGATCGTGCACCGCTCGACGTAGAGGAACGTCAACCGGTCCCGAACACGCACCAGGTCTTTCGGGTCTGGCGGTTTCGCCCCGGGGATCGGTCTCATGGCTGAGCCAAGGTCATCAAGCCGCAGCCGTAGGCTTTGCCTCGGCCGATTCCATGGGTGAGGACTCGACGTAGGGACTCGGGGTCCGTCACCTCAAGGACACCCTCGAAGGTAGCGACCCCGAGGGTCACGCGACGCTCCCCGCGCTTAAACTCAGCGATACTGCGTTCAACGCCGTTAATCAGCAGATTCGCCCCGTCGACGCGTTGCCCGTCACTGTCCTCGAGAACCGGCAGGTCACCACCACGCTCAGCGGAGGTGAGCACCCTGAATCCGCACTTCTCAGCGCGTTCAAGGACCCACTGCGTCTGCTGATCCTGCGTGACGTGTGCGAGAACCTTCTTGCGTCCCCGCGCATTGACCTGACTGCCCTCCCGGAACGTCGGATTGACGCACAGGCGGAAACCCCACCTCTGTCCAGCCGACAGCCCCTCAAGGAAGGCACTCATGTCGCGGATGACGACCCCACCCTCGGTCGCGTAGCCAGCCTCCTCGACAATATGCGAGGGGTCCGGAGCAACCGGGCTCGAAATGTAGAGCGCGCACGAAGGGCTCCCCTGACGAGGGCCAGCTCCTCGAACGGCCGGCGGACGGTCCAGCCGCCAGAGAACCCGGGGAGCGCCGGAAACATCCAGCACGCCCGGAGGGAAGCAATTCAGTACAGCCGCGTGCAGCATCTGCCGGCTGCGCATGAGCTGCTTCGCCCCACGACAGTGCGGGTTGAGGTAGATGCGTGTCAGATACATCAGAGCACCTCCATCGGATCATGCACGAGGCCGGGGTGGGCCTGCGGCTTCGTCTCCACGTACTGCGGATTCTCCAGGTCGATATAGGTCTCCTCGACGGTACGCAGTGTGTACTTACGATTCTCCGAGTCGAAACTGATCGGCATATCCTGAAGCGTCTGCTGGGCGACTTTCTCCACCTGAGGCGGAATAATCCCCAGATCCGCAACGACTCGTGTCCGAACGAAATGATCGTGACGCTGCTTCTTCTGGCAGTACGCCGAGGCCATCCACGGAGTTTCGCGCACAGCGTCCCACGCGCTGCCCTCGCGAACAGCGAGGCGCAACGGCAGGGTCGGAGGGCACGAGCGCCTGCCGAGGTAGAGCGGAAATACCGGGCGAACAATTGCCTGCGCGAGCGCATCAATCATGTCGTCGGGCCCCTCGATGAAAGCTCCGAACGCAGCATCCGCCCGGTAGAATCGGTGCGATAGAGGCATCGACGTATCACCCCTATGTGCCGTGTGGAAGTCGTGGAGCAACTGCCCCGGTTGATCAACTCGGACGGCGACGCTCAGCTCAACCAGGTCCTCGATGGGATCACTGCGCCTGCGCCCCTGTGCCGCACCGAGCAGACCGACCAGCGCGCTTTTCGTGGGAAAAGCCTCCGTCGACCTGCGCGTGAATCGGCTGTCCACGCCCCACGATTGCATGGGACCCGCCAGCCTCAAGACGAGCACCGCACTCATCGCGCGCCTCGCACCGCTTCCGCTGCGGTTTCGCCGAGGGATGCCAGGCGCACCTGCTTGCCGAGCTCCGAGAAGCTCTCGCCACGAGGCGTGGTCCACGACACGAGAGACTCAACAGCCTCAAGACCAGTCAGCTCGCGGAGTCGTGCCTCGAACTCCACGAAGCGCTTAATGGCCGGCTCTGCGAAGCCGCGCTGACCCGCGACGATCGGCTCCTCAAAAGCGCCACTCATATTGATCGGCTGGTCATCACGAACCTGAACCAGAACAGCATCCGGCAGCGTTCGATTCGCGAAAGTCGTCACCTTACCGGTCGGCATCGAGCGGACGAAGCTATCCACAAAGAGCTCGACGGCACGATCCACAACGGCATCGTCACCCAGGTTTTCACGCAGCAGGTCGACGTTGATTGTCGCGTAGCGGTACACCGTCGCGGACGCGAACTCGATCGTGCCGATCATTCCCGCACCCTCGTCGGCCTCGTCGTTGCGCTTCTTCTCGTCATCAACGGCCGTGTAGTAGTCGTACTCGTGCTCGACCGCGCCGACTCCAATCGCATGGGCAACCTGGCATGCGGCATCGACGTTCAGCGCATTCGGTTCAGCGACCATGCGACCGAACAGAGCAATATCGATCGAGTGATCCGTATCCACGAGGCTACGCGGCTTCAATTCCTTGAATGCTGCCACAGGATCGTCCTCGCGAGCGACCGAAATCAACGCGTCGGCGACATGCTCAATCTGCTTGGCCGACAGGAATACGAGGAATCCCGCTTCCTTCAGTTCCTTGTCGCTCTTGTCCCCACGCGGCTCAGTAAGCTTGAATCCGATGGCCTTCAGACCCATCTCGGCGAGCTCGATCGATTCGGCCTCCAGGTCGGGACGCTTCTCGGTGATCGTTCGTGCGACCAGCTCGACGATCTTCTTCGTACGCACACCGTAATTTCCGTCGGCAATCTTGCCCTCAAAGTCCTGACGCGTGGCACGCTTGATGGCCTGCGACGAAATGCGCATACGCTGGACTCCACCGAAGGTTGCACTCTTGGGCGCGCCGGTGTCGTCCCTGTTCGGGTTCGAGGGAGGAAGGGTCTGCAGGACGTGTATATCAACGAAGACGGACATTGTCTTTCCTTTCACAAATGAAGCGATTGAGTAGAATGCCCCGACGTCATTCGTCGGAGTCGGTTTCGGTGTGGACGGTTTCAACGGAACGAGCGAACTGCCGCCCCCAGTTGCGCATGACGGACGTGCGGTGACGCGGATCCTGCCACGTGAAGAGGTCGGCTGCCAGCTGCGCGTAATCGCAGGGAATCTCGGCGGCTTCGAGCTGAGAGACAAGCGAACGCAGATGCACGAGAAGTCCCTCAAACGTGGGCGCTTGAACGGCCGCAGAAAAACGTCGATAGATCGGAGTCTCCTCGGCATGCTTGTCGCCGCTCTGTCCCTGGGCAACGACTCGGATCGCGGAAGCGAAGCTACGCGGACGCTCCGACGTGTCGTGCATGGGTCGTGTGTTTGATCCCTGGTGGAGAGCCCAGAGGGTGAGAGCCCCGTGGACGGCCCTCTCGCCTCTGGTCGGCTCGTCGCCCAGAGATCCCGGGCGATCATCGAGCGTCAGGTCCCACAGCTCGGGCACCGATCCCGCCTCCCGCGAAAGCGCTCCCCGCAGCTGCGCGCGAAGGGCTCGAGCCGAAGGAGTCTCCTTCCAGAGCCGACTCACGATCAGCCCACCGACGCGTCCGTACACTGAGCGCCATGTCGACAGCCCTTTCGCAGCGCCATCCGGAGGGGTCTCCGGAACAGCATTATTGCTGGTCATTTCGTTCCTTCCTGATTGGTGTTATGCACCGGGAGAAGCTCCCTGAGCCGCGCCCGGAAGCAGTTTTCGGCGATGCCGACGCTCATGTATCGATTGCCGACTTTTCGGCCGATGATCGCCGACGACGAGGCGCCCCTCACAAGTTCAGCCTGAATATCAAGGGCATGCTGACGCAGGGAACGCTCCCACCGCCGCCCGGCGTCCCGCGCCCCTTCGCGCCCATCAACCTGGGTAAGCCAGGCCCGGAAATCGGTGTCGACTGCAGAGAAGAAAAGTTCCTTGGCTCGATCTCGGGCCCCTTCACCGGCACCGTCTCCGCTCTCACCCGCGGCGCGCGCAAGGTTCGCCGCAAGATTCCCCACGTGTCTTGCAATCTCTTCGGTGAGGCGAACCTGCCGGTCGATCTCAGCGGACAGATCCTCACGTTCAACTCGCATGGCAGCAACCGACACAGTCAGCTCATCCGAGTAGATATCCTCGAACGTTGATTCCTGCGATCCGTAAGTAACCCCTACAGCCTGAATCCGCATCACTTTGGGATAAGTGGTCTGGATTGAGGCATTGTCGAGCTGGTAGTGGAAGGACAGCGTCGCGGACGGGAGAAACTCTCGCTTGGGCTGCTTGTCCACACCCTGCACGGTTGTCACGGTGGGCAGGGTGCCGGGAAGGTTACGCCAGAGCGCGCGGCCCGCCTCGAATTTACGAGGCATGTAGACGTCGGTCTTGAACTTCTTGGATTGCGGGGTTGAGTAACGCCATAAACTCTGAGGTTCATACAACCGCATCTCCTGGGGGGCTAGCTTGTCTCCTTGACACACAAGAACACGTTGAACTCCCGCAGAATCACCATAGAGACGTACCCTGCGAGAGTGCCACGTCAGCAGCCGTGGAATACTCAAACCCTCCAGTTGAGGATTCCCGTTCTTACCCAGCAGAGAATAGTCTTTCCTCGCCGCCGTCTCCGGCTCCTCCAACTCCCAGCTACACGATGCCCAGGACGACGAGTAATCTCCCCCTTGCAGCTCAGCAGTATCAGTAGGAATCAGATTGAGGACCAGGGTCTCATCCAGGTCGTTTCCTTTAAGCCACACAAGTCCGAGCTGGCCACACCATGAGGGGCCTATACCATATCCCTTGCCATCCTTAACCTGAATATCTCCGACCGCACCAGAGTGAATACCGGCGATATCATACGCCTGAACGTGAACCAGCCAACGTGCTGCATCCGCTGCTTCCAGTCGCCTTAAGCCAGCACCTTGACGAGTCGAAAACAGGCGCTTATCTTCTTTAGGAACGCTAGCAATAATGTCCTCGAGCGTTTTCGTCTCGTCCTTTGCGGTACGTAAATCCGCTACCTGCATGAACGGGAAGTGACCCCCGAACAGGTAGAAACGATCCCTCCACCGTTCGAGGTACTCGATCATCTGCTCTGTTGGAGCTCCCTCGTCCCACTGCCTGGCCCAGTCGCGAGCATCGCGCGGAGTGGCCACGCGATACGCGATTGCCAGGATCAATCGCTGAATTGCGATGCTCTGCGTGGGTAGCTCGCACGCTAGGTCCGCGATGTCGGTCGTGCGCCGCAGTAGCTCCAGCAGGCCGACATCAGTGATGGTCCCATCGACGAGCCGTACGGGTATCCACGGCTCGTCGAGTAGGTTGTACTCAGGGTTCTTCATTGACCCTGCACCTCCATTCCTCTTTCTGTGGAGTATGTGAATGTGTGTCCGCACAGGTCGCGCGTGAGGCGCTCCCCGTCGGGGGTTTTGTACATCGCGAGGATCAGTTCTCCTGCCAGGAACGGGTGCTCGCGACACGCCCATTCCGTCGTGATGGGATCATCCCAGATGGCACCTGCAACTGCGTCCACCGCCTCGTCAATGCTCTGCCCGCGAGTGCGCAACGCCCACGGCGGCAGGGAGACGCTCCACGAGCAGATGTCGGCGATACGTCCTCGGGCGTTGTATTCGCCGACTGCGAGAGGCGTGTCGTCTTCTGGCACCCCGCTGATCGAAGGAGCCACTGGTACGTTGCCCAGCTCGGGGTCGAGGGCGACGATGAGAACGGGAATCTGGTCTTCTCCGTCGCGCACGGCAGCGCGGGCCACTGCGACTCCCGGTCCCTTTGATTCATCACCGGTCGCGGCATTGCCGAGGAATTTCTCTTCGAGTTCGAGGGCCTGCCACGAGGGCGTATTTGCTTCGCCGAGGCACCAGGTTGTTGCTTTCGCTTGTGCTTGGGCGCGTGCTTTGTTGCGATCTTCCAACGCGGCATCGAGGGCTTCGTGCCACTGCGCGGGACCGACCGGCACATCATCGGCATACGCCAGAGTCGTCAATTCCGCGTAGTCCAGCGGCTCTCGAACGAGTATTTCGCCGCGATCAGCGACGATTCCCAGGGTCCGCAGGACGGAGTAGCGCGCGTACACGTAGTCGGTTCCGCGTGAGTACGCCCAAGGAGAGGGAGTTGCATCTTCGACGATCACGAGACACCTGGCATCGCGCAGGCCGCGTGGGCGTTCGGCTCTATCGTGCCGATGGAGCCGCCCGATACGCTGCAGCACGAGGTCCATGGGCGCGGGGTCTGTGAGCATGAGGTCGAAGTCGACGTCGAGGCTTTGCTCGATCACCTGGGTTGCGACGACGACGTGTCTGAAGGGACGCTGCTGACTATCTTTCCCAAAAAGTTCGAGCATCCGGCGATCGCGGGCGGCACGTTCGGCGGCCAGGAAACGCGAGTGCAGCAGTGTCGACTGCTCACGGCCAAAAACGGATCTCACGGCCTCGTATGTTTCCTGAGCCTCGCGGACCGTATTGCGGATGACGACTGCGCATCCACCGTCGGCGAGCTCGCGGTCCAGAAGCTCCGCGATCTCCCGCGGCGAGCCGATCGACGTCGGGATGATCTGTTTGGGGATCTCAGCCTCGCCGGCTATTTCATAAACGCGCACGCCTGTGGCGGACACCGTCGAAATTGCCGGATAGCCGATCATGCCATCGACCAACTCAGCGCTCACGCCCGGTGCACCACGACCTCGACGATAGGCGTTCAGGAGAGCGAGACGCCGCGCGGGCGGCAGGGTCGCCGACAGCAGAACAACGGGAATCCCGTACATACCAAGCCACGTGAGCGCGGCCTCCAGGTACGTCTCCATATATTCGTCGGCGGCGTGCACCTCGTCGATGACGACGACCTTGCCCATCAGCCCGAGGTGACGCACCAGCACGTGACGCGACTTCAGGGCTGCGAGCAGCACCTGGTCGATTGTGCCGACCACGACGGGCGACAGCGTCGAGCGCCAGCGCTGGCCCATCCACCGGCTTGCGTGAAGGCCGAGGTCCTCCTCGTCATCATGCACTTCGAGGGGACTTTTGCCGCGCTCGAGGAGCTTCGCGAAGAACTCGTTGAGGCTATTTTTCCCGTGCGCGAGCTGGATGCCGAGCTTCTGTGGTTCATCGCCCAGAATGCTCGTCAGCCAGGCGGTGACGCGCTCGAACATCGCATTCGTCGTGGCCTGAGTGGGCAGCGCGACAAACACTCCCTGTAGCCCCCGAGCGCGCATCAGAACCTCAGCGGCCGCGAAGGCCAGCTCGGTCTTCCCAGACCCCGGCGGCGCCTCGACAATCATGAGGTCCGGATCCTCGCGCGTCGCAATCTCGACGGCGGCGCGCTGGGCCTCGGTCGGACGGTACGAGGCTGGCCACTCAAAACGGTGACGGTAGAAGTCTGCGGCCTCACCGGTGTGAGTTGCAGGAATACGCAGAGGGGACGGAAAGGCCGCTCGCTTCCATGCGCGCTCGACGCGATCACGCTGCTGGTCCGCGGTGAGCTCGGAGTATCCATCAATTGACAGCTTTCCAGCTTCATCGACTGGTCGGGGCCGAAGCGGGAAATAATCCTCGTTGGAAGCGAGCCAGTCCGCGATCACGAGGGCCGAGGCATAGGCGGAGGCCACCGCAATGGGCAGCTCGGGCAGGGCGGTGCCAGGTGCGATGAGCGGGAAACCGCTACGCGCCGCCATCCATCGCAGAATTTCCGAGCGCGCCTGACCCCAGCGGGGATCATCCTCGCGCGATCCCTCTTGTGTCCTGTACTGCTGTCGTGCGACGTACACGGCACCCGCGTCCGGGTATCGCCCATGGTGGACACCGACGAGAATCGCCCATTGGAGGGCCCGCGATCCATCACCGCCACCCGCAGCTATTTCCTCCTGAAGCGCGAACTGACTGACGAGGCCATGGGGAAGGAAGGAACGTTCAGCGTAATCGGCTTTGCGCATGACGACCAGCCCCGCGCTGCGGATCAGCTGAGCTAGATCTTGACGCTGACACGCGAACTGGGGACTCACTTTGCCCGCATCGTGCACCCCTGCGAGGAACACAAACGAGGCCCGCGCCTTGGCGCGATCTCCTCCCCAGACCGAGGCCATGAGCCTGCGATGATGCTCGCTCAGGTAGTCGTCGAAGAGGAGCTCCGCAACGTCAGCAGCATCCATCAGGTGCTGGACGACGGAGAGCCAGCTGCCGGAGTCTCCACTCTTCGCCCAGAAGCTCCTGGCCAATGCGGAGAGATCAGCAGCGTCGAGGCCGGGCTGGGCAGCAGGGAAAACCGGGGGTTCCGCAGTTGCTGGCGTCGTCAGCAAAACTCTCTGCTTGTCTTTTCGGGCCATTTCCTCTTCCTTGAGTCGAAATCATCCTCCGAGCACGGCATGCGCGCTAGCATGAGCTCATGCGGTTACTCTGAAAATGTTGAGCCCGACAGCACCAGCAGCGCTGTCATCACCCCCTCAGAGGTGATGCAGTAACCATAACAGAAGAATTTCACTTATGCAATACACGTTCCCAATATTGCAGAATAGATTTCATTCACCCACCCTCAGAGAGAAAAATCCCCGCTTTCGCGGGGAATACGTCCTCCTGATGCACTACACGGGATCATCCCCTGCCGGGGAACACCGCGACCGTGGTCGCGTCGAGCACTCACAGGACCTCACAAACGTATCACCCCACCCACTTCCGCGCGCCACTGCGACACATGGGGCGCGATCCTGAAACAATGGGGGCATGTCGAATGACCCGCGTGAAAACCTGCATGGCTCGGACAGCGAGGAGCTGGCCG
>ERZ773213.948-NODE-948-length-16237-cov-82.207762_pt1 | contig 16237 bp, 16 predicted proteins | sample MGYA00580996_ERZ773213 | MGnify/ENA primary metagenome ERZ773213 (study PRJEB29015, sample SAMEA2738152) | human oral metagenome | biome: human oral; feature: human-associated habitat; material: saliva | place: China | collected 2197 ...
CCGGGTGCCCGCGCTGCGTCCAGTCCCCCAAGTGCGGCAACGGCAACGAACCCCTGTCCAAACAGGGCGCGATCACGCTGCTCACCTACCTTCAGGACCGTGCCCCCGGCGCGTAGGGACAGCCCTCGCTGAAATAGCGTGCAGATCCCTGGCCCATCCCGCGCTACCGGCGGGTAGGCACGCCCCTCCCCAAAAGTCGCATGCAATTCTCCCAGGCCAGTTGTTAGTCACCCTCATAAACGTTGCAATTCCAACGATCTAATTTCAAAGCATGAAAGGTTTACATGGGAATTTCGTGCGACATCGTTGGGGAACCACGCCCACGATGCCTGGGTTATCTAGATTGACCTCATCCAACAGAACGTTGTCCAGTGCGCCGCGCGCTGATCGAAGGACTCCTCTCACCCGCACGCTAACCCGCTATTCCGAAGCTGGGCAGCCACGCCCACGTACGGGACAGGCGGCCCACATGCGGAACAGGGGGTTCACATGCGGGACGCGTTGGAGTCCAAGTCGTTGTCGCACGCAGCCAATCCGTCACGAACCATGGGACAGCCACACACCCACGATGCTTCAGTATTCACATAATCGAGGCACACACGACCGACTAAAATAGTGAATTTCCCGCGCTGCAAAGCCGAAAAGTCACCGCAAAACCAACACGTCTTATCCTTTAACCCTGTAACTCCGCGTTAACAGGCTGCACGTACTCGAAGGGGCCGACCTTACGGTCGGCCCCTTCGAGCATCCCATCAACACAGTGCAAGTCTCCCGATGCGTTCCCTTTCTCGGATCACCTCTGTCAGCGATTCCTGTGGCTTGATGACTCTTAATGTAGAGGCCCCACCTGTGGGAAGCATTGAACGCACCTGATAGTTTCCTGAGAGTTTTTCACTGTTCCTGACCGGCGCGTGCTTTCGCGCGAATCTCGACAGACACTCCCATGATCCTGACGAACTCGCTCACAATCACCCGGCAGTCGCTGCCAAGCACTTCGCACGACTCAACACCGACCCCGTTGGCTGCGGTGACGGAGGCCACCGCGTCGCAGGGCACCGACCCGACGTCCTCCCAGGGGGAGGTCGCGGAACGCTCGGCCCCCGCGAGCGCCGCTAGGTCTGCGACGGCTTGCAGCCGCACGGCAGCGGTGCGCGCGGCACCGACTCCCGCGAGGAGAAGAGCGAGGGTAATCGCCAGAGCGATGAGTCCGAGGCTGTTGACTGTTCCGGATCCTTCGTCGCCGAGGCGGTCGGGTGGCGTATCGAGTGGGCGGGTCACGGCAGATCCCCTTCGTCGATGGTCGTGACCGTGCAGTGTGCCTGGCCCCCGATCCATCCGGCGGCACCGCGATACGGGGCGCTGCCGGTAACGGTCACACGGCCATTCCCGCGCTCGACTGTGTAGGAGCCGGCCGGGTACGAGGCCGTGGCCGCGTCCTGCGCGCTGTCTTCCCCGATGGAGACGGCTCGGGCACCCTCGCGGACGGCCTGGCACAGGGAGGAAGCGGTCAGGCCTGCCTGGGAGGTCGCGGCGAGCACGCCGATAACGAGGGTGACGGCGGCGAAGCCCACGGCGTGTTCGACGGTGACATATCCTGCGTCGTCGCGTCTCATCGGGTGTTGAGCGCTTCCTGGATGACGGATTCGAGGGCTGCGCGCACCGCGTCCGATTTGAGAATCACAATGAGCAGTCCTGCGAATCCCGCAGCAGCGATGGTGCCGATCGCGTATTCGACGGTGGTGGCGCCCTCCTCGGGGTCGCGCGTGCCGCGAGCCGAGGTGTCGTCGCGCGGCCCTTGGAGGCGTTGGGCGGCATCGCGCAGGGTGCCCATCGCGGCGAGCTGCGCCCGGGTAGCGGCGTTGTCGATGCGTTCAATAATCGTCATTGATCTGTCCTTTCTACGTGCGCGCGGGTGCGCGCAGGGCCAGTGTGCGCGGCTGTGTCTGCCGCATTCCAGCGGGGAACTTGCCCCTGTGGATAGCGCTGCGACACGAGAGGGGGCTGTGGATAAGGCTCGTCGCAGCGCATCCCTGTGGACAGGGGTACGCGTTGCCGTTGAGGTCGGGGAAGGGTCCGCTACGTCTGCCGGTGAGGTGTGACACCGAGCGCTGTCTGTGCGGCACTGCCCGCTCGGGCGAACGGGCCTAGGCCTCGTGCCTCGACTCGAGGACGATGCGGCGCTGCCCCGCAAAATCGGGCCACGGGCACTGCACCCCGCGCCTGCAAGGAGTTCGCTCTGCCCTACCCTCCAATGCCGGTCATGAGGTGGGCGAGGAGGGGCGCGATGCCGAGGAGGAGGAACGCGGGCAGGAAGAACGCTCCGAGGGGGCCGACGAGGCGCACGGAGAGTTCTTCGGCTTTCGTGCGCGCGTCGACGAGTCGCGTGCGTCGTTCCCAGGTGGCGCAGCGTGCGAGCATTCCATCGGGGGCGGTGCCGGCGGTCCACGAGGCCTCGAGCGCATCGCGCAGGGGCGCGGCCCAGGTGGGCGCGTCCTCCCAGGCCTCCTCCCAAGTGGCCCCCAGGCGCAGGGCAGCGGCGGTCCACGACAGGGCGTCGTGCGTGCAGGCGTGGGCGAGTGCGTCAAGCGCGCGCGGGATTGAAGCGCCGCAGGCCAGTGCCGAGGCGACCAGGTCGCACGCGAGTGCCGCGTCGCTTCCCGAGGTATCGGTGCGGACTGCTGGGGCCGCGCGCCCTACACCCGCGTGCCCCACGCCCGCATCCGCGCTCCGACAGCGAGCGACGATCCGCCTGCACGAGGCGATGCCCGCTCCCCACGCGACCAGCCCACTGACGGCGCAGGCACTCCCGGGCCCGCCGCCCGTGTAGAAAGACCAGGGAGAAGCCCCGAGCGCCAACGCGGCCACAACCCCCACGAGGGGCAGCGCGGCGAGCACGCGAGCGGACATGAGCGGCCCCGCTGATGCGACGCGCCGTGCCTCCTCGACGGCCTGCGCGTCATCGATGGCATCCCCGATCGCGTCGAGGACGTCGGCCAGGGGCGCGCCGAGGCCGTGGCTGAATCGACAGGCCACGATCACCGAAGCGGCACTAGACCGGGCGGCTGCCACTTCCGGGGAGCGCCCGCCCGTCAGGTGGGCGCGCCACCTGCTCGGTTCGCGCGCCCACTGGTCGAGGACGGGCGGGTAGACGTCGTCGATGCTGCCCGTGCTTCCCACGCCGATGCGCGCCAGAGCCTGTCCCCACGCGGACGAGACCGGGGCTCCCGCGCGGAGACGCGTTGCGACCTCTGCGACGAGGAGGGCGATCTCGCGAGGAGAGGGCGTTCCCTGTGCGCGACCGCGGTGGTGTGCGGAGGCATTCCGGAAGACGTGGAGACCAGCGCGCAGGCGTGCAATCACAGCCGGAGGCGAGGTACCGCCGCGTCTGATTGCAGGGGAAGGCCCGGACCACGCCCGCACGACCCGTCGCTCGCGGCGTGCCCGCAGGAGGCGGGCGACGCAGCACGCCAGCAGCCGCAGCGCGCACGCTCCGAGCGCGGCACCCACCAACGCAACGATCAGCAGCCAGGCACCCCCGTCAGCAGCAACGCCAACAGGAACGAGGCCGCCCCAGCCCCTCGGGAAACCACACGACGCTACGCTGCAACCACGGATGCTGGAGGTCCCCACCAGTGCACGCGCAACCCACCTCATATCCCAGCCCTCCCGGCCAGAGTGCCCCAGGCCTCGTGCTCGGTGACGCGCCCATCGACGCTGACGCTGAGTGCGGGCACGCACTGGAGGGCGGAGGATGTACGCGTGAGGACGCCGACCTCGGCGACCCAGCGGTGAGCGAAGGTGGAGCGGCGCATGTGGAGGACGGCGTCGAGAGCGCTGGAGGCTTGGGCACAGACAGCGCTTTCGCTCATGCCCGCGAGTGCGCCGAGCGCCGCGAGCCGCGCGGGCACGTCGCGCGCGCCGTTGGCGTGCAGGGTCGCCCAGCCGCCATCGTGTCCGGTGTTGAGGGCGGTGAGGACGTCGCGCACTTCGGGGCCTCGGCATTCCCCGAGGACGAGCCGGTCGGGCCGCATGCGCATGGCGGCGCGCACGAGGTCGGGCAGGGTGACAGAGCACCTCGCCCTTCGACGTTGGGGGCCCGTTCGACGAGGTGGACGCAGTGCGGGTGGGCGGGCGCAATTTCGGGGACTTCTTCGATGCAGATAATACGCTCACCCGCAGGAACAAGTGAGAGCGCGGCGCTTAGGAGGGTCGTTTTGCCGCTGCCGGTGGACCCGGAGATGAGAACGTTCGCGCGCGCCGCGACGAGTGCGCGAACAAGGGGACCCACGGGTGGGGTCAGCGTCCCGCACGCTTCAAGGTCACCGATTCCGAGGCGGCGAGTGCCGAGCACGCGCAGCGAGATGAGGGTGCCCGAGCCGGACACGGGCGCGAGCACCGCGTGCAGGCGCACTCCCCCGGGTAACGTCCCGTCGGCGATGGGACTCGCGTCATCCAGACGCACCCCGCACGCGCTCGCCATGCGGATTGCGGCGCGGCGCGCGTCCGCCTCGTCGGGGATGCCGACGTCGACGAGCACCAGTCCCCCTCCTCGATCCACCCAGGCTTGTCCTCCGTTGATGAGGATATCGGTGACGCCGGGCGCGTCCACGACCGAGGCCAGGGCGGGATTCATGCCGCGCTGGCGAGCGCGCAGTTCGTCGAGGATCGAGGCCGCCTCTGCGGCACCGCAACCCGGGCGAGCGGCGCGTGAGACGGCGCGGGCGGGTGGATCGCCGCGCGCGAAGAGTCGCAGGGCGCTGGTCATGTCAGGCCTCCAGGAGGAGGGAGTCGTCCCGCTCGTCCGCCCTCTCCCGGGAGAGGGATGCGGACAGGTCTAGCGCGTCGAGCCACTCGGGTGCGCCCCGGGACGAGCATCCCTGGGAGCGATCACTCGGGGACCGACCACTCTGCGATCCGCACGCCTCCAGGGCCCGGCGCAGTGCCCACAGGTGGCGACCGCGGCGAGTGGGGGCACGCAGGATCGACCCGGGCGCACACTCGACGAGGCCGGGGCTGCGTTCCGCCCGTTCCCCGACCACGAGAGTGAGCGCGGGGGCGGGCGGAGGAGCGACCGCCAGGCACGCGGCCATTGCGGCAGCTCCCTCGAGGTTCCCGCGGGTGAGGAGGATGATCGCGTCGGCGCGGATAACCTCGGCGAGGCGAGCAGAGCGGCGATCCCAGCGCCCTGCGTCGACGATGAGGGGTGCCCCGATGGAACGGCACGCGGCGGCCACGCGCGGATCGTCGGCGCTCGCTCCCCCACGCTCGTCGCCGACGAGGGCAGGCACTCCGTCGATGATGGGAAGATGGTCTGACAGGGCGGGCAGGTAGGAATCCTCGCGTGTCTCCAGGTCCGCCCACCTGACGCCCGGCAGGTCATGGTCGCGGGCTCGCGCGATGCCGGGCACCGACCCGGAGGCGTCGACAATGATCGGGCAGGGAGCCCGCATTCTCTCACCGCAGCGATCGGCCTCGTCTCCCCTCCCCAGCCACGGCCTCGTCCCGAAGCGATGACGCCCGCTCCCCCAGCGCCGCCACCACGGCGGGCGCGCAGTCGACCGCGCAAGCATACGCACGAGCGAGGTGACCCCGAGGCCCCCGGCGATCCCGGCCACCATCCAGACGGGGCCGGTGCGCACGCACGGCACCAGCGTGGGAACGGGCACGCCCGGTGCCGCCAGAACCAGGATCGCGCTGGAGGGTTCGGAGCATACGCGCGCGCCCGCCAACGTGACGGCGTCACGGGCGCGCTCGCAATCGCGCGAGGTCAGGCCGATGAGGGCGACCGACCCCCCGGCGAATTCAGTGTTTGTATCCATCTCCCAACGGTGCGCCCGGGAACGCGCGGGCGTCTACCGGCGGACGTGCCCCTGTGGACAACGCCGACACGAAATGCCACCCTGTGCATAGAGGGGTCCGACGGCGGACCCCTGTGGATAATCCCGACGCTGGAGTAAACGCAATGGTACGTGCGGCCTTTTTTGACTTGGATAAGACGATTCTGGATACGTCGTCGAACGTGGCGCTATCGGGTCCGTTTATCGAGGCCGGTCTCATGAGTCGTCGCACCGCCATCACCTCATTCCTCGTACAGCTGCCGTACCTGCTCTCGGGCGCGGACGAGTCGCGCATGGGGCAGATGGCCGAGGCCATGGGCCGCATGGCCCGCGGCTGGAACGCCGCATTCCTCGAGGCCACGGTCGAGGACGCGCTCGAGCGCACGATCGAGCCGGTATGTTACGCGCAGGCGCTGCGCCGCATCGCCTACCACAAGAGCATCGGTGACGTCGTGGTGATCGCGTCAGCGTCGGTAGAGCAGGTGGTACGCCCGATCGCGACGATGCTCGGCGCGGACGAGGTCTTGGCGTCGAAGGCTGCCTTGGATGAGGACGGATGTTTCACGGGCGAGGTCACGCACTTCAACCAGGCGCAGGGCAAAGCGGATGCGTGCGAGGCCCTGGCTCGCTCGCGCGGGTGGGATCTGTCTGAGTGTTCGGCGTACTCGGATTCGGTGTCGGATGCCCCGCTGCTGCGCCTCGTCGGCCACCCCTACGCGGTCAATCCAGACCGCGCGCTGCGCGAGATAGCTGAGCGTGAGGGCTGGCCCACGCTCACCTTCACGTCCACGGTGCGCGTCCTGCCGCGCCGCGTACCCATGCCCGCGAAGATCGCGGTGCCCTTCCTGGTGGGCGTGACGGTGGGCGTCGCGGCCAGCTCGCTGTTGCGCCGCTGAGCGGCCAGGGGCAGCTAGGAGAGCCTGCCCGCCTGCACGTGGCGGGCGACGTCGCGCCCGACCTGGGCACCGTAGACGACACCCGCGCAGTAGTGGGTGATCCACCGGGCCAGGCCGGCCTCGTCGGCGCTCACCCATCCTGCGAGGGAACGCCCCGCGCGCGCCGGGTCGAGCGCGTCGTAGGCGCTCGGCACGCACACGCCGGTCGGGTCGACGCCGCGGGTGACGAGGATCCACCGGGCCAGTCCCCCTCCCACGACAGACGAGGCCTGGGCGAAGACACGCCGGAATCGGAAGTGGGCGGTCAGAGCGGCGGCGACGGCCAGGGCGGGCGCGTCGCAGCGCGCGTAGCCCAAGGCGGGGGCCAGCAGGGCGGGGTCCGTCGGCACGGCAACCTCACGCGGCGGGGTCAGACCGGAGGCGACCAGGCCGGAACAGGCGTCCCTGTGCAGCCCGGCGATCAGCGCGGGCAGGGGCGTGGGGGCCACGCGCGCACCCCCCTGGGAGCGCGTGTTAAGAGCGGGAAAGTGGGAAGCGAGGTTCCATTGCGAGCGCCAGATCCCCAGGGCAAGCGCGGCACCCGGGTCCGAGGCAGCGCCTCCTTCGTCCGCCATGGACAGGGCGCGCACATCGTCAACGCTGGTGCGGGCACCCTCGATAATGGACAGGGCGGCGGCTTCGCGAACGGCTGCCTCAGCGCGAGCCTCCTCCCAGCCTCGTCGCAGGCCCTCAGAAAAACGCAGGTCCGCAAGCGCGGCGTGCGCCTCGTCCATGGCGGATGCGACGTCAGGGCGCGCGGCGGCGGCACGCAGCACGGCAGGAGCGGGGTCAACGAGGGCTTCGATACTCACCCCTCTACACTAGGGGCATGACGCTTTTGCAGCATCGAAGCCTCTCCGCGCGCCTGCGCTCGGGTCTTTTCGCGTTCGTGTTCGCTCCCATCGCCCTGGTGTTCCTGGGGTCGTCGATGGTGGACGTGCAGGCTCTGGCAGCCGTGGGCCAGCCCCTGGCCTCGGTTGAGGGACTCATCGGCCTGGCGCTCGCCTCCCTGCTCCTGGCGCTCATTGCGCTGAATTGCGAAGAGTCCAGCACGGGAATGGTTGTAACCTTCGTGTGGTCGATCATTGTGGGAGCCACCCAGTTCTACGGTGTGGCGCGCATCCCATTTCTCATGAGGTCATCGGTCGAGCCCGACGACATGTTCGCGGGAGTCGTGTGGAGCCTGTACCCGATGTGTCTGTCCCTGATGCTGGGGGCGTGCGCGCTGACGATCAAGTCTGTGCGGGTGCGCGCCGGGCAGTCGACGCGCATGCCGCTCGCGCGTATGCACCGTCATGCCTTCGGTACGACGGTCGCGATCCCCGCCGCTCTCGCCGTCGCCGCGCTCATGATCGGTGCGGCGCCCTCGGATACGACGAGCGTGGCGGCGCTGGGTCTGGAGGGTGTGCTGAGGGGGCATTCGATGGGCCACGGCCTGGCGGTTGGGGTTGGGCTGGCGTTGGCGCTTCTCGTGGTGAGCGCTCGGTGGTCGATCACGGGCACGCAGCTGGCGACGTGGTTGATTCTCGTGCTGCCGACTTACGTGGTGGTGCCGGTCTGGGCGTCGCTGACGGGCAACGTCATCGTTCCAGGGTCGTCGATCCTGACGAAGGTGGCGCTCGCGTGCCCGACGTTGGCGGCGCTCGGAATGGCGACAGGGTGCGCCTCGCTGGGTATCCTGTGGGCACGTATCCGCGCGGTGAGGCGCCTCGATTCTGTAGAAGATGCGACTTACAATCAGGGGCCTACCGCAGAGTAATGCGCACATAAGGCCACTGAAAACGTAATATGTGGGCAGGTATATGGGCAGGTATAAAGGAGGAAGCATGTCCGAGAATGAGTCCGACGTCCAGCGCGAGCGCGCCACGGACGACCGTGACAACGTAGTCCTAACCGGTGAAGAGATCGAATTGCCCGGTGACGGTTCCGATGCGGCCGCGATCATCGGCGAGGCCAGCGAACCGATCGACACGGGCGAGATCGAGTCAGTTGCAATCGGCGGCCTGACGGATCGCGTGCCCGGAGCCGCGCCGCTCAAGCCCGCCATTGAGGACAAGATCGCTACCGGTGAGTTGCCCGTCGTCCCCGCACCCGCCGTTGAGTTCGCGGACGAGGCCGACTCAGATTTCGCTTTCGAGGATGAGTTTGAGGATGCTTCCTCTGATGCCCCCGAGGCAGGTGGATTCGCCGAGCAGGAGGCCGCACTCGCCGACGATTTCGCGGTCGACGATGAGGACACGGAGCCTTCGCGCGTGGACGTGCCCACCGCCAAGGCACAGGTCTTCGCAGAACCCGTCGTGGAGGAGTCCGTGCACTCCCCCATCATGACGCCCGCGCAGGCAGCCGCCGCGCTGGGCCTGAACCTGGATTCCGTGCGGGAGGACCACGCCCCGGTCACGCAGGAGAGGCACGCCTTCGTCGAAGAGGCACCTATCGAAGAAACCGACGCCGAGGATTCCACGTACGCGGTTGGTGGCGCTGCCGCTGAGGCTACCGAGGCCTCGTCCCTGTCGCTGTCCTCACGCCGATCCATGATCTTCGGCGACGACGAGCCTTTCTCCCCGTCCATCCCGGCACTCAGCCCCGCCGCTCAGGAGGCGCGCGCCGCCGCTGAGTCCACGGCGGACGCCGCCGAGGAGTATTCGTCCATCGACGTGCCCACGACGAAGCTGCCGAAGCAGAGGGACGAGGAGAGCACCTACACGGACGTGCCGACGCGCCAGCTGTCCACGCGACGGTCCGAGCACAGGGCCGCTTCCCCCTACCCCTTTGAGGACCAGGATCAGACTGACACCATGACCGATGGTAACCTGGACGGCGCAGCCGTCGCGGGTGCCGCTGCGGTCGCGGGCGCAGCCGCCATGGCAGGCGCAGGTACCGCTTCGGGCAGGGATGAGGCGCCCCGCCGCCGCTCCCTGCTGAATGCGCAGGACGACGAGCGCGACGCCGCCACCCTGGCCTCGATTGCTTCTGCGGGACGCGAGCGCTCCGAACAGTCGGCTTCGGCTCGACTGGACGAGGAACTCTTCGGCCCGATGCCCACGGCCACCGAGATGCCCTCGCGTACCGGCGCGCACGCCCTGTCCTTCCTGCTGTTCCTAATCCTCGCGCCCCTCGGCTGGTACCTGGCTGCGGACGCGGGTGCCCGCATGACGCTGGCCGAGGATGCACCTATGTTCTCGGGTATCGCATCGCTAGCGGCGCTCGGCGAACTGCTCGGCACAATCGTTCTTTCCATGATCCTGTGCACGATCGCCCGCCGCTCCTCCTTGGGCGCGTGGATCATGGGCCTCCTCTTCCTGCTCATCGGCATGCCCTGGGTCCTTGCTCCCGGCATCACGGCCAAGGCTCTTCAGGCACCGCTGACCGCGCTGTCCAGCGCCAGCCCCTTCGGCGAGAACCTCATGCACCACCTTCAGGCTACCGGTTACTCGGGCCGTTTCGTTCTGCTGGGTGTTCTCCTGATGGGCGTGGGCTACATCAGCCACTCCGCGCGCCGCACTGGCCGCTCCGAGGAGGCACTGCGCACCTCCATCGAGGCCGTTAATCCCGCGGGTGCCCTGTACTCCAAGCGCGCCCGCAAGAAGGCCGCGAAGGACCTGACGCGCAAGTGAAGAATCTGATCCCCGCCAGCGCAATCGAGTTGGAGGGTCCCTGGACCCATCGGCACGTGAGCGCTGGCGGAGCTGCATTTCATGTCGCCGACATGGGCCAGGGCATGGACCATGCGTTGGTTCTGCTGCACGGTTTTCCCGAGCACTGGTGGTCCTGGCGCGAGGTCCTACCCCTTCTCGCGGAGTCGACGTCGCGCGTGTTGGCCCTCGATTTACGAGGCTTTGGTACGTCCGATCTAACGCGAGGGGACTGCGACCTGGCTCAGATGGCCGATGATGTGATCGGCGTCGTGCGCGCCCTCGGTATCGCATCGTTCTCCGTGGCGGGGCTGGGGCTGGGAGGTACAGTCGCGTGGATGATCGGCGCGCTCGCGCCGCTCGAGCTGCGCTCGGTAGCGGTCCTGTCGGCTCCTCACCCCCTCGGTGTACAGCCACTCGTCGGACATGCGCCCTGGGCGGGCGGCCGCGTCCTCCAGGGTCGATTGGCACTGCCCACGGGCCGGGAACGTGCCCTGCGCTCCGGTTCGCTTGTGACGACCGTCTACCGCGCGTGGGCCTCGCCAGCAAACGTGGACGGCCTCGTGTCACAGTCGGGACCCTACCGTGCGGCGCTTCGCCGCCCGTTTGCCGCCCACACGGCCCTGCGGGGCCTACGCGCCACCCGTTCACTGTCTCGCGAGCTGCGCCGCACCCTCGCGGAACCGGTGAAGGTTCCCGTCCTCTCACTCGTGGGGCGTGACGACGGCGCATGGTCTGTGTTCGATCACGCAGCTGACGCGCAGTTTGTCGACGCACCCCTGACCCAGATCGTCATTCGCGAGGCCGGGCACTTTTTGCCCGAGGAAGCACCCCAAATGGTCGCCGAGGCCTTGGCGCAGCACGTCGATGCACACGACATTTAGCTTGTGTTTCATTAGACAGCTCACACAAATCGCAGAATGAAACATGTTTCACCTGATAAATAGGGCATAATGGTGTGATACGCGGTACCTCCTAGTGATCGATATAACGCATGGGAATCGCCGCGCAGCCTCAAACGGAACGCCCGAGCAATCGGGCACGAGCGGAAGGAGCTCCGCACCATGATCGGTGACGGCAACTTCATCAGCCAGGTGCCGCTGTTCGGTGGCCTTGATGATGCACAACAGGTGTCCCTCCAGCAGAAGATGGGTCATACGACCCTGCGTCGCGGTGAGACACTCTTCGACGAAGGCGATCTCGGCGATCGCCTCTACATCGTGACCGAGGGCAAAGTCAAGCTCGGCCACACCTCGAGCGACGGCCGCGAGTCCCTCCTCGCCGTCCTCGGCCCCGGCGAGATCATCGGTGAGCTCACGCTCTTCGATCCGGGTCCGCGTTCAACCACCGCGACCGCCGTGTCCCCGGCCTCGCTCCTCTTCCTCGAGCACGAGGATCTCATGCACGTGCTCGACACCAACCCGACGCTGGCGAAGCACATGCTGCGCGCCCTCGCACAGCGCCTGCGCCGCACCAACGAATCTCTCTCCGACCTCGTCTTCTCCGACGTGCCCGGCCGCGTCGCCAAGGCCCTCCTGGATCTGGCTGACCGCTTCGGCACCGCGACCGACAAGGGCGTCCACGTGCCTCACGACCTCACTCAGGAAGAGCTGGCCCAGCTGGTTGGCGCCTCCCGTGAGACGGTTAACAAGTCGCTCGCTGACTTCGTGTCGCGCGGCTGGATCCGCCTGGAGGGTCGCGCCGTGACCCTCCTCGACGTTGACCGCCTGGCGCGCCGCGCCCGCTGATTTCTCACGCGAGTGGGGTCCGATACTGAAAGGTATCGGGCCCCACTCGCGTCTCAGGATACGGAAAAGGCCGCGGCCACTCACGCACCTGAATGCGCGACGCCTGCCACGGCCTCGTCCATGATCACCGACGCATCGGTCAGTTCTGCATCGCTCGCTCAGCCCTCAATCGGACGCTTGAGGTAGGCGACCAGATTCTCGGCACCCGTCGGTCCCGGAATGACCTGGACGAGTTCCCACCCGTCGGCTCCCCACTGATCGAGGATGGCTTTCGTCGCATGCGTGAGCAGCGGAATCGTGGCGTATTCCCATTTAGTCATGAGTTCATCCTACCTGCCATCTGGGGGCGAACGTAGGACAAAACCCGAGGCACATGCGGACTGCGCAACTCCCTGGCAAGCGAATCATCCGAGGAACGCAACCACTCCAGCCAATCCTCTGCATGCGGATAATGGCGCAGAATCGCGCGACGCTCCCGCTCTGTCAGGCCACCCCACACGCCGTAGTTGGCCTCGGATTGCAGGGCATCCGCCAGACACTCGATACGAACCTCGCACTCGTAGCAGCGCAAGCGAATCTGACGCTGCGATGCACCCTGCACGAAGAGCGCGTCCGGCTCAGTAGACGCGCACAGTGCGCGCGCGACCCAACTCTGGTCGTCGCCGTGGGCTGACATCGTCGATCTCCACCTCACTCTACTCCGACTCCTACATGTGACCATACACACATACCATTGTGGGTGCAAACGGTGCGACTTGCTATTAGTGCGCCAGCGCATGCACGATCAGGTGAGTGTCACGCCTCGCGAGGTGTCAGATGAGCCGGGCGGCACGTAAGCTAGGAACATGTCGCACTCTCATTCCCGCGCTGTCCGGCCAACCCAGCTGTTCGCCCTCCTCTTGGCGTTCCTGAGCGTCTCAGCTCTGATGGGTGTCGTCGGAGCAGGCATGCTCGTCCCCATCGCGGGGCCCACCGCACTTGTCGCGAAGTCCGCTCCCTCGGTGTTCAACGAGCTGCCGGGCGACCTGCAGAATGTCGCCCCGGCTGAGGAATCGCAAATCCTCGACTCGTCGGGTGCGGTGATTGCGCACTTCTACGACAAGCAGCGCATCGTCGTTCCCAGCGCGAACATTTCTGACGTCATGAAGAAAGCAATTATCGCGATCGAAGATAAGCGCTTCTACGAGCACAACGGCGTGGACGCCACCGGTATCGCCCGCGCGTTCGTGACGAACCTGGGCGACTCCGGCCGTCAGGGTGCCTCCACGATCACCCAGCAGTACGTGCGCAACTCGCTGGCTGAGCGCGGCTATCTCGAGGGCGACGCCGATCAGGTCAGCGCCGCTACCGAGCAGACCACCGAGCGTAAGCTCCGCGAAATCAAGTACGCGCTGGCCCTGGAGAAGACCCAGTCGAAAGACGAAATCCTCACCGGCTACCTGAACATCGCGCCCTTCGGCCCCATTACCTACGGCGTTGAGGCCGCCTCGCAGCGCTACTTCTCGAAGTCCGCCTCCGAGTTGAACTACCTCGACGCTGCTCTCCTGGCTGGCCTCGTGCAGTCCCCCGTCCAGTACGATCCCCTCGTTCACCCGGATGCCGCTAAGGAACGCCGCGACACGGTCCTAGCCGCTATGCTCGAGCAGAACGTCATCACGCAGGAAGAGTACGACAAGGGCATCGACACGACCATCGACTCGATGCTGCACCCGACCGTTTCCTCGGAAGGTTGCTCCGGCGCGGAATCCTCCAAGGCCTACTTCTGCGACTACGTCTTGGCTCAGTTCCTGGAGGACCCCACCTTCGGTGAGACCCGCACCGAGCGCGAGCGCATGCTTAAGACTCAGGGCATCACGATCCGCACCACGATGGATCCTACGATGCAAAACGCCGCCTTCTCCTCGCTGACAAACACAATTCCCGTCGGCGATGCCTCCGGCCTTAACGATGCGCTTGTCTCTCTGGACCCGCGCTCGGGCCGCGTCCTGGCCATGGCCCAGAACACGACGTACGGCATTGAGAGCGGCGAAACCATGTCGAACTACTCGGCCGATGGAAACTTCCAGGTCGGCTCGACGTTCAAGGTCTTCACTCTGCTCGAGTGGTTCAAGGAGGGGCACTCCGCCTATGAGACGGTCGGCTCCAACAACACGTTCTACGGCAACGGATCCTTCAAGTGCGGTGGTCACGCTATCTACACTGATGGCTACCAGGTCAATGACCTCGCGGGCAAGACCGGCACCATGAACGTCGTGCGCGCAACCGGCCAGTCGGTCAACCAGGCGTTCGTCAACATGGCCTCGCGCGTGGACTTCTGCGCGATCTTCGACACGGCCTATAACATGGGCATTACCGAGGACGGCGAGGTCCCCTCACCCTTCCCCGCAAATATCCTGGGTTCTGTGTCCTCCTCCCCGCTGCAGATGGCCTCCGTGTTCGGAGCCATTGCAAACTCCGGCCAGCAGTGCACGCCGCAGTCCATCGAGTCGGTAACCGACCGTGACGAGAACGTCCTCAAGGAGTTCTCCGCGGACTGCAAGGAGGTCATCTCCGCAGACGTCGCCAACAAGACGGCTGCCCTGCTGACTGCCTCCGCCGGCCAGTACTACACGTCCACGCGTCTGGGCGACGGTCGCCCCTTCGCCGCCAAGTCGGGTACGACCGACGGCCACGCAAACACCTGGCTGACAGGCTTCACCCCCTCCGTCGTCACATCCGCGTGGGTGGGCCACGGTGCGAACTCCTCGCAGGAAGTCGGTTCCGTGACCATCAACGGCAAGTACTACGGTGAGATCTACGGTGAGACCTTCGTCGGCCAGAACATCTGGGCACCCTACATGACGCAAATCCTCGCCGGAACGCCCGTTGAGAACGTGTCCAGCGCGAACATTGGCTCATCCACGAGTCGCTCGAACCCAACCCCGGCTCCGACCAGCAGCAACTGATATGACACCGACACTGACCGATACCGCCGCCTCGTTCTCCCGACGAGGCCTTGGTGTCCTGCGCACTGCAGGTGCCGTCATCGGGGGGCTCGGACTCGCCGGGATCGCGGCGGGTGGTGCCGCGCTGGCATGGGGTTCGATTGAGCGAACTATGCCCACCCTGCGCCGCTACGATGTGTCCATCGAGCGCGACGTCCCCGAGGTGACGATTCTCCAGATCGCTGACCTCCATCTCTTCGCCGGGCAGGAGTTCCTGCTCCACTTCCTCTCCGATGTCGCTTCCTCCGAGCGCTTCGACATGGTCGTGGCGACGGGCGACAACTTCGGATCGCTCGATGCTTTCGACATGGTGATGGACGCCTACCGGCCGTTCCTGTCGTATCCAGGTGCCTTCGTCCTGGGGTCAAACGACTACTATTCGCCGATCCCCAAACCTTGGACGCGCTACCTGATGCGCTCCACGCCGCCTCCCGCACGCGTCGTCCCGGACCTGCCCTACCTGCCGATGGTTCGCCAGATGCGCGACGCCGGTTGGGTGGATCTATCCAACGCGTCGGGCACGCTGTCGCTGTCCGGCGGGACTGTCTCACTCCTGGGGACCGACGACGCACATATTTTCCGGGACCGCATGGTAGCCCCGGCCTCGTCGTGGGAAGAGCCCGGGGCGCTACGCCTGGGCATTACGCACGCGCCCTACACGCGCGTCGTGTCTGCACTCACCAGTGAGGGGGCCGACCTGATCCTGGCCGGTCACACGCACGGTGGTCAGATCGGCATTCCTGGCATGGGGGCAATCATTACGAATTGCGACATCGCACGCCACTACGCCAAGGGTCTGAATCGTTGGGAGGCACCCGACGGCTCCCAGGCATGGCTGCACGTCTCGGCTGGTCTGGGCACGTCACCCCACGCCAAGGTGCGCATCGCAACGCGACCCGAGGCCTCCCTCATCCACGTGCATCCCGCGTAGCTGAGGCTCAGTGTGGGCCACTCACCGCACGCTCATCTTTGCGGCGTGGCACACACTTCCCATTGTCCGCCGATCTCGGTTTGGGTTTTCCGACGAGGTATGGCTATACTCATGGGGCACCGGGGTGTGGCGCAGCTTGGTAGCGCGCTTCGTTCGGGACGAAGAGGCCG
>ERZ773213.955-NODE-955-length-16150-cov-3.077043_pt1 | contig 16150 bp, 28 predicted proteins | sample MGYA00580996_ERZ773213 | MGnify/ENA primary metagenome ERZ773213 (study PRJEB29015, sample SAMEA2738152) | human oral metagenome | biome: human oral; feature: human-associated habitat; material: saliva | place: China | collected 2197 ...
TTCGGGCACCGTATTTGTCCGTCATCAACGTTAATATTTATAGATAGGGGCTGGCCACTTTGATATGCCATAACAATGCTTTTTAATGATGGATCATTAAACATTTGGGTGGCAGCATTTGAGGATTTTAACATGCCCGCCCCTGTAATTTTCTTAATCTCATCCGCTGTTTCTATTGTGGCGGTAAATCCGGACTTTTCGAATAATCTAGTATCTAGCGCCACCTGTACTGCATTGAATGTTACCCCGTTAACCTCTTTTGGATACTCCGGCATAGATGGCATCTCATTTGCTGGTTGTACATCCGGCAATGGAGTAGGTAGGGGATTACCCGTTACAGGTGTCCCACAATTAGAACAAAATTTTACATTATCATCTAGTTTAGAACCACAATTTGAACAATACATAAATATTTCCCCTTTATTAACGATGATGTCTTAATGATTCTATATGATTGACATTATGCGGCGAATCATGATCTGCAAAATTAATATGGCTCAGTTCATGTAAATAAGTTTTTTGATTTTCTGCATGCGATAATTTTGCATTTAGTATTACTGTATAGGTATCATCTTCGTTTTTCCTAACATATCCCCCGCAGCCAGTCGGTAAATTTACTAGCTTAACTATAATCACTCGTAATCGTCCCCCCGCTCCCTTTGTAATAACGACTTCGTGATATTTATAATACTTTCCATCTCGCTTTTTGATAGGCTCCGCTTTGCGTCTAATAACAACCGCAAATCGGGGTCATTTTTTATTTCCTCCGCTAATTCTGCTACTTCCGGATCATAATAATATCCATCATCCGTAGTAGGGTGTTCACCTGTCAAAAGGTATTCGATAGATACATTAAAAATAGATGCTATCTGTTGAAGCATATCCGCTCCCGGTCGCCGTTTATCAGATTCCCACATTGATATCGTAGGAACAGCAACATTTAGCATTTTGGCTAATTCAAGCCCCGTATAATGTTTTAATTTCCTTAATTGTTTTATTCTCGCCCCTAAAGTTTTCATTTTGTTACACCTCTATGCCTTGATGTTAGCAAAATGTAAAGAAAAAGTAAAATAACTAAACGTAAAATTTAAAAACATTTTATTTGTAACTTTACAAAATGTGAAGTATAATCAACTCATAGAAGTTAACCAAATGTGAATAAAAGAAATGAGGTGATAAAGTGAAACAGACAAAGTTGATTGAGTTACGAAATCAATTTGGGCTCACTCAACAAGATATTGTAAAGGTGTTAGGGATTTCAGAGGGGGCCTATTCTCAGAAAGAAACTGGAAAGAGAGGATTTAATCAAAAAGAAATGAGTTTAATCTTCACTATATTTAAAGCGCATGATCCGCATTTGAATATGCAAGATATTTTTTTGATTTAAAAGTTAGCTAAATGTAAAGTTATAAGGAGCCATTTATGAATTACAAAGCAGGCTGGGGCTTTAAACCCATGGAAGAGATAAAAGAATATTACGAACGTACAGGAATGATTATTATTACTCACTGGGCTTATACCAAAAGCGACTTTGAACGTGAAATTTTAAGATTTGAGAGTGCGGTATGTAATCAAAGATATGACGAATTTCATTCAATAATTCCGCTGGGGGAAGAAATCAAGCGGCGAAATCAGGAGTACCTACATCATCTGTATACGATTAAATTTGAACTTGATTTATAAGGAGGTGAATATTATGTCGTTAATCGATTTAGGCATGAACATTGCGCTATTTGCAGCATTGGTAGCTAGCATATTGTCATTATTGGGTATGTAAGGAGTACTAAATGTCGAATTTAAAGAAATATTTAAAGACCCGCATGAGAGCTATCAAAAGAGATCTTGATAGTGGGAGTGAAGAATATGCACTTAGAAATATGCAGACCTGTTATGAGCTGGCAGCCATAGCGTATGTGGCTAAGTTTGGAGAATTACACCATAAGTATATGGAGCTGTTTCACGAATTTAGAATTCGTAGAGATGAATTAAAAAAGGAGAGTGATGAAGATGCCAGACGCTTTATCAATGCTTGCCGATTTACCCCTCGGAACGCTGGACCAAATGAGTGATATCCGAGATACGCTCAAAGCATTTGGCAAAAATGATGTTCAAATCATTATTACTGCTACAAATATTGATGTAAAACCAATCAATGCAGGTGGTGATTTTGAATGAGCTGGGATGTAAGGCCTTGGCTGGTTGAAGATATGATTGATTTCTTTAGCCGGCCCGGGATATTAGAAGAATTTGAAGAATGGAGGGAAGAATATCATGCAAATGGCGGACAGAACGGAAGCATTGAAATGGCGACATTACCGAATTACACAATATCGACGTCGCAGATCCGAGAGGCGGAATATGATGGCCCCTCAGCTTGCTGATATAGTTGAAGGCTTTATCTTTGGCACGTTGTTTATGTTGCTAGTATGGGGCGTTGCATATTGGTGGGTAACCGGGGAGGTGTTAATTCGATGGTGAAACGTTGTTACCATTGCGGCTACAAACTAACAAACCACTTAACATATCACATTTTTAATACCGCAATTGGAAAGGTCGTTTGTGTTTGTAAAGATTGTCATACGACATATTTACGAATGCGAGCAAAAGAAAGAAAAAGGACGCTACCAGCTGCAACTAGTAACGCCCATAGTTAAATTAACCAACTTTAGTATAACACAAGGAGAATTAATCATGAATACTTTCACTATTGAATTTAAAGGCCCTAAAGATCTAGCAAAAAAGATTGCTGAGTATAACGAACTTATGAATGGCGCAAAAAATCAACCAATGGAACCTGAACCAATTAAGGTCGAGTTGGTTGTAGAGGAGCCTAAACAAGAGGCGAAAAAAGAACCTAAACAAGAAACTACATTAAAAGTAGTTGAGGAACCTCAGCCAGAACGTGATGAGCCAGTGGAGGAGGTTGCAGAAGTTCCTGTAACAAACTTTGAGGGCGAACCTTTAGAGGTTAAAACGGAAAAGGTTGAGGAGCCTGCAGAAAATGAGTTAGACGTAGACACTACGGAAGTAGATCCGCAAGTATATTGGAATGACTTTAAAGGTTGGCTTAAACATGTAGGTGCTGAGGGTGTGAAAGCTGCACTCGAAGTGTTCCGTAATCATGGTGTGAATGGCAAGCCTAATTCCGGTGATTTAACACCAGAAATTATGCAAGAACTCAACGCGTTAATGGGTAAATAGGAGAATGATAACATGGCTAATATGAATAGTTTCAAACAAGTAATTGATAACGTAACACCTCAAATTGAGGTGTTACAAAAAGCGATTGAGTTAGATCCATCAAATACTATTGAATATCAACGTGCTATCGACTTTTGTGAAACAAACATTTCTGTATCTAAAAGCATTATAAAGGCGATTAAGTTGGTCGAAAAAGAGGCTAAAAAAGGCGATGAGCTAAAAGAGGAAACTCCAAAGCCAACTAAAAAGAAAACTAAAAAAGAGGAACCTCAAAAGGTAGTGGAGGAACCTCAACCAGCCGTGGAGGAAACTCCGGAAGATATGTTCGATATGTTTGATTAAAAGGGGCGAATGTCATGGAGGTATTAGCAAGGACATATATACCTAGAATGTTTGATAGCGTGATTTTAGAAAGTCGTTACGATGCAGCTTATACAACTGTTCATCATACCGATTGTGGCTTTACATTTGGTGGCAAGTGGAAACGCAACTACAACTACAGTAATGGTTATACAACTGCTGCAAAATACTTCACTTGCCCTAATTGCGGCGTGCATAGTGAACCTCATAGAGATAGGATATTTCAAACTATTTTTGAAAGTTCCCTCGTGCCTTTGAGTGTTTGGGCTGAGGTGGTAGAACTTAAAGACGCTATCGACTTACGAATTAGCTATAAGGCGATTACTTTAAATATGGACGGCACTTCCGTTGATGAGGGTATTCGTAAAGAGGTGTTACGGTTTGACTTTAAGAAAAAGAAAGCCGTTTACACTGACTATAATCGCCAAAAGTATGATCTAACACCGGACTACATACGAGAACATTACTTCATGCAGGTGTTGGAGTATTTCGGCAAGTCTTATGCCATGCATAGCATTAACAAAAAGCCTTTGAATGATTTGTTTAGGGTGCTACGAGTAGCATTCCAAAAACGATTATTAGCCACCTATGGTTATAGTGCAGCCGATGTATATATATCCCCCTCCGCTAACGAGGAGGGGGGATATCACTTTACTATGCTATTGAATATGGTACTTAAAATTTCTGCACCAGACATGCCAAACGTAGCTTATATACATCGTTGTGCCTCATATTGGAATGACAGTCATATCTATAGTAGGAATATCAATATTCCGATTGGCAACGAGGTCTTTGAATTAACTAGAAAAGGCATGAACTTCCAAGAGGCCATGCGAGTTGTAAATAAAGCCCCTAATAGTAGATCTTTACGAAAAGCCATGACAACTAACCCTATGGCAGTATATATGTCAGAAGTCTTGAAGTTGTTTAACGATGAGAATATCAGACGAACTATTATGGAATTAAATCGTATTGATGTTCCGATAACTGATGTACAACGTTATAGCGGTAAAGTGCAACGTGCTAAGGACATAAGAAAGTCTATGAAGTTGCATATTGATGGCTCAAAAGAGTTTTGGCAAATAATGATTGCTAGATATGGTGAGCCAGCTGCATTACGTTGGATATTATCCGAAGACTTTCGAGATATTGAGGACTGCGTAAGAATGTATTCCGAATTGCAATTAAAATATCGAGATATGTTTTGGGGTAGGAGATTTAAAGCAAAAGACTTACATGCAGAACTTATTAATATCTTTAACAAACAGGAATATGGGGACGTTAATCTCCCTAAAGTGCCTGAGTTAAACGCCGATGTAAATGGCATGCACTTTATGGTGCCAAAAACTGCCGCCGATTTAATGATGATAGGCAAGGAGTTACGCAACTGTGTTGGATCTTATAAAGATAAAGTCATGCGAGGTGCTGCAGCTATTGTTGTAGTTACTGACGATAACATGAAACCTGTTGCATGCCTTGAATTGTCAAAGGGCGAGGATAAATTCACGAAACTGGTGCAAGCAAAATTGTTTGGCAATCAATGTGTATCTAAGGACAAGGCCATCAATAATACGGTGCTTAAATGGGCAAACCAATTAGAAATTGAACCACGCACGATTGATGTACAGGCACAAGTTAGCTAAGGAGAACATATAATATGAAATTACTTAAATTGAAATTGCAAAATTTCAAAGGAATAAGAAACAGCGAGTTTGACTTTGGCGGAATAGACGCCACTATCTATGGTGATAATGCCACTGGTAAGACGACAGTATTCGACAGCTTATGTTGGCTATTGTTTAGCAAAGATAGTTTAGACCGTGCCGATTTTGAAATTAAAACCCTTGAAAATGGGAAGCCAATTCATAAGGTTAATCATGAAGTCGAGGCCGAGTTCCTAAATGATGATGGCAATAGCTTTACTTTAAGACGTGTTTATCGTGAGAAGTATAGCAGTCCTCGTGGTGGCGACACAAAACTAACTGGACATACTACGGACTACTTCGTAAATGATGTTCCTGTAAAAGAAAAAGAATACAAGCAATATATCAATGATGTTATTGCAGAGGACGTCTTCAAGCTAATCACTAACCCACTATATTTTAATGAGCAGTACAGCTGGCAAAACAGACGCAAGTTATTGCTAGAAATTAGCGGAGATATTAAGGACGAGGAAGTTATCAATAGCCGTTCCGAACTTACACGATTAGCCGAGTTGTTAAATGGCAGAACAGTAGATGAGCAACGCAAGATTGTTGCTGCAAAGAAAACTGCCATTAATAAAGAACTGGATATGATCCCAGTTCGTATCGATGAGGCTTTAAGAAATAAAGCGGCCCTTTCTGCTAGCGAGGAAAAATTAAAGGCCGACATTAAAGTGTTTGATGAGGCCATTAAAAAGCTAGATGAACAGAGGTCAATCATCATTAATGGTTTTAATGCTACCGAAAAGCGTTCTAAAGTTGACGAAATTAACCGTAGGTTAAAGCTAAGACAGTCCGAGGTGTTATCTACTTACACAGCAGAAAAACAACGTCTACGTGGAGAATATGAGCTTTTACTAAACAAATTAAAAGCCATTGAAAGCGAGCGAGATAGATACGCAGATAGGGCTTACGACTTGCGTGGTAAGATTGAACGTGAAAATAAACGAATTGAAACCTTGCAAGCTGAGTTCGATGTATTTAACTCACAAAAATTTGACGAAAGTATATGCCCTACTTGCAAACAACCACTGCCAGCTGATAAGCAAGCAGAATTAGAGGCAGAATTTAATTCTAATAAGGCCAATAAGTTGGAGGAATATCAACAACTTATCGAAAGTGCAAAAGCGTTAAAAGCTAACTATGAGGAACAGCAAGAACTCATGGCGGTTAAAGCCGATGGACTTATTAACCAAATAGAACAGGCAAATAGTGAATATGAAGTTAAGTTCAAGGAGTACAAAAGCTATTACGAAACTAACATCGAAGATGATCCAGAATACAAAGGGTTAAAGGCTGAATTATTTTTACTAGAACTCGACGATAATGACGATGCCGACACAAAAGAAGTTGCAAGGCTAGAAAGTGAAATTAAAGAACTTCGTTCTAAGCAGTCTGCATTAGAAAATGAGCTCAATAAATACACGTTAAATGCTGATATTCAAAAACGTGTGATTGAACTTGAAAACCAACAACAAAAACTGGCAACAGAAAAGAATTTACTTGATGAAACATCTTTCTTAATTGATGAATTCGTCAAGGCCAAAGTGGATATGTTGGAAGAAAGTATCAACAGTCATTTTAAATATGCTCGTTTTAAAATGTTCTAGTCAATGGGAACGTTGAGGAATGTTGTGAAACTACTTATAAAGGTGTTCCGTATCGTAGCATGAATAATGCAGCTCGTATAAATGTAGGGCTCGACATTATTAATGCATTAACTAAATTTTATAACGTTACTGCTCCTGTATTTATTGATAATGCTGAGGCCGTAACAGACTTTATTAAATGTAACAGCCAAACAATCAAATTAGTTGTGGACGCTGATTTCAAAGAATTAACTATGATCTAATGGAGGTTAACATGTCAAAAGAAGTTGCTATAAAACAACAATCACTACCGGGCTTTCAAAGTGCCGAGGGTTTTGAATTGCTGCAACGGCAGGCAAAAATGTTTTGCGGTTCGTCTTTAGTACCTCAACAATTTCAAGGCGAGCAAAACTATGGGAATGCAATTATTGCCTTAGAAATGGCACAACGCATGAACGCATCACCTTTAATGGTTATGCAGAACTTGTATATCGTGTATGGCAATCCGGGGTGGTCCAGTAAATTCTTAATAGCTACATTCAATCAATGTGGTCGCTTTGAGGCTATTAAATACAAAGAAACTGGCAAAAAAGGAACTGACAGCCAAGGGGTAATCGCTTACACAAAAGAAAAGGGGAGCGATGAAACTATCTACGGTCCAGAAGTTACCATTTCTATTGCTAAGCAAGAGGGGTGGTACGACAAAAAAGGGAGTAAATGGAAAACAATGCCAGACCAAATGTTACGTTATCGTGCAGCTGCATGGTTGATCCGCACTACTGCTCCTGAAATTTCAATGGGCTTACAAACAACCGATGAAATTATAGACGTTGAGGGTAAAGTTAGCGATGTATATGACGATGTTACAACCACTATTGAGCATAACGCTAATAGTGAGGTGATTGACATTGATGTTAGCGAGCCGACTTTTGTCGATGTTGAAACTGGCGAAGTATTAAATACAGACGACATGTTCAAATGATTAGTATCGAATGTTTTGGTAGCAGTTCCGCTGGCAACTGCTACCGTATTAAATCAAGCGTAAATGGCGATGAGTTGTTACTCGATGTGGGTTTACCTTTCAAAACTATCCAAAGGGCTTGCAGGTACAATTTTCTCCACCTACTGGGTGCCGTAGTTACTCACCAACATGGCGACCATTCAAGGGCCGTTGCTGATATGTTAAAACTTGGACATAAGATTTATATGTTACAAGAAACAGCCGATGCCTTGCATGTGGTGGACGAACATTCATGGGTTGAGATAACTCCTAGGAAGTCTTTCAAACGAGGGGTATTTACAATGCTGCCTTTTGAACTGCAACACGATGTGCCTAATGTTGGCTTTCTAATTACTGACGGCGAAGAGAAATTGCTATATATCACAGATACTTACTACTGCAAATACACCTTTAAAGGTGTACACCACATACTGGTTGAGTGCAATCACTCTTATGAACTGTTAAATAAGAAAGTCGAGCAAGATGAGTTGAGCAAGCAGCGAATGGAGCGACTTATTCAATCTCACTTTGCACTTGAAAATGTAATAAAGTTTTTACGGTCAATGGATCTTTCACAATGTAAGGCCATTCACCTTATCCATCTATCTAATGAGAATTCGAACGAGGTTGAATTCAAGAAAGCAGTACAAGCTGCAACAGGGAAATTAGTTATCGTACATCAAGAAAAGGGGTGTTAATTATGCGAGTTAAGTTTGACGTATTTATTAAAGCGTTAGAGAAAAAACACCTCACGCTTATGGAGTTTAGCAACAAGGCTCAAACTATTCCACGTTCTTTGGTTTTATATCTAAGCGGCAAGCCTATTACGTTTGATAAAAAGCGGTTTATGTGGGCTGATGTGTTAGGCGTTAAGCATGACGATTTGTTTTATTAAGGGGTAAGCGATGGCAAAAGATATGTACTATTTCAGCCATGATGTAAACGCCAGTAATGATCCGAAAATTATTGTAATGAAAGAATTGTGCGGAGTGATTGCATATGCTTGGTGGTGGATATTAATCGAGCAATTAGCAACGCAAGAAGAGTACAAACTCCCTATGGATAAAATCACTTTCACAGGTCTTGGTATTGCATTTGGAATGAAGAAAAATGAAGCAAATGCTTCAAGCAACGAAGCAAAAGGAAGCATAACAAAGCAAGCAGAAACATATGTAAATTTGCTTATTAATGAGTGTGAACTACTGGAAACGGACGGCGAATATTTCTGGTCGCCATCACTCATCAGACGAAATTTGCTTCGCAAAAAAAAGCGTGATGAAATATCTCAAAAACGTAGTGAGGCTGGGCGTTTAGGTGGCCTTAAAAGTGGAAAGACACGAAGCAAAACGAAGCAAATGCTTCAAGCAAATGAAGCAAACGAAGCAAATGAAGCTAAAGGAAAGGAAAGGAAAGGAAATATATATTCATATTCATATTATAGCGATGCTGAAAATAAAAAATCAGAAGAACTATTACATATGCTTGATGATGAACCACCAAAAACTGATCCATATAAAAACGTATTCAAAATTTACATGAACGACGTTGGAGAAATTTCACCAATGACAAAAGAAAAATTAGAATACCTTGTCAATGACTTTGGAGAAAGTGAAGTCATAACAGCTATATCTAAATCGGTTGAGGTTGGGAAAGCTAGTATTGCATATATCACTGCCATACTAAATAACAAGATAAGGGAGGAGGCTGCAAAAGAAAGTGGAACCAATAGACGTAACAAAGGAACTGGAAAGGCTAAGGCAAAATCAGATGGCTCAGACGTCGACTGGAAAAACGAAACAGGCGAATGGCTATGAGTTTTATAAACCTACATATACACCACCTATTATGATTGAACGTCAAAAGGATCTAAGCCGTTACGGAATTAAAGGTCGATATAAAGACATGGACTTTGATAAACTCAAAGAACTTGGGGCACCTCCAGAAGATAAAGAGACATATAACAACGCCTTTAAATACTCCCTACATTTGAGTGAACACATCCGAAATGGTAGAGGGCTCATACTTATGGGGCCAGTTGGAACCGGTAAAACTTGCATAGCTATTAGTATTTTGCGAACTGCAATTAATCAAGGGTACAATGGCTATTTAATTTCCATGACAAGTCTGTTTGATACGTTAATGGTTTTAAGTAAAGGGCCATCCGAGCACTTCCTTAAATTTGAGAACATGATAAAAAATACACCGTTATTGGTGTTAGATGATTTTGGTGCAGAGTATTCTAGCGAATGGGTAAAGCAAAAAGTAACATCAATTATATCTGAACGTGTAGAACGAGAAAAATCAATTATTATAACATCTAATTTATCTATATCTCAAATCAAAAATTCGTATGATGGCAGGTTATATGACAGATTGAAAGGTACTTCGTTTGTACTTAGATTTTGTGGTAAATCTAAACGGGATCCGCTGGATATTTCAAAAATTTGAGGAGGGATAGAATGAAACCAAACGCCAAGATTGCGATAGAAGTTTTTGATAATGGGTTCATTAAAGTCGGATTAGATGGACAATTTATTGATTTAACAATCGGATTTTGTGCAGGTGTTGCACAGGTAGTCCAATTAGCATCGAAGAATGATAATAAAACCCCGGAAGAACTATTAAATATTGTTACTGCTGAGATGCGTAATACATTGGGTAATGTATTATGTGAAAAAGAAAGGGTTACGCATTAAAAATGAATAAGCTTGTAATTTATGGCCGACCAGCAACAAAAAAGAATAGTTCGCGAGTTGTATACGCTGGGAAATATCCTCGTGTCTTACCATCAAAAGCCTTTGAGGAATATCAAGCATTAGCGCTTAAACAGTTGCAATTCTATCGTAAACGAGCGTACCATTCTGGCCCTGTGTCCTTACGGTGCCGCTATTACATGCCTAATTGGGCGCATTGGCCTGACTTGGTCGGTCTATTACAAGCTACATCAGATATATTGACTGAAGCTGGAATTATTGACGATGACATGTGGGTTGCAAACTATGATGGATCTGAAATAGTTGGAATCGATAAAGCGAATAGTAGGGTCGAAATTGAATTTATACCAGTAAAGGAGGGAACGATATTATATGAGTTGCGAGACAGGAGGAATACAAAAAGAGCCAAACGATAGCTGGTTCTTTACTGAGGAGCAAGTTAAAGCCCTTAGGGAAATTTTTGGAGGTAAAAAGTCCGACATTGATGTATTACGGGCTGCATTAACTCCTGAGGAGTTTAAAGGGTTTTGTAAAGGTAATGCTTTGAAGTATTTAATTCGAGCCGGTAAAAAAGATAATGAATTACAGGATCTAAAGAAAGCTGGCGTATATATTGGGTGGTGTATTGATGCTCAGAGTACTAGCAAATCAAAATAGGTCGGATGAATGGTATATACCTTATGTTGTTAGACAAATGCTGGGTTAGGAGTCAAAAAAATGAAATGGCATAAATTTAAAAAGTGTTTACCGCCACCCGATACAGTTGTGATAGTACATGTTAGTGAATATGATTACGTAATAGGAACTTTGGTAGCTATTTCGGGTGAAAGGTTAGACGAATTTTCGATTTTACCACATAGCGATAATGGCTATTGTATCGAAGTTAAAGATTGTAAAGCATGGGCGATATTTAATAAACGTAGTCCATGGGAGGGCAAAAAATGACAGAATCAGATATTCAAAATGTTTTGGGAAGGCATTTGTTCCTACAAAACATATGTATCCCTAATGTCACAATGCACGTACCGGGACATCGGCCATATGAGGCGGATTTAATTTATTTTAATATTAAATCCGAATATATCACTGAGGTTGAAATTAAGGTTACTATGGTAGATTTCAGAAATGATTTCAAAAAGGAATACTATCACGACCATCCGAGTGTGAAGTACCTGTATTATGCAATGCCGGAAAGCATGTATAGCCGAAACAAAGAAGAAATAGATAGTATGTTGAATTTGGCCGGAATCATTACGATTAGGGAAGCCAATATGGATATAAAGAGAGGCCCGTTCTCAGTGCTCGTAAGATATGAGAAAAAGGCAAGGGTCAGAAAAAATGCTTGCCCCATGAGCCAAAATGACAAGGTTGATTTCATGCGGATTGGCTGCATGAAATGGGTTAATAGGAAACAGGAGGGGTAACATGCATTTAACAGAGGAAGGAAGAATACATTTTTTAAAACATCTATACCAAAAGGGAAAGTTTAATTTCTTGTTTAAAACAAGCACAAATGGACCGATTTGTATTTGTGAGAACGAGCCTAGGTTTGATAAAAATGATAATTGCCTTGAATATTACGGACTCTACAAAGTCCTTGATAGCTATCAAGAAGATTTAGCAAAAGAGATTTTGGGTGATAAATATTTTATGATTGATATTCGCAAAAAGCCGGGGATAGTCGACTGGGCAAATATTCCTGTTGATACACCTGTTCGTGTATGGAATAACGAATCAACGACAAAAGAAAGAAGGCATTTTGCAGGATATGAAAATGGGTATGTGTTAACGTGGGCTCATGGTGGGACTTCATGGAGTAGCCCAAAGCATTGCGTAAGTGAATGGGATCATGCTGAGTTGGTGGAGCTATGAAAAGAGCAATATATATAGCGTTGGTTAAGCTACTAAAATTATTAGATAGCCGATACAACATATCTGATGAGATGATTATTGCAGGTGCTGTGTCGGTATTGGATGAAACACAAAATATGCTTGAATATGAAGCTAAATTACAATTACAGTTCTTGGATGATTTGCAAAAAGAAACTGCAGAAGACTTTACTCCGATTAGAGGATTTTTAACAGGGTTTCATAACAGATCCATTAATTGGTGTAAAAAGCAGCGTAATGCATTAGATGCACAAAGAAAATTATAGGGTTATGGGGGTGTTAGAATTGGAACAGGTGCAAGCGATAACTGATATTGATGCGGTTGTCAAATTAGCTACTGAAACGGCTATAGAAATTTACGAACAAAGGATTGAAAAGGACCACGCTAAAAGGCGAGAGCAGGCAAGAAAGAATACGAAAAAGTTATTAGCTGGGTACAATGAACTCAAAGAGCATTGTGAAAATGCTATAGCGGATATTGAAAGTAGCGTTCCGACTGATCTGCAGTTACTTTTAACGGAGTTGTTTAACCGTAGAGGAGTATTGCGTGTTGAATCTATTCTCGCTAGCAAGCGCCGTACAGAATTGATATTAGAGCATGTCGATAATATGCTTGATGTATATCGAAAACAATGCAATTATCGCAATCAACCGTACTTTAAATCGCTAGTGTATTTTTACATTGATAAGCTAGATGTCGATGCTGTAGCTGACAAATTGAATGTTGAAAAGCGGACAGTATATCGCTATTTAGAACAGGCAGAGAACGACATGGCATTATTAATATGGGGAATCCAAGCGGTTTGATTGTACACAATCGAAACTTGACAAATTGTCACAAAGCTGTCATTTACATGTCATTATGGACGTTTTATAATGATAGTGTCGATAAATTGTAAGTGGCTCCTAATAACGAAATCGACACGACTATATACGCCTTCTTGCATACAGTTTTGTGAAAAGGACACCGAATCAGGTGTCCTTTTTTCATGCCTAAATTTACATGGTAGAGTACCCAAGAGGTCAAAGGGGACTGCCTTGAAAGCAGATAGACGTGTAATGCGTGCGTGGGTTCAAATCCTACCTCTACCGCCATATATTAAATTATAGAAAGGGAATCATCATGAATATTGTTGAAATGCAACTATCAGAATTAAAGCCATATGATAATAATCCAAGGCATAATGATGTAGCTGTGCAACCGGTAGCCAATTCAATCAGAGAATTTGGGTTTAAAGTACCTATCGTAGTTGATGCAGAAAATGTGATTATTGCAGGTCATACCCGATACAGAGCAGCTCAACAGTTAGGATTGGATACAGTTCCTTGTATTGTGGCCGATGATTTATCTCCGCAACAGGTGAAAGCATTTAGATTAGCCGATAACAAAGTATCTGAATTCGCTACGTGGGATCCTGATGCTATGATGGAGGAATTGCAAGGGATCCTTGAAATTGATATGTCAGAATTCGGGTTTTTAGATAATACAGAGGCCCTTGATGAGGTTGACGATACCTACACTACCGATATTAATATTCCTCAATATGAGCCATCAGGCGAAGTAGTACCGCTTGAAAGCTGTATTGATGATTTAAAAACAGAAGCTTTGTTAATGGAGATTGAAGATAGTAATCTGAGCGATACGGAAAAAGACTTTCTCAGGAAAGCGGCTCAAAGACATAATCAATTTAATTACAAGCGAATTGCTGAATATTATGCAAACGCTAGTGCTGAAATGCAGGATCTTATGGAACGGTCAGCATTAGTTATTATTGATTATGATGATGCCATTAAAAATGGGTATGTGCAGTTATCTAGTAGCCTTGAAGAGATTTTAGGTGATGAAAATGATGGACAATAATTTTGCAGTATTTATTTTAAGTCATGGACGTGCCGGAAATGTTAAGACATATCAGACTTTGATTAATCAAAGATATACAGGCAAAATATATATCATTATCGACGATGAAGATGAAATGCGTCAGGCATATATTGATAAGTACGGAATGGAAGTTATAAAAGTATTTAGCAAAAAAGTTGCAGCGGAATTTGTAGATCCAGCAGACTTGGAGCCTGAACTAAAGGGCGTTATATATGCTAGAAACTACTGCCATACTATAGCTGCAGAGTTAGGGCTAACGCATTTTTTAGTATTAGACGACGATTACAACCTATTCGCCCATAGATATGCAAAAGATGGCAAGTTATTATCTTGTACGACAAGGCGTTTAGATGATGTATTCGAATGCATGAATAAATTCCTTGATGATACAGGAGCATTAACCGTAGCACTGGCACAAGGTGGCGATTATATTGGTGGTGTAGATAATGGGAACTTCAAAAAGAAGTTACTACGAAAAGCTATGAATAGCTTTTTCTGTAGGGTAGATAGGCCCTATAAATTCTTTGGGCGTATTAATGAAGATACAACTATGTATGTTCGTTATGGTGAAACAGGGCATTTAATATTTACAACTATGTTGTTTATGTTAAATCAAGGGCAGACACAGAAAAACAAGGGAGGCTTAACGGAAATGTACCTTGATAGTGGTACTTATGTTAAGTCGTTCTATTCTGTCATGTATTCTCCATCGTGTGTAAAGGTTGCCGCGATGGGCGATAAGCATATGCGTATGCATCACCGTGTAAATTGGGATTGCTGCACACCTAAAATTCTCAATCAAAGATGGAAAAAATCGAAAGGGGGTTAAGAGATGGCAAGAACTGGTAGACCGAAAAAAGTCATTAAGCAGGAACAGTTTGAAGCTATGTGTCAGATACAGGCGACACAGGACGAAATTCTGCTTGTGCTCGGTGTTTCTGATAAGACGCTCAATGCTTGGTGCAAGCGAACATATGGAAAGACTTTCTCCGACATTTTTGCAGAAAAGAGAAGCGCGGGAAAGATAAGTTTACGACGTAAGCAATGGAAACTCGCTGATAGATCTGCAGCAATGGCAATATTTCTTGGCAAGCAGTTCTTGGGACAAAAGGACCAAACTGAAATGGAACTTAAAGCTCAGGTCAATAACCCTTTCGATGGTGTATCTACCGACGATATTAAGAAGTTGATAGGCCATGACTAAACAAGATAAAATCATAGTTCAAGCAAAAAGAGAACTCGCACGACGTGAGTTCTTTTATTATTGCCATCTGTTAGAAGGTGATTTTTATAGGACTGACCGCCAATATTTAGTAGAGCTATGTAATGCCTTGCAAGAGTTCTATGAAAGCGACATTTATAATGTGCTTATCGTAAATCTCCCTCCTCGTCACGGCAAAAGCCGCACCGCTCAGAACTTGGTTAAATGGGCATTTGGTAAAAATCATAAAGAAAAGATTATGACTGGCTCATATAATGCTACATTGTCAAAGTCGTTTGCAAAGGGTGTACGTGATTCTATTAAGGAAATCAAGGCAGACGATAATATCACTATATTTTCAGATGTCTTTTGTGGTGTAGAAATCAAAGAGGGCGACGGTGCTGCGCATATGTGGTCGTTAAAAGATGGCTATAATAGCTATTTAGCGACCTCGCCCGATGGTTCATCTACTGGCTTTGGTGCTTCGCTTTTAATTATTGATGACATCATTAAAAATGCTGAGGAAGCACATAATGAAAACGTTAAAGAAGCTCACTGGAGCTGGTTCACCAATACAATGCTTTCACGTTTAGAGGAAGGCGGAAAGATA
>ERZ773213.962-NODE-962-length-16129-cov-17.942703_pt1 | contig 16129 bp, 10 predicted proteins | sample MGYA00580996_ERZ773213 | MGnify/ENA primary metagenome ERZ773213 (study PRJEB29015, sample SAMEA2738152) | human oral metagenome | biome: human oral; feature: human-associated habitat; material: saliva | place: China | collected 2197 ...
ATAGTCTGCCATTTTTTGATAAAACTAAAAAAAAGAAAAATCAAAAAAAGTCACCTTTTTAACTTTTCATATTCCAAAAATTATTCCATTTTCTACTAAAATCTAAAAAGGACACTTTACAAAGTGCCCTTTAAAATAGCGGAAATAGCAATATTTTAAGGATGATAATACACATTATAAGATCTTCTATATAGGATAAAAATTTTTTTGAGCAAATTAAAAAAATTTTTATTAATTTTTTCTAATAACCTTAGACAGGTTATAACCCTAAACGGTCAGAATCCCAATTTCCATAATCATCGTATCCAAAACCATCGGGATCCATTGCATCAATTCCAGCCTGCTCAAGTGAATTACTGCAGAAATTACAATAATAGAAACCAGTTTCTGGATCGCTAAATTCCCAATCAATATCATCTTCATCAAAGTCGTTTCCACATTCAGTACAAACATATTGTCCTACAAATCGATGCATCTCTCTAAATTGCTGCTTTTGTTCATCCGTTCCTCCTCGAACGAAGATTTTACCATTTTTACTATGGCAAAAATGACAGTCTGGAGATTTTCTGTTTTGAGGATAATTTTTATTATTTTTAATTTGTGGTTCCTTCAACACAACCTGCTCATCATTTATAGTACTTATATAGCTTGACTCATTTATATTAGATTCAAAACTCTCATTATAATCATACTAATTCTCATATATTTCTTTCCTATTCCTATCTTCATTTAAAACTTCAACAACACTTTTTAAGATAGTAATAGCTGCATATTCTATAATTTCTACACGATTATCTTTAACCCACTTAAAACTTTTTTGACTCACATCAACCGTTTTGTCTACTATCGCTTGTGATAAATCCTTCATCCCATTTATAAATTTCATCTTTCTCCAAACCCTTCTAAATATAAAATTTTAACGAAATAGTATATTCCTTAAGATTTTTCATTTTATCATGCTTTTGTCTCTTAATAATTGTTGGATTTTCAATTTGCTTTTTCCACATCGCAATTCCCTTTCAGTTCGATATATAAATTATAACTCACTTTTACATATTAAGTAATCACTTTTGGGATATTTAGGTCCCGAAAATAGAACTGACATATAATAACTAATCTACATCAAATATAAAATAACACAATTTTAGATTTAACTAAAGTATATTAAAATAAAAATGACATTCAAGAAAGTCATCTTGAATGTCTATATAAGTTAGTATTAGCTTATTTATTAACGTTTTGAGAATTGTGAAGCTTTACGAGCTTTCTTAAGACCTGGTTGGGGCATCACTTATTTTATCTAATTTCAAAATGCTTTAAAATAAACGTTTTCATAAGTTTTTAAAAATTAAAATTTCAATTAAGTTCAATCACTTTCATTTAAATAAGGTAAACTTTCATTAAAAATAAGATAAAATCGAACCAGAATATCAAAAGTTTACCTTATTTGGTTTTTACAAATATTAACTAGGGATTTACTACACGGCAATAGACAGTAGAAACCTTCATTTTTTGTGATTTTTGAAATTGAAAAATTTCACTACTTCGTGGTACAAAGTAATCGAATCTCTACATTTTTCTCTACACTTTTTAGATAGTAAAATTTAAGTAGAATATGCAGGTAATAAAAGTAAGACAGGAGTTTTACGTCCCAACGCCAATCCGTGGCGCTACCTAAATAACGGTGTCTTACGTATTTATTTTATTACATCCAAAAATAAAAGTCAATTATAAATTTTGCTTTTTTCTCTTCATTCCTGTTGCAATTCTAGATAATTCCACTGCAACCTCTTTCCCTAACATCGCTAATTCAATTGTAGCGTTACAATAGATGTGAGACTTTTAGAAGTCAAAAAGAAGATTCCCTGATATGATAAGAGTACCACCACTCACCAAAAAAGGAATCTTCTCATGACTAGTATATCACAAAATCTTCGCTATCTACCACATACTCTAGAAACACGCTACCACGCTGTTAAAACCTACCGAAATGGTGCCTCTGTCGCCTTCATCTGTCGACGCTACAAGGTTTCAAAAGCCTCTCTCATGCGCTGGAACAAGCGATTCGACGGAACAAAAGAATCTCTGAAAGACCGCTCTCATCGCCCTCTAACACCACATCCAAAAGCTCATACCAAGCAAGAGCTAACCTGGATTAAAAACTGCATCAAAAGAAATCCAAAGGCAACTCTCATCGAAATCTTCTTCAAACTCAAAACCAATAAGGGATATGATAGGCATCCTTGCTCACTCTTTCGAATCTTGAGAAATCTGGACTTCTTCAAATCCCCTAAAACAAAGCAGAAGCCTTATGTACCGAAACCATATGACACTCCGACTAAACTCGGTATCAAGTGGCAGATGGATGTCAAATACGTACCGACGCACTGTTACACAGGTAAGCTACCTGACAAGTTCTACCAGTATACTGTCATTGATGAGGCCAGCCGAGAACGTTTTATCTTCCCTTTCAAAGAACAATCGTCCCACTCAACGGTTCAATTTCTCAAAATGGCTATCAAACACTTTGGCTATAAACCAAAAATCATTCAAACAGATAATGGATTCGAGTTCACTCATTTCAAGGAGACTAAACAAGTTCACCCACTCGATTTACTTTGTCAAGAGCTTGGCATTGAACACAAGCTGATTCGTCCTCGAACACCAAGGCATAATGGCAAGGTTGAACGCAGTCATCGAAATGACAATCGACGTTTCTATCAACACCTTACTTTCTACTCTTATGACGATCTCATCAAGCAGATGAAAACCTATCTGTATCGCTCCAATCAACTCCCCATGCAAACTTTAGGATGGAAATCTCCTATCGATATCAGAAAAGCTTTACTAGGAGCTAGCTCCTAGTAAAGCTTACCAAATAGTTATCTTCAAAATAACATTTATGGTCTCACATCATTGACAAAGGTACACTTTCCCTAACATCGCTAATTCAATATAAGAATCGAAATCTATCAATTTAGGATGACTGCTATCATAAGTTGCTAAATCATGAACAATCTCATTCCTAAGTTGCTTAAATTGGTATATTTTATTTTCACTGGTTGATTTATCTTTACTAAATTTCCAATCATCATAAGTTTTTGATGAATCCACAAGCATTATCTGCGAACCTATTAGTCGATAATTTAGATAACTAACAAGCTTCTGCAATTTTTTATCAATTATGCTATCCTTTATCATAATTTTATCATAAATATATCCTATTTTGCTATCTAGCGACATGTTTCTTGCTGACTTTCCTAAATGTTCAACAATTCTTTTTGTTCTATTCTCAATAATAGCATAAGAACATGAAATTGATTCGATATAAAACCCTTCTTCAATTGCAATATTCATACGCTCTCTCAGGTGATTAACATAATCAGTTTGATTTACCATTTATTATGACCTCCAATAATTCATCCGCAACAACATCTTCAGCGTACTTCCTTATTGCTCTAACATTAGGGAGGGTGTTTAGATGCGATTCAATACAAGCTAATATCTTATCCTCATCTAAATATTTCTGATACCTTTCAGCTATATATTCAGAGCTAATAATTTTTGAATACATCAACTTTAAAATCTGCTTTTTTTCATCAATAGATAGTGGAGAAAATTTAATAAAACCATCAAATCGGCTCAATAATGCTATATCAATATTTTTTTCCATTTCTAAACGACTTTTAAAATTAGAAGTGCAAATAATAATTGAGTTACTTAAATCTACTTTATAATTTTGGTCTTCATAGATGCCTTCATCAAACATTTGAAAGAAGGTGCTATGAAAAAATGCAGGAGCTAAAGCGAACTCATCAAGCAAAATAACATTAGAATCTCTGTTTAGTAATGTTTTAGAAAATGAATCTTCACTATGGTTTGTCGATTTAAAGTATTTCACACTTGATTCACCGCCAACCATTGACATTTGTTCTCTAATGACATTTTCATTCCCATACAGTGTAGTGGATAGTTGTTTAGCTGTTTCTGTTTTTCCAATCCCTGGTTCACCATAAAACATTAAAACTAATGGTTTTGAGCTTGGGCGAACTAACTGAGCAACCAGCTTTCTCAATAAACTCTTCTTAGCTTCTCTCTGACCAATTATATTCTCGTTTAAATCTTCTACTACACTTTGAAGTTGGTTCTCACTAATCTTTGAAAAAGAACTTTGCTCAATATATATTTCTTCTGACGATACTTGTTGCCTAATTAAGTGAAAAAATTTTTTAGGGGGATTGTGAAGATATACCTTTGAAACATCTGCAAATTCAAAAATTTTTATCAACAATTCAATATTTTCAAAAACTAAACTTGCTGATAATGAATATGAGTCCATTCTAAAAATACAGATATCCTTTTCCATAAGCGGTTCTGCTATGTCCTGAATTTTTGCTCCATTTGTCCAATTTAAAAGGACTTCATTAAATGAAACATAATTATTTAATTTGCTAGTTCGTTCATTAAATTTTTGGACAGGCTCAAAAAAAATATTAAATGTTACCATTACACACCCGCTACTAAAATATCATATATTGGAATTTTTTCATTAATTTGTTCCTCATCAAAATCAACTCCAAGTTGTGATTGATTCTGATTTGATAGTCTATCTATCATAGTATCAAAGCTTAAATCAATTGAATCCACTTCTCCAACTTTAATTCCATAAAGTTTAATGTTCATCTTAGTTAAGTCACTCAAAGTATAATTATTACGCAAACCAGATATATTGAATCGTATAATCATTTCTTTATTTTCTGAGGCAATACCCTTAGTTTCATAATATCCAGAAAGTCGGTCTAAAGTTCGTTCAATATTCTTTATTTCAATTCCTCTAAAATTATTTTTGTCATCATCTGTAATGCTAGTCACTTTGTTAACATCACTAATCATATCAAGGACAGGAGTAATGTTACGATAAAAAGCAGGGGAGTCTTTTTCGATAAATAACTTAACATTATCTAGATATTCAACATTGGAAGAATCTTTTTCACTTTTATTAGTTACAATCTTCTTAAAGTTACTTAATAATGTAGAAGTGATTTGTGATTCTACAACACCGCTACGCTGATAGGAAGCATTCCCAGACAAACCTATTTTAAATCGAGTAAAAAAATTCATACCTACCTTTCCATCAACATCAGTGCCAACAACAGTTTCCGAAACTTTTTTTATTATATCAGACTGTAATCCATCCTGATGTAATTCTAAAAAATCAAAAACCGCTTGCTCATCAAGATAAACAATTTTCCCAGCAAAAAACTCAGTCATTACTTCCTCCTTGTTACTATATATTCACTATTTGAATAATCTTATTATACCAAAAAGTCCCCTCAATCGTTGCCTCTTAATTTCTACATTTCTTAACACTAATTTATTCTTCTAAAATACAAGATTGTCATCAATTTACTACTCTGATTCTCATGCTTTAAATTTATATCTGACATTAAAATAATATTTTAATTTAGTAAATGTAAAATCAATTATATATTGTGTAACTAAGATATTTAAACTAGGCAAAATAACGATACATAATAAATAAATTCCAATTATAAATTCTATTATAGTTATTTCCGCTTAGTAATCGTTTTTGGTATAATGATTCTAACAAAGAAGTGAAGGGAAACATTATGGTTAATCATAAAAATAAAGAAATAAAACGTGGTACTGTAAATACTATCTTACAAGAAATCTTCGAATCTTCAATTTTAACAAAAAGTAATAGTTCTGAAAAACAGAATATAAACCAAAAAAGTTATATTTTTGAAGATGAAGTAGATGAATTTAAAATACCAAACTTATACTTCCGGGGTGAAAGCAACTATTTCCCTTTACGAACCCCTTCTCTGTACCTTGAACAGAATCTTACAGAAAAAGGAAGTGAGTATTACTACAGAGTTCTACTTAGTGAACTAGGTCGAGAAGACTACCAAGAAAATACTTCTTTAGTTCGATTAATATCGGAATTGCAACATTATGGTGCAAAAACTAGAATGCTTGATGTTACTAAAAATCCATTAATAGCTCTATACTTTGCTGTAGAGAAAGATAATAACAAACCTGGGTATATTTATATTTACTCAAACGGTAAAGAGAATGAAAAGTTTGATACAGGTCATACTATTGCTATCAAATCTGCTTTAAACTTTATGCCTCAAAAAATTATAAACGAATTTCTAGATTCAATTGATTATTTAAAAAAAAATATTCAACTTAACGTTAATTACCATAATCTTAGTATTGATGATTTAGAAATTACTCTAAAAAAAGATTTAAAAAAAGATGAGACAGTAAAATATCACTATGATCGTATAAAATCATTTATTGACTTGTTGAATCAGAGGGCTCGAGTTAGAGAAACTCTAAATATGCCATTTAAGATTTATGAAGATTTAAATAAAGCTCATATTGTCATCCCTTCTAAGACAACTGATAGAATTAGGCAACAACAAGGGGCTTTCATTTATCCGAAGTTTGTTAGTACGACTGGTAAAAATTATGAAGATATAAAAAATGAAATTGCCGATTCAATTAACGAACTATCTGTTACTCTAAAATCGTCTAAACAGCAAAAAGATTCCACTGAAGGAATAGAGTATTCTGTGATTAGGATTGACGGTGGATATAAAAAAACAATTCGTAAGCAATTGGAATTACTTGGTATAACAGATGGTTTTGTATATCCTGATATTAATCATCAATCAGAAGCATTATTAAAAGTGTTAAACAATAGGGATTAGGTATAAAATGTGCATTTAAAAAATCTAATATACAAATTTATATTACCTGTTTCTTTTTATAATTCATAAACAACACTAATATATTCAACAACCAAAAGAGGTCAAGATTTAACTTGACCTCTTTTTCTATTCACTTCATGTTTTAGATACAATCAACAATTATCCTACCCAAAATACTTATCTACCAATTCTTGGATACGTCCTTCTTTGGCAGCTGGAATGGTATCTTCTAAAACAAAATTCTTTCTACTGATATCTTGTGAAATATTTTCAAATATAAGATTAGTGGAAATGTTATAGATAATTTCCGAAGGTGAAAATCCATAAACTTGATTTTCTAGGATATGTTTTAAGCGCTCTTCAGGATTTGGAAAGGCTTCTTTCAAGCCTTCGCTATTATATAGTCGTTTAACAAGCTCTGCAATATAGAGACCTGACTTCATGTATAAATCAATAAAGGTCTTAGATGGATCATCAAAGATACCTGGGTTTTCTTTTTCAAGGTCATCTACCATTCTCTTAACCACACGTTTAGGAGTGAAAATCTGGTTGATCTTTTGTGGTGGAATATAGTCAAAGATATCTTCTTTTTGATCTTTAAAATAATCCGCCAACTCCTCTTTCTTACGAAGAAATTCTTGAATGGCCTTATCGAATGTTGCTCGATCAAAGAGGCTCAGAAATTTCCTGAACCTCTATTGTCTAATCTAATTTCCTACACACTCACTTTGACCTGACTGCGTCCATTGCCTGTTTTCTTGATGACCAACTGCTGGCGGATAGTGGCCTTCATCTCCTCGATATGGCTGATGACTCCGACCAGGCGGTTCTCACCGATTTCCTCCAGGACCTGCATGGCCTTCTGCAGGGTCTCCTGGTCCAGCGAGCCAAAGCCCTCGTCGATAAAGAGGGCATCGATTGGCACTCCACGCGAAGAGTTTTGCACGACTTCACTGAGGGAAAGGGCGATGGACAGAGCTGCAATAAAGGTCTCACCGCCTGAAAGTGTGTCCGTTGAGCGAGATTCGCCAGTCTCATTGTCATAGACATTGATATCGAGGCCCCGGTTACTCATGCGGTCACGCGCCTCTTCTGGCAGCTCAAACTGATAGCGATTATTGGACAAGTGATTGATAAAGTGAGCATTGGCATAGCTAAGGATCTGCTCCAGATGGCTTTGGAGGACATAGGTCTCTAGATCCAGCTTGTCTCCCCCTGTCTTTCCTTCCATGGCATGGTAGAGCTGGGTGAGAGACTGAAAGGCAGCTTGGGAGTCAGCCTGCTGGCTCAAAATCTTCTCAATCGCCTTGAACTCTTTTGATGCCTGGGCTTGAGCTGCCTCAGCCCTGGTCACCTGGCTAGCCTGAATTTCAGCCGCCTTAATCGAATCCCGTCTGCTTTTCTCTAGGCTGACTAGATCAGGACGCTCTTGGTCTGACAAGCTCTCTTCGAGCTGCTGGATATCCTTTTCCAATCGCTCCTTATGGGTCTCGTACTGGGTGTTCTTCCTGTTCAGCTCCTCCAGCTCTTGGCGGGCATCTAGCCAGGTTCTAGCGACCGCTTCCTCATGGGTCGGGGCATCCGCTGCTGCTAATTTTTCGGCTAATTTCCTGCCTGTCTCCTCAAGAATCTGACCAAGGTCTGCCAGTTTTGACTCTAGAGTCTTGATCTGACCTTGGTAATTACTAAGCTCCTCCTGATTCTTATTCAGCTGGCTTTCCAGTAGTTCTTTTTGCTCCTCATAGTCTTGAACCTGCTTTTGATAATCGCTCTGCAGGACCTCTAGTTCCTGACTCCCAACCTTGACATCCAGCTCTGCGATTTCTGCTTGCAGGCTCTTGATTGTCGTACTAGTCGCATCCAGGTCCTTTTGTCCTAAGTTAAGAGCCTGGTCTAACTCTTGGATACTGGTCTTAAGCTGACCAGCCTGATCCTGCAGTTTTTGGTTTTGCTGGGACTTAGCCTTAAAGCTATCCAGCTGCTCGTCCCGGACTTTCTGAATAGCTGCTAGGTTAAAGTCGTCTGGAAATTCCCCATTAGAGCTGGCTTGGAATTCCTTATAGCTGGCATCCAACTGATTCTTGTAGTCTTGGCATTCCTTCTTCTGCATTTGAAGATCCTCTTCTTGGCTAGCAATCTTTGCCTGCAGATCTTTCAGTTCTGACTGTTTCTGGTCATACTGGGTTTGGGCCTGGTCGACACTTTGAATCAGAGCGGTCAACTCTTCATTGAATATCCTATAGCCATTTCTAGCCAAGGGATGGTCCTCTGCTCCACAAACTGGGCAGGCCTGACCATCGACTAGATCCTCCTGGAGCCGGGCAATCATCATCTGGCGCTGATCCTGCTCCTTTGCCTGAACTTCCCGTTGAGCCTGTTCAAATTTCTCTTGTAGCTGAGGCAGCTTATTTTGATACTCCTGCCATTTTCTCTTCAGTTGCTCGGCCTTATTCAGAGCACTTTCGTAGTTCTCTGACTGGGGGGTCAGCTGTCCATCAATAAAGCTAGACATGGCATCAAGTCGAACTTTTTCTTCATCCAGTAAAGCTGGATCTAGTACATTTTCCTCTAGCTGAGCCAGTCTCTCACTCTGCTCTTCTTTTTGAGCTTGATTTTCTTTAAGCTGAGCCTGAAACTTGCTTAGCTCCAGCTGGGCTTGATCAATCTTGTCCTGCTTGTCTTTGGACTGCTTAGCTTTAAAGATCTGAGTCGGTAGCTTTTTGAGTTCTTCTCGTAAGCGATCGATTTCCCTTTCCCTTTTAAAGAGCTCGCTCTTCTGCTCAATCAGGTCATTTCTAGCCTTCTCCTTATCCTGCCTTTCCGCTTGGAGTACCTTTAATTTGTCTCGGTTAGCCTCCTCATCAGCCCTAGCCTGGTCGATTTTAGCAACATCACTAGCTAGTTGCTCTGCCCAACTCAGTTGCTTCAGACGACCTTTTTTTTCAGCCTGCTCATCAGCTTTATCCAGAATTTGCTTCTGGTAGTCCGCTTGCAAATCCTCTAAACTCTTAAAGTCCCGCGCCAGTTTCTGACCTGTCTGATAGAGCGCATCTATCCGTTCTCGCTCTGCTGTTGCCTCCTGATGGGTCTTTTTAGCCAGCTCATGACTTTCCTTACGCACCTGGAGGAGCCCACGAACTGTCTCCAACGGGTCTGCTTCCAAAGCATCCTCAATCTTATCCTGCTCTTCTGGGGTCCATGTATCTGACTGGTAGTGAGCCTGGAGCGCTCTTGTCGCCTCCTCGTCTGCTGACTTGGCCGCAATATAGCGATCCTTAAGCCGACTTTGGAAGTCCTCAAAAATCTCTGTTCCAAAAATTTTTTTGAGTATCTTCTTTTTCTCCTCTGTCGAGTCCTTGAGAAAGCGAGAAAAATCATTTTGCGGTAGGAGAATGATTTTCTTGAACTGCTCATGGTCCAGGCGAAGTATGCCTGCAATTTCAAGCCCTACATCATTGTGCTTGCTAGCCAGGCTCTGAAGTTCCTTGCCATCAACCCCATCAACAATGGCCAGAGAGGCCTCAGGCCCATGATTACTCACCTTACGCGGGCCCATAAGCGTCTGCCCTGGCGAACGCACGACTCTATACAGATGACTCCCCTGCTTAAAGTAAAAGGTCACCTGGGTCTTTTCCTCAACAGTCGCAAACTGACTCCGAACCTCCTTGGGACCACGACTCCCTGTTGTCGCCCCAAAAAGAGCATAGGACATGGCATCCAAAATCGTTGACTTCCCAGCTCCTGTATCACCAGAAATCAGAAAAATCGGTGAATCTATAAAGTTTTCAAAGTCAATATCTGCTGACTCAAAAGGGCCAAAATAAGATAGTTTTAAAGCAATCGGTCTCATGATTTCTCCTTACTCATCTTCGTCAAAATATCCTCTACTAACTCCAACTGGGCCAAACTCAGAGCCTGGCCAGTGCTTTCCTGATAGAAATCCCCGATAATGGTCGACTCATCCAGCTCTTCTACATTACGCCCCCTAGTCCTACGAATGGTCAACTGCTTGTAGTTATAGTCTAGCTCCACAACTGTCCCATAGATCTGCTCCATCTGGGCTCGCAGGTTCTTGCCCACATGTTCATTGCGATCAAAGTCCTGCACCTGGATGGCAAACCAAGCCTGATGACAAGGCTGAGTCTGATAAAAGCCAGGATCTGTCAGGGTCTCCCAATCCTCCTTGAGAGCGACCAGGTCAGTTTCCTGCTCTAGCTTGACAAAGCGAGTCTCTACCCCCTTTTCATCAAACTCAAGGATATAGACTCCCTTATCAGTTCCAGCCTCCTTGATGTTAAATTTTACCGGACTACCCGAATACTGCACCGTCTCACTAGGGGAGGCATGATAGGTATGGATATGCCCCAGGGCCACATAGTCAAAGTCTGAAAAAATCGCTGAATTCAGAGTCGCAAGGCCGCCTACAGTCGAGTTGGTCTCACTCGTCAAGTCTTGAGGATCCTTGCCTGAGGCAGTGACCGCAAAGTGGGTGACGAGGATATGCTTTTTACCAGGAGCAAACCGGACCACCAAGAGGGGAAGCAAGATCTGCATGGCATCCGCCAGAGTCCGAACTTTCTTGGCCTCCTCATCTGACCAGCCCTGCTCTTCTTGTAGGTAGATCCGAGCATCCATGGGGTCAAAATAAGGCAGGAGGAAAAGCTGACAGTCCTCAGTCTCGACTGGACTCATGGCCTCTTCAATAAAGTTATTGAGATAAAGCTGTTGGTGCTGCATCCATTCCCGGCTAAAATTAAGCCGCTTGGCACTATCATGGTTACCCGAGATAGCATAGATAGGCAGCTGGTGCTTCAGATTCATCTCCCTCAGCATCCGCTCAAAGGTGGTCACAAAGTCCGCTTTGGGCACCGAACTATCATAGAGGTCCCCCGCAATAATAACCCCATCAACCTTTTCTGACAAAGCAATCGCCAGTATCTGCTCAAAAGCGTACTTCTGCTCTTCCAGCAGACTATAGCCATTCAAGGTCCGGCCAATATGCCAATCCGATGTATGTAATAATTTCATTTTTGACCTCTCCTCTCTTTCTGTTTCTATCATACCAGATGACCTAGACACGTCAAGTCCATCCCCTAACCTTCTAAAAAAATTTTTTCAAGAATCCCTTACAGCCCCCTCCCTTGGCGATTACGATTGTAATAATAATTGTAGGCCTGGTTTCTAAGGCAAGAAAGCCCAGATAGGCCGTTATTTCACAAAAAAATGTTTTTTCCCTTGTCAAATGAGTTATTTTCCCTAACGAGGAGGCTCTGGAACATTACTTAGTTACTTTGTTTAAAGATTATAATTTCAAGCAAAGTCAACGAATCCATAAAGGGTTTGGACAATGTTCTGACACACTTGAAAGCTTATTTGATTAAAACTCCATAACTCTACTAGAGTGGTTACACAAAATTATTGACAGTATCAACTTTTTAAACATTAACCTTCAACTTTTAATCGAAAAAATTAAACTAAATAAAAATCGTACTGAAATTATTAATCTTTTTCTCAACATCCTAAATTTAAATGAAAAATAGAAAAATTTTTAAAAAAAATAAATAAAGTAGATAAAAACTTACTTCTCCCTTCAAATCCATGTTACGACGCGTTTTTAAAGCACTCAAAATTGAGTGTTTTTTTGTTTTTAAAAAATTTTTTTCATTGATAAAATCTCAATAAAAAAGACTTAGAATCATGTTAACAATAACATTAATTCCAAATCTTTTTATTACTTATCTTCTAACTATATTTAAGATAGATACTTAAATTATATTACTGTTTTTCAAAAGTTCCGTCTGCTACACGAAAATCACTGTTAACAGTTTCAATTGAATTAAATTGAATCTTTAAATATTTTACTTCTTTTTCATCTTTTCCAGGTAATTCAGCTTTAGCACTCGCTGCACTAGAAACCTTTAATTTGACGTATTTCCCAGCGATTTTCCAAGTTCCATCTCTAGATTCGTCTTTATTATTTGTTACTTCTAGTGTTTTATCGCTATTGAAAACGATAGTTGAATCGTGTTTACCATCATACCAAGTACCAATAATTTGCTTCTCTGGTCCTGAATTTTGATTCAAGAAAAAGAATACTCCACCGGCAACCGCAAGTACTAAAACAACTAAAGCAATAATTTTTTTCATTATTTTTCCTCCTATAAATATCTAAAGATATTTATTATTTTTTTCATATACCTAGTTTCACTAAAATCATTAGTAAAAAATCAAATTTTGAATGATAAACTTTTATTCATTACTACAATAAGAAATACTTACCAGCTTTTATTAATCACGATGTTTCCGTGATACTGAAATACCAAAACTACAAAGAACAATTCCCATTGCAAACACTAACCAATTCTCAATTGAACTTGTATTAGGCAAGGCTCTATTTGCACCATATTTAGCTTGATTTCCAGCATAGCTATATACTCGTTCATTAGAAGTACTTTCTGGTATACTCTTTTCTAACGCAGGATTCAGAGAAATCATCTTGTGATCTACTTTATCGTTAAAGACTTCGCTTTGTCTTGTACGAGTATTTAAATAGGCTTCCCTAACCGCTTCATATTGTGCAGTTGCATCCAATTGATCTTGTAGAAGTGATTTAAGTTTAGCTTCCTCTCTTTCTACATTCTCAAGTGCTAAACGATGCTCTTCAACTGCATCCTCATATGCTTCTTTTGCTTTCTTCAAATATGTATCAGCATTTTCAAGACGATCTAAAAGTGTTTCTAAAGCAACTAAGTTAGTCTTTAATTTAGAAATTTCATCCTTAATTTGACTTTCTTTAGCTTTTAACTCTTCAACTTTATTCTGACGGTTTCTGAGTTCTGCTTCGTCCGTGGCTTTTTCAGCTTTAAGATCTGTAAGAACTTTAAGTTCTTTATCCAATTCTGCACGCGCATCTGCTAAAGCTTTTTGTTTTGTTTGAATATCTGCATTTAAATTTTCAACCGCTGTTTGTGCTTTTGCATAACGAGTCTTGGCCGCAACCAATTGTTGAGAAGCTTCATCTAGATTCTTTTGTACAAGAGGTGTCTTATCTGAGATTGAGTTTAATCTTGCAATCGTTTGACGTGTAGTATTTAAGGCTGCCAAATGTTTTTCATGAATTTTAGTTACTTCATCTAAATTGTTTCTTGCAGTCTTATCTGTTGCTTTTGCTTTCTCAAGCTCCTCTTTTGCAGTTTCTAATGCTTTTTGCTTAACTTGAAGGTCTGCATTTAAGTTATCCAGAGCTGTTTGGGCTTTGATATATCTTGCTTCAGCTTCTTCTTTTTGTTGTTTCGCAGTGTCGTATTTCTTTTGTGCATTTGGAGTTTGATCAGGAACTGACATTAATTCTGCTACAAGTTTTTGAGTTTGTTTTAGATTTTGATCTGCATTTTGATTTTCTACTTTTGCTTTTTCAAGATCAGATTTAGCTTTTACTTCTGCTATTGTAGCCTGCTCTAAATTATCTTTTGCATTTGCTAAAGCTTGACGCTTGTTTTGAATATCAGCATTTAATTGATCAAGTGCATCTTGAGCCCTACTAAATTGGGTTTGTGCTTCATTATAATTTTGTGTAGCGTTATCCAATTTAGTAGTAGCTGCAGGTGTTTGGTCAGGAGTAGCTTTCAGAGCATCTAATTTTGCTGTCGTTTCTTTGAGAGCTTTTAAACTTGAATCATTTTCTGATTTAGCTTTTTCCAAACGATTCTGTGCAGAATCATTTGCTGTATTTGTTGCAGTCTGTTTGGCTTTAGCAGCTGTTAATTCATCTTCCATTTTTGAAGTATCAAATGGAGTAGCTAGAAGTTTGGCAATCCCTTTATCATAATAATCGTCAACAGTTACAAAATGATATTCACCAGTTTGCTCATCTTTAACATATTCAAGATGTGCATCTTGACCTTTGAATTCGATAAAGTGCATGCGTCCAACACCACTTGGTGTGAAACTATTTGCAGCTCCAATTGCCCGAATATTTGAAGGAGCTTTCTCCCCAATCATGAGTTTCATGTGTCCAAAATAAGCATGAACATCATTTGTCATAAAACTAATTACAGCATCATATACCTCGCGATACAATTGAGACATTGTTGTTTTACGAGTTTCTTTAGCTTCTGAATAATACGCACCATAACCCAGTAAAGTATTATCATAGCTCATGTTTTCTCCAGTCCATACGATGGAATCTAATCCATCTTTCGCTAGAGCAGTATCGCTGTGACTTGTACTATATGGTTTATTTTCTTCAGCATAGGCTTTTGCAATGTTTTTGACACCCTGAACAGATTCTTCAGTGACAATATAATGATGACTACCCCAAACTTGGTCTTGCAGATTGTTGGCAAGAAGTGCATAATATTGGCTCAAAGCTTCAATTTGCTTGTCAGTTAAATTGTCTAAATCTACGACTGAATCATCAATCGGCAAAACAATATCCTTGTTTGACCATTCCTTTATGAATATATTTTGATGTTCAGGGGAATATTCTGTTAATGCAGTTCCAAAATCATATTTACTATTTTTGAACCATTTTTGAATAACGTCGTTTAAGGCATTTTTATTTGCGTCTGAGTCATCAGCAAGGTAAGCCTTATAGGCATCAATGACATCTTGAGGCAATTGAGGAATAGTGAGATTTTTAATTGCTGCAATTTGTTGATTCAGCATTTCAACTGCTTGATCAGCCTTCTCTTTATTCTCTTTTGCTTCCTGAGCTACTGATGTTGCACTCGCTAGCTCATTTGAAGTTTCATTTACTTTAGCCTCTTCTTGGTTTTTCTTAGTAGTTAAAGCTGAAATTTCTGAAGCTTTTTTAGCATCATTTTGTTTAGCTGTTTTGAGCTCTTCTTCTGCACGAATCTTACTATTTTGTTTATTTGCTAAATCATTTGCTTTACTATCACGATTTGCAATTGTTTGGGCAAGTTGTGATTCAGAAGCATCAAGATTACTTTGCGCTGATACCTTATTTTCTTGAGCTTTCTTTAGATTCTCTTGTGCTTGTTTATGTTTTTCCTCAGCAGATGACAAGTTTTTCGCCGTTTCTTGGCTTTTCTTTATTTGATCTGTTTCGACAGACTTTGCATTTTTTAGTGCAGTAGCTTTTTTATCATCCGCTTCTTTGGCACGATCGAGTTCCTGTTTTGCTGTATTTTCAGTTGCTGTTTTAGCATCTAAATTTATTTTAGCAGCATCACGTTCTGCTACAATTTCTTCAACGCCAGTACCGTCTAAAACTTTCTGAGCAGTTTCTTTCTCTTTTTGAGCCTTCACTAATGCACTCGCTGCTTCTTCTGCAACCTTTTTAGCATCTGCTAATTGTTTAGCAGAAACCTGACTAGCACTAAGTTGCGTTTTTTCATCAGCAGAAGCTTTACTGAGTTCTTCAG
>ERZ773213.963-NODE-963-length-16127-cov-31.931620_pt1 | contig 16127 bp, 10 predicted proteins | sample MGYA00580996_ERZ773213 | MGnify/ENA primary metagenome ERZ773213 (study PRJEB29015, sample SAMEA2738152) | human oral metagenome | biome: human oral; feature: human-associated habitat; material: saliva | place: China | collected 2197 ...
CGGAGGTGAGATTCCTATGTAGCAGCCAATGCACCTACCAATGTCATAAAACTTATATTTGATAAAATGCGAGGTTATGATCATGAAAAATGAAAACAAGAAAAATGAAGATAAAAAGCAAATAGAGAAAAATTATGAGAAGAAGGTAACCTACTCAAGCAGCAAGAGCGAAAAGCTTGATTTGCTGGATATTATTGAAATGCACCTTTTAAGGTCGGTCATAAAACTATAGGGCTGACATAAAAATCCGGGTGCGGTACAATATAAGCGGTAGAAGCAATCTTCCTAAATGACTATTTGCCAAAATAAAATTTTAGGAGGGTTCTTATGAACAATAATATCGCTTGTATGTACCTTCGTCTTTCAAGAGAGGACGGAGATTCTTCAGAAAGCAATTCTATTTCAAATCAAAGACAAATCATCAAGTCTTACGCTAAGGAAAACGGCATTACCATATCGAATGAGTATGCAGATGACGGCTTTAGCGGTTCTAATTTTGACAGACCGAACTTCAAGAATATGATTGAAGACTTGAACGCGGGCAAGTTTAGGATAATCATCGTAAAAGACTTATCCCGTTTCGGCAGAGATTATATCGAGTCCGGCAAATACTTACAAAAGATATTTCCCGAAAAAGGTATACGCTTTATTTCCGTAAATGATAATTACGACAGCGAGAATGCTGATGTAAGTGATACCCACCTGATACTTCCTATTAGAAACTTTATCAACGACAGTTACTGCCGTGATATTTCTATGAAAGTAAAATCATCTAAGGAAGTCAAAAGGAAAAATGGAGAATTTATCGGTTCTTTCGCTCCATTCGGTTATAAGAAAGACAGTAAGAATAAGCATAAGCTTGTGGTTGACACAGAGGTTTCTCATATTGTCAGCCGTATTTTTGATATGAAAATTGAGGGATATTCCTCAAAAGCAATCGCTGATTTTCTAAACAGCATAGGTACGGTTACTCCGTCAAGGCATAAGGAAAATAAGGGCGATAACTTTAATACGGGCTTTATCGTAAAAGATGCCAAGTGGGATGCCAAGATGGTCAACAGGGTCATCACCAATAAGGTATATATTGGTGTTTTAGAACAAGGCAAGACGGCAAAGCTCAATTACAAATCCAAAAGAGAAGTCGATGTAGCAAAGGATGATTGGATCACAATAGAAAATGCTCACGAAAGCATTGTTTCAAAATCCGTATTTGCACTGGCAAATAAGATGCTGCTTCGTGATGTAAAAGCTTCAAAAGAAAATCCGAGCATTCTGTCTGGAATGCTTTACTGTAAAGATTGTGGCAGCCCGATGATTAGACGAAAGGTCAAGTCAAAAGACGGCTACAACATCTTTTATATATGTTCCGAATATAACATCAAGGGCGAATGCACAAGGCACAGCATTAAAGAAGATTATGTAATAGGTGCTACCATTCACGCTCTTAATGATTATCTTTCAAAATATAATGAGCTTCTTAAAAAGGTAAGTAAGATTGATGTTTCTAAGCTCACAATCAAGGCTGATTTTGACTCCTTAAATGCGGAAAAGAAAAAGTATGAAAGGCTTAGAGGCTCTCTTTATATGGACCTGGAAGAAGAACTTATTACCACAGAAGAATTTGAGAGATTTAGAAAAAACTATCTTCTAAAGATTAGGGAGATTGAGAAACAGATTATTACAAAACAAAAAACGATAGAAGAGTTAACAGAAAAAATCAAAGATAAGGGTAGTTTTGTTTCCGATATTATTCCTAATGTAGAAGATGGTACGCTGAATAGATTATCCTTAGTATCTTTCATTGACCGCATAGAGATTGGCGAAGATAACGCCATAAACTTTGTCTTCAATAATATGGAGACAGTAAATCTAATGCAGGCAATTTTGGACAGTGAAAAATGCGAGTGTAAGGCTTCAGATGAAAATAAGGTGAGAGTATTTACCATAGGCAGAGCTTATGGAGAAACCTTAGAAATGAATATGCCGAAACTTGCGGTGGGAGGTGTTTGCTGATGGCAAGGACTTCCAAAAGATATGTTCAAAAAGCTGAGGATAGCACTGAAAAGATATTCTACAAAGCAGGTATTTACACAAGGCTGTCATCTGAAAGAAAAGAAGAGTGGAGGGAGAAATCTTCTTCCATTGAAACACAGGTTCTTTGTTGTAAAGAATATGCCATAAAAGAAAACATTAAGGTATTAAACACATACACGGATTACGAATACAGCGGAACAAATTTTGAAAGACCTCAGTTTCAGGAGATGATGCAGGATATTAAGGATAGAAAGATAAACTGCATTATCATAAGAGACTTATCAAGACTTGGCAGAGAATATCTTGAAATGGGAAGACTGATTGATAAAGTATTTCCGTTTTTAGGTGTTAGATTTATCTCGGTTAATGACAAGGTGGATACCGTAAAGGACTTGGACTCTAAAAAGTCATTTGAGGTAACGCTTAAAAATATCGTCAACGATATGTATGCCAAAGATATTTCCGTCAAGATAAAAACAAGTAAGCATAACAGGGCAAAAAACGGATATTTTATCGGTACTGTTCCGCCTTATGGATACAAGGTTGTAAAGCTGAAAGAGGGACAGAAATTAGAGGTAGATGAAAAAGTTCGCTTTATAGTAGAAGAGATGTTTCGTTTAACGCTTGAGGGAAAAAGCCAATATGAAGTTGCAAAATACCTTAATAAAAAAGGCTATGCTACAGGGATGGTTTACTACAAGACCGGAAGAGTTTACAGGCTTGAGGGAGAACCACAGTGGCATAAGTCTACTATTTCTAAAATCCTCACAAATAGAGCCTATACCGGCACATTGGTGCAGGGAGTAAGACAGCAAAATCTTGCAAAGGGTGTAAAACAGCATTTTGTAGAGGAAAATGAGCAGATAGTATTTGAAAATGCTCACGAGCCTATTATTTCAAAAGAAGATTTTGAAAAAGTGCTTGAGGGTAGAAAACAAAGACTTGAAAATCATCGTTTCGCTGCCAAAATGCACGACTTTGAAAGAGATTATGAGAATAGATACAAGGGCTTGGTTTTCAACAATAACACAGGCAAGGAACTTTTTAGAAGAACAAGAATATATGGTAAAAATCAGGATAGACTCTACTATTCTTTTCAAAATGATACTTTTACGGGAACACTTGAAAAAGAAAAAAGTGTCTTCGTCATGGAAAGGGATTTAGATAAGGCTATCAGCGATAAAGTAGCCGAGTTTATTACCAAAGCTACAAGTAAGAAAAAGTTTATTGAAAGAGTGTCTTTGAGATTTGATGAGGGGCTTTCCCTTGCCATAAAAGATATTGATAAGCTAAAAGATAAGGTTCTGAAAGAAGAGTTACTCATTCAAAAGGCGTATGAGGAATATAGCCTTGGAAAGATTGACAGGGAACTTTATTCACTGAAAAGAGAAATAGCTCTAAGTCATATAGCCACGATTAACAATGAAGTGATTTCCTTTGAAAATAAGTCAAAAGAGCTTGAAAAAGAAAAGAGAAAATCACTCAAATGGATAAAGGATGTATTCTCGGCAAAGGAAATTGAAAAGCTTTCGGGCGATTTAATTCACAACCTTGTAGAAAAGATAATCGTTTATGCCAATCACAACTTCGAGGTGGTTTTCAAATTTAATATGGATATGCTGATGGGAGGTGCAGAAAATGAGTAAGATAGCCCTTTATATCAGACTTTCCGTAGAAGATCAGATGAAGAAAGACGAGAGCGAAAGCATCATAAATCAAAGGCAATATCTGAATGATTATCTCAATAAAAATGAAGAGTTTAAGTCTTTTCAAAGGGAAGAATATATTGATGACGGCTATACCGGAACAAACGAAAAGCGTCCTTCTTTTCAAAGAATGCTTGAGGAAGTAAAGTCCGGAAAGATTAACGCAATCATCGTAAAAGACCTATCAAGGTTTATGAGGGACTATATTGCTCTTGGCGATTACCTTGAAAATATCTTCCCATTTCTCGGTATCAGATTTATAGCTATCAATGACGGCTATGACAGTGCCAAAGAAAAAGGAAATGGAACAGACCTCGATATTCAGTTTAAGGGACTGCTTTATGACTTCTATACAAAGGATATTTCGCAGAAGATTAAGTCGGTTTCAACGGAACTAAAAAAGCAAGGAAAATTCCTTGCCTGGAGTCCACCACTTGGTTATATGAAAGATCCGACTGATAAGCATAGTATCGTCATCGATGAAAAAACGGCTTGGATAGTCAGAAAAGTATTCGACTTAGCTTTAAGCGGAATGGCTACCAGAAAGATTGCAGCCGTAATGAATGCGGAGAATATTCCAACACCGAATGAGCGTAAAAAAGAGCTTACCAATATGGACTACGAGTATAACATCGTATCTTCTGAAACCAGAAAAAATCCTACTTGGACAAACGGAACGGTAACGGATATGCTCTCAAACGAAAATTATACAGGCACTTATGTCTTCAATATGCAAGAGAAATCGGTGTTGACACCTGGAAGCTTCAAATTTCATCCAAAGGAAGAATGGGGCAGGGTGTATAACCACCATGAAGCGATTATCTCTCAGGAAGAATTCGATAAGGTTCAAGCCATAAAAGAAAGCAGACGCTTTATTAAAGGTAAGAACACCGATTATCCCTGGAGACAGCATTCGCCACTTCAAGGATTTGCTAAATGCCCTACTTGTAACCACATCTTGGGATTTGTTCAGTCAAAAAGACCGAGACTTGATGGAAGCGTAAGAGTACACAAGTATTTTCATTGCAGAATTTGTAAATGCAACAATGTGGAACATAAGAACTCAAGAGCTGAAAAGCTTGAGGAACAGGTTTTAGCTCTTATCAAAGAAAAATATGGCGAGGTTGAACCTGAGCAAAAGGATAGGGCAAGCATTAAAGATTTGGAAAAGCAAATCGCAAGACTTGAAGCTAAAAAGACTTCAGACTTTGAAAAATACAAACTCGGTAAGATAACGAAGCTCAAATTCATAGAAAGTAAAAAGAGCATCGACAAAGAACTTGAAAGCTTATTAGAAAGAATAGAGGAACTTTCTAAGCAAGATGATATTGTCAAGGATACGGAGCTTACAAGGGAGTTAATGGAAAAGTACATCGACTCTGTTCTATGTGAGGGAAGCATCGTTCAAAAAATTATATGGAAATAGACACATGAGGGAGTGAGAAATCACTCTCTTTTGTTGTCTAAAAATAGACAATATATTTTGTGTCATTCGCTTGACACGAGAGGGATCGGGCTCGTTGCTCATAAATATAGGTAAGAGTTTATCAAAGTATATGGATAACTCAAACGGCATAAAATACTACGCGCAGGAACTCAAAGAAAATACATACAATCTAACTAGAATGAACCTAGTTATGCGTGGAATTATACCAAGTAATATATACGCTAGAAATGGAGATACACTAGAGGATGATTGGCCATATTTTGATGATGCTGACCCAATAGCAAGCTATGATCCTCTCTATGTAGATGCAGTTGTTTCTAATCCACCATATTCACAGAACTGGAATCCATCAGGAAAGGAAATGGATCCGAGATATGCTGGATATGGGATGGCACCAAAGAGTAAAGCAGATTATGCCTTCTTGTTACACGATTTATATCACCTAAAACCAGATGGTATCATGAATATCGTGCTCCCACACGGAGTCCTCTTCAGGGGTGGAGAAGAAGGTGAAATCAGAAAGAACCTCATAGAAAACAACAAAATAGATGCAGTTATTGGTTTACCTGCGAACATCTTTTTTGGTACTGGAATACCGACAATAGTTATGGTACTCAGGCAGAAAAGAGAAAATGACGATATCTTGATAATAGATGCATCAAAAGGCTTCGTAAAAGAAGGTAAGAACAACAAGCTACGTGAATCTGATATCAAAAAGATTGTTGATACATTCAAAAATCGACTATCAATCGACAAATACAGCAAAGTCGTATCTAGAGATGAAATAAGACAAAACGAATATAACCTTAACATCCCTCGCTATGTAGATTCATCAGAAAAAGCAGAGGGTTGGGATATCTATGCGCTAATGTTTGGGGGAATCCCAGAAAATGAACTAAGCGATTACAATGAGTATTGGAATGCTTTTCCAACTCTAAGAGATGACCTATATTCCAAAACAGGAAGCTCTTATTATGGTCTAAATACAGATGATGTTAAGGCAACCATCAAAAATAACAAAGATGTGAGAGCGTTTATAGAAGAGTACAAGAATGCTTTTAACGGATTTAATGAAGCTCTTGAGGATATTTTGATTAAAAATATCGAAAGTATCAATATTTCAATGGCAGAGATACTGATAGGCGATGAGATTTTTAGGAGAATTAAGGACAAACCACTTGTAAATGCATATGAAGCATACCAGCTCTTTAGTGATGAATGGAATACTGTTAGTGTCGATTTAGAAATAATACAGACAGAGGGCTTTGAAGCTACCAAAAAGGTTGATCCTAATTTAGTATCAAAGAAAAAAGACGGAAAAGATGTCGAGGTACAGGATGGTTGGGCCGGTCATGTAATTCCATTTTCTTTGGTGCAGGATAAGATTCTTTATGCTGAGAAGAAAGCTTTAAGTGATAAAGAAAATCGTCTTTTGGATATAAAATCACTGTACGAAGAGCTGCTAGAAGAGTTTAACGAAGATGAAAAAGAAATGGATTTCATCACAGAGGATAGGGATGCCTTTGTAAATTCAGAGGTAATAAAGGCATCAAAGAACAAGGAATTAGAGGAGGAAACCTTAGCAAAGCTTAAGAAAGTTGTAGATATAATCGACGAAGAAAAGAAGCTGAAGAAGGAAATCAAAACTCTTAATGCCGAACTAGAAAATGAGACAAAGAAGAGAATAGAAGAGCTAACAGACACAGAGGTAATTGAGCTACTAAAGGATAAGTGGATTACTCCAATAGTTAAAGGGCTAGATGTAATACCAAATAGAATTATTGAAAGCCTATCATCAAAGATGGAATCCCTCGTGAAAAAATATGAGTTAACATTCTCAGATGTTGAAAAAGAAATCGCCGAAACTGAAAAAGCTCTAAGAGACATGCTTGATGATATAGAGGGTTCTGAGGAGGATCTTCTTGGACTTAAGGAACTAAAGAGACTACTTGGGGGTAATTAATATGACTGAAAATAGAAAAACTCCTAAGTTGAGATTCAAAGGTTTTACAGATGCTTGGGAACAGCGTAAGTTGTGGGAACTTGCGTTATTCAACCCTAAAGATGAACTGCCTAAAATATTCGAATATGTAGATTTAGAGTCAGTTGTAGGTACAGAGATGTTGTCGCATAGAACTGAAACAAAGTCATCTGCTCCGTCAAGAGCACAGCGAGTTGCACGTATTGGCGACCTGTTCTATCAGACTGTTCGCCCTTACCAGAAAAATAATTACCTCTTTGAAAAGCCTTATAAAAACTATGTTTTTTCGAATGGATATGCACAGATGCGTCCGTTTGTTGATGGGTATTTTATGCTCTGTCTTGTTCAGAGTGAACGCTTTATAAAGATTGTTTTAGATAACTGTACTGGGACAAGCTATCCAGCAATAAATTCGAATAATTTAGAGGAAATTGAAGTGTATGCACCATTGAATAAGAAAGAAGGTAATAAGATTGGAACTATGTTCCGTAGTATCGACAACCTTATCACTCTTCATCAGCATAAGTTGGACAGGCTAAAAAATATAAAAAAATCCATGCTTGATAAAATGTTCCCTAAAGATGGAGAAGTAGTTCCAGAAATAAGATTTAAAGGATTTACTGATGCTTGGGAACAGCGTAAGTTAGGGGAAGTCCTGCGAACGATTCCGTTTAAACCATTTTTAAAGATTCCAGAGCAAGGTGGAAAATACGAAATCATCCAGCAAGGAAATGAACCTATTATCGGATATGCTAATGGAGAACCTTGTGAGGACTTCAGAAACACAGTCATTTTCGGAGACCACACATTGTCATTATATAAGCCGAAACAGCCGTTTTTCGTTGCGACTGATGGGGTTCGAATCCTTCAGGGAACGAATGATATGTATGGATATTATCTTCTTTCACTTTTAGAAGGAAACAGTCCGCAGTCGGAAGGGTATAAACGATACTATTCAATTCTTGCGGATAGAGAGGTTTTATTTACAGAAAACCATTATGAGCAAGTTAAAATTGGTTTGTACTTTAAGAACCTCGACAACCTTATCACTCTTCATCAGCGTAAGCTAGATAAGTTGAAAAATATAAAAAAATCCATGTTGGATAACATGTTTGTTTAATTTTGCGGAGGAAAACCGATGATATTTAGTAAAGAAGCTGACTTTGAAGAGGCACTTATAAAGGTTCTTGTAGAGCATGGCTGGGAAAGGACTATACTCAAAAACCCAACTGAAGAGGACTTGCTAAGAAACTGGGCTAACATACTATTTGAGAATAATAGAGGAATAGATAGACTAAACAACTATCCTTTGACAGATAGTGAAATGAAACAAGTTTTGGATCAGGTTGTTTCCTTGAGAACACCTCTAAAACTAAGTGGATTCATTAATGGTGGCAGCGTTTCTATTAAAAGAGATAATCCAGACGATATAAATCATTTGGGTAAAGAAGTGAGCCTCAAAATATACAATCGACGCGAAATTGCTGCAGGTGAAAGTCGCTATCAGATTGCACGCCAACCTATTTTTAATACAAAATCAAAGGTATTAAATGATCGCCGAGGAGATTTAATGCTTTTGATCAATGGTATGCCAGTTATTCATATTGAGCTAAAAAGATCTGGGGTACCAGTCTCTCAGGCGGCATATCAAATAGAAAAGTATTCGTATGAAGGGGTATTCACAGGTTTATTTTCTCTAGTACAGATTTTTGTTGCTATGGAGCCAAACGAAACTAGATACTTTGCAAACCCAGGACCAGAGAATAAATTTAACTCGGACTTCTATTTCCATTGGGCTGATTTTAACAACGAACCTATAAATGATTGGCATGTGATAGCCTCCACTTTACTATCTATTCCAATGGCACATCAGCTAATTGGATTCTACACTGTTGCAGATAATGCAGATGGAGTGCTAAAGGTTTTGCGTAGTTATCAGTACTATGCTGCAAATGCAATATCAGATAAAGTCTCAAAGATTCAGTGGGATGATAAAAATCAGCTTGGTGGATATATTTGGCATACAACGGGCTCAGGAAAAACGATGACGAGCTTTAAGTCGGCACAACTAATTGCAAGTTCTAAAGATGCCGATAAAGTCATTTTCCTAATGGATAGAATTGAACTTGGAACACAGTCATTGAAAGAATATAGAGGCTTTGCAGAGGAAAACGAAGAAGTTCAGGAAACTGAGGATACAGCCGTACTTGTTAGCAAATTAAAGAGTGATAATCCTTCCAATACATTAATTGTCACATCTATTCAAAAAATGAGTAACATCAACAAAGAAAATGATGGTCTAAAGGATGCCGATATCAAGAGAATGAATACTAAACGAATAGTATTTATTGTAGATGAATGCCATAGATCAACATTTGGAGAAATGCTTATAAGCATCAAAGAAACCTTTCCAAAGGCTATATTTTTCGGCTTTACGGGGACGCCAATACAAGATGAAAATCAAAAGAAGATGAATACAACATCAGATATTTTTGGCAATGAATTACATCGCTACAGTATCGCAGATGGAATAAGAGATAAGAATGTTTTGGGTTTTGATCCATATAAAATACTAACTTATAGAGACAAGGACCTTAGAAAAGCTGTAGCATTGGACAAAGCTAAAGCAAAAACAGAAGACGAGGCAATTAAAAATAGCGAAAAATCAAAGATATATTATCACTATATGAACGATGTTCCTATGGCTGGATCCTATGACTCAAGTGGTAAATACAGAAAAGGCATAGAAGATTATATACCTATGGCTCAATATACATTACAAGCTCATAAGGAAAATGTTGTCAACGATATTGTCGAAAACTGGCTGACTCTCAGTAGAGGTAACAAGCTTCATGGAATCTTTGCGACGAATAGCATTCCGGAAGCGATAGACTACTATAGACTATTTAAAAAAGCAGATAGCAATTTAAAAGTCACAGCCTTATTTGATCCTAGTATAGATAATGAAGAAGGATTTGCTTTTAAAGAAGATGGATTAGTGGAAATAATAGAGGACTATAATGCCAATTTCTTTCAAGCTGACCAGTTCAGTTTGGCAACTTGGCCTAAGATGAAGAAGGATATATCAGCAAGGCTTGCACATAAGGCACCATATCAGAGAGTGGGCACTACGCCAGAAAAACAAATCGATCTCTTAATTGTCGTTAATCAGATGCTTACTGGCTTTGATTCAAAGTGGATTAATACGCTATACCTTGATAAGATAATAGAATTTGAAAACCTTATTCAAGCATTTTCTAGAACAAATCGTCTATGCCGTGAAGATTTGAAGCCTTTTGGAACTATAAAGTATTATAGAAAGCCTCATACAATGGAAAGAAACATAGATGCGGCAGTAAAGCTTTATTCAGGTGATAAGCCATTAGGTTTATTTGTAAATAAGCTAAATCGCAACCTAGAAAAGGTTAACGAGATTTTTAGTGATATAAAATATTTATTTCATAATGCTTGCATCGTGGATTTTGAAAAGCTCCCTGATGATGTGTCTGAGAAAAGAAAGTTCTCTCAGCTTTTCAATGATCTGAAAAAACATGTTGATTCTGCAAATATACAGGGCATGACTTTTAGTAAAAAAGAATATGAATTTACTGATGAAGATGGTCGTGGGTATACTGTTTCATTAGAACTTGATGAAAACACATACTTAATATTGGTACAAAGATATAAAGAATTAATTGACTCAGATGGTACTTCTAATCCTCAAGGTACATATGATATAAAGGGATATATTACAGAAATTGATACAGATAAGATTGATGCTGACTATATGAATTCAAGGTTTGAAAAATATCTTAAGCTTCTCCAAACAGATGGTAATTCTAATGACCAGGTTCTGAATGCGAAGGAAGAGTTACACAAAACATTTGCAACTCTAAGCCAAGAAGACCAAAAGTATGCAAATATTTTCCTTCATGATATTGAGAGAGGAGAAGTTAAGGATATATCCCTGTCTTTTAGGGAGCAGATTGTAAAATACAAGACTAAAGATAAGGATACGCAAATCCAAAAGCTAGTAAAAGCCTTAGGTGTTGATGAATCGAAATTAAAAAATATGATTGAAAAACATCCAGAAGAAGCAAATTTAAACGAATTCGGAATGTTTGATGACCTAAAAAGTACTGTTGACAAATCAAAGGCTAAAGAGTACTTTGAGAAATTAGATGAAACGGAACTAACAAAGGTGAAAGTAAATCAAAAAACATCAAAACTGCTAAAGGAATTTATCCTGCGTGGAGGATTTGATATCTATCTAGAGGAAAAAGAAAATTAATAATTAGGCCATATTCTCTGTGAATATGGCTTTTTCTTGGGAACAGCGTAAGTTAGGGGATGTTGTTGAAATTTGCAGTGGCCGTGACTACAAACATCTTTCAGAAGGTAAAATTCCAGTCTATGGAACTGGTGGATATATGTTAAGTGTTAGTGAAGCATTATCTTACGATAAGGATGCGATTGGTATTGGAAGAAAGGGAACTATCGACAATCCTTATATCCTTAAAGCTCCGTTTTGGACTGTAGACACATTGTTTTTTGCCATTCCACTAGAAAATAAAGACTTGAATTTCATATTTGATTTATTTCAAAATGTCGACTGGAAAAAGAAAGATGAGTCAACAGGCGTTCCTAGTTTAACTAGAACAGTTATAAATGATATTGATTTTCTTGAACCAAGATACAAGGAACAACAAGTTATTGGAGAATTCTTTTCTAGATTCGACAACCTTATCACTCTTCATCAGCGTAAATCATTTTGATTTTTAACTTAAGCTAGAAAGTGAGCGCATTACGAGGTCAATATCCTTATTTTCTAGCTCATGAATAATGTGAAGATATGTTTTTTGTGTGGTTGTCATACTTGAATGACCTAGTCTTCTAGCAACACTAGCTATTGATACTCCTGCAAACAGTAGAAGTGAGGCATGTGTATGTCTGAGTCCATGAACTGAAATAACTGGGATTTCAGCATGTAAGCAATGTCTTTCTAGTGCATTATTTACGGTTGAGTTAAATACACGCGATTTGATGAATATGGGCTCGTCTTTTGGTAAACCCTTGAGTAATTCAGAAAACTGTACGATGAGCTGCCAATCAATCTGGATTTTTCTTATAGATGAACGATTTTTAGTTGGAAGAAATCCACTATTTCCTTTGTAATCCCATGTTTTGCTTATTGATAGAGACTGATGAGGAAAATCAAAATCACTTGGCGTAAGTGCTAAAGCTTCAGAGAACCTTAATCCTGTTTTTGCAACAAGTAGAATAAACCAATCCCAATTTATATCGGTTGTTAAGTTTAAATCTTGCAATAGCTTATGGAGTTCAAATTGATTAAGATATTTTGTTTTCTTTACGCGTGGTATTTTTCCTTTTATAATCGCTTTTCTTGTCGGATCTCTTTCGATAAGTCCCTCATCAACGGCATCTAAAATTGCACCCTTGAGCTGGTGATGAAAATCCATTGTTGTCTGCCTCTCGTGAAATTCAGCAAAGTCATTGAGAAGTTGCTGGTAAGTCAGTCTATTTATTTCGCTAATTTTTAATTCAGGGATTAATTTTCTTACCCATGTGCTTGTCAAAATGTATTTATCCATCGTAACTTTACGTATCGCTCCAGATTTATATACATCTATCCATTGGGAATAATATTCGTGAAATAAATCGGTATTTTTTATATCATTTAGCATTCCTTATTTATTCTCCTTTTATAATTTTATGATTTACGCTGATGAAGAGTGATAAGGTTGTCTAGGTTATAAAAAAAACTACCTATTTCTTCTTGCTCTGTGTGTGATGGCAAACATACCAAAAGTTCTTTAACAATGGTTCCTGATAGATTTCCTTGTCCCCCTTGTAAATAAGTTTCTACAATACTTTCCTTACTTTTTCTAAGCCAGTTAGTGAGGAATTCCGAATCATATTCTTTATGTGGCTTTATTACTAATATAGCTTGATTTACAGCACCTTTAAGCCTTGCACGACCAACTTCTCCACTAGTTGCACCATATAAGGCATATAGAATATCTCCAACATCTACAAGACGTGCTGATGAATTTTTTAGACCCTCTTCAGTTAAGAAAAGTTCTGTTATTTCACTATTTATTTCTGCCGAACGAATGAATGGAATTTGTCCGTTGTAATATTCTTTAATCCCCACAGAAGGAGTCCCACCAGAGTATGAAATAGTAAACTCCCCCAACTTACGCTGTTCCCAAGAAATAGCATTACCAGGCTATAATAAAGCCAATTTACTACACAGAATGAAACCAAGTACAGAGTGATTAATCTAAGGTGTGATTTGATATTATGCTAACTTCGATATTATTGACAGAATTTTTCATATATGATAGCATTAAACTACAACTAAATAGTATTCAAAGGAGGGAATTAGGCGCAATTCCTAAGCGGTCCCGCCACTGTGAAGACATTAGTCAAGCCAGGGTACTTCTTTGAATATAGCCACTTTATTCTACGAGCGATGGAATGTGATGACTGTTAATAGAGATTCTGTGCTAGCCCGCATAGAGCCTGGCCTGACATGATTGATTTTGATATTTCTTAGCAGGTTTTAGCTAAATACATCAGAAACATTGCAGCTTATGCTGCTTTTTTGTTTGCCGTAGAATAGCGATAGTCTTTTGTAAAGGAGAACTAGTATGAACAAAAGGTTTTTAACCAAACTATTCAGCTTGATGTTAGCCATATCTCTTGTTTTACCTAGCTTTGGCGTAAACCAGGTATTTGCAACAGATAGCACCACAGAAGTGAGAACTAGCAGTGAGACTGAAGCACCTGCAAGCAAGAAATTAACTCGGTTTGCAGAAAAACAGTATTCTGTAGAGGGAGTTGTCGGAGAGCAAAAGGAACTTGTGCTAAGAGGTTTTGCTGAGGATGGCTCAGAGCTAGACCTAGACCTTGAGGTTGAGGTTCCAGAAGGCTGGAAGCCTTATGTAGATGTTACTGCTAATGGTAACAAGCTTACAATAAGGGATAAGGGCAAGGCATGGAGCTCACAGTGCATAGTAAATGACAAGAGCAATAAGGATGTAACTGTAAGGATATATATCGAATTTAAGGAAGCTACATCAAATGATCCCTTTGTAGGAACTCTTGCAGAGTGGAATTTTGATAAGACAACTAATACGCTTAAGGGATTTAAGGACAAAAACAATCCTACTGAGGTTATAATTCCTAAGACAATTGATGGAATACCTGTTAAGCATATCGATAAGGATGCGTTTAAGTTTAGCTCATTTGGTGGGAAGGTAAAAAACAGAATCACAAAGCTGACTATACCAGAGGGTATCGAAAGCACAGGCTATATGTCATTTCAGGGTAATGACCTGAGCGAGGTTAAGCTACCTAAATCTCTTACATCGCTTGGTGGAAGAAGCTTTTATGGCAACACCAATTTAAAAAAGGTAGAGTTTGCAGATGGCATAAACCTAGAGGTTATACAGAGCGATGCCTTCCAAAACACAGGACTTGAAAGCATTGAACTTCCTGACTCAGTAAAGAAAATTGAGAGTGGTGCATTTAATGGTTCTCATCTAAAGAGCATCAAAATGAGCGATGGCGTTAGCGAAATCGGAGACCAGGCGTTTTCATTCACCTTACTTGAGGAATTTACAATGCCTACAGGTCTTCAGACTTTGGGTAAGGCTTCAAGAAATAGCGGCGCGTTTTTCAGGACCTTCAGTGAAAAGACTGAATATGCAAAGGGAACAGAAAGATTTACAAAGGTCTATGATAGCACAGGCAAAGCAAATGTTTTAAATACAAGAGCAGTAGTAAATCCACAAGCTGTAACGATTAAATTCCAGGATGAAAATGGCAAGACTATCAGTGAAGATAAGACCTATATCGGTGCAGAAAAGAACAAGCTTGTTGTTGAGAAAATCCCTGGAAAGTACTTCACAAGAGAGGTATATAGCACTGGTGCAGGTGATGGACACTACTACACAGACTACCTAAATCCATTTGTTACAAATGGTGCAAAGGTATACTCAGATGACGCTATATCAAAGGCAATCATCGGTGAAAACTACTATACACTCGGAAATAACTATGAATTCACACCAGAGTATATCAAGGGATATATAACACCTGAGAAGGTGACCAAGACTATATCAAAGGATGACCACGAAGTTATATTCACATATAAGGAAGCTGAAAAGGTTGAAGTTAAGTCTGAGGGTGAAGGTCTAAAGCTTGATATCGAGGGCGATAAGGAAAGCGTTGGAAAGACAGTAAATTTCACACTTTACGAGCCTTCTGGAAAGGAACTTGAGAAACTTCTTTTAAACGATGAGGATATAAAGGCAAAAGCTAGTTTTGATGGACTAAAATACAGCGGCTCATTTGAGGTAAAAGGAAAGACCTTAATAAAGGCTGTATATAGGGATGCAAGTGTTGAAAATAAGCTGGAGTTTGATGTAGAAAAGACAGAACTTAAGCTTGGAGATAAGAGCAATTTCACGGTTAAATACCGCGGAAAGCCTGTTCAGCTGCCTAATGCAGATATTGAAATTACAACTGATGTTGATAGACTTCTAAAGATAAATGAAGCAGAAGGAAACTTCAAGGCTATAACAGCAAAGAACGGTAAACTAAAGCTTTCTGTGAAATCAAATCCAGTGCTTAATGCTGAAAAAGACATTAAGGTTGAAGCTATCGATGTTGATATGAGAATGGAAGATCTTCATAACACAGTTATAAGCAAGACTCCTGTAAAAATTGACAAGCTATACTTCACTGCAGGTGTTGATTACTACACCGATGTTGAGTTTGATGCACCAGTACCTGCGCTAGCTATAGAAAAGGCTTTGAAGGCAAAGGGCGTTAATACTGCATCAAAGGAAGAGTTTGACTGCGGCGATAACTGCAGCTGGATGAAGGTTCTAGGCAAGGGACTTTGGACAGGCATCAACCCAAACGGAAG
>ERZ773213.965-NODE-965-length-16125-cov-33.941942_pt1 | contig 16125 bp, 10 predicted proteins | sample MGYA00580996_ERZ773213 | MGnify/ENA primary metagenome ERZ773213 (study PRJEB29015, sample SAMEA2738152) | human oral metagenome | biome: human oral; feature: human-associated habitat; material: saliva | place: China | collected 2197 ...
CCAAGCTTTGTGAATGCGGGCGCGCCTGATATGGCAGAAGCGCTTTATGACTACATAGTAGAAGATATTAGATCAAAGGTGGACGGCAAGGTAGAGACTGGAGTCTTTGGTGCTGATATGAAGGTTTCGCTTGTAAATGATGGGCCTTTTACCATCATCCTTGATTCTAAGGAAATCGGACATTGATTAATGTGAAATTAGTGGCCTTGTGAATGTGAATTTTTCATTTGCAGGGCCTTTAATATTTGACTAAAAGACATGATTTAACTATACTTATTATGTATGCCTATGTAGTTTAATATGGAATATAAATTAGGATAAATTGATGTTTAGAGAAGGAATAGGAGAGACAGGGCGTTTCATTTTGATGCATCCTGTGGTGACAGCTTCATACTATACAATAGTCATCGGGATTTTGATGTTTTCAAACTCCCCTCTATTTCTCATAAGCGCAATTATCATAGGAATGAGCTATGATATGTTGCTAAAGGGAAGCAAAAGCCTGAGAAACAACCTATTTATCATCTTATTTATGTCTTTTTTGACTGTACTTATAAATGCGCTGTTTACTCACAATGGCAGTACGGTGCTTTTCTATTTGGGAAATAACAGGGTCACGCTTGAGGCGGCATGCTATGGATTTGTTATGGCGCTGATGCTAAGCGGTGTGATGATTTGGTTTTCGAGCTTCAATGTTGTCATGACATCAGAAAAGCTTATCTATATTTTCGGCAGATTTGCACCAGTCCTAGGTCTTACGCTTTCTATGATATTTCGTTTTGTACCACTTTTGAGAACTCGTTTTGAGCTTATCAGAGAAGGGCAAAGAGCACTATACGCAGGGGATGAAAAGAGCTTTGTTGGTAAAATAAGACAGCTAGGTAAAGAGGTGTCGATTCTAGTCTCATGGTCGCTTGAATCTTCGATAGAAAGTGCAGATTCCATGGCTGCAAGAGGCTATGGGCTCAAAGGCAGAACCAGCTATAATCTATTTAAACTGAGGTCAGCAGACCTTTTGGCATTATTTGCAAGCATAGTGCTCGGAGGAATTACGACTATATCTTATGCAGCCGGAGTAAACAAGCTCTACTATTATCCTGTTATAAAAGTGGTTGAGAGCGAGCCTAAGTGGCTTGAATTTGCAGGTTTCATATCTTTCATAACGCTTTTAGTCATGCCGCTAGCAATAGATTTATTCGGAGAATTAAAATGGAAAAGATCAAGGTCGACAATTTAAGCTTTAGTTATCCAAGCTCGGATAAGCTGGCTCTAGACAGTGTTTCGCTGAGTATTCCAGAGTCAGAATTTGTCGTGCTTTGCGGTAAGTCTGGATGTGGCAAGAGTACGCTTTTAAGGCATCTCAAGAAGAGCATGAATCCTTATGGAAATAAGCTTGGAAGCGTGTGCTTTGATGGCGAAGAGATAGAGGAGATGAACGACAGGGATGCAGCGAGCAAAATAGGATATGTTCAGCAAAACCCTGACAACCAGCTCGTCACAGACAAGGTTTGGCACGAGCTTGCCTTTGGTCTTGAAAGCCTAGGATATAGCAATAGCGTAATTAAGAGAAGGGTTGCCGAGATGGCTTCCTACTTTGGAATACAGACCTGGATTAGAAAGTCAGTCAGTGAGCTTTCTGGAGGTCAAAAGCAGCTTTTGAACCTCGCGTCAGTTATGGCTATGCAACCTGAGGTTTTGATTTTGGATGAACCTGCTTCACAGCTTGATCCGATTGCGGCAAGGGATTTTCTGAGCACTGTTCATAGGCTCAATAGGGAGCTTGGAGTAACCATTGTAATTTCTGAGCATAGACTCGAGGAAATTTTTCCTCTTGCAGATAGGGCAATTGTCATGGACGAAGGCAGGATAATTGCAAATGCAAAGCCTAGTGAAGTTGCGATACAGCTTGCAGGAAGTGGCGATGAGGAATCGGTACATCCTATGTACTACGGCATGCCTCCTGTGATGAAGCTGTTTCCAAAGGAGCTTGTGAGATGGCAGGATAGCCTTCCTATGACGCTGAGAGAAGGGCGAATTTTGATGGAGAAGCTCTTCGAAAATGGAACGCTCACGCTAAAGGAAACTGGAGTGCAAAAGCTAGTTGAAGAAAAAGAAGCTAACAGCGGAAAGCCTGTTATAAAGCTTAAAAACATATATTTTAGATATGCAAAGAATGCAGATGACGTCCTAAGAGGACTGAATCTAGAGATAGAAGAGGGCAAGCTTCACTGCTTGCTTGGTGGAAACGGAAGCGGAAAGAGTACAACGCTTAAGGCGATTTGTGAAATAATAAAGCCTCAGTCTGGCAAGGTTAAAATTGCTGATAACTGTAGGGCTGCTATGGTTCCTCAGAATCCTCAGGCATTATTCACAGAGATTAGCTGTGAGGAAGAGGTTCTCGAGGGGATGTGCTATCAAAAGCTTGAGATTGAGGAGAAGGTTCAAAGAACCGAGGAGATGCTCAAGCTCATGGAAATAGAGCATCTTAGAAAGGCAAACCCTTATGATCTTTCGGGTGGCGAGCAGCAAAGGCTTGCGCTTGCCAAGGTCATGGTTTCAAATCCGGATATTCTTCTCTTAGATGAGCCAACGAAGGGACTTGATCCTTTCTTTAAGCAGACGCTTGGAAGAATTTTAAGAAGCCTTTGCAAGGAGAATAAGACTATTTTCATGGTGAGTCATGATATAGAGTTTTGTGCTGAATTCGGAGACCGCTGCTCTATGTTCTTTGATGGAGAAATAGCGACAAGTGGTAGCGCTAAGGAATTCTTCTCAGGAAATAACTTCTATACCACGGTTGAAAACAAACTGACAAGAAAGTGGTGCGAGGGTATCATAACTGGAGAGGAGGCGAGGACATGGATAAGGAGCCTGCTCTAGTTACAAGCTTTGATGAGCTGAAGAAAAAGAATGAAAGCCACTATATGGCGGCAGCAAGAAAGAGACTTGAACTAACAGCTGTGCTGATATTTCTAGTCATACCGGCTTTGACAGCTTTGACGGTTTTCCTAGGTAGCAAGCGACTGTACATGCCACTTTCTCTTCTAATTCTAGTGATGATTATGGCACCGTTCTTCATGATATTTGAAAGGCGTAAGCCTCGCGCAAGAGAGGTTGTCTTGATAGCAATGATGAGTGCTCTTACAGTTGCATCTCATACATTTTTTCACATAGCTTTTCCTGTTCAGATAGGGACAGCAATGGTGATAATTTCAGGAATTTCACTCGGACCAGAAGCTGGTTTTCTGATAGGTGCAATGTCGAGATTTGTCTGCAATTTCTATATGGGGCAGGGAGCTTGGACTCCGTGGCAGATGTTCTGCTGGGGACTTTTAGGATTTCTTGCAGGACTTGCATTCAATCGTGAAATTAGCAAACAAAACAGCATTGGCAATTTCAAGAAGATGATGGCTCCAGTCTTATGTGTTATTTTCTCGGAACTGGTTGCATATATCAGCTTTCTGGTATGGCCAGGAAACGATAAGACTTTCTTCGGATGGCGAGTCTATCTATTTGGGATAATTGGATTGCTACTAGCAGTAATATTTCAAAAGGGTAAGCTCAAGGCTGATAATATAACAATGGCGGTATTTACCTTTGTTGTAACCTTTGTCATATACGGCGGGATTATGAACTTTGCTGCAATGTGCCTATCGATGAACGAGCCAGGTTCTCTAGGCATTGGAGTTAAAGCTCTCAAAGCTCTATATGTGAGCGGGGTTGGATATGACTTCTACCATGCGCTCACGGCAGCAATTTGCGTGTTTGTCATAGGCACTCCGATGGTGAACAAATTAGAGCGAATCAAGATAAAATACGGAATATATAAATAGAGGACGGAAAGAGATATGGAACAGGATTTTTTAAGGAAACAAAAGAATAAGAAACTGAAGAAAAACCTTATTATACTGTGCCTAGCACTTGTAGCAATAGCTGCGATTGGCTTTTCGATTGCAGGAAAGCTAAAGGCACAGGACAAAAAGCCAGAAGATGCGAAGGTAACCATAGAGATACGCTGCGATGAGTTAAGCTCAAATATGGATATGCTTACAGATAAGGCGCTTGTAGACTATGTTCCAAAGGATGGCATTATCGTCAAGAAAACTAGCTTCAAGATAAAGAGCGATGAGACGACCGTCATGGATGTTCTCCAAAAGGCCTGCAAGGAGAAGGATGTCCAGATTGAGGACAAGAAGGGCTATGTCAAAGGCATAAACTACCTCTATGAATTCTCAGCTGGACAGAAGAGCGGATGGATGTACAAGGTGAACGGAAAGCTGCCAAACTACATGGCATCAGAGGTCAAGCTCAAAGACGGTGACGAGATACTTTGGTTCTATACCGTCGACTACGATAAAGAAAATTACGATACGAAATAGGGTAAATTAGATGAAGTTTTTCAAAGACAGCAGGAAAAATTTAATATACATAATTGCAATACTGCTACTTCTTGCAGGATTTCTTGCATGGGCACTACTTGTCAAACCTATAGGTTTTTCTAGACCTGATGTTAAGGTGACTGCAGTTAAGGCTGAGAGGATGGCGCTTTCGCAGGCAGATGGCTCAGATGATGATCAAAATTCAGTCGGAAAGAGCAATTCCGGTGAGACTAAGGATGGAGAGAAGAGCGACAAGAAGTCTGACAAGGAGGACAAGAAGGAGCAGGAAAAGGATAAGAAACAAGAGGAGAAGCCTAACAACAGCATTAGTGTTGAAAAGGGCAAGGGTGGTCTAGATGGCATTACCAATAGCGATAGAGCTACTGACAAAGAGGGAAATGGTAATATCGGAAAATCGACTATAATCCCTCAGAAAAATGACGGCAAGCTCAAGATTATGACAGATCTGAAAAACGCCGATGTGACTGACAATCAGTTCAAAAACGATGACCTTGAGTTTTACGCATATCTTGAGAATGGCGGGAAAGACTCAGAACTAAGAGTAAGGATACGAAACTCCACAACGGGAGATAACGGAAAGACTCTAAAGGGCGATGGCAAGAACTTCAAGGCTCATCTCGTTAGAGGCGAAAACATTATCACTTTGATTGTCAAGGAGAAGGGTAAGACGACTCACCATGTTAGCTTCCTTATCAATTTGATGGCTAAGAAGGCTGATGAGAAGAATCCAACCATTGGTAAACATCCACCTACAATCAAGGCTTGGGTCGATGGAGACGCAGTTGAAGGAACAAAGATTGAGACTAGCAATAGAAACTTCACTTTGATTCTTCAGGCTTTAACATATAAGGGAAAGTCACTTCCATATGATAATATGAGGGTCACCTTTGATGGAAGAGCTGCTGATCCACCTACCGGAAACGGCAGATATGAGTACAGTTTCTTTTTAGAAAATCCTAAGGTAGGAGACACAGAACATCACACTATAACTGTAACTGCCTGGGATGACGAGGGTAACTCTACGTTTAAGAAATACGACCTGATATATAACTTTGTCGATTCAGGCGATGTAATCGGTAAATGCTATGTTACAGTTGATGCAACAACAATAGGACTCGGAATTCTAGGCGATGGCTTTGAGTACGATGTAAAGCAAGATGAACCTGCTTCGTATGCGATACTTGCTGCACTAGATTACTATGGATTTAAGGCTGATTTCTCAGGAACAAAGGATGCAGGCTTCTACCTAAATGGAATTAGAGCAGGTGGAATCGCTGATGGAGCATCAGTACCTAGCAATCTTGCTGACAAGGTTGTTGAGGATGGCCTTTCAGACTACACTAAACTCGCAAGGGTTGTAAGAGACTCAATTATGCAGTTCCAGTACTCAAGTGGCTCGGGATGGATGTACACCATAGATGGAGTTAACTATCCAGGAAAGGGAATGTCGCAGTACTTCCTAAATGGACGAAATAACCATATCACTCTTAGATTTACTCTTGCCTATGGTAAGGACCTAGGCCTTGTAGTAACCTATCCACCAACAAAACTTAGCAGCTACTGTGGAATTTGGATAAATGGAGGATATGAGCCAAGGCATACATTTGGCGACTGGAAGGTTATAAAGAATGCAACTTGCGACGAAGAGGGACTTGAGGAAAGAGTTTGCAGTGTATGCGGTGAGAAGGAAACAAAAGTTATTCCTAAGCTAGAGCACAACTGGGTAGAGATTTCCAGAAAGGAACCAACTGCAACGGAAGACGGATACATAGAATATAAATGTACGGTTTGTGGAGATACTCGCAGAGAGATACTGCCAAAGGGGACTAATCCATGATAAGAAAGACAAATAAAAAAGTAACTGCCCTAGCGCTTATAATGATTCTAGTCATGAGCATTGTTTTGAGTGCCTGTGGTGATGATAAAACAAACTATGAGAAGATAAGCAAAAGATGGGATGCAGCCTGCCACGAAATTGGCGGAATCAAGGCGGATGAATCTTTAACAAATGCTAGTTATTTCAAGGCGGGAGACCCTATAAGCGACTGGATGGTAATAGTCGAAAAGAGAGCGGGGCTAGATAAGAACTTTGATGAAGAGGGATACCTCAAAAACCTAAAAAAATACATAAGCAAGGCATATGAAAGCGATGAAAAGCTAGACCAGTATAAGTCGACAGAGTGGCACAGAATGATTTTGGTACTTCTCGCATTCGGAAAGGATCCGAGAAACTTTGCAAAGAAAGCTGACGGAACGCCAATAGACCTAGTGAATGACGGCATATTCAACTGGTGTCAGGAAGAGAAAATAGACTATCAAGGAAGCAATGCTTTGATATATTCTCTTCTATGCATCAAAGCAGGAGACTACAAAACACCAGATGGAGCAAGATATAGTGAAAATGACATCATAAAGGAACTTATCGCCTACCAGATGGAAGATGGTGGTTTTGGTCTAAACAAAGGAGGAAGCGACCTAGATATTACGTCTATGGCAATTCAGGCACTTGCTCCGTACATAGATAAAAAGGATGTCTACACTAATGCTGCAGGAAAGAGCGTGGATGTAAAGACTGCGATAGATAGTGCGCTCACATATCTTTCAGAGAAACAAAGCGACGGAGGATATTTTTCTTTCCAGAATCACTATAGCTCAGACTCGGGCTCTCAGGTTATTCTCGCACTTTGCTCACTTGGAATAGATCCAACAAAAGATGAGCGCTTCATCAAAAATGGTGGAAACCCGGTAAGTGCGCTTCTAAGCTTTGAGACAGAGGATGGTGGAATAGATACGGCTCTAGATTCTTCTGGCACAGGAAAGCAGACGAACGTGCTGGCAACTAGACAGGCGATTTCAGCACTTACAGCACTGAGACTATTACAAAAGGGAAACGGTAAATTCTTCGATTTTAATAATAACTTATAGAAAGGGCAAAAGATGAATCAGCATATAGAAAAAATTAGCAATGAGGTAAAGGGTGTAATCAAGGGTAAGGACGAGGTTATCTCTAAGGTTATGATGGCCATGCTCGCAAAGGGTAATGTCCTTCTAGAGGACGTTCCAGGTGTAGGTAAGACAACAATGGCGCTAGCTTTTGCAAGAGCTATGGGTCTAGACACTAAGCGTGTACAGTTCACGCCTGATACGCTTCCTTCAGATATAATCGGCTTCTCTGTTTATGATAAGGAGACGGGAGAGCTTAGCTATAAGGAAGGTGCTATCGTAACAAACCTTCTTCTTGCAGATGAAATCAACAGAACCTCAAGTAAAACTCAGGCGGCTCTTCTTGAGGCGATGGAAGAGAAAAAGGTAACAGTTGACGGAGTTACTAGAGTTTTGCCAGATCCGTTTATCGTTCTCGCAACCGAAAACCCTGCTGGTTCTGCAGGAACTCAGATGCTTCCAAATTCACAGCTCGATAGATTTATGGTTAAGCTGAGCATAGGATATCCAGATGTAGAAAGCCAAGCAGAAATCCTAGCTGATAGACATACAGAAAATCCAGTTGATAAGGTTGAGCAAGTTGCCTCTGATGAAGAACTAAAGGAAATGATTCAGAAGGCTAACGAAGTATATATTGCAAAATCAGTTTACGAATATATAGCGAAACTGGTTCAGAAAACTAGAGAGCACGAAATGGTAAGCCTTGGCGTCAGCCCTCGTGGAGCGCTTTCACTTTGCCAGATGGCTAAGGCCTATGCTTTTGTCAACTCAAGAGACTTTGTTACACCAGACGACATAAGAGCTGTCTTTGCAGATGTTTGCGGACACAGACTCATGCTAAATTCAAAGGCTAGATTAAACGAGCTTAGTGCAGAGAATATTCTCGCTGACATCATCAAAGATGTAGAGATGCCAGCTGCTGAGTCATTCAAGAAAATGTTGTAGGAGAGATAGATGAAAAGAGCTATTTCGTTTACACTTTTAATATTACTAATCATACTGAATATCATAGAGACGAATAGATTTTCCTTGGCTCTTCTCTTCGCCTTTGTTCTTGTGATGCTCGTAGCATGCGCGATAGACTTAGCAATTAGAAGTAAGCTGTCGGCAAGACTATTTATAAACACAGGTGGAAGAACGGACAAAACTGCAGAGGGAATCCTAGAAGTTAGAAATGACAGCTGGATTCCAATTATCTCGCTAAAGATTAAGCTTAAGATAATAAATCTGTATACGGGTGATGAAAAGCACGAGACTTTCAATCTATCGCTAAGCGCAAGAGAGAAAAAGAAAATCTTGTTTAACCTAGCTAGTGATCATTGCGGAAAAGTTAGGTGTAGCGTTGAGAAAATGAGCCTAGAAGGTATATTCGGCATATTCAACGTTAAATGCGATGTCCACGCTGAAAAGGCCATGACCATGTTGCCAGAGGTCTTTGATGTAGTTATAAGCTATGACCTTCACGAAAGTGATAGCTTTGATAACGACAGCTATTCCCCATACAAAAAGGGAAGGGACATGACAGAGACCTATCAAATCAGAGAATATGAGCAGGGGGATAGTCTAAAGCAGATACATTGGAAGCTATCAGGTAAGCTTGACAAGCTTATTGTGAGGGATCCGTCGCTACCGCTTGATAAGAAGCTTATGGTTTTCGTGGATAAGAGTCTCAAGGGAGAGACCACATCGGAGCAGAAGGAGGCACTCGCTGAGCTTGCCGTATCAGTATGCCAAAGCCTCATAGATAGCGAGCTTGAGTTTGTCCTTGTTTGGAACGAGCCGGCTGAGAATGTAGCTTGGGTCAAGGACATGCAGTTCAGTGAAGATATGGGAGATGCTATATCTCAAATAATAGGCTCTAGGCTTCTAGAGTCAGATATAACATGTGCAAATAGCTATACTTCTATGTATGGAAGTAGCGATGCAACGCACATAATTTACATATCTATTGGCAAGACAAGCTTCGACAAGGAGTTTACAAGCGGCAAGGTAATTTTGATAGATGCATCTGATGAGGAATATAGACAGAATAATAGAGAACTTATTCTTTATTAGATTTAGGAGTTTAAGTTGAAAAAGTTAGCTAATGAATCAAAACTTAATATACAAATATCGGAACTTAATAGTGGCTTTGCTAAGGAACTTGTAGTGACGGCTTTGAGCTTCTTTATTTCACTTTCAATCTTGAACCTCGCCTTTGTAAGCCTATCCCTACAAAAGGCTGGATTTTCTATGATTGCCATTATAATCAGTTTGGTTTTAATAGCTACAATAGAAATTGTGATTTCAAGTAGCGAAGATGGGGAATTGTCAGGTATCAAAGCAGTTCTAAAGCAATATGGAGTATTAGTTTTAGTAGTGCTTCTTCTTATAACAACACTGATTATTCATAGAGATTTCGGTGAGGGTCTTAGAGCGCTTATGCAAAGAATATCTATGACTATGACCGAGTCTCAGGGAAGGATACACGATAACTTTATAGAGGGTCAGGCATCAAAGATAGGAGTTCATTTTCTTACGCTCATGCTTGCAATTGCGGTCTTTGAACTTGTGCTTCTAAGCATAAGAAAGGCTGCCTTTTACACCTTTATAGCACTAGTTATTGTTGAAATTTGTCTAGCTGGCCTAGGTATCTTTACAGTTTCAGCGAGCTTTGCTGCATCTATAGTGCTTCTGATTTCAGGGGCCATGCTAGCAGGAAACAGCGGCACGTTAAAGATTTCAGATGGCAGAGCCTTAGCTTCTAGCGTGGTTGCTACGATTCTGATACTTTCAGTTGCGCTAGTTCCGCTTATAAGCTCGGATGTACTTCCAATCAAGGCGGCAGGCAAGACAAACGATGCGATAAAGTCAGCTATGCACCGAAAAATCTACGGTGGAACAAAAGTGCTTGCAAGGGGAAATCTCTCATCAATTGGAGAGTTTGAACCGAATAAAAGAGTTCAGTTAGATATCACTATGTCAAAGGCTGAGCCTATGTATCTTCGCGGCTTCGTAGGAGAATATCTAGATGGTAATAAGTGGGTTAATCTCAGGGGAACGGGTCTATCAGAAGCTAGAGACAAATTCTACTGGCTCAGACAAAATGGAGTCTATGGAGAGTCATTACTAGCGAAAAACAATCTCGAGATAAATGGAAAAGACAATATTGGAGAGCTCAGCATAAAGCTCGTAAATGCAGATCGTAAGAACCTGTACCTGCCATACTCATTCCTTCAGGAAAAGAAGGGTATGTACATGGATTCAAGGATAGGTGACTCTGTTATAGAAGCTAATAGTAAGGAGACTAAATCATACAAGCTAAGCTATAGCGAGGGCAGCGTCAAAGAAGCCTATGTAAACCAAAAAAAGCTAGTGTCTAGTGCAGGGGAGCAGGCGGATTTAGTGAACATGGAGTCAGTATATAGGGACTTCGCACATAAGAACTATCTTGAGATTTCAGCATCAAACAAAAAGACACTGAAGAAGCTACTAGGTGATAGTAAGAAGCTTTCTACTAGCGAAGCTAAGCTAAAAATAGTTGACTTTGTAAACAAAAACCTAAAGTACGATGATAGCACATCATCTTCTGGGGCAAGCGATGAGCTAGGATATTTTCTAACTAACTCAAGAGTTGGAAAGTCAGAACTTTATGCAAGTGCGGCAACTCAGATGCTTAGATATTACGGCGTTCCCGCAAGATATGTCGAAGGCTATGTCATCACAGAAAAAATGATTGCAGATGGTAGCCCAGATGATAAGGATTCCGTATCAAAGCCAGCAAGCGTAACAGTAACAGAAGAGAGCGCTCACGCTTGGTGCGAGTACTATCTCGATGGAGTAGGTTGGGTACCTTTTGATGTAACGCCAAAGTATAGAGGCGAGATTAAGTTTACTAAGACCGATGACGCTCTAAAATCAGAACTCGGTGGTGGGAAGGGTGCCGAAGGAAGCTCAAGCGATAGCTCTGAGAAAGACGAGGAGAATAAGGACACTAATCAGGATATTGAAAACCCTATAAATAGCCAGACTCTAGTGTTCACATATGCGAAGCTTCTCGCGCTTTTAGGAATACTTTTGGCAATTCTCATTTTGATTATCATAATTGCAATCAGAAGGTATAGGTTAAGACGCTTCCTCAGAAGCCTTAAAACCGATAATGCTAGAATCGCAGTTAAGAAGAGCTTTAGTTATAGCATCTATCTGGTTTCACAAAAGGTTGACACCTTTGATACATCTTTCATAAAAGAAAGCGTAAGTGAAATCAAAGAAGCTTTTCCTAATTCGGCAGGATTACTATTTGAAGCCATAGCCGTAAACGATAGAGCTGTATACGCCTCAGATGATGAAGTGATAAGTGAAGACGATAGGGAGCTCATGCTTAATTTCAATGAGTCAGTATCAAAAGAATATGCAGAGGGTAGAAATCTCCCATGCAGAATATTTGATAAATATATACGAGTTATTTATTAATGTGTAAATCAATGTATACATTGAAAAATAGCCGAAATACGACTTTGATTATTGACAAAATATAGTTAATTTAGATATAATTTAGATGACAAAATATGATTCTTTGTATGCCAATCAGGTTAGATTCCTGGACGGTCCCGCCACTGTGAATGCTAGAGCATGAGTCAGGTAGCTACAAGGAAGGTCCTGATACTGCGAGAGACGGAATCAGGCAATCAATCATGGAAAAACGGGCTGTGATATTTCACAGCCCATTTTTTAGGCAATTTTTATTTTATTGAAGGGAGAGAAAATGGAAAGTGTGAAGAGACTGAGCAGTAAATTGCTCGTAATCGTACTGACTATGGCAATGCTTATGACTAGCATGGCTTTGCCTATGAATTCACATGCAGCGGTGCTTTATCCAAAGATGACTGTAAAGGTTGTGGATGAGAGCGGAACAACTGTTGAAAACCCAAAGGTCGAGGTGTCGTATTTGGATGAAAGCTACGATGACCTTGCAGAGGAAACTGTTAAAGAGGTTGTTAAGGTAACACCAGATGCAAGTGGCAAGTATAAACTCTATGTGAACAGAAAGACAACAGTAAAGGTGTCAAAGGATGGATATGAGCCAAAGACAGAGGAGTTTACGCCAGATGGTTCAAAGGAAGACTTCGAAAAGGTGATAACTCTTAAGAAGAATGCAGATACTACACCTGCACCAGCACCTGTGGATAAGCTTACACCAGTTGTAAATAAGTTTAAAAGCGAGTTTGGTGCACTAATTGCAAAATATGGCACTACAAACAATGCAGCTGACCTAGCTCTTGAGAAAATCAAATCATATCATGATCTTGATTCAGATGGAATTACTGTTAAGGTTATAAACTCAAACAAAGAGTCTGTAATCACAAACGATGGAAGCATAAGCTATGTAAAGAAAGATAAGACAGCAGCTTACGGAATAAACCATGAAAATGTAACATGTACATTTGAGTTCAGCTATAACGGACAGAAGCAGACTGCTACGAGAACTGTAATGGTTGGATGGGATGTTCCCCACATCAATAACAAGATAAAGGCTGTGGCTGATGGAATAACATTTGATACCATTAAGGGCTCAAACACTGCAGAAGACAATATCGTTTCTGATTTAACTCTTCCTCAGATTGATGGAACTAGTGTTTCAACAGCATGGACAAATACAGTATGGGAATCATCAAATCCAGATGTTTTGAGCATTAAAGATGCAAATCAGTACGCTGGTCTAAATACTCCTAAAAAGGCAGAAGTTAAGCAGCCTAAACAGGATACAGTAGTTACTCTAACTGCTAAGACAAAGGTAAATACTAGTATTTTAAATCCAAATATTCAAAAGCAAGATGACTTTGATACTATAACAAAGCAGTTCACTTTGACTGTAAAGGGAAGTGGTAAAGTTGGTCCTACTGCAGAGGAACTTCAGGCTTTGCTAGACAAGTACATCACGCCAGAACTTTTGAAATATGCAAGCAAGGAAGATGGTGAATTTGATCCTAATCATGTAATTGGAAATATCCTGCTTCCAAGATATACAAAGATCAAAGGTGATGACAACAAGCTAGTATTTGCAAACAAAGAAATTACATACAGCACTGACGATGACGCAATCAAGGTAAACGGATACGCAGCAAATGTGGATCGCTTCCAGACAGGCGAAAAAACAGTAAATCTTATTGTTACATTCAAGAGAGATGATGTTACTGTAACAAAGAAGATTCCGCTAAAGATTGCTGTGATAACAGATGCGGAGCTTGATGCAGAAATCAAGGAAATGGAGTATGCTAAGGCACATTTCTTTGACGGAATCAACGATAGAGCAAATGCATCCAAGGACTCCGTAAAGGAAGACCTACACGCATTCTTTGAATTCCATTTTGATGGCGAAAATCCTGTATGGGTTTACAGAATGGATGAGAAGACTGGAAGAGGTATCGTTCCAGTAAGCTTTTTCGATTCAAGTTGGCATGCTGAAACAAACGGCTATGATACTTTTAAATCATCAAATACAAATGTCATTACACATCAAAACCTGATAGTTACAAGACCTGCGCAAAATACAAAGGTTACAGTTACAGCATGGCTAAGCAGTGCTAAATATGGAAACCTTGCAAAGAAATATCCAAACAATGCTAAGCTTCAGAAGCTATCAAAGCAGGAAGTATCAGTGGAGCTTACTGTTCTTGGAAAGAGCAGCAATAAGGATGCTCTAAATGCTAAGATAAGCGAAGCAAAGAACCTTGTATCTGCGATTAGCGAAGGTGATAAGGCCGGTGAATATGCTAAGGGAACAAAGGTTAAGCTACAGAAGGCTATCGAAGCTGCAGAGGCTGTGAATAGTGATGCTAGTGCAGATGCTGATAAGATTCAGGCTGCAATCAAGGCGCTTGAGGCTGCGATGAAGGAAGCAAATGATGCGCAGAATCCTATCGCAATCTCAGCTATAGTTCAGAATGAGAGCAATACATATACAAATGTCTTCGATAGCCTAAAGGTCAGCCCTAAGGAAGCTGCAGAGCACGGATATTTCAAGGCAGAGGCTTTTGCAGACAAGACTACAGTATTAGATGCTCTTGTAGCAATTCACCACGAGATGTACGGTGCTGATTTTGATGCGAATCCAGAAAATTATCTCGTAGTTCCAGAAAATGGATTTATATCAAAGATTTTCGGTGTTACTACAAGTGATTTAGGATATTATGTAAACAATGCGTATCCTGTAGATGGTACAGGAATGGGAACTGTAGCAAATACAACAGTTCTAAACAATGGTGATGTTCTAAATATATTCAGATACTTTAACCAGGATTACAAAGCTATTTACATGAGCTTTGATCAGAAGAAGGTCGAGGCTAGAACAGCTCAGGAGTTCACTCTATCTCTTAAGGGTGAAAAGACTCTCGCTGACTGGAGCAAGAAGAAGGATGCTTATGCTGGTGCAAAGGTAGCTGTTAAAGATGCAGAGGGAAATGTAGTAGCAGAGGCTGTTACTGATAAGGACGGAGTAGCTAAGCTTACTGTTGAAAAGGCTGGAAAGTACAGTGCAACAGTTACTGCTCTAGCTGAAGACGAAACTTCAAGCAAACAGTTTATCGCACCTTACGCAGAGGTTACTGTAAAAGGCGAAGAAAAGCCTGCAGTTAAAGAAGAGGATGTAAGAATATCTGGAGATACTAGATACGATACAGCATATAAGAACGCAGATGCACTCAAGAAACAGCTTGGACTAGAAATGTTTGATTCTGCAGTTGTAGCTTGTGGAACAAACTATCCAGACGCACTTTCTTCAGCATACCTAGCAAAGGTTAAAAATGCACCACTACTACTCTCAGAGGCAAGAGAGGTTAATGGAACTGTTGATTATATCAGAAAGAATGTAACAAAGGGGAAGACGGTTTACCTAGTAGGTGGAGCCGATGTCCTTCCAGAGCAAATTAAAACAATACTCGGATCAGACTACGATGTAAAGCGTCTAGAAGGTGAGGATAGATTCCTAACAAACCTAGCAGTTTTAAAGGAAGCAAATGTAAATAACGAAGATGTAATGATTTGCTCAGGACTTGGATATGCGGATGCGCTTTCAGCTGCTGCAACAGGAAAACCTGTAATGCTAGTGGGAAAGGCTCTCACAGAGGAGCAAAAGGCATATCTTGCAGGAATCAATCCAGCTAAGTTCTATATAGTTGGCGGAAGCGATGTTGTTTCTGATAGAGTCAAAGCTGAGCTAGAAACGATGAGAAGCGTTGAGAGAATTTCAGGAGAAGACAGATACGAGACGGCATTAAATGTTGCAAAGAAGTTCTTTGACATGACATCAAGCACAGTAGTAATTGCTACAGGTGATGGTTTTGCAGACGGCCTTGTAGGAAGCGTAACAGCAATAGCAAACAATGCACCTTTACTCCTTGCAAATAGAAATAACATCAAAGGTGTTGCAGAATTTGTAAAGGAAACAGGAGCAAAGAGAAGCATAGTAATGGGCGGTGCTGATGTAATTTCAAATGAAGCTGTAAAGGTAATGATGGGTAGATAATACTAAAATCATATCAAAATCAATTAAATTTAAAGAGCGAGCTTGCACATGTAGGCTCGCTTTTGCGTATTCTTTACTCATTAGACAAGAAATGATATAATAAATTTCGAGTGTTCGAAACCATCCACTCGTAAAACAAAACTAAGGAGAATTTAATATGAAGAACAAAACAGTACTATTTGTGACAAAGGCTGCGATGATAGCTGCAGTGTATGTGGTTTTAACCATTGTGCTTGCACCTATATCGTTTGGTCAGGTTCAGCTTAGGGTATCGGAAGC
>ERZ773213.968-NODE-968-length-16048-cov-3.921716_pt1 | contig 16048 bp, 18 predicted proteins | sample MGYA00580996_ERZ773213 | MGnify/ENA primary metagenome ERZ773213 (study PRJEB29015, sample SAMEA2738152) | human oral metagenome | biome: human oral; feature: human-associated habitat; material: saliva | place: China | collected 2197 ...
ATTGTTCCAATGTTTACGTGTGGTTTACTTCTCTCAAATTTAGCTTTTGCCATTTCTTTCTTCCTCCATAATTATATATTTTGTCTGTCTTCGAAATTTTAAATTATTATTTACCTTGTCTTTCAGCTATTACTTGTTGAGCTATATTATTTGGAACTTGTACATATTTTTCAAATTCCATTGAATATGATGCTCTTCCTTGAGTTTTTGATCTCAAGTCAGTTGCATAACCGAACATTTGTGCTAAAGGTACTTGAGCATTTATTATTTTTGCATTGTTTCTGTCTGTCATTCCTGAAACTTGTCCTCTTCTTGAGTTCAAATCTCCAATAACGTCTCCCATGTATTCTTCAGGTGTAGTTACTTCTACTTTGAAGATTGGTTCAAGCAATATTGGATTTGCAGCTCTCATGGCTTTTTTAATTGCCATTGATCCAGCTATTTTAAACGCCATTTCTGATGAATCGACTTCGTGGTAAGATCCGTCATAAAGTGTTACTTTTACATCCTGTACAGGATATCCTGCAACAACTCCGGCTTCCAATGCTTCCTGAATTCCTTTATCTACAGCAGGTATATATTCTCTAGGAATTGCCCCTCCTGTAATTTGGTTGATAAATTCATATCCTTTATCAGGGTTTGCTTCAACTTTAATCTTAACGTGTCCGTATTGTCCTCTACCTCCAGATTGTTTTGCATATTTTTCTTCAACATCTGCTGCACCGTTAATTGTTTCTCTGTATGCAACTTGAGGTTTACCTACGTTAGCTTCAACTTTAAATTCTCTCTTCATTCTATCTACTATGATTTCCAAGTGTAATTCTCCCATTCCTGAAATCAAAGTTTGTCCAGTTTCCTGGTTAGAAGTTACTTTAAATGTTGGATCTTCTTCAGCAAGTTTTGCTAATGCTGTTCCCATTTTTTCCTGATCCGCTTTTGTTTTTGGTTCAACAGCTATTTGAATAACTGTATCAGGGAATTCCATTTTTTCAAGTATTATTGGTTTATTTTCATCACAAAGAGTATCTCCAGTAGTTGTTTCTTTCAATCCTACCGCCGCTGCGATATCTCCTGAATAAACTACATCAAGTTCTTCTCTTTTGTTAGCATGCATTTGAAGTAATCTTCCCATTCTTTCTTTTTTACCTTTTGTAGAGTTCAATACATATGAACCTTTATTTAAAACTCCTGAGTAAACTCTGAAGAATGATAATCTTCCTACAAATGGATCTGTTAAGATTTTAAATGCCAATGCTGAGAACGCTTCATCATCTGAAGGTTGTCTTTCCATCGGTGCTTCAGTTTTAGGATCTATTCCTTTTACTGAACCTACATCTAAAGGTGAAGGCATGTATGCAACAACTGCATCAAGCAGAGGTTGAATCCCTTTATTTTTAAATGCTGTACCACATAACACAGGCACTATTACTCCACTTATTGTAGCAATTCTTATAGCTTTCTTTATTTCTTCTTCTGTGATTTCTTCTCCACCGAAGTATTTTTCCATTAATTCGTCATCAGTTTCAACAACAGATTCAAGCATATGTTCTCTTGCAGCTTGAGCTTCTTCAAGAAGTTCAGCTCTTACATCTGCTATATCATAAGATGCTCCCATTGTGTCATCTTTAAACAGGTATTCTTTCATTGTTATCAAATCTATAATACCTTCGAACGAATCTTCAGCACCTATAGGTAATTGTATAGGAACTCCGTTCCCTCCCAATTTTTCTTTAATATCGTTTACACACATATTAAAGTCTGCTCCGACTCTGTCCATTTTATTTAAAAACGCCATTCTTGGTACTTCATATTTATCAGCCTGTCTCCAAACTGTTTCTGATTGAGGCTGAACTCCGTCAACTGCCGAGAATACAGCAACCGCTCCATCCAGTACTCTTAATGATCTTTCAACTTCAACTGTGAAGTCAACGTGCCCTGGTGTATCTATTATATTTATTCTGTTACCATTCCAAAATGCAGTTGTAGCCGCAGATGTAATAGTAATTCCTCTTTCCTGTTCCTGTTCCATGTAATCCATCGTAGCGGCTCCTTCGTGAACCTCTCCGATTTTATGATTTACTCCTGTATAGAATAATATTCTTTCAGTAGTTGTTGTTTTTCCAGCATCTATATGTGCCATGATACCGATGTTTCTAGTATCTTTCAAAGCAACTTTTCTTGACATTCCTTTTTTTCCTCCTTCTTAACTCAAAAACTTACTGTCAACGCTAATAAATTACCATTTGTAATGTGCAAACGCTCTGTTAGCTTCTGCCATTTTATATGTATCGTCTTTCTTCTTAACTGATCCACCTTCATTGTTTGCCGCAGCAATCAGTTCTTTTTTCAATTTGTTTATCATTCCGTATTCTTTTCTTTCTCTTGTGTATCTTACAAGCCATCTTATAGCCAATGCCTGTTGTCTTTCTTTTCTTACTTCAACCGGTACTTGGTAAGTAGCTCCTCCGATTCTTCTTGATCTAACTTCAAGCTGAGGTCTTACATTTTCCATTGCTCTTCTGAAAACTTCTATTCCTTCTTCTTGAGTTTCTTCCTTAATTTGATCCAATGCTGTATAGAAAATGTTTTCAGCTATTGATTTCTTTCCGTCTATCATTAATCCGTTTATGAATTTAGTTACTACTTTATCATTATATTGAGAATCAGGTAAAACATCTCTTTTCTCTGCTTTTCTTCTTCTTGACACTATTTGTCCTCCTTACTTTTTAAAAATTTTAGTTTGCACTTGCTGCCGCAGGTTTTTTAGTTCCGTATCTTGATCTACCTTGTTTTCTGTTAACAACTCCAGCTGTATCCAGAGCTCCTCTGATTATTTTATATCTAACCCCAGGCAAATCTTTTGTTCTTCCTCCTCTTATAAGAACTATACTATGTTCTTGTAAGTTGTGCCCAATTCCAGGAATGTAAGCTGTAACTTCGATTCCATTTACCAGTTTAACCCTTGCCACCTTTCTTAAGGCTGAGTTTGGTTTCTTAGGTGTAGTAGTATATACTCTTACACATACTCCTCTTTTTTGTGGGTTACCTTTCAATGCAGGTGATTTTTTCTTTTTTTCAGATGTGCTTCTACCAAATCTTACTAGCTGATTAATAGTAGGCATATTTCCTCCTTCCAATTTTTCGTATTATGATTTTCTGTGTTATTTTTATAAACTAAAACTTTTAAAAAGCTCATTTGCTTCAGCCTGTGTCCTGAATTCAGACACACTGCATATCTATTTCAGATATAACGGCTTACTCTAAATTCACTCTAAAAAATATGTAACGACGTTACATATTCTTCTGCACTTAGTTTATGAGTTATAACTTGTCTATTTTATAATATTTAAGCCCTTATGTCAAGGATTTTGTTATATTTACCGTAAAATAGAATTATATTTTTTATATATTTTTTATATCCTACGATAAATAAAATATATTTTTCTTATTTATAAGGATTCCATGAATTAGTTACCCATTTCATCATTTCTCCAACATGTGAAGGAACCCCTTCAACAGAAATAAAATATATTTTATTTCCTGTAACTATTACGTTTGATATAAGAGAGAGCCCTGAAATATTTTTAACTGTAAGCTGTTCCCCTTTGTATCCATTTATTACAACGCTTTTCCTTACAAGACCTGATTCAGGATGTCCTGCCCCTTTATATCCAATATATAAGTTATTAATAATTTCCGTTGCAATCTGTGAATCTGTCTTTCCCTGTTTAGTTGCTATCCTGATGGCATCCAGTGTATAAATATCCGTCCCATTTGCTATCTGAAATGCTGAAAGTGAAGCATCAGGATCATAAAAAAGAGCCCAGTTTCCTTTTGGATAAGCTATAAATCCTACTTGTTCATTTCCAAAACGTCCTTTATTAAAATATACCTGTGCAGCTTTATAAACTTCATCCTTTCTTGTTCCCATTTCCATCGCCTTTTTCATTCCCTCCGGTGTAGACATATCTGTTACACATCCCAGTTCTCCTTTTGGTATGTAGCAGTCTTTCTTATTACTTGATTTTGCTTCCAGAATACTTACAGTACTTAAAATTACCAATAACATCCATAATTTCTTTTTCATCTTAATAACTTCCTTTCTTTTTTAAAAATATATTTTACCTTGTATTTTTTTATGCATTAATTTTGTTTAACTATCAAATATTTGTTATAGAGAAGCAAAAAAAAATATTTTTTCCCTAAATTTTACTGTAGCCCTTTTTTTCAACATTAGTTTAGCATATAGTACTATAATTGACAATTATATTTTAATTAAATCTCTGACGATGCTCTTGCCTTTTTTCAAAATCAAGTTATCATATTAGTATAGTAAAATGTATTTTAAAATTTTTGGAGGTTTTTTATGATTTCTTTTATTTTAGCGATTATCGCTCTTATTTTAGGCTACGTAATTTATGGAAAATTCGTAGAAAAAGTATTTGGAATTGAACCAGACAGAACTACGCCTGCAGTAGAATGTTATGATGGTGTGGACTATGTGGAAGTTAGTACACCAAAAGCATTCTTAATTCAATTTCTTAACATTGCAGGAACAGGACCAATTTTTGGGGCTATTGCAGGAGCTTTGTGGGGACCGGCTGCCTTCTTATGGATTGTATTCGGATGTATTTTTGGAGGAGCAGTTCATGACTACTTAATTGGTATGCTTTCTCTTAGGGATAAAGGAAGCAGTATTGGGGAAATTGTTGGAAAAAATTTAGGTGTTGTAATGCAGCAAGTTATGAGGGTTTTCTCAATCGTTCTATTATTACTTGTTGGAGTTGTATTTATAAAATCACCTGCTGACATTCTTCATAATTTAATTCCAGGTGTTAGTGCTATGACTTTTACAATTATTATAATTGCTTACTATATTTTAGCAACAGTTCTTCCACTTGATAAAATTATTGCTAAAATCTATCCAATTTTCGGTTTTGCATTGCTATTTATGGCAGTTGGTATCGGAACTATGTTAGTTTACGGTCAATTTACAGGGGCTTTCGTAATTCCTGAAGTTACTGAAATTTTTAAAGGAAATTTGCATCCTAAAGGTATTTCAATTTTTCCTTACCTGTTTATTTCAATAGCATGTGGTGCAGTAAGTGGTTTCCACGCTACTCAATCTCCAATGGTTGCACGTTGTATAAAAAATGAAACTGAAGGAAGAAGAGTATTCTATGGTGCAATGATTGCTGAAGGTGTTGTTGCATTAATATGGGCTGCCGCTGCCATGACTGTATTTGGTGGAATAAAAGAATTAGCCGCTGCTGGTTCACCTGCGGTTGTAGTAAATAAAGCATCTGTTCAGTTACTTGGTATCTTTGGAGCATTCCTGGCAGTACTTGGAGTTGTTGCTTGTCCTATTACTTCGGGAGATACTGCTTTCAGAGGATCAAGATTAATTATTGCTGATATTTTCAAAATTAAACAGGCACCAATAAAAAATAGATTCTTCATCGCAATACCTTTATTTGCTATTGGTATATATTTAACAACTATTGATTTCAACATTATTTGGAGATACTTTGCATGGGCAAACCAAACTCTTGCTGCTGTTTCATTATGGACTGCAACAGTATGGCTTGTTAGAAAAGGAAAACCATTTGTATTTGCATTAATTCCTTCAATGTTCATGACAATGGTTGTTACAACTTATATTATAATAGCTCCGGAAGGTTTCGTAAGATTCTTTAAAGGTGTACCTGTTCATACTATCGAACTTTATGGAACATTAATTGCAGCTGCAGTTACTGCTATCTGTACAGCATTATTATTTAATTACAGACGTAAGCTAAATAGTACTCCAAAAGCTAAACAATTAAACGTTGCAAAATAAACAGCTGAATAAATTGAAAAACAGTCAAACGACGAATTTGAAATAAAATTTTGTTTGACTGTTTTTTTGTTTCTATAGTATATTTGATTTTCTTTCCTTAATCATTGAATTATACAATGCTTCAAATAATGGAACTCTTGTTATCGCAGTTGTTCTTGAGGAAAAAACTATTTCATCATGCAATGTTTTTATTTCCACAAGACCTCCAAATGATTTTTCTAATTTAATAGGCTTTAATTTTTCCCATGGATAAATTTCCTCTTTTACTACTAAACCTTCTTTTTTTATTACCAGCTTATTATTACTTTCTTCATAAGCTTTTTTTACTTCCTCCTGAAGTCTTTTAAGCGGGACAACTTTATCCCTCATTGCACGGAATATTCTATCTCTTCTTTTCCCAAAAAAGTCCCTCTTTCTGTAATCCTTTTTTATATCTTCCTCATCTCTGACATGAAAGACCTCTTCTCCCCCTGAATTTATAATACTCTGTGATGCCGGAATTTTTTCCAGCAAATAATTTTTCAGAAAATCATGTACAGTTCCATCCGGAAATGCTATGGAAGGTATTGTTCTCCAATAATTCCTGTTATTCCTGTAAGCAAGAAAATCCCCCGAATATGTAGTTATTATAAAATATTCCAACGAATTATAGTCTATATCTTCCTTTTCAGGACTGTATAAAAAGGATTTTTCCTTTAATTCCAAAGTTTTTATTCCATTAAATAATATTGTCATCAATATGGAAAAACAACAATATCCTGCAAACAATGTCACAAATATGAACCATTTAATTAACTGTGCCAATGCTAAAGATACCAATCCTATAACCAGCCATTTTAACAAATTCTTATAAGTAACTGTACTATATTTAATAATTTTTTTTCATTATCAGATATATCCACACAGTTTACAATTTTTTCAACTTTTTCATCTGATATAAATTTCTTTTCCCTGTTTCTTTCAATCTCAATATAATCTTTTTCTTCTTTCATAACTATATTATCCAGGCTAATCTAAAAAATATTTTAAAATAGCCTGACCCCTTTCTTATATTTTACTATATTTCAGTATACCATAATTCTATTACTGGATTTAAAATCATCTGTAAAATTTTTCCTACTACATATATTTCTTTAATTCTTCAGACTTTTCATCCCACTCTTCCATTTTTGACATTTCTTCCTCTTCGAGTTTATCAAACTGTTCCTGTATTTCCATTAGTTTTCCGAGGTCATTACGTTTCCCTGCAGCTTCATATTCTATATTCAGTTCTTCCCTCTTCACTGTAATTTTTTCCATTTCATCTTCCAGTTTCACTACATCCCTTTTCAGTTTAGAAATCTTTTTGTTCAGCTCCTTCTGCTCCTGATAGGAAAGCTTACGCTCTTCCTTTATTTCGATTTCTTCAGCTGTCTGGGATGAAGTTTTTGCATTTTTAAGGCTTTCCTTGTAATCTTCATAATTTCCCTTAAATTTTGTAAGCCCATTTTCATCAAGGTAGTAAATCGTATTACATACGCTATCCAGAAAATGTCTGTTATGGGAAACTACAAGCATTGTTCCATCAAAATTTTCGAGTGCATCTTCAAGTACTTCTATGGAATAAATGTCAAGGTGGTTTGTAGGCTCATCAAGTATAAGAAAGTTTGCCCTTTTCATGTAAAGTTTCAGAAAGGATACCCTTACTTTCTCTCCACCGCTTAATTTTTCAATTTTCTTTAAAACATCTTCTCCTGAAAAAAGGAATCCTCCTGCAAGATTTCTTAAATATTCTTCTGTCAGGTTGAGAGATACGTTTATTTCCTGCAGTATGTTGTTTGCAGATGTTAAATCCTGGTGATCCTGATCATAGTATCCCATTTTTACTCTCGCACCAAATTCAACTTCTCCTGCATCCTTTTCAAGTTTTCCGGCAATTATCTTAAGAAGAGTGGATTTCCCAATACCATTTTTTCCTATAATCCCTACTCTTTCTCCCTTGTAAAGCTTAAAACTTATATTATTTAAGACTTTTTTATCTCCAAAAGTCTTTTCAATCCCTGCGACTTTAAGTACATTATCTCCGCTTATACTGTCTGTTTCAAACTTCAGCTTCATTCTCTGGGGATTAAAAACAGGATCATCCATTCTTTCTATTCTATCGAGTATTTTCTGTCTCCCTTTTGCCTGTCTTGCTTTTATACCTGCACGGAATCTATCAATATACTCTTCCATTTTCCTAATTTTTTCCTGCTCTTTTTCATATCTTTTTATTTCACCTTTTAAAATCATTTCCTTCTGCAGTATGAAAGAAGAAAAATTTCCGTCATATTTATATAATTTCCTATTTTCTATCTCGTATATTCTGTTACATACATTGTCAAGAAAAATCCTGTCATGCGAAACAAGAAGGAATGCCTTGTTATACCTTTTCAGATAGTCCTCCAGCCATTCTATAGAAACAAGATCCAGATGGTTTGTCGGCTCATCAAGTATAAGCAGATCCGGCTCAATAAGAAGAAGTTTTGCCAAAGATACTCTTGTACGTTCTCCACCGCTTAAATCCTTCAGATAAAGATTATAGTATTCATCTGTCAGTTCAAGACCTGTAAGTATCTGCTTTATCTTATACTCTATTTCATAACCGTTTTTCGCCTCATAAAGGGAAGATAACTCTGCAGATTGGTTTATAAGATTTTCCAGTTCTTCCCCTTCAGCAGTTCCCAGAAGTATATTCACCTTCTGTAATTTATTCCATATTTCCCTTTCTTCAGAAAAAACAGACATCATTTCTTCATATATTGTATTTCTTTCATCTGAAAATTCATGATTCTGGGATAAATATCCTATCCTCATTGATGGACTTTTTATTATTTCTCCTATTTCATTAGGATTATTTTCAGCTCCGTCAACTCTTTCTTTTCCAAGCAGCATTCTTATAATGGTAGATTTTCCAACACCATTAAGTCCCACAAGTCCTATTTTATCCTTTTCCTCTATGGAAAAACTTATATCCTTCAATATAAAATCTCCTGCAAACTGCTTGTATACCTTATTAAACTGTACTAAACTCATTTCATCTCCTCTAGTTTTTTGTTGCCATGACAGCATCAATTGCAAGAATCAATGCCATTATGGAAATTTCATGCTTTTCATCTTCTATATCCAGCATATATGAATCTCCCCATGTCATCCATTCCTTATGCATGCTTGCAATCTGATTTCCACTGTCCATGTCTGTTATATTATATTCATGTGCCCACAAATCTCCATTTGTTACCCAGTTTTTCCCTACTATTTCATATTTTGGTTTCAGGAAACTGAATTTTTTATGAATTTCAGCTATTTTTTCTCCCTTCAGTTCTCCATTTATATTTAATCTATTAAAACCTTTTTATTAAAAATATTTCCTGTCGTTACCTATTTCCCATGTGATGACAGTTCGCTTACCAATGTTGAGCCTAGAATAAGAGCTCCTCCAATAATTGTAAATATATCAGGTTTTTCCCTTAAAACTATTATTGAAAGAAAGATAGCAACGATTGGGTCTATATAGCTGAAAATTGCTATTGTATGTGCCTTAAGTTCCTTTATTCCTGAAAAATAAAGTCCATATGTTATTCCTGTATTTACAATCCCTACAACTCCCAGCAATATAATTGTCATAAAACTGAAAGTCAGTTTCCCCACATCCTGAGTCAGGAATGTATATGGTGCCAGTACCATTACCGCCATTCCCAGCTGCATGATGGTCATTGCATAGGAAGATATCTGTTTCAGATGTTTATTCAGAATAACCACTGTTGCATATATTGCCGCAGCTCCTATCCCGAACATTATCCCTGTCATCTGAAGATTTTCCAGTCCCCCTTTTTTAAGAACTCCCGAGACAAAAATCATTCCCACAAGAGCTACCGCTACACATACTGCCTGTTTCAAAGATAACTTTTCCTTCAATACAAATGGAGATGCAATAATGACAAAAACAGGTGCCAGATAATAACATAAAGTCGCTATTGCAACCGTTGTATGATGATATGCTTCAAATAGGAAAATCCAGTGTATTCCGATAAGCATTCCTGATAGACATAAAATTATCAGATTATTTTTTATCTCATCAAATGAAATCTTTATTTTCTTAATTCCCGTAAAAATTATCAGAAACAATGTACCGATAATTCCCCTTGCAAGTGCTATTATACTTGATGGCAGAGGAATATTCCTTACAAATATTCCAATTGTTCCAAAAATAAACATTGCAGTCATAAGCCTTATCTTGGCATTTTTCTCATTTTGTCCATTATCCTGTCTTTCCATGATGATGTCCTTTCATATTCTATCTTCCTTTGTTTTTTCATTTCACAAAGTTATTATATAATATTTTTATAGTATTTTTCAATTTTTAATTTTATTTCTCACAAATAACTTGTTAAATAAAAAATGAGAGTACTTTTATCTTCGCGACTTTAAGTATTCCCATTTTACTTATCTATTTACTTCCACCAAATAACTTTCCAACCATTCCCATTATATCGTCCATTACATTTCCATCTTTATTTGCATCCAGAAGATTAGTAACTGCTTCCATAATTCCTGAAGCTCCCGCTTCTGAGCCAAAATTTGATGCAAGCATAGAAGTAAGGTTTCCTATTCCTTCTGCATCCAGATTATTCTGCTTTTTTTGCTGTCCCAGCATTCCCATAAGAACCGGTGCAAGCATCTGCAGCATTTTCATGCTTCCATTTGAATCCAGTCCGCTTGACTGTGAAACTGCATTTGCAACATTTGATGTCTGGCTTCCAAATAAATGATTTAATATACCTGCTCCATCTTTTAAATCAGGATTGCTTAAATATCCTGATAAATTATTAAGAATCGAACCATCGTGCTTTGTTTCCAGTGCATTACTTAATTCCTGAGCACCTTTTTCTGTTCCTGTATTTTTGCTCAATGCTGTCAGCATTGCTGGTAATGCAGCCATTACTCCATTTTTTACCTGTCCTTCATTTCCTCCAACCTGTTCTGCAAGCTGACCTAAATCCTGCCCTTGCAGCAGTCCTAATAATGCTTCTAAATTCATATTTCATCCCTTCTGTCTATTTTATTATATTACTGTGCAGAAAATATAAGTGCTCCTGTTTTTTCTATTTTAACAGAATATGTAATACCATTTTTATATTTTGCAGAATTTGAAAGCTTATCTTCCTTTATATCAGATAAAAGCCCTGCATATATTGCCCTTGCTTCATCTTCTACTATTCTTTTATCTGAAACTTCAATCAAATTTACAACCATATCTTCAATCATGGCAAGATCCGAATTATTTACAACTCCAACCTTTAATACAAGGCCTTTTATATCTATTCCCTGATAGGATATTGTATAATTACTGTCTGCTTTTGAAGGAATTTCAGCCATATAAAAATTCTGATTTTCATATTTCAGATTTTCAAATTTATCAAGTTTAATTTTATTTTCTTTAGAAATTATTTCAAAATCACTTATTACTCTCTCTATTGACTTATCTTTAAAAGTTGACAGCTGTTCCTCAGACTGTTCTGTATTACTTTTATTTTCTACGTTACTTCCTTTGTTTTCTTTTTTTCCGCACGAAAGAAGAATCAACATTAAAAAAAACGCCATAAGCCATTTTTTTTTGCTTTTCATTTTACCACCCGTCCGTTTTATCTATATTTGTAGTGTAATTATACTATATTAAAACAAAAAGAAAGATTATTTTTCATATGATTTTTCTTATAATTGACTATAAACCGAAAAAATAAATTCAGCATAGTTATCCTTTAAAATCTATCTTTTCTTTATATGATGTTCTATTATAAGACTTCTTCCGTTTTCTAATTCTGATATTTATATAATAAAAAGACTATTAAAAGTAAATTTTCTCATTCTTTCAATAGTCCATAAAATTTTATTTTTCTATTCTTGTATAAGGCATTAAAGCTATTTGTCTTGATCTCTTTATAGCTTTTGCTATTTTTCTTTGAATTTTAGCTTCCAGACCTGTTACTCTTGCTGGCGAAATCTTACCTTTATCATTCATAAAATTTTTCAATAAATCTACATTTTTATAATTTATGTCTTCTACTTTAAATTTTACTTTTGGTCTTCTTTTTCTTCTTTTAAATTCAGTAGCCGGTTTCATACCGTTGTCACCTCCTGTTTTTTTCCTGATTAAAATGGAAAATCATCATCATCCATTATTTCGTCATTGTCGTTATTATCATTATTTGCAAATGAGTTTTCAGATTTTTTTGGCTGCGTATAAGAACTTTGTCCTCCTGTAGAATTTACAGTATCTACAAACTCGAACTTGTCTACAATTACTTCTGTTGACCATCTTGTTTCACCATTTTTTTCATAACTGTTGACACTTAATCTTCCCTGAAGAGCGATTCTTCTACCTTTTCTCAGGTACTCAGCTATTGTCTCAGCAGTTTTTCCCCAGGCAGTACAGTTAATAAAATCTGCTTCCTCTCTATTAAATTCTCTACTTACAGCTACAGTAAATTTACTGAAAGCCTTTCCTGATTGTAAGTAACTCATTTCAGGATCTCTTGTTAATCTTCCCATTAATGTAACATGGTTCATAATTTTACCCCCTCGAAAATTTTAATTTATTATAAATTAAATTATAACCCCCATCTATTCATGATTAGTCATTTTTTACTATCATGTATTTTAATATTGATTCTGTAATGTTTAATTTAGCTTCTACTTCAGTTAATCCTGTTCCATCCATTTGGAATAAAGTAAGAACATAGTACCCATTTTCTTTTTTCTTTATAGGATAAGCTAATTTTCTTTCTCCCCAAACTTCTGTTTTAATTTCTACAGCTCCTGCTTTAGCTAAAGTATCTTCAACTAATTTTACTCCAGCTTGTTTTTCTTCATCAGTTAACTGTGTAGAAAGTATAAACATAATTTCGTAATTTCTCATTTCTTTCTCCTTTCCTTCGGCTTTTTAGCCCTATCTAAAATAGAGCAGGTCTTTTTATTTTATCAAAAATATTGAATAAAATCAAGATAATATTTTATTCACCATATGTGAATTTAAATTTTGCTTATTTTTTTACCTTTTTTCTATATTTTTTATTCTAAATTCTGCTCAAAGAATGACGGTACAATGTACTCTCCCTGTCCTGATCTCTTTTTATCTTCATGATTTGTTTCTGCTTTTCCTACATTTTCAGATTCATTGTTATTCTGTCCATCATTATTTTCAGAAGTCTCTTCTTTTTCTAACTTTTCCTTTGGAGCTTCATTTTCCTGAAAATCTGTTGCTATCAATGATACTCTGAAATATCCTTTAGGTTTGTCAAAATTAGCCTGACTTTCTTCTGTCTCATTTTCATCTTTTTCAAGTATTGCTCCCCAGATAAGAGTTGCTTCTGCATTTCCTGTTTTCTTATATATTGTTTCTGATACTTCTGTTACTTCATCAAGTCCCATATCTTCACCAGATGTTATATTTAACAATATTTTTCTTGCACCTTCTATTGACTTTTCAAGCAACGGACTGTTTAAAGCCTGCTCTGTTGCAGCCTTTGCCCTTCCATCCCCACTTGCTTCCCCAAATCCAAGCATTGCAATTCCTGAATCTTTCATTACTGTCTTTACATCAGCAAAGTCAAGATTTACAAACCCCTGTTTTGTTATAAGGTCTGATATTCCTTTTATCCCTATTCTCAAAACATTATTTGCTTCCTTAAAGGCATTTTTCAGTGAAATATTTATTTTTGGTAATTTATACAACTGCTGGTTAGGTATCACAATTAGAGTGTCTACAAATTTCTTCAGATTTTCTACTCCTTCATCAGCATTCTTTCTCTTAAAAGGCCCTTCAAAATCAAAAGGTTTAGTAACTACAGCTACAGTAAGTATTCCCATACTCTTAGCTATTTCAGCAACAACTGGAGATGCACCTGTTCCTGTTCCTCCACCCATTCCTGCTGTGATAAATAACATATCTGTTCCTTCTAGAACCTGTTTTATTTTTTCTTCTGATTCTTTTGCAGCAATACGTCCCTTTTCAGGTATAGCTCCTGCACCTGTTCCTTTTCCTAACAATACTTTTGTCTGAGTTTTAGATCTGTTCAAGTCCTGCAGGTCTGTATTTATAGCTATGAATTCTACTCCTGTAATTCCGCTTTCCAGCATATCATTTACTGCATTGCCTCCAGCTCCACCTACTCCTACTACCTTCAGCTGTGCAACGTTAGATGTTATTTCTTCCATTCCTTCTAATATATCGACATTGTTAATAGAATTCTCCATTCTGTTATCCTCCTGAATTATTTTACATTAAAATATTTAAATCTTATATCTATGTACTGGATTGTCTGATCGCTCTTTATTTTTTTGTAGGATTTATATATTTCATCATACTTTTTTTCATTTACTAATGTATCTGTTATAATTTTCACTCCATCTATAAGTACTAATTCATACTTATTTTCCTTCTGATCATCTGATTTTTTTATTTCTGATATCATATCATACAAATCTTTATTTTTTATTTTAGAAATTATGATTTTTATATCTTTCAAAGATTCATCGTCTGTATAAATTACAGTTGGAATACTTTGATATATTCTTTCATCCATATATCCAAAGAGATTTAAGTCACTATCAGCTAAAAATCTATCACTTCCTTTGTATACATATACATAAAGCTTGCGTTCCTCTACATTTACCTTAAGTTTACTTGGAAATATTTTCTGAATTGTAACATTTTTTACTCTTGCATCTTCCTTTATCATTTTTTCCAGTTTTTTTGTATCAATATAGACGATGTTCTCACCTTTCAGTTTCTCAAGTTTACTTACAATATCTCTTTTCAGCAGTGCGTTATCTCCTGTGACTGGAATTTCCCTAATTTTGAAATAATCAGTCTGGATAAACCACTTACCAAAATAAATCCCACTTATTATTAAACTGAATACAGCCAATGTTTTTATAGTTTTTTTCATATTTTACTCCACAACATTATTTTTATTATACACTTTTTTTCAACATTATTCAATTACTTTATAAAAAAATAATTAATTTTTATAAAATTTATTTTTTTTTTAGTTTAATTATTTTTCAAAATAATTATTTCTGTTTCCAGATTAATATTAAATTTTTCAGAAACTACTTTTTTTACATGGGCTATAACTTCCATTACATCAGAAAATTTAGCATTTCCCAGATTAATTATGAAGTTAGGATGTTTAAAAGCAACCTGTGCATCACCCACTCTGTATTCTTTCAGTCCTGCATCAGATATAAGCTGTGCCGCAAAAGTTCCTTCAGGATTTTTAAATGTACTTCCCAAGTTTGGATAATCAAGCGGATGCTTAGTTTCCCTCTGATTTCTCTTGTCTTCTGCACATTCCTTGTCAAAACCTCTTTTAAATTTAAATAATGCAGAAACTACAATCCATTTTTTTTCTTTGATTTCTGTAGTTCTATATTTAAATGTCAGTTCTGATTTTTTTAATTTTTTAATTTCCCCTTCAGAATCGCATATTTCAACTTCCTCAATACAGTCAAAAATTTCAGTACCGTAGGCTCCTCCATTCATATTTACAAGTCCTCCCACTGAACCGGGAATTCCTGTTATATTTTCCAGCCCTGTATAGTCATTTTTTTCCATATAGTCTATCAGATCATCAAGATCAAGACCTGCTTCCACTCTGACTAAATCATATTCATCTGTTTTTTCCTCAACTGTTATATTTTGAAAGTCTTTAAGAGATATAAAACTTATATCCAAGTATCCATCATCAATCAGAGTATTTGTTCCATTTCCTAAAAAATATACTCTGTCCCTTGTGGATAGGACTTCCTTAAATTCATTTCTATTTTCGATAAATATTAATTCCTTGGCTGTCCCCCCGACTTTCATGTGTGAATATTCTTTCATTTCAACGTCTTTAAGAATTCTCATTTAAATAAAATCTCCTTATTTTAATCTGTCTATTATATCATGAGCCAATTTTGAAACACTTCCTGCTCCCATGAATATATACGTATCATCAGTTTCCCTGTTATTTCTTATCATTTCTTCTATTTCAGCTTCACTGCATACTCTTGCCCCGTTACCTATTTTTTCAGCAAGAGATTCAGAAGTGACACCATATGTGTTATCTTCACTTGCCGCATAAATTGGTAGTAAAATCAGATTATCAATTCTTCCTAATGCTTTTGCAAAATCATCAAAGAAAA
>ERZ773213.976-NODE-976-length-15905-cov-4.314637_pt1 | contig 15905 bp, 15 predicted proteins | sample MGYA00580996_ERZ773213 | MGnify/ENA primary metagenome ERZ773213 (study PRJEB29015, sample SAMEA2738152) | human oral metagenome | biome: human oral; feature: human-associated habitat; material: saliva | place: China | collected 2197 ...
TAGGGCTGATGGACAATCGCCATGCCAATGCATGTTCGCGGCCGCCGCTACCGATAATGTGGATGTGTTTCATGATAAAACCGTCTTTTGAATGAAATAATGGGAAAGCCGCCATTATAACGGAGTTTGGATAGTGGGGTCGTCTGAAAAGCGAAGCTGTGGCAAGATGGACAATATAGAAGATTTGAACTGAACAGGAGAAAGCCCATGCCCAAGCTGACACCCCAAATGTTCGCTTTTCTGCAAGCGCCTCAAGCCGAATCCGTTTTGCTGCGGCTCTACACCCAAGCCTTAAAGCAAAACAGGCAGATGTTTTTTCATTTTCTGCCCAAGATTTTCAAGCTCTTGGGCAAAGGGCTGGATTGGACGGGGGAAAACGAAAGTTTTTACGAAGACAAATACATCCCCATCGCACCGCAACAAGGCAAGTTTTTGTATATGCAGGCTTTGGCATCGGGTGCAAAAAACATCGTCGAATTCGGGACTTCCTACGGCATTTCGACGCTGTATCTTGCCACAGCCGCCAGAGTCAACGGCGGGCGCGTCATCACTTGCGAATATCTGCCGCACAAAGCCGCAGCGGCGAGAAAACATTTCCAAGAAGCCTGTTTGGCAGACTATATCGAGCTTCGCGAAGGTGATGCGCTGGAAACCTTAAAAGACTTAGCCATCTGCCCCGATTTCGTCTTACTCGACGGCTGGCCGGATTTGGTATTCCCCGTATTCAAGCTGCTGGAACCCAATCTTGCCGACCGCGCGGTCATCGCCGTGGACGATGTGGAAGGCTTCTCACCTGCCATGCAGGATTATCTCGATTACGTCCGCCGCCCTGAAAACGGTTATATTTCAAGCACATTAAAACCTTATAAAGCGCTGGAATATACGGTCAAGACAGGCAAACCGAAAAGGTCGTCTGAAAACCAGTTTCACTAAGATGAAACCGCCTTTTCAGACGACCTTCAACACGCTTCAGTCCTCGTCCTTTCCGTCCAACAGCAAAAACACCATCGTCGCAAACAGCATCAGTACCGCCGTCAACACCATCGCCCTCGAATAATTGTCCGCCCCCGCCCTGCCCAGATAGGCGTAAATCAGGGTGGTCAGCGTCTGCCATTCGGGACGTGCCAAAAACAGCGTTGCCGCAAATTCGCCGACGCAGGTTGCCGCCGCCAAAGTCAGCCCGCGCCTGAAAGCAGGTTTCAGCAATGGGGCGGTGATGTAAAAGGTCGTCTGAAAACGGTTTGCCCCCATAGTCCTCGCCGCCTCGCCATAGCCTTGCGGCAACGCATCCCACGCCGCCAAAACATCTTTGGCGACAAACGGATACGCCAACAGCGCATAAGCGGCAATCAAAAGCGGCAGCGATGCCGTCAATTGCGGATACAGCAGCAGCACGCCGAACGCCACACAGACCGGCGACACCATAAACGGCAAAAATACCGCCCCCCTCACCCACGCCGCGCGTCTTGCCAAGCAGGCATACGACACGCCCAATACCGCAGCGGCAGCAACCGCCGCCGCCGAAAAACGAACGGTGTTCCAAAGCGCCGCCAGCGTTTCGCCCTCGAGCAATACCCGCCAAGACCCTCCGGCAAGTGCGGCCTGCCGGACAACCGCAAGCAGGGGCATCAGGCAGCACACACACAACACCGACAATACCGCCGCGACCATCAGCCGTTCCGCCGCTGTTGCGGGCTTGCGCGGACGCGGTGCGGCGTGTGCCTTATCCGCATCCGTCCGACGGCTCAACCGCGCATACAGCAATCCCGCCGCCGCGGTAATCCCCAACACCAGCCATACCAAGACGGAAGCCTGCGCCATATCCAATTCATACGCAATCAGCCGGTAAATCTCCACTTCCACCGTCGCATAGCGGTCGCCGCCCAACAGCAAAGCCAGTCCGAACCCCGAAAAACAATACAGGAAAACCAAACACAAACCGCCTGCCAACCACGGGCGCAATACCGGCCATTCCACCCTTAAAAACCGCCACCATGCCCCCGCCCCCAAAGCCTGCGCCGTTTGCAGGCGCGCCTCGGGAACCTGCAAAAATCCCTGATACGCCGCGCGCACCAAAACCGGCAGGTTGAAAAACACATTGCCGTAAATCAACAGATACGGCGTATCCTGCCAGCCCGCCCAAACGGCACCGTTTGTGCCGAACAAAGCCAACACGCCCATACCCGCTACCAAAGTCGGCATCACGAAAGGCAGCATCAACAGCCTCAACACCAAAGCGCGTCCCCGGAAATCCAAACGCGCCAACACCCACGCCGCAGGCACGCCCAAAATCCCCGCGAGCACGCAGGTTGCCAAAGCCTGAAACACCGTCCATAAGATAAGGTGCTGCATATAGTCATCTCGCAACACCCCGCCCCATGCACTCCCGTCGTAAAAAGCCAGCGCAACCAAAGGCGCGACGACCATCACGATAAGGAAGCCCAAAGGCAGCAGCGCGAGCAGTAAAGTGGAACTGAAAGAGCGGATGGAAGACATGATTTGATGTTCAGCCCGATAAAAAAATTTAAAAATATCGGACATCGTCTGAAAAACGGAAACAACATCCGATTAGAAAAATGCACTTGTATCGGGTATATAACCCCAAAAATCCCTCAGAAGGCCGGAGTGCAATACGTCGTATGAAAACACACAGAATGTAGCGTGGGCTTTGCCCGCGGAAAAACGACCCTGTTAATTGTCCGACTTGGAATCCAATCGGCAGGCTCGCGGGCAAAGCCTGCGCTGCGGCTTGACTTGTCCCGAACCCGCATATTTTAAACGTCGTCTGAAACCAAGTGCGACAAATTGTTTTCAGACGACCTCCTTCCTGCTCAATTTTTTGTTTTATCCGTCACGAGCCGATTCCTCAACCATCTGGCGGCAGGGGCGATTTCGCCTGCGAGCATACCGGTTTCTACGCCCGATGAATGTTTGATGACATCCGCTGCCGCGCCGTGCAGCCATACGCCGGCGCAAGCGGCTTGGAACGGCGGGATGCCTTGAGCGAGCAGGCTGCCGATGATGCCGCTTAAAACGTCGCCGCTGCCTGCGGTGGCAAGTCCGGCGTTGCCGCTTGGGTTGGTATAGACCGTGCCGTCGGGCGCGGCGACCAGTGTGCGGTGTCCTTTTAGGACGGTTACGGCTTGGAATGTTGCGCTGATGGTTTGGACGGCGGACATTCTATTTTGCTGAACGGCTTGGGTGGATGTACCGAGCAGGCGGGCGGCTTCGGCGGGATGCGGGGTCAGAACCAGATGGCTGCGTTTTTGTGCAGCTTCGCGGTTTTCGGGATGCGACCTTGCCAGCAAAGTCAGTGCATCGGCATCGAGCAGCAGCGGCGCGTCCTGATTTTGCGTCAACACGGTATTTAAGATTTGGCTGGCGGTTTCGTCCAAACCCATGCCGCAGCCGACCGCCAATGCGCTGATGTCCTTGCGTTTCAGCAGGTCTTCGGCAGTCGCCAGCATGATTTCGGGGCGTTCGGGGATGACGGCGAAGGGTAAGGCGGTTTGATTGAAGCCCGCCCACACTTTGCCGCTGCCTTGATAAATCGCGGCGGTGGAAGCGAGAACAACGGCTCCGCTCATGCCCGATGCGCCGCCGACGACGGCGAGCGTGCCGTATGTCCCTTTGTGCGATTCCGCTTGGCGTGGGGCGAATACGTCGGGAAATTGCGAGGTCGTCTGAAAAAAATCGGGCGTATCGGGGAACTTATAGGACGGGTTCATCATCAATCTGCCTGAGTTTGGTAAAATGGCGGTTGCGTGGCGAAAAGAGGTTGTAATCCCTCTTTTATCGACTGTTGTTTTCACGATTCTACCGCCTCGTATAGGAACACTACAACCACACAACAAGGAATATTTAATGAAACAAAAAGTCAAAGTCTGGGATTTGCCAACGCGCCTGTTTCACTGGCTCTTGGTCTTGTCGGTCGGATTTATGTGGTACAGCGCGCAGGCAGGCGGCGGGATGCTGGTTTGGCACTTGCGCTGCGGGCTGCTGGTGGCAGGGCTGATTGTCTTCCGCCTGTGTTGGGGCTTGTGGGGCAGCGATACGGCGCGTTTTTCACAATTCGTGCGCGGCACGTCGTCCATCCGCCGCTACCTGCAAGGCAGCCTGACGGAAAACGAACAGCCCGGACACAACCCTTTGGGCGCGCTGATGGTCATCGCGCTGATTGCGGCGGTCTTGCTGCAAGTAACGACGGGTTTGTTCGCCGCCGATGAAAACACGTTTACCGACAGCGGCTATCTGAACCATTTGGTCAGCTCGGACACGGGCAGCCTGATGCGCAAAATCCACGTCAATTTCTTCAACCTGCTGGCGGCATTGGCAGGCTTACACATCGTTACGGTCTTGGCGTATAAGTTTTTGAAGAAAAAAGATTTGATCCGCCCGATGATCAGCGGCTACAAGTATATCGAGGGGCAAACCGTTACCTTGAAATTTGCTTCCGCCGCCAAACTGATTGCCGCATTGGCAGTGGCGGCTGTGGCGGTGGCTGCGATTTTGATGTTGAAATAACAATTTAAACAAATAGGAAAAGGTCGTCTGAAACTTTCAGACGACCTTTTGTCATTGGATTTATTGCTTTTTCAGCCCTTTGGCTTTGACGGTCGCAATGGTGCCGTCTATGCCTTTTTGCTTGATAAGTTCGCCGAACTGGTTGCGGTAAACCGTTACCAGGCTCGTTCCGTCCACGCGGATGTTGTAGATTTTATAGACAGGGCCGACCTTATAAAGCTGGTAGGCTACTTCGTATTTCGTCCCTTTTTTGGTGTGCAGTTCAGAAAATACGTCGAACTTATTGCCGTTGACCGTCATTTTCGGCAACAGCCTTACCTGCGCATCTGCCGCGCCGATTAAGGCGGAATGCGAATACATGGCTATAATCATGTCTTTAAAAGCGCGGATAAATTCCGTTTTCTGAGTAGCGGAGAATTCACGCCAAGGCGCGCCGACCGCCAAAGCGGAAATGCGTTCGTAATCCAGATAACGGTCTGCATACTGCTCAATCTGCTTGACCTTTTGCGCCTCGCTCAAAGAGCCGTTGCGCGCGATTTTCAAAACTGCATCTATATTCTGCTGCATCTGAGCCTGTGCGGGGTGTGTTTCAGCCGCCACATAAGGCGCGGCAACCACCATCGGGACAGATAATACAAAAGCGGACAAATAAGGGTTCATCGTTACTCCATAAGATAAGAAGCAAAGCTGCATTTTAAAACGCCCTGAGGCATAAACCGTTAATCAAATGTAAAAGCAGGAAAGATAACTATATAATCGCCCTATCCGAATTTCTGAAATTCCCGCCATGTACGATGTCAACACACACGATGTCCGCCGATTTTTCGCCCATGTCTGGCGACAACGCCTCACCCCCCTGCAACTGGACGGCCTGCAACAAAAAGCCCTGCGGATTATCGAAGCCCATCCCGAATACGCCCGCTATCTCGAAAATATCGAAGACTATCTGGACAAGACCTGGACGCCCGAAGAAGGAGAAACCAATCCCTTCCTGCATATGTCCCTGCATCTCTCCCTGCAAGAACAAGCAGCCATCGACCAGCCGCCCGGCATCCGCGCCATACACGGACAACTCTGCGTGCGCTATGGCGGCGATTGGGTACGTGCCGAACACGATATGATGGATGCGCTGGCAGAAACCATATGGGAAGCGCAACGCTACGGACGCGGCTTGGATGTCAATGCCTATATGACTCGGCTGCGCAAACTGGTCGGACTGGGGCAGGAAGAAACCGCCCGCATCAATCCGCACGAAGTCGGCGTGTCCGGCATCATCAGCGAAAGGGCTTGAGTTCATCTAGTCTCACCTAGTTTCCAGTTTATAGAAAAGAATTTTCAGACGACCCTTCATGCCCGTTTAGTTCAAAATATCGGCTACCTTACATATCTATCACACTAAAATCAGTAAAGAGGTCGTCTGAAATCCGTTTTCAGACGACCTTATCTTAACCTTTACCCCCCCGGCAATATCACTTTACCCTTCCATATACCCCCGCTCCCGCATAGAGCAGACTTCTTTCGCCGTAACAATGAAATGATCCAAAAGCGAGACATCAACCAATGCCAAAGCCTGTTTCAGACGACTTGTGAACGCAATATCGGATTGCGAAGGCGTTGCCGAACCGCCGGGATGATTATGCGCGATAATCAGGCTGTCGGCGTATTCGTCCAATGCGAGCTTGACGATTTCCCTGATATAGACGGTATTTTCTGCCACCGTTCCGCGCGAGAGTTCGCGCATGGCAATCAGCCTGTTTTGGCGGTTGAGCAAAAGCGCGGTGCTGACTTCTATCTTTTCGTGCCCTAAATGCAGGCGCAGATAATCGGCAACGGCTTTCGGACTGGAAAGCGTGATGTTTTCCTGCAAATCCTCGCCCAAAATCCGTCTGCCGATTTCTTTGACGACGGCAAACTGGGTAAAACTCGCCAAACCCATGCCCTTGTATGCGGAAAGCGTTTTCGCGTCGGCGCTCATCAGCTTGCCCAAGCTGCCAAACTCGTTCAACAGATAACGCGCCAAATCCACTGCACTCATCCCGCGCGTACCGACCCGCAGCAAAATCGCCAATAACTCCGCATCGCTCAATGCACCTGCACCATGTGCCAACAATTTCTCGCGCGGCCGCTCGCCTTCAGGCCATTGTTTGATACTCATGTTTTACCCCTTGCGTGAACATTCACGAAAAAATTTGTTTGAAAATCTGCTTGTTATTGCACTTTCTGCAATGAAATGCTTATTAAGCAACTATTGTAAATATTTTATATTTTATTATATTTTGAATGAATATTTAAAATATAAGCATAATATCCATATAAATTAATTGCATAAAAACAACGCGCTCAACTTCGCTTGTGAAAGCGATTGCCTTTCCTTATTCACCCGTATGGATTGACCGCAGATTCAATCTGACAGGTTTCAAAATGTCCTGTTTAAATCAAATCCGCGGGAAATCAGCCCCTTCGGGCAATTTCGTATTGCCCCTGCGTGCCATAGGCTAATATAATAGCGAGTTCGGCGGAGACGGTTTATCCTTGGATTTCCACCCGTTTCCCATCCATGCTGCCCGTGCGCTTCACAAGAGTTTCAGACGACGTTGCGACGTTGCGACTCCCGCCAGCAATCAAACAGCTTTTTATCACCCATTCGAAAATCCGTTTTGCCGGTACTCGTCTTTCTTTTTGGAGTATTGCCATTATGACCGCAACCACTGCGTCTTCAGCCAAACCTTATCTGCAAATCCAAGGCTTGGTGAAAAAGTTTGGTGACAATTACGCTGTCGATAACATCGACTTGGATATTTATCAACATGAAATCTTTGCCCTTTTGGGCAGCTCCGGCAGCGGCAAATCCACGCTGCTGCGTATGCTGGCGGGCATGGAAAGCCCCAATCAGGGCAAAATCATTCTGGACGGTCAAGACATTACCAAACTTGCCCCCTACGAGCGCCCCATCAATATGATGTTTCAAAGCTATGCCCTGTTCCCGCACATGACGGTGGAGCAGAACATTGCCTTTGGTCTGAAACAAGACAAAATGCCCAAAGATGAAATCGCCGCACGCGTAGAAGAAATGCTGCGTTTGGTGCAGATGACCAAATACGCCAAGCGCAAACCGCATCAATTATCCGGCGGTCAGCAACAACGTATTGCTTTGGCACGCAGCTTGGCAAAGCGTCCGAAAATCCTGCTGCTTGACGAACCTCTCGGCGCATTGGACAAAAAATTGCGCCAACAAACCCAGCTCGAATTGGTCAATACGTTGGAACAAGTCGGCGTAACCTGCATCATGGTCACGCACGACCAAGAAGAGGCGATGACGATGGCGACCCGCATCGCCATTATGTCTGACGGTCAGTTGCAACAGGTCGGTACGCCCAGCGACGTGTACGACTACCCCAACAGCCGCTTTACCGCCGAATTCATCGGAGAGACCAATATTTTCGGCGGCGTCGTGATTGACGACCATGCCGATTATGCCGTTATCGAATGCGAAGGCTTGGAAAACCACGTCCGCATCGACCACGGTCTGGGCGGCCCGAGCGAACAAGACATTTGGGTCAGCATCCGTCCCGAAGACATTGATTTGTACAAAGAAAAACCCGACCACTTGGGTAGCTTCAACTGGGCAAAAGGCACTGTGGAAGAAATAGCCTACTTGGGCAGCTTCGCCATCTACCACATCAAACTCGCCAACGGTCGCGTCGTCAAAAGCCAAGTTCCCGCACCTTATTGGTATGTCCGCAACATCACGCCGCCGACTTGGGACGAAACCGTCTATATCAGCTGGCCGGAAAACCAACCGACTCCGTTGTTCCGTTGATTTAAGGGGAATGAGATGAACCTTAAAAAACTGAAAAACAAACTGTTCCGCCGCCCGGGTCAGCGCGCGGTCATCGCCGTGCCGTATATTTGGCTTTTGGTGCTGTTTCTGATTCCGTTCGCCATCGTGCTGAAAATCAGCTTTGCTGAACAAGAAATCGCCATTCCGCCGTTTACGCCGCTGACCAGCGTCGATGAAGATTTAGGTCGTCTGAACATCGCCATCAGTTATCAAAACTATGCCGATATCTTCCAAAATTTTTGGAATACCCTGAATCCGTTTGGCGACAGCGAAAACAGCAATATCTATCTGATGACCTACTGGTCTTCGATTAAGACTGCGCTGACGACGACCATCATTTGTCTGCTGATTGGTTATCCGACTGCCTATGCGATTTCACGCGCCAATCCCGCCATGCGCAACGGTCTGCTGCTTGCCATCATGCTGCCCTTCTGGACTTCCTTCCTGTTGCGTGTTTACGCATGGATGGGCCTGCTGGGACACAACGGCATCATCAACAATTTCCTGCTCAAAATGCAGATTATCGAGAAGCCTTTAGACCTGTTCTACAACGCGTTCTCGTTGAACTTGGTCATGGTTTATGCCTATCTGCCGTTTATGATCCTGCCGCTTTACACGCAACTGGTGAAACTCGACAACCGCCTGCTCGAAGCCGCTTCTGATTTGGGCGCAGGACCGATTAAATCGTTCTTCACCATTACCCTACCCCTGTCTAAAACCGGCATCATCGCAGGCTCCATGCTGGTTTTCGTACCCGCAGTCGGTGAATTTGTGATTCCCGAGCTGGTCGGCGGTTCGGAAAACCTGATGATAGGTAAAGTCTTGTGGCAGGCGTTCTTCGATCAAAACAACTGGCCGTTGGCTTCCGCCGTCGCCGTCGTCATGGTCGCACTGCTGGTCGTACCGATTGCATTGTTCCAGCATTATGAAAACCGCGAATTAGAAGAAGGATCCAAATAATGCAGAAATCCCGATTATCCTGGTTCCTGAAACTGATGCTGATGCTGTCGCTGGCGTTTCTGTATATTCCGCTGGTCGTTTTGGTCATCTATTCGTTCAACGAATCCAAGCTGGTTACCGTTTGGGGCGGCTTTTCGACCAAGTGGTACAGCGCATTGCTGGAAAACGACACCATCTTGGAAGCCGCTTGGCTGTCGCTGCGCATTGCCGCCGCATCTTCGCTTGCAGCCGTCGTTTTGGGCACGCTGGCAGGCTACGCAATGGCGCGTATCAAGCGCTTCCGCGGCAGCACCTTGTTTGCCGGTATGATTTCCGCGCCTATGGTTATGCCTGACGTGATTACCGGTTTGTCCATGCTGCTCCTGATTATTCAGGTGCAAATGTTCCTGCAAGGCAGCGGCGAATTGCTCCAAAGGCTTTACTTCGACCGCGGTTTCTTCACCATTTTCCTCGGACATACGACGCTTTGTATGGCATACATTACCGTCGTTATCCGTTCGCGTCTGGTGGAGCTCGACCAATCGCTCGAAGAAGCCGCCATGGACTTGGGTGCGCGTCCGCTGAAAATCTTTTTCGTCATCACCCTGCCCTTGATTGCCCCTGCCATCGCTTCAGGCTTCCTGCTCGGCATTACCCTGTCGCTGGATGATTTGGTGATTACCTCCTTCCTGTCCGGCCCCGGTTCTTCCACATTGCCGCAGGTGATTTTCTCCAAAATCAAGCTGGGTCTCGACCCGCAGATGAATGTGTTGGCAACCATCCTGATCGGCATTATCGGTACGCTGGTCATCGTCATCAATTATTGGATGATGCGCCAAGCAACCAAACGCGATCGGGAAGCCGCCGAAGCCTACCGTCAGGAAAAGCTCGCCGCAGAAAAAACAAATTGACCCAATCAGACAGGCTGACCGCATCAATGCAAGGTCAGCCTGTTTTCTTCACACAACCCGTTTGACAACTTTTCAGACGACCCTTAACTACCCTCCAAAGGTCGTCTGAAACCACACAAAGCATTACCCCATGATTCATCCCAATTTCAAAGAATACCCTCCCTCCTATTATTTCAGCACCGTCAATCCCCACGCCGCTTATCCCAAGCTTGAAGGTCGTCTGAAAACCGAGACCTGCGTCATCGGCGGAGGATTGACAGGACTTTGCACCGCCCTTCCCCTTGCCGAAAACGGACACGAAGTGATCGTACTCGAAGCCGCCCGTATCGGCTTCGGCGCATCAGGGCGCAGCGGCGGGCAAGTCATCAGCGATTACGCCTGCGGTATGGAAGAAATCGAAAAACAAATCGGCTTGGAACAAGCCCGCTGGTTTTGGCAGCAATCCCTGCAAGCCGTCGAACTCGTTGACGAACGGGTTAAAAAACATCAAATCGTCTGCGACTGGCAGCGTGGCTATGCTACCGTCGCCATCCGCCCGCAGCATTGGGAAGAATTGCAACAATGGCATGAACACGCCCGACAACATTACGGCGCTACCCATTACCAACTCTGGGATAAAGCCACGCTCAAGCAACAACTTGCCAGCGATATGTACTTGGGCGCACAGTTCGATCCCCATTCCGGCCACCTCCATCCGCTCAACTACACCCTGGGCATCGCCCGCGCCGCCACCGAAGCAGGCGCTCAGATTTTCGAACAGTCCCCGATGACCCGTATCGAACCCTATCAAGGCGGCTGGCTCGTCCATACCCCGGACGGCAGCATCGAATGCCAAAACCTCGTGTATGCCGTCAACACCTACGCCGGTTTGCATCAAAAATTCAAGCCGTTGGAAAAAAAAGCCATCGCCGTCAGCACCTTCATCATCGCCACCGAACCGCTGGGCGAACGCGCCAAAGAACTCATCCGCAACAACATGGCCGTCTGCGACAACCGCCACGTCCTCGACTACTACCGCCTCAGCGCTGACGGCCGCCTGCTCTTCGGCGGCAAAGACAACGAGTTCATCGACGACCCTGACCGGATGACCGAGCTTGTCCGCCAAGACATGCTCAAAGTCTTCCCCCAGCTTGCCGATGTCAAAATCGAACATTCATGGGGTGGCGAATGCGACATTACCGCCAACCTCGCCCCCCACTTCGGCAGGCTCGCGCCCAATGTTTACTATGCCCAAGGCTACTCGGGACACGGCATGGCGATTACCGGCATAGCAGGCCTTGCCATCGCCGAAGCCATCATGGGTGACGATGGTCGTCTGAAACCGTTTGAAAAACTCAAACACCCGAGCATCATTACCCAACCTTTCCTGCGCAAACTCGGCTCCTTCCTCGGCTCGAAATATTACCAATGGAAAGACAGCCGTTAAGCATTTGGTTAAGCTCGAACACATCAACAAAAGGTCGTCTGAAACCCGATTCAGGTTTCAGACGACCTTTTCGATATTGAATTGAAGGCTTCCAATCAAACTGCTATCGCATCAAATGTTCAACGAACGCTCGATGCATTTAGATTCCTACCCTCTCCGTTTGTGCTCCAAACCCATTACATCAAATGAATCCCGCTTGCCGGATTGGAAACATTTTCATATACGGTAATCGAAACAATTTTTCCACTTTCGTCAAACACAATTTCCAGATAAGGCTTATCAGGGCTGCGGTCGCGGTTGAAAAGGCGGAATACCCGTTGCGCCTCAAAAATCTTCCCGCGCGATTTCAAATATTCGGGCAGCTGGCTGATGTTTTGAAAACTGCCGCCAAACCCGCCGCCATATTTCTTGAGATATTCCGGCGTTCCTTCTATGTCGAAATTCCGCGTTATCCTCAGCGGCTCATTTGAACCTTGGCTTGTCTGTTTGCCTGTTGATAAAACCAAAGTATCCCGCCGCCTAAGTGCTTTCATTTCTTGTACCACCGGTTCTACCGCCTGCTGATTATAGCTCCGCTCCCCTTTTACCATCTGATCAATAGCCTCTATCACTTTATCAACGTTTTTAGGATCATTCGGATCAATATCAGGGAACAGTGCCTGCTCCAGCGGATCGTCTCCACTGGGAATGCCCCAAATCGCCGCCAATTCTTTAGGGCTGCGTTCAAACAAACAACTGGAATCGATATTCTCGGCAACCTGACGGACAAAATCATCAATGCCGCCAATCTGATGCAGGTTGGTGCAATTTGAAGAAGGTGCGCTTTCTACTTTGTTTATGTCCGTTTCTACGGTCTTATCATTTGTATTGGATTTCTCGAAAACAGAAGATAAAGGCACAGAAGCGGCAGATTCTTTTACCTTATCCTGTTTTTCAGGAGAGCAAGCCGCCAATAAGACGGCGACGGATAATAAGAAAAATTGGGATGTATTGTTTTTGATCATTTTATTTTTCCAGTAATGTGTATTTAAAATATAAAAATCAGTCAGTTGATAGCTTCAAATAAAAATACCCATATCCCTATTCGAATCCACTACCAATCTAATCAATTAAAGTTATTCCTGTTCATCAAACAAGCCGACATCGAACAAATCCGGTTCACTCACCCGCCCGCGGCAATCAACCTTAATGTCTTCATTTACCCGACAGCAACACGGCAGAATTTCACCGGGCGCGACAAAGGCCAGCGGGAAATCGTCGTAGGACACCCTGCCGTCCAATATTTTGACGCGACAGGAACCGCAATAGCCGCTGCGGCACTGGTATTCGACCTCGTGGCCGGTGCGCTCCAAGCCCTCCAATAAGGTTTCTCCCTCTTGAAGCTCGAAGGTTTTGTCGTGTGTGCTGATAAGTGCCATTATTATCTGTTTAAGCGGGAAAGGTCGTCTGCACAGTGTAACCGAAATCTTTGATTTCGTTTCTACACCTGTTCAGACGACCCCTGATAATGGAAATGCGGAAAAACCGCTGAGTTTGATTATAGTTCGAAATCGCCCAAATCGTCCGCGCTGACTTCCGAATCGATCTGACCGATTAAGTAAGAAGAAATTTCCACTTCCTGCGGCGCGACTTGTACGTTGTCGGACGACAGCCACGCGTTAATCCACGGAATCGGGTTTTGGGTCGCACCTTCGAATCCGGCAGGCAGACCGACCGCCTGCATACGCAGGTTGGTGATGTATTCGACGTATTGCGCCAGAATTTCCTTGTTCAGACCAATCATGGAACCGTCTTTAAACAGATAGGCCGCCCATTCTTTTTCCTGCTCCGCCGCTTTTTTGAAGAGTTTGAAACATTCGTCCTGCAATTCGACGGCGATTTCCGCCATTTCAGGGTCGTCTGAACCGGCACGCATCAGGTTGAGCATATGCTGGGTGCTGGTCAGGTGCAGGGCTTCGTCGCGGGCAATCAGTTTGATGATTTTGGCGTTGCCTTCCATCAACTCGCGCTCGGCAAAGGCAAACGAGCAGGCGAATGAAACGTAGAAACGGATGGCCTCCAACACGTTGACGCACATCAGGCAGAGATAGAGTTTTTTCTTCAACTCGCGCAAAGACACGGTAACAAGCTTGCCACCGACATTGTGCGTGCCTTCGCCTAACAGATTGTAATACTGAGTGTATTCAATCAAATCATCGTAATAACAGGCAATGTCTTCAGCACGGGCGATGATGTATTTATTTTGCACAATATCATCGAACACGACTGACGGATCATTCACGATATTACGGATGATATGAGTGTAGCTGCGCGAGTGGATGGTTTCGCTGAAGCTCCACGTTTCAATCCAAGTTTCCAGCTCGGGAATCGACACCAAAGGCAGCAAGGCAACGTTCGGACTGCGGCCTTGAATGGAATCGAGCAGGGTTTGGTATTTCAGATTGCTGATGAAAATGTGTTTTTCGTGTTCGGGCAAGTTGGCGTAGTCAATACGGTCGCGCGACACGTCGATTTCTTCCGGCCGCCAGAAAAACGACAATTGTTTTTCAATCAGTTTTTCAAATACTTCGTATTTCTGCTGATCATAACGAGCGACATTCACCGGCTGACCGAAAAACATAGGCTCTTTAAGCGCATCGTTTTTGGTTTTGGAAAAGGTGCTGTATGACATGACTAGGTGTTCGCAGGACATGGGTTTTTCTCAGGTTTATTTAAATTTAGGAATTTGGATTTCAGACGACCTTATATGTTTTAAGTAAGGTCGTCTGAATGTATCTGTACATTAAATTCTTGCCTTAAATATAGCTGTTAGTTATAATCCTCCCTAACAACTCCCCCAACTTTGCCAACCTACGCGGTTGGAGCAACAAGGTTGGGGGCTTTCTTTTATCTTTGCCACAATCTCCAGTTTCGCGGATCATTTTCCAAACCCATATCGCGCAAACTTACAGCTTTATTCACGACATCAGGAAACTCATCCAGTAAAGCAAGGAGACGGCTTCCCCATTCGGTTCTCGGACAAATAACATCCAACATCCGTTTCATCAAGCAAAAATACACAAACGGTTTATTGATAGACAGTGATTTCCATTCTGCATCAGACAAACCTTTCAAGCTGGCTTTAAACGTAATGTCTCTATTCCATAATCGACTGTGATGTGCCGAAACGTTGCGAATAAAGTTAAATGCGTGCAGATGTGTTTGTAGATGCTTACCATCTTTCAAACGATACAATTTGGCAATAGGGTCTTTATCTTTATTCAACATCCCTTTATACAGCATAGACATCGTGCCGAAATCCCATACTTCGCAGGCTACCCAGACAGGTAAGTCGGCATAATGTTCCAAATGATGTTTAACAAAACTGGTTTTCTTTTCGCGCTCGACCAGCTTGTTATGCCTATCCAGCCATTCAGCATGGTCGAAGCCTGGGGTAGAATATTTGCTATCCTTGTAAGCCAAGGGACCATGCCGCCCCAATGTATGGGCAATATTTACCCGAAGAGCTACTTCAATTCTTTCCAGTGCATCTAATGCCAATTGCCGCAATTTCTTATCGAACATATAAAGGCTTTTGACATCTTCAAAACGAGTATCTGTAATAAACTCATCCAACCTGCTCTTAGGATTTTCAGGAGCAAATTGTCGGAAAGAGTAAAAATAACCGCTTAATCGGTAATAACCGATGGTGCGTAAATATCCTAATGCCTTTTTCTCATCATCAATCTGCAATCCTCTACTTCTCAGAATTTCCAACTGCTCATCGTAAGATTTCCAAAGCTTGGGTTCTTTTATCTGCTTGCTTTGCATAGCCTGTTTCACTTTCAAATAGGTTAATTGCAAAGTTAAATCTTACAAGCCCCGCCTGCGCAGCCGTCATCCTGAATATCAGTCTGCGTATCGTCCGCTCCGTCGCGGGTGTTGTGGTAGTACAGGGTTTTGACGCCGTATTTGTAGGCGGTCAGCAGGTCTTTGAGCATTTGTTTCATGGAAACTTTGTTGCCTTCAAATTTGCCCGGGTCGTAGGCAGTGTTGGCGGAAATCGCCTGATCGACGAATTTTTGCATCACGCCGACAAGTTTCAGGTAGCCTTCGTTGCCCGGAAGCTGCCACAGGGTTTCGTAGGCGTCTTTCAGGGTTTCAAATTCCGGTACGACCTGTTTCAGGATACCGTCTTTCGATGCTTTAACCGTTACCAGTCCGCGCGGAGGCTCGATGCCGTTGGTGGCGTTGGCGATTTGCGAACTGGTTTCAGACGGCATGA
>ERZ773213.985-NODE-985-length-15816-cov-77.521985_pt1 | contig 15816 bp, 15 predicted proteins | sample MGYA00580996_ERZ773213 | MGnify/ENA primary metagenome ERZ773213 (study PRJEB29015, sample SAMEA2738152) | human oral metagenome | biome: human oral; feature: human-associated habitat; material: saliva | place: China | collected 2197 ...
AGCGCGGCTGGGCGTGGCAGGTGCCGCTCCTGGAGCTGAGGACCCCGCAGGTGGTCGCGATGAGCGCGACGCTGGGCGACACGACGCGTTTTGAGCGCGCGTGGAAGGAACGCACGGGCCGCGACGTCTCCCTCATCGACGACGCGGAGCGCCCCGTGCCCCTCGAGTTCGAGTACGTCGTGGACCGCCTGCCCGACACGGTCGAGCGGCTGCTGGGCGAGGGCCGTTGGCCCGTCTACATTGTGCACTTCTCCCAGCGCGACGCCGTGGCGACCGCGCAGTCGTTTGACCGTTCCTCGCTGATGTCGCCCGAGCAAAAGAAGGCAATCGCCGCCCAGCTGGCGGGCGTGTCGTTTACGAAGGGCTTCGGGCAGACGCTGAAGTCGCTGCTCGCGCAGGGCATCGGCGTGCATCACGCGGGTATGCTGCCGCGCTACCGTCGCCTCGTCGAGCGCCTCACGCAGGCGGGCCTGCTGCCGATCGTGTGCGGCACGGACACCTTGGGCGTGGGCATCAACGTGCCGATTCGCACGGTGCTGATGACCTCGCTCGTCAAGTACGACGGGCGTCGCATGCGCCACGTGAGCGCGCGCGAGTTCCACCAGATCGCGGGTCGCGCGGGCCGAGCTGGCTTCGACACAGTCGGTTTCGTGCGCGTCCTGGCACCCGAGCACGAGGTCGACGCCGCCCGTGAGCGCGCACGCCTGAGCGCCGCGCAGGAGGCTGCACGCGACGCCCGCGAGGCCAAGCGCGCCGCGAAGAAGTCGGCGAAGAAGCGCAAGGGCCCGGGCGAGGGCGAGATCTCGTGGACGCGCTCGACGTTCGAGCGCCTCGTCGATGCGGCCCCCGAGCAGCTCACGAGCCGTTTCGAGATGACGCACGCGATGGTCCTCAACGTGCTGGCCGGTGCGCCCGCGGTCGGGCGAGACCCGGGCGAGCACCTCGTGTGGCTGGCGCGCAACAACGACGATCCGCCCACGGATCGCAACCCGCACCTGCGCCGCCTCGGTGAGATCTACACGTCGATGAAGCAGGCGGGCGTCGTCGAGCACGTGTCCTCTGCCGAGGCCTCGGCCTCTGGGGAGCCTCGCCTGCGAGCGGCCACCGCCCTGCCGGATGACTTCGCGCTTAACCAGCCGCTCTCCCCCTTCGCGCTGGCGGCCCTCGAACTGTTGGATCCGGAGTCCCCGACCTTCGCTCTGGATGTCGTGTCGGTCATCGAGTCGGTCCTGGAGGATCCGCGCCCGCTCCTGTTCGCGCAGGAGAAGGCGGCGCGCGCCGAGGCCGTCGCCGCGATGAAGGCGCAGGGTATGGAGTACGACGAGCACATGGCCGCCCTGGAGGAGGTCACGTGGCCACGCCCGCTGGCCGATCTGCTGGGCGACGCGTTCGCGGTGTATCTGCACGCGAACCCGTGGATCGAGGATCAGGAGATTTCCCCGAAGTCGGTCGTGCGCGAGATGATCGAGAACGCTCTGACGTTCACGGGGATTGTGGGCCGTTACGACGTGGGTCGCTCCGAGGGCATCGTGCTGCGCTACCTAACGGACGCGTACCGAGCGCTGCGCCAGATCGTGCCGGACGAGCTGATGACGGACGAGCTGCGGTCGATTATTGCCTGGTTGTCGGCGTTGATCCGCGCGGTCGACTCCTCGCTGCTGGACGAGTGGGAGGCCATGTCCACGGGCCAGGCCCTCTCCCCCGCGTCCGAGGGCGACGGCACGGGGGGCGCGGAGCTGGCGTTTGGCGCGCGGGAGGACGGGACCGTTCCGTTCAGCGCGAACCGTCACGCGTTCCGCACGGCGATCCGTGGCGCGCTGTTCGAGCGCGTGGAGGCGATGAGCCGCGACAACGTCGAAGCCCTGGCGCGCCTGGACGAGGTCTCGCGTACTCCGGTGGTCGCACCGTGGGGCGAGGACGAGTGGGACGCGGCGCTGGAGCGCTACTGGGCGGAACACGAGTGGATCGGCATCGACCAGCGGGCGCGCGCCCTGTCGCTGTGCTCCCTGAACGAGGCCCCGACCCGCGAGGACGTGCTGGAGCTGGCCCCCGCTGTGGTGTCCTCTGATTTCGAGCGCGCCCAGGTGGCGCGCATCGAGGCGATCGCGGACGCGGTCGATCAGGCTGCGGCCGGCACGTTCTGGCTGGCCACGCAGACCCTGTTCGACCCGGAGGAGGACATGGACTGGCGCATCGTCGCCCTCGTGGACGTGCCGGCCTCGGACGAGGCGAACCGCGTCGCCCTGGCCACGGTCACCGTCGGGGCGCGGTAGCAGAAAACAGTCATCATCCAACGAACCCCAGGCTTTTGTTGGCTAGTCAGGGAGCAACTTTTCCACACAGCAGGCAGAGACAGTTGCATGACAACCGCCACATGATTACCATGTCACCATCGAGAAAGGACATGGCATGGAAGCCGCAACAGTCGCCCAGTGGGCATTTTTCAACGAGGTACCGATTCCCCAGGACGTCTCTAACATCCTGGTTCCCGGCGAGCAGCCCTACGCTGCTTTCGCAACAACGCGAGACTCAGCAATCTTTACCTCGCAACGCCTCATCGTGCGCGACGCACAGGGGATCACCGGCCGCAAGGTCGAGATCTACTCACTGCCCTACAAAAACATCAACATGTGGTCGACAGAGAATGCCGGCACGATCGACATGACTGCCGAAGTTGAGCTATGGACCCGTGCAGGCCATATCAAGATTAGCCTGGGCCGACACATCGACGTACGCCGCATCGATGCACTCATCGCAAACTGCGTTCTGAACTCCCACTGAGAGTCGCCAACCTCAACATTGAACCCGCCTGCTCCACAACGGCTTGCAGCCCTGTCGAGCGGGCGGGTTTCTCAGCGCCGGGAGGGCAAAACAGCGCTCTCAGTCGCTGCTGCGCACATCCTGCGTGCAATCCGCATGCGTCTTCGACGTGGGCCTCTCGCCGATTTCCTGCTGGAGCCGCACAAGGTACCCGTCGGGGTCTTGGATGAGGAACTGCCGGACGCCGATCTCTACATCGCCCGCCCGGTACCACTTCTCTTCGGGTTCGACGAAGATCGGCCATCCTGCTTCTGTGATGCGCTGCAACGTGCCGTCCAGATTGTCGACCTGAACCTCAAAGTTGATACCCTGACCAAGGGGGAACTCAAGGGGTCCTGTCGCCCACGTCCTACCCTGGTCGATCTGGTCAAGCATCAGGTGCGCGTTACCCAGGACAAGGTAGCCGAATCCTTCCTCAGGCCGCTCATAGCGAAGGGAAAAACCGACGAGGTCGCACCAAAAACGGCGCGATGCCTCGTAATCGGTGACGGCAAGTTCAGGGACAAGCCCGGGCTCGTTGCTCATGGCCTCACTCTAGCGGCCTCGGACGAGGCGAACCGCGTCGCCCTGGCCACGGTTACCGTCGGGGCGCGGTAGAAAAGCAGTTGACAGTGCGCACTAATGGATTACATTTCAATCCAAATCGCATTGACACCCAGTGATAACCACGCCATGATGATCACATGAGCAGATGCACAGCACCAAAGAGGGGACACCGGAGCGAAAGAGCAAGACGAGATTGCCCTGCATGCGGCTCACTCCCCCCACGACAACCAATTCCCCCCTTCCCCCAAATTTCACACAGTGCCCGCATCAGAGGACTAGGGCACCCCTCACAGCCGTCACAAAGCGGCAGTCACTCAGTTAAACAAATTCAACTCGGCACCCAACCTTCTACATCAGGCACTTTCACTGTCGATCTTGCAATATCAAGAACACAATGGGCAGCGGGAGCAGGATTTTTTCACTCATGCACAATTAATACAAACAACAGACGTTTTACTTTCGTGTACGACTGTGGAACAGCAAGGAAATTTTCCGTACTACAGAGCGAAATAGACTTATTTCTCAAATCCATCAACTCTTCCTGGCAAGATCCCATATACAAGAAGAAAAATGCCACTTTCTTCGGGACACCATTCAAAGATGAATGGAACACCTCGAATCCAACCCCCACACCCACGATCGACATAGTTTTTATCTCTCACTTTGATATGGATCACATAAAAGGACTTGGGTACCTCATTCAAAAGGCGCAAGTCAAAGAGCTCGTCATTCCTTACACGACTCCAGAGGAACGCTTCCTATACCTAGCTGCCTCTCAGCAGACACGCTCATCAGCGGCAGACAGAACCAATGACACAACCATAGATACCTTCACCATAAAATTCACTGCAAATCCGCAAGATGCCATAAATGAACTATACCGAGAGATGAAGGCAGATAGGCGAGAGACAAGCGTCATTACGGTCCCCTCTAACACTCAGAACGGCAGATCGACTTACACCACACAAATCGCCGTTAACACAAATAGTCCCTCAACAAATCAACACAGCAAATCTCAAACTGTACCCGTATGGACCATCGCTGTACACACACTGAGCAACAACGCACAAATATATGGCCATAAGCTCATCAACGAACTAATTCACAGAAGGATAATATCCACTAGTGACGACTTAACTGACCCACAGGCATTGAAGAGAATCTTTTCAACACGAAACAGCGTGTCTGCAATTACCAAAGCATACCGAACCATCGTGGGAAGAAATTTGAATAAGACTTCACTACTTCTTTATTCCGGCCCCTCACAGCCACTAGACACACAAACTTCTGATCACATATTTTGGACAGAAAGATGGACAGGAAATAAAAATACGAACACATATTCCTTCCCCACCTTGGACTACGACTTTCCCCACCAGGCAGGGTGGCTAGGCTGCGGAGACGCACCATTATCTTCCGCTACCAGCCTAAGCATGTTCGATTCCATATTTGGTGATCACAAGTTGTTTGCATCAACATTTGCGCCACCACACCACGGATCATTACGTGACTGGAATATCCAACTTCTCGACTCTTTCGGATATCCAAATGAAATTAGGCCAGTGTGCATAATCTCAGCGGACGGGTTACATCGACATCCCGATCCATATGTAATATCTGATATCTACAGCAGTGGATCAATACCGTTCATTGTGACAACAGACATACGATCACGTATCACCGAGACGATGATTACGAGTGTATCTTGCAATTTGCCATAAGACTGAAACAACAGTCTCTCATTCTTTCTCGTTCTTACCACCTCTCACCCAATCAACTCTCACACTAATGGGAACTACGCCGCCAATAACAACCAACAACTTGAAAAGACCGGCCCACAAAATCAGACCAGACCAAACGACTAATACCAGCACCATCAAAGATGACAATTCCACCCAGAGGCAGTTCACTGCTCTACTATAAAAGAGCTATTACTGTCTGGACGCCTTACGGATCAGCCAGTCCGCACCCGCGAAGAGCGCCATGAAGAGCAGAGCGCCGATCAGGATCACGACGATGTTGATCGCGACCTGCGCGTAGCCGATACGCCAGACGTTGACGAAGCCGTACGGGTACTGGTGCGTGAAGGTGCCTCGCACGAGCGTGTACGCCACCCACGCGACCGGGATCAGCAGGGCGCGCCCCAGCGTCGCCCACGTAATGCCGCCGCGCGGACCCGCGAGCGCGGCCGCGCCCACGAAGGCAGCCGGGACGACGATGTGCTGTAGCGGGTTCGTGACCAGCGCGAAACCGGAGAGGACCTCGTAGGGGGCGATGAGCAGCGCGTACACGATGGCGGTCACCGTGATCATCATGAGGGCGCACAGGTGCGTGGCCCTCCCCCACGCCCTGACGCGGCCTCGGCGCGCGAGGAGGGTCGAGATGATCGCGACCATGATGTTGGACAGCTCAGTGAAGTAGGACAGGCAGTTGATGAGGCGCTCGGGCGCGCCCACCCAGCCGTGGGCGGCGCCCGCGAAGAGCCCCTCTTCATGGTAGGTGGGCGGCGCATATCCGTCGAAGGCCGTAATGATGAGGGTGGCGGCAACGCCCGCCCACGCGAGGGCGGCGACCACCCAGTAGGCGGCGCGCCCGCGGCGGCTCAGTTCAGTCATGTCGGTTGTCATCGTTCTCCTCAAACGCTTCCGCCGCAGTGCCATAGCGCGCAGCAGAGAGACGCTCAGCAGCAATCTCGCGAGCCTCGCGCATGGCCGTTTCAGTCTCTTCGTTGTACCGCAGATCTGCAGACACGTTCGCAGTCTCCTCGTTCTTTCGCGCTCACTTAAGCTGCGTGTTCCTTCTCCACTGTAAGACCCAGCCTTTGGCGCTACAAACGCGGCACGGCTTCAATCAGTGCGTACGTGTAGGACTCGCGCGGGGCGGACATGATCTGCCGAGTGTCCCCGGCCTCGACGATGCGCCCCACCTGCATGACAGCGATACGGTCGCACGTGGAGGCGACGGTCGCCAGGTCGTGGGACACGAGCACGAGGGCCATGCCCCGCTCCCGCGTGATCGACCCCAGCAGGTCCATGACGGAGGCGCGCGTGGACATGTCGAGCGCGGAGACCGGCTCGTCGGCGATGAGGACGCGCGGGGCAGGCGCGAGGGCGCGGGCGATCGCGATGCGCTGGCGCTGGCCGCCCGAGAACGAGCCCGGGTACTCCCCCGCGCGCTCCGGGTCGATGCCGACGTCGGTAAGGACCTCGTGCACGCGAGCACGAGCCTCCTGACCGCGCGAAACCCCCAGGGCATGCAGCGGTTCGGCGATGGACGCGCCGATTGTCATGCATGGATCCAGGGAGGAGAACGGGTCCTGGAAGACCGTCTGGACGCTGCGGCGCAGCGTGCGCATCGAGGCCTTCGAGGAGACACGGACGACCTCACCGTCCAGCAGCACCTCACCCGTGATCGGCGCGAGAAGCCCGAGAAGCACGCGGGCGAGCGTCGTCTTACCACTACCCGACTCGCCGACGAGGGCGACGGACTCGCCCGCACGCACCTCGACGCTCACGTCGTCCAGACCAGCGTCGCTACCCGGGTAGCGGAAGGAGACGTCGCGGGCGCTCAGGATCGGCTCACTCATGTGCGTTCCCTTCGTTATCGGTCGACGAGGCAGGCTCCCCCTCGCGCTCCCCCGCCTCGTCGAGCGCGTGGCCGGTCTGGGAGTCGGGGCGGACGGCACCGATGCGCTCGAACACAGAGTCGAGTACGCGCGCGGCGGACGCGATGGAGCGTGCCGAGTCGGAGAGCATGTTCGGCGCCGTGCGGATGACCTCGACGGGCACGTCGTCGGTGATGCGGCCAGCGTCCACGACGATGACGCGGTCGGCCATGCGCGCGACGACGGGCAGGTCGTGGCTGATGAACAGGAGGCTGACGCCTCGCTCGCGAGTGACCTCGTCGAGCAGGTCCAGGACGGTGCGCTGGACAGTGACGTCGAGCGCGGTCGTGGGTTCGTCGGCGATGAGCAGGGAGGGCGATGCGGCGAGCGTCATGGCCAGGGCGACGCGCTGACGCTGGCCACCCGAGACCTCGTACGGGAAGGACCGGGCGATGCGCGCCGGGTCGGGCAGGGCGACTTCGGCGAGCGCGCGGTCGATGGCCTCGCGCAGGGCGGCTCCTCGCAGGCCGCGGTGGCGGCGCAGCGGCAGCGCGATCTGCTTGCCGAGCCGCATGAGCGGGTCAAGAGAGGTCGCGGGGTCCTGGAACATCATGGAGATCTGCGAGCCGCGCAGCGAGCGCAGCTCCCGCTCGGAGTCACCCACGAGCTCGCGGCCATTCCAGCGGATCGAGCCCTCCACGCGCGCGCCCTCGGGCAGCAGCCCCATGATCGCCAGGGACAGCATAGACTTGCCCGAGCCAGAGGACCCAATGATGCCGACGTGCTGTCCGTCGGGCACCTCCAGGGTGATGCCGCGCAGGATGTGCGTGTCCCCGATCCACACGTTCAAGTCGGTGATGGACAGGCTCACCTAGCACCTCCCTGGGTGGGGTCGATGAGGGAACGCAGGCCGTCGGCCGCGAGGTTAGTTCCCAGGACGAAAGCGACGATCGCGATGCCCGGGGCGATGGCGCCCAGGGGCTGCATCGTGAAGGTTGCCTGCGCGTCTTGCAGGAGGCGGCCCCAGGAGGCGTTCGGCGGAGGTGCGCCCAGGCCCAGGTAGGACAGGCCGGCCTCGGCGAGGACGGCACCGCCCATAGTGACGGCCAGGTTGGTGGCCAGGGTCGGCCAGATGTTAGGCAGCACGTGGCGGGTGAGGATTCCCCACGTGGACACGCCCGAGGTGCGGGCGGCCAGCACGTACTGCTCGGCGAGGACGCGCCGGGCCAGGATGCGTGTCAGGCGCGCAACGACGGCCGAGGCGGCCACGCCAATCGCGACGGTGACCGTGGCCAGGGAGGCACCGAAGCCCGCGACGATGAGCATCGTGAGGAGCAGCGTCGGGAAGGCGATGAGCACGTCGAGCAGCGCCGAGGCCACGTCGTCCACCCACGGGCGGGACAGCGCGATCACCAGGCCGACGCTCACACCGATGAGGGCGGCGACAGCGACGGCTCCGAGGCCGACGATGAGGGCGATGCGCGCGCCCACCATCATGCGCGAGGCCAGGTCGTGCCCCAGGCGATCCGTGCCGAGGAGGTGGTCGGCAGAAAAACCTTCGAGGCGTCCGCCGCTCGTGTCCTCGATCGGGTACGGAAGCCACGCGAGCGAGACGAGGGCGATGAGCGCGAGCACACCCACCAGGAGCGCGCCGACGACGAGGGACAGCGGGATACGACGGGCGTTCACGGGCGACCTCCCGCGCTCAGAGTTGAGCGCAGGCGCGGGTCAATGACGCGCTGCAGGACATCCGCGGCAAAACCGATGACGAGGACGAGGGTCGTCGACACGAGGAGAACCCCCTGAATCGATGGGTAGTCGTGCTGGGCGATCGCGGTCGTCAGCATCGAGCCGAGGCCGGGAAGAGCGAAAACCTGCTCGACGACGACCGCGCCGATGAACGTGGTGGCCAGCTCGATGCCGGCGATGGAGATGACTGGGATCGAGGCGACGCGCAGGCCGTGGCGCACCATCGCCTCGCCGCGCGACTCACCCAGGGAGCGCGCGAACTGCAGAAAGGGAGCGTCGATGACATCCAGGGCGGCGCTGCGCGTGTAGCGCGTGAGCGAGGCCGTGGACACTAAGACGATCGTCAGGGTCGGCAGGACGAGGGCGCGCACCGCCTGCGCGCCGTTCGTCCACCCGCGCGCCGGGAAACCCGAGGCGGGCAGCCAGTGCAGGTTCACCGCGAAGGCCAGGACCAGGAGCATGCCAATCCAGAACACGGGCACGGCGATGCCCAGCTGCGCGAGAGCAGAAATCACCGTTCCCGCCCAGGAGCGGCGCGCACGTGCGGCCACGTACCCCAGCGCAATCGCCAGGATCAGGGAAATTCCAAAGGCCGCCAGGGTCAGCGGCAGCGTCACCGCCATGCGCGATGCAATCTGATCGTTCACGCTCAAACCCGAGGTGAACGAGGTGCCCAGGTCGCCGCGTAGCAGCGACGAGGCCCACTCACCAAACTGGCTCCACCACGGCAGGTCCGAACCCACCTGGCGGCGGGCCGCCTCAATCTGCTCGGGGGTGGCCGTGCCCGACAAAAGCGCATTCGCCGGATCACCCGGCAGGAGACGCAGGAGAACGAAAATCGCCACGAGAGATGCCGCTCCGGTGAGGATCAGCAGCCCCGTGCGCCGCAGCAGGTACCGAGTCATCAGTTCTTAGAAATGCCCGAGACGACAAACTGCGAGTTCAGGCCGTTCACGCCGTAGCCCGACACGTTGGAACGCGCGACGACGATCTGCGGGTAGAGGTAGAGCCAGGCGCTGGCCGCATCCGCCGCGATCTGTTCGTTGGCGGCGCGCAGCTTCTCGGTCTGCTCGTCCTCGGTGGAGGCCTGTTCGGCTTCGTCGACGAGAGCGGTCACGGCCTCGTTGTTGTAGCCCCAGTAGAACGTCGGGTTGCCGTACCACACGACGTCACGCGTGTTGACGTGCTCCTGGAGGGTCGCCTGGAAGTCGTGCTCCTTGTAGACCTTCGAGTACCACTCGTCGGCGGTGATCGTGTTGATCGTGACGGTCACGCCCACCTTTGCCAGCTCGGACTTGATGAACTCGGCGACCGTGGGGTGCGGGTCGTAGGAGGGCGTGTCGAGCGTGAAGCTGAGTCCCTCAGCCCCGGCCTCGGCCAGCAGCGACTTGGAGCGCTCAGGATCGTAGGGGTTAACGGAGGTCAGGTCCTCGTACCACGGGTCCGACGGGGGAACCATCGATCCGATCACCTGTCCGGCGTCGCCCCAGATGGACTCGAGCAGCTTCTCGCGGTCGATAGCCGAGTAGATGGCCTGGCGCACGCGCGCATCGTTGAAGGGGGCCTGCGCGTCGTTGAAGGCAAGCAGCTCCTTCGTCGTGGAGGTGCCCTCTGAGACCACGAAGTCCGAGTTGCCCTGGAACGTGGCCAGCGCATCCGGGGACTGCAGGGACGTGATGATGTCGATGTCGCCCGCGCTCAGGGCGTTCGTCATCGCGGTGGCGTCCGTGTAGTAGTGGAAGGTGACCGCGTCGTTCTTGGGGGCGTCGCCCCAGTAGCCGTCGCGGGCCTTGAGGGCGAGGGTCGAGCCCTTCGTCCACGCGTCCAGCGTATAGGGGCCGGTGCCGTCGGTCTCGGTCTGCGAGTCGAAGCCCTCGGGAACCATCCACAGGTAGGACAGGTTATAGGGCAAGGAAATCGAGCGCTGCGAGAGCGTCACGGTCAGCGTCTGGGGATCGGTGGCCTCGACCGAGTTGATGACAGCCAGCTGCGACTTGCGCGCGGACTGGGAGTCGTCGGCCAGGACGCGGTTGATCGAGTGTACGGCGTCGGCCGCGTCAAAAGCGGAGCCGTCGGAGAAAGTCACGCCATCGCGCAGGTGGAAGGTGTAGGTCAGGCCATCCTCGCTCACGTCGTAGGAGGTAGCCAGCTGCGGCTGAATCGTGCCGTCGTCGGCGAGGGAAAACAGACCCTCGTAGACATTGCCGTTGAGTGCCTCCGTGACACCCTGGCCACCGCCCGCGATGTTGGAGAGGTTGACGGGTTCGTAGAGCGAGCCGATCTCGATGGTGTTGGGATCGGTGGAGGCACCGCCCGAGCAGGCCGCGAGCGCCATGGCGGCAGCGATGGTCGCGGCGGTGAGGGCGAGGGGCTTGTGAGCTGTCATGCGGGGCACTTTCGTGTCGGGACGGGCCGGCGGTCCGTGGATACCAGGCGAATCTACCGCAGGGCCTATTTTGACGCATGCAGCTTTCCGCCTAGTAAAACAACGTGACAGCTCGCCCCCCCGCATTCCACCCTCCGTCCGGGGCCGAACGGAAACCGGACGAGGCCGGGGTCAGACCTGCGCGAGGTCCGTGACCTCCGCGTTCGTCAGTTCGACGAGATCCAGGGGACTCAGCTCGACGCTGAGGCCTCGGCGCCCGCCAGAGACGATCATGGTCTCGTGGTCCAGGCACGCCGAATCAATGAACAGCCGATGCGAGGTCGTCTGCCCGAGCGGGCTGATGCCGCCCACGACGTAGCCGGTGCGACGCTGCGCGACAGCCGGATCGGCCATGGCGGCGCTCTTGGCACCGGCGGCTTTGGCGATCAGCTTCATGGACAGGTGAGCCAGGGCGGGCACACAGCCGACGACGAACTCGCCGGTGGGCTCCAGGCGCACCATGAGCGTCTTGAAGGCCTGCGTGGGGTCGATGCCCAGTTTCTCGACCGTTTCCTCACCGAACGCCCGGGCGGCCGGGTCGTGCTCGTACTCGTGGATGGTAAAAGCAACGCCAGCCGCCGTGAGCGCCTCGATGGCGCGGGTGGGGCCACCGCCGTGGTCCTTGCTGTGTTTACGAGCCATGACCCCAGTGTAGGACGCGTCAGAGGATGGACGCAGTCGGGTCGTCGATGACGACCTTGCCGAAGGGGAAGCAGGTGATCGGAATCATCTTGAGGTTGGCGATAGCCAGCGGGATGCCGATGATCGTGACGGCCTGCGCGGCAGCGGTCGTGATGTGCCCGATGACGAGCCACAGGCCCGCGACGAGGAACCACACGATGTTCATGAGGGCCGAGCCAGCGCCCGCGTTCGGCTTGTCGACGACGCGCTTGCCGAAGGGCCACAGCACGTAACCGGCGATGCGGAAGCAGGCCACGCCCGCAGGGATCGTCACGATGAAAATGCAGGAGATGATGCCCGCCATCACATATCCGAGGAAGAGCGGGAGTCCTCCGAAGAAGAACCAGATGATGTTGAGCAGGGTACGCATTGTTTTTGTTTGTCCTTTCCGTGTGTCGCGAACATTCTAGTGTGCCACGTGGCAGGCCCCTGCCAGCCCTGAGACGCCCCTGATTGAACCCCGAAAGCCGCGCCCGCGTACCATGAGGCCATGAGTATTCTCGAGGCCATCGATGCCGCCCGCGACCGCATCGACCGCGCCACCTCCGCGTGTGGCCGCACCGATTCCGTGACGCTGGAGCTGGCGGTCAAGACGCGCACACCCGAGGAGTGCCGCGCCGCCGCAACTGCACTCGCCGAGGCGGGGCTGCCGATCCTGCTGGGCCACAACCGGGTACAGGAGGCGCGCGCGACGGTGGACGCGATCCGCGAGGTGCCCGGTGCCCGCCTCCATCTGATCGGTCCTCTCCAGTCCAACAAGATCAATCACGCACTGGCCTGCGTGGATGCAATTGAGTCGCTGGACTCCCCCGCCTTGGCTGCGAAGATCGACGCGCGCGCCACCGGCCCCTTCCCCGTCTTTGTCGAGGTGAATGTGTCGGGCGAGGCTACGAAGCACGGATGCGCGCCCGCCGACGTCGCGCGGCTCATCGATACGGTCGAGGCCTCGGCTCACCTCCAGCTCGCGGGCTTCATGACGGTGGGCCTGAACTCCTCCGTCGAAGCCGACGTGCGCGCCGCCTACGCGCAGCTGCGCGACATCAGGGACAAGGCGGCGGTGCGCCTGAGCATCGAAGAGTCCGAGCTGGCGCTGTCGATGGGCATGAGCCAAGACCTTGAGTGGGCCATCGCCGAAGGGGCGACCATCGTACGCCTGGGAACAGCCATTTTCGGCGCTCGCCGCCTCTAACGAGACGGACCACACGCCCGCACACGCGGCACTTAAGATTGAGGGCATGACGACCGTTCTCGCAGGAATCTCAGCGACGATCCTGGCGCTCGCTCCGATCACCAACCCAATCGGAGGCCTCGCCGCCTTCGCGGGCCTGACCGCCGCCGACGACCCAGCAGCGGTGCGCTCCCAGGCGTGGAAGACCGGCATCTACGTCTTTGCGATCCTCACAGTGTTCGCTATCAGCGGCTCACTCATCATGCGTTTCTTCGGCTTCGACCTGCCCTCCCTGCAAATCGCCGGTGGCCTGGTCGTCGCGCACTCGGGTTTCTCGATGCTGGAAAACAAGCGCCGCGCCACCCACGAGGAGGCTCAACACGCGACAGCCAAGGCGGACGTCTCCTTCTCCCCCATGGCGTTGCCCCTCATCGCGGGTCCCGGCTCAATCGGTGTCGTTATTGCGCTGGCCGCCCGCAACACCGCCGTCAGTTTTCACGTCGGCATCGTCCTGGGCATCCTCATCACGGCCGCCGCCATCGCACTGCTTCTGCGCTACGCGACGCCCTGGATCGACAAGCTGGGACCTACTGGCGTCGGCGCGATCGTGCGTATCATGGGCTTCCTGATCCTCGTTATCGGCGTCGAGCTTGTCATCCACGGAGTACGCGCACTCCAGCTCTTCTAAGCGACAACCCGCCCCGGCCTCGTCCCCCACACCCCGGACAAGCCGCGCACGATTCCCGAGGACGCCGCGCCAACCACGCTAGGATAGTAGAGACACCGACAGGTGTTGATAGCGCTCACGGAGCCAGGGACGCAGGTCAATGCTCCGTCCCCTGACGTTGATGCTCGTGAGACGAGTCGGCACCTCGACCTTGTCCAGTGCCTCGCCGTACGCGGCGATCATTGAGCGAACAGCTTCTTCGATGACACCTCGCTCGACACGACACATATCAGCGATACGACGGAAATCACCCAGACAGATATCCGCAGAGATCTCTTTGCCACTGAGCTTGAGCGCCATGTCCTGGGGCCGATCAAAATAAACGGCCGTACACACCAGGTCATAGGCGGGCGAGAGAACACCATTGCGACGGTCGGGATACACAAGGCTCCAATTCTTCAGATGCGCATCATCGTTACCACACAACATGTTGAATACCGTCCGACGGACACACTCAACAAGCGACGGCAGATCGTAATTCCGGTACGCGACCTTCATCACGTACTCGACCGAACTCTGATATTTCGACCGCTGAAATCCCGGCAGATTACCCGCCTGACAGAAATCCTCCATATGGACACGGCCTTGATCGCTCCTGTCAAAGCGCGCAATGCTGAATGCGTATTCCTCGGTTGTTACCCAATCGGAGGGCGCAATCTCGACGTTCTCCCGATGCACAAGATCGAAGTCAGGAACCTCAATGCAACACGCCTTGGCGAGCGACATCACGTAGAACTCATTATGGACAAGCGCGTCGTACTCATTCGGCGGAGGCAGCTTGACGATATGGTCTCCATACTCGACGCTGCCTGGCAACGTCAGGCGCTGATCACGGGACTTCATCGAAAACTTCAGGACATTGCCGGCAATGGATGCACGAATCAGCGAATCCGCTGAGGACGACGCGACATCACCGGATCGCAAGGCGTCATCCGCCGAACCCCGAACAGGATCCCCGATACGGGACACCGTGACAGCTCCCGGCAAATCATCGCCGAGCGCGCTGAGAATTCCCGGCTCATCCTCCTCGCTCAGTCCATGCTGAGCACACACAATCGTTCGAAGCAACCCTTCAGGCAGGAGATTAGAAAACCACAGCGGAAGAACCGACTGGCCTTTCACACTTGTTTCACGGCGCATCCCATTCTCAAACCAGAAGCCAAGAACAGGCCGATCCACGCGCCAGTAGTAGTCGTCGGAGAAACGAAAGGAGTTCTTGGACGCATAGCATGAAATTGTGCCGATGTCGATGCCATGCAAGCTGACATGAAACTCAACGTCGGGCGAATAGAGCGACATCTGCGTTCCTTTCACGACAACTCTACGGGGGCAAAGGCCACGTAATCCCACGCCATCATCAGTTCGAAGAATTCGTTCACACGCGCGGACAACAGTTCCTCACGCCGACTGATCAACTCCTCGGGATCCATCTGATGTTCACTCTCTTCTGTCCCCTCGGGAAGCATGAGCATGTCCAAATGCGCAGTCATAAATGCCCGCAACGCATCCTCATCCTGCCTCGCGTCCTCATTAACCAGCAAAATTCTATTGGCGAGCGATGAATAGCTGCCGCCACTGTCCTCACCCATGCGGTCATGCCCGACGTAATCTACGAGGAGATCAGCCGCGCTGCCGTAGTCTCCAACGAGCGAATCGAACAAGGCTGTCAGAGCTTGCCCGGTGCAGTCCTCCGAACGCATGTAATGGGACCACATGGCACACACACATGCCTTCGCGTCCGAACGGTTCATTCTCGCAGTCGGGATCGCGATGCGATCTGCCGTCACTCTCTCACCGACGCTTTCCAGTAGTCCCTGAACAGAACCCGATTCGTCGCCACGCCGCACACTCTTCAGGAAAGTCCGCGTCTGGACGTTCCCGCTACTGATAGTGCCCTCAATGGTCTTTACAATGGTCCGCCACACCCACCGTTTCAACAGCTCTTTGTTACGCCTCTTCGGCTCGGGGAACAACGCGAAGAACCGCGACACCACCACCAGAATCGCGCTGTACGGCAGTAACGTAACATGTGGAATACAACGGCAGTGTCATAGGGTGTAAGCAATTTTCGTGTAGCGGTGATGCTGTTCGGAGGC
>ERZ773213.986-NODE-986-length-15816-cov-9.789798_pt1 | contig 15816 bp, 14 predicted proteins | sample MGYA00580996_ERZ773213 | MGnify/ENA primary metagenome ERZ773213 (study PRJEB29015, sample SAMEA2738152) | human oral metagenome | biome: human oral; feature: human-associated habitat; material: saliva | place: China | collected 2197 ...
GTCGCCTACGACATCGACGGCACCGTCACCCAGGAGATGCCGCTGACCCAGTCCGGCTTCCACCACGCCGTCCCCGTCTACGAGGAGCTGCCCGGCTGGAGCGAGGACATCAGCGAGGTCCGCAACTTCGCCGACCTGCCTCAGGCGGCCCAGGACTACGTGCTGCGCATTGAGGAGCTGGCCCGCTGCCGCATCTCCGCCATCGGCGTCGGGCCGGGCCGCGAGGCCACGATCTCCCGTCACTCGCTCATCGGGTGACGTGAGGGCGCGGCGTCAGCGATAGCGGCTGCTCGACGGCGCCGCGCTCAGGAAGCGGAATAGAGAGCTTCCGGGAGCGTGCCCACCGTGGGCCGGCCGTGGTGCTGCCCGCATGATGACCATTGTGATGCGTGCAGGGCAGTTCAGGAGCGATGTCCCTTTCCAGGTCCGATCCTTCTCCGATGTCCTCGTCGTGGTCCGCGTCGATCCGGACCTGCTGTCGGGGGAGTCATCATGCGAGCGGATTGACGCCCACCCGAGTCTGAGCCTCAGTAGCCTCCGTAGCCGTTGTGGTTCGGTGGAAAGTGCGGAGCGGGGGCCGGTCCCTGAGACTGCGGCGGCTGATACTGCTGAGGGGCAGGTGAGTAGCCGGGCTGGGCGGGAGGTGGGCCTGCCTGCGCTGGAGAGGGGAAGGCGGCCGGATGGGAAGTGGGCATAAGAGTGCTTGCCTGAAGCGACTGCTGCCCCAGCGCATCCAGGTACTTCTTCTCCCGGTTCTTCTTGAGCGTGTTGCTGACGATAGCGACAACTCCTCCGACCACAGCAATCACAATGAGTGTGACGACGATAGCTCCCTTTCCGCCCGATGACTGCGACGAGGACGTAGAACCGGGGGTGGCCGTTGAACTGGATGAGGGTGCGGAGCTGGATGCGGGCGTCGAACTGGGCGAGGGTGTCGAACTGGGCTGAGACGCCGCCTGGGCGGTGTCCTTGCCGCGGGCCTTCTGATTGTAGAAGCTGCTGAAGGAGACCTTGTTCTGTTGATCTCCCTCGACCTTGCCCCCTCCGGATTCCGTCACCTCACCGGGGAAGACGACTGTGAGGGAGAAGGTGTCGGCGCTGCCGTCCTTGGGTGCGGAGTCATCATGGGTGTCGACGACGTACTCGTCTCCGTCATGAGTCACGTAGTTGTTCCTGGATACGGGGGTGGTGTACGTGGCCTTGCAGGTCGGAGTCCCGTTGTCGTTGGTGAACGTAATGTCGGGTGGGGTGGCGGCCTGTGAGAACGTCTCTTGGACGCAGTCCTCCTTCAGGCTCTTTTCTCTGGAGGCCGGTGACGTGATCGTGATGGTGGTCGTCAGCTCTTCATCGGACTTGATGGCAAGCTCGAAGTTGATTTTCTCCTTGCTCGTGAGCTGTGCAGGTAGCGCGGCGCTGGTGGGGCTTGCCGCCACCGCCAGGAAGAGCGAGGCGGCCAGACAGAGCATCCCGACGAGACTCGTCGCGGGGTTGTGTCTCAGGGCGAGATAACGCATGTACAGCCTTCGAATGGTGCGGGTCGGGTGACTGCAAGGCGGTGCGGAGGACGTCGCCACTCGGTGCGACGAGCTCCGCACCGCCGTCGGAGCTCAGCCCCAGCTGGAGGGCGGGGGTGCTGACGGGTAGCCAGGGGGAGGCGGTACGGCCCCCGGAGGCATCGTGCCGTCCGGTCCGGGCTGGTTGTCACCTTGGGCGACGAAGCCGGAGGGGGACGGAGGCATGGCGCCGGGAGCCTGCATCTGGCCAGGAGTTGGCATCTGGCCAGGGGCGTAGGGCTGCTGCTGCGGTGCGTATCCCGGGGCGCTGACCGCGTAGGCCTGCTGCTGCGCCGTCTTCTTGCGCTTGAGGAACCAGAAGAGGCCGCCGCCGATCGCTCCGACCACCACAACCCCCACGATCACCCATACCCAGGGGAAGGCGGGAGTGTCCTTGCCGCTGACGCGGTACCTTCCCGGCTCGGTGAAGGTCACCGTGTTCCCACTGACCTTGCCGCCGTCGGCATCCGTGACCTGGCCCGGGAACGTGACGGAGAGCGTGTACTCACTGTCGAGTCCGGAAGACGAGGAGGGAAGGTTGCCCTTCTTGGTGTCGAGGACGTACTCGTCGTCCTTGTGCTCGATGAAGCCATCGACCTCGGAGATGTCGATCGACTTGCCTGAGAGTGTGCAGGTGGGGAAGCCGTCGCGCTCGGAGTAGGAGGCCTTCAGGTCTTTGAACGGCCCTCCGCCGTCAGAAGAGTTGCAGCCGTCCTTCAAGTTCCGCCTGGCGGACGAGGACTTGCTCTTGACTTGCCCGACGACGGTCATGTTGTAGGTGTCATCCTGGTTGATGACGATCCGCACGGAAATCGAGGGGTCGGAATCGTCACTCGCGGCGGAGGTGACGGCGTGACTTGGAGGGATCAGGAGTGTCAGAGACAAGAGAAACGCCAGAAAGACGGGCGTTCCCACGGAGCGGTGTTTGGGGACGGTCACGGCCATAGTTCTCACCCTAGTTGGTCGGTGTTGATGGGATCTCCGCATGGGGAGTGAAGGTGCGGAGAAAGATGTTGTGGCCCCGGGATCGTCAGATCTGAGGGCCACAACAACGCGAGGGGTCAATGGGGTCAGTAGGAGCCTTGTCCAGGAGCGCCGTAGCCGGTCTGCTGGCCGGGCTGGGCCTGGGGGGCGCCGTAGCCCGCCTGCTGGTCGGGAGCGCCATAGCCGGGCTGGGCCTGGGGAGCGCCGTAGCCCGCCTGCTGGCCGGGCTGAGCCGGGAAGGCCTGGTTCGGGTCATAGCCCTGGACGGGCGTTCCGTAAGGAGCCTGGGGCTTGTTCTTCTTGCTGCGGATGACGAGGAAGGCGACCAGGCCGCCGATCAGTGCCAGGGCGCCGACTCCGACGATGATCCAGACCCACATGGGGATGGAGCCGTCTCCGCCCTTCACGGTGTGGGACTTGACGTCGGTAAAGGTGACCTTGTTGCCGTCGACCTTGCCGCCGTCGGCCTCTGTGACCTTTCCTGGGAAGGTGATGGACTGGGTGACGTCGAGCTGGTCCATGTCACCGATTGCCTCGTCGGTGCCGATCTTGACGACGTACTCGCTGCCCTGATGCTTAATTGTGCCGTCGCTGTCCTTGATGGAAGCGGAGCCTTCAATCGTGCAGATAGTCGAGTCGCCATCCTCCTTGAACGTGGCCTTGGCGTTCTTGGAGTTCTTGCCGAACTGCGTCTGCGAGAAATCGTCGACTTTACAGTTGTCTTCGCTGAAGATGCCGAAACCGCTGTTGTCGGTCATCACCGCTTTCACGGAGTAGGTGTCGTCGGACTTGATGACGATGTCCGAGGTGATCTCCAGACCGGGGTTTGAGGAGTCGTCGTCCATGGGGGCGGCGTGTCCCGGGGTGCCGAGCAGCGCGAGGGGTGCGGACAGAGCGAGCACCGCAAGAGCCGTCAAGACGGACAGGGGCCTAGGGATGCGATGGGCGATGGCAGGTGTCATGCCCACACAGTAGCGGGTCGGATGCCAGGTTGTAACCGGATCGTCATGGGTATCGTTCCCCGCTCCGGGCAGACCGTCACTGGGGCTGCTGAGATGGGGGCTGGAAGTCGGTGTGACCGTGCCCCTCCTGGTAGGGCATCTGCGTGTATCCCGCTCCGGGCGACTGGGGTCCCCACTGCTGGGCGCCATAGGTGCTGAAGACGCCGGCGCCTCCAGGGGACTGAGGCGGAGGGAGAACGCTGGTGTCCTGGCCCGAGTCGACGTAGGGGGCGTAGCCGTCGCGAAGGTTGGTGACGGGATAGGGGTGGGTCGATCCCGGCATCGGCTGCAGGGGGCTCGGGGGAGACTGGTACGGGCCGCCGGTATAGACCTCCGGAGGCATGGTGCTGGTCGCCTCGGCCCCCTGAAAGGCTTGACCATAGACCTGGCCGTAGGGCTGACCGTAGGGCGGTACCGGAGCCAGCTGCTTGGCCCGACGAGTCTTGAGGAGGTACACCACGACGCCGACAACGATGAGGAGGACGACGGCGACGGCCGTCGCGATCATCCACCACTGCAGATGGAACGTGCCGTCCCCGCCCTCGGCGTGGAGAGCCTCAGAGCTCTCCATCACGTTGTCCCAGGTGACCTTGTTGTCGTCATTCCTCCCGTTGGACTTCGTCACCTCTTCGGGAAAGGTCACGGATACTGAGATCTTCATTCCTCCCGAGGTGCCCGGGGAGGTGGGCAGGGAGTCGTCCTTGCCGAGCTTGCTCAGTGCCTCGGGGGACAGGTCGAAGACGTACTTCCCGCCCTGGTGCTTGATCGTCCAGATGTCGGTCTGCAGGTTGTTGAGGGGAACCGACTTGGCTGTGACCTGGCACGCCGGCTGGCCGTTGTGGGACGTGAAGGTGTAGTTCGCCTTGACTCCCTTGGGCAGGGGGGTGGACTTCTCGAGCTTCGCCTGGGTGCAGCTCTCCCTGCTGATGAGCGACAGCCCCGACGAGTCCCACATGACGTAGGACAGGTCGGCGGTCTCGTTGTCATGGATGACGAAGTCGTAGTGAGCCCCGCATCCGGCCAGCAGCAGTGCGAGGCCGGTCAGTACCGCCACGGCCACTCGTCGCCTGACAGTGCGGGAGTCATGATTCATGTGTCGAGTCTAATTCGGTGCTGTGACAACGTGGAATAGTCGGAGTGCTCAGTGTCGCCCCGGCGCCGCCTTGCGGGGTGCGCGTCCGCTGCTGCGCCGTCGTAGGACGGCCACTGTCAGGACGCCGCCGAGCAGGGCCAGCCCCGCGGTCAGCCAGATGCGGGAACGAGTCCACCATGACACCCCCCGCGAGTCCTGGGCGTAGCCCGAGGCGCTCACGCCCTTGGCCACCGTGTCCGGGTCGTCCCAGGTGACCGTGGTGCCCGAGACCTTCCCCCCGCCTGACTGCGTCACCGCGCCGGGAAAGGTGACGGAGACCTTGGTGTCGACCAGGCCCTTGAAGGACGTGCTGCTCGGCTGGGCTCCGCCTGGGCCGCCCGAGTCGCCCGATGGCGCGGCAGGGGCCTGAGGTGCGCTGCCCTGCGCGCCTGCGGCCCCGTTGGCGTCCTGGGAGGGGTCGGAGGGGAAGGGCTGGATCGTCACCTTGTAGACATCGCCGTCGCGCACGACGATCGTGTTCGGCTCGGCCTGTGAGGCCTGGGGGACCTTGACCCCGCTGATGCTGACCTGGCAGCCGATTCCGTCGTCGCCGGTGATCGGGGTGGCCTTGACCGTGGTGCCCTCGGGCACGCCCAGGGCGGTGGGGTCGGAGTAGGTCGAGCAGTCGGGGGCCTTTCCCTTCGGGAAGACGGTTCCGCTGGTATCGCGCATCTCCAGGGCGACGTCGTAGCTGCCCTGAGAGCGGATGGTCATGTCCATGTGGGCGGTGCAGGCCGACAGCGCCAGGCAGGCGGTGGTCGCCACGACGGCCGGTCGAAGCGCCCGGAGTGCCGGCGGGCGGGACGGGGTGTGCGAGACGGGGCTCGTGTGACTGGACGCGGAGGACGGCGCGACGGACATGCGGGCACGCTACACGCTCGCACTGGACCTTCACTGAGGGCGGAACGACGCCGTTTCAAAGGCGGCAAAAGCCGCCATCCTCCCGAATGTGGCCGATCACATGCCGGTCCGGCCGGGCAGAGAGGCCCAGTTGGGACCTTCGGCGATGTGACCTGGGGCGCCCGGTGGGGGAGGATTGCTCTCGACCGAGCGAGTCGGCAACGGCGCGCTCACCGGATCAACATACCCAAGGAAGGGACTCGCATGACTGTGTCTGAGAAGGACGTCCGCGCCGCCGCGCCGGCTAACGCCCCTGAGGATGTCATCGAATTCGTCACGCGCATCGCCGAGCTGGCCAAGCCCGAGAACGTCTACTTCGCGGACGGTTCACAGGAGGAGTGGGACCGCCTCACCACCGAGATGGTGGAGTCCGGCGTGTTCACGCGCCTCAACCCCGACAAGCGCCCCAACTCCTTCCTCGCGCGCTCCCTGCCCAGCGACGTCGCCCGTGTGGAGTCCAGGACCTTCATCTGCTCCGAGAAGGAGGAGGACGCCGGCCCGACCAACAACTGGTACGACCCGGCCGAGATGAAGAAGATCCTCCACGAGAAGTTCGACGGTGCCATGCGCGGCCGGACCCTCTACGTGATCCCCTTCTCCATGGGTCCGCTGGGCGGCCCCATCTCCCAGCTCGGCATCGAGCTGACCGACTCCCCCTACGTGGTGGTCAACATGCGGATCATGACCCGCATGGGTGCGGCCGCCATGGACCTCATCGCTGAGGGCCGCCCCTGGGTCCCGGCCGTCCACTCCGTCGGCGCCCCGCTGGCCGAGCACGAGAAGGACACCACCTGGCCCTGCAACGACGAGAAGTACATCACCCACTTCCCGGAGACCAACGAGATCTGGTCCTTCGGCTCCGGCTACGGCGGCAACGCCCTGCTGGGCAAGAAGTGCTACGCGCTGCGCATCGCCTCGACCATGGCCCGCCGCGACGGCTGGATGGCCGAGCACATGCTCATCCTGCGCCTGACCGACGAGAAGAGCGGCAAGCAGTACCACGTCACCGCCGCCTTCCCGAGCGCCTGCGGCAAGACCAACCTCGCCATGCTCCAGCCCACCATCCCGGGCTACAAGGTCGAGACCGTCGGTGACGACATCGCCTGGATGCGCCCCGGCCCCGACGGCCGCCTGCGCGCCATCAACCCCGAGGCCGGCTTCTTCGGCGTCGCCCCCGGCACCTCCTACGACACCAACCCCATGGCCATGGACACCATGAAGGCCAACACCATCTTCACCAACGTCGCCCTGACCGACGACGGTGACGTGTGGTGGGAGGGCATCGACGCCCCGATGCCGGAGCACCTCATCGACTGGCAGGGCAACGACTTCACCCCGGCCGACGCCGCCGAGGGCAAGAAGGCCGCTCACCCCAACAGCCGCTTCACCACCCCGGCCTCGCAGTGCCCGATCATCTGCCCCGACTGGGAGGCCCCCGAGGGCGTGGCCATCGACGCCATCCTCTTCGGCGGTCGCCGCGCCACCAACGTGCCGCTGGTCGCCGAGCAGTACGAGAACGCCCACGGCGTGTTCATCGGCTCCGCCGTGGCCTCTGAGGTCACCGCCGCCGCCCTGGACGCCAAGGTCGGCTCCCTGCGCCACGACCCCATGGCCATGCTGCCCTTCTGCGGCTACCACATGGCCGACTACTGGTCGCACTGGCTGGAGATGCAGGAGAAGCTGGGCGACAAGTTCCCCAAGGTCTACCAGGTCAACTGGTTCCGCAAGGACGAGAACGGCAAGTTCATCTGGCCCGGCTACGGCGACAACTCCCGCGTGCTCGACTGGATCGTGCGCCGTGCCTCCGGTGAGGTTGAGGCCGTCGACGGCGTCACCGGCCGCTACCCCAAGTTCGAGGACTTCAACCTCGAGGGCCTCGACCTGGGCGAGGAGGAGTGGGCCAAGATGTACGACATCGACCCCGAGGCCTGGGCCGCCGAGATGGACGACACCGAGGAGTACTACAAGCAGTTCGGTGACAAGCTGCCCGAGGCCATCAAGGAGCAGCTCGCCAAGTTCCGTGCGCGCATCGATGAGGCCAAGAAGGCCTGATCTCAGCTGAGGTCCTTCCCTGAGGAGGACTGAGACGGGGGCTCCGACCGGTTCGCCGGTCGGAGCCCCCGCTGGTTGCCGCTGGTTGCGGCCCTCGCCGCCGGCGCGATGGCCGCGGCACGCCGGGTCGGCGTCGAGGACGCACTTCAAGGCTCGAGAGCTGAGCGCCGGGGGCACAGTCCTCGGACCGTATGGTGCGTCCACGCGGGACGACGTCGCAGACGGGATGGTGAATGGTGCCCGTCGGAGAACGCGAATCGGTGCCGCGACCGCTACTACAGTGACGAGGGGTCGTTGGTGGGAGCTTGGATTGCTTTCTCAGCGTGCCGGCGACCTGCAGCGGCGTGGAAGGGGCGGAGCATGGAATGGCGGGACAACGACCGCGGTGGCGGTCGGGGAGACCTGTTCGATGAGACGCTGGGGAAGTCGATGCGGTGGTGGGCGACGGAGACGGCTGATGGGCGCCTGATCCTGCGCCGCTCGGTGATGATCCGCTGCTGTGCTCTGGTGGCGCTCGCGGTGGGGGTGCCCGGCGTGGTCTACAACGCGCTGCCGCTGATGAGCCCCTACATCACCGAGTATGAAGTCAAGGACGCCATGATCTGGGCGATCATGTTCGGCGTTCCGGTGGTTTGGGCGATCAATACCCTGCGGCGTCGAACGGTGCTGAGTAAGGACGGCATCACCATGCGACGCCTGCTGTTCACCGAGCGTCGTCCTTGGGAGTCGGTGGGCTCGAGGTTCACGCTGTCGACGCTCAACCTGACTGAGGGGCCATCGTCGTACAGCGGATTTATTGAGCGGACTCGGATCGCGATTGAGAACGGCGACGGCGATGATGCCATTCGGCTTCCCGGATGCGTCATCGGGATGACATGGGGGAGCTCTGAGGACCGCGCCGCTGCGGCTGTGGGGGACTTGCAGTACTACATCTACGCGCGGGGGTGGGGTGTCTCGGAGGAGGCCGCTGTCAGCGAGGACCCTCATCTTGTGGCGGCCCGGGGCCGGCACGGGGCGGAGAAGATGCTGCAGCGCAGTCGTCTGGTGTTCTGCACCCCGCTCTGGCGCAGAGTCAAGGAGCACCTGTGCAACGGCGGGCTTTTCCTCATCGGCATGGGGGTGCTGTTCCTGGTGATCGGTGGTCAGCAGCTGTTCTTCGAGACGAAGCCGCTCAGCGGTTCGGATATCGCTTTCGCGGTGTTCTGTCTTCTGCTCGGACCGGTGACCATGGCGTATCCGCTCTACAAGATCTACGAGTGCTTCCAGCGGGTCGTCGTGGACGAGCAGGGGATTCGCGTGGGAAGACGCTCGTGCGTCTGGCCGGAGTCCCGCTCCGGACTGTTCGTTGCGGGGGACCGGATCTTCGTCGTCTATGGCAACGGGAAGCACCTGGCCCTGGATGGCGCCGGTGTCACGTGGGGGAGCTTTCAGCGCAGGCAGGAACAGCTGGTCGCCAGGTGTGAGGCGATCTGGCTCTGGGGGGTAGCCCACGGCGCCACCCGGGAAACCGGCCGTTACGTTCCCCTCGCGAATGAGGGCATGCAGGAGGAGCGCGAGACCCTCGAACGCGGGATCGGCCTAGCGGTTCCCCATTAGAGATAGCGATAATCGGAACAGGGATCCGAACGTCAGGTTATGTAAGTCAAGCAAGGGCTGCCAGAGGTGGCTGGAACATCAGCTGCGGTACGGCGCTAGCGTCGCTAGCGCATTCGTGTACCCGACAGTTGAAGAGCTATGACGCCCACTCGTACAAGCCGATGTTTTGCAGGGAAAGCTGTTGGGTCAAAATGACTGCTAGTATAATTGCTTCGGGGTAGCATGGGGCCATGTGTCAGAGTTGTTTGATGAGGAGCGCAATGTTTACCTCAAGAATGTAATTTGGGAAGCTGATAAATTCTTGAGGGGACGGTCGCTCCGTGATTTGTGGGAACTGTCGAAACGGAGGAAAAGATGTTTCAAAGACGAGATAACTTTGGTCGCTCAGAAGTATTTGATTCGGGCCCAAGATTGACTCAGCTGTTGTTTGCTGGATTTATTTCCGGCTTGGCAGCTGCTGCATTGTTCTTTTTGGTAAGCTACTTCGCCTTAAGGTTACGTCACGCCTCTAACTCAGAGCCGTTGGATCTATTTCTAAAAGGCGTTTGTAGTACGTCATTTAGGGAAGGGGTTCTGGGATTGGAGGGTGTTTTAGTTTCATTTGCTGTTGCTCTAGCGGCATTTACCTGGATGGAGCGACGGCGTCCAGGCGATCCTAATCGAGTGAGGATCTGGCTTAAGCAAGTTGTGACCGATGCGAAGCGAGAAGATATCTGCTTCATTTCGGCGATGCTGCTAGTGATGTTGTTCGGCGCGTCGGCGTGGGCGTATTTTTTAAGTGTGGCAAGTTCTTGGTGGATGCGGTATTACGTGGGTGGAGATATTTTCATATCCCTTGTTCTGTTTGTGGTGTCTGGCTTGTTGGCGGCGCTTCTCGGGCTGATGCAGACAAGCAGTAATGGAACTTACTTGGGTTACGCAAGAGCTTCTAGAAAACTCGTTCTAATGGCGGGATATATGTTTCGACGGGCGGATGATCGTGGTATGCTTTCGTTGACCGCAAGAGAGTTGCGGTCGGGCGTGAACAGGAAGTTGGTGAAATTTTCTGTTCTAGCATCCCTGTCGGTCTGCATTGTATGGTTCCCCTACGTGTGGTATCGCGGAGGCAGGGGAACTGCTCTCTTTATTCCATGTATTCTGGCGTTCGTTATTTTATTTGAGTGTTACATATTCCTGAATATGATGTATTCTCTCGTTGGTGATGTTGTCTTGTCTGAGAGAAGGGCGGTTAACTGCGGCTACTATCTAAGCTTGTTTTGCTTTGCTGTTGTTTCTTCGGGAGTTTCTGGGGTTTTCGTGCTGGCGATCTATCGAACGAGCGTCGCCGATCGTGGCTCCGGCAGTGGTGGTGATTGGCGGATAGATGCGATTGTCTTTATTCTCAGCATGTGGTGGATAATTTATTCAGTGTTATATTTTGGGGTGGGATTTAAACTTTGGGGTCTTTATGACATAGGATTGTTGTCCCTTTGGGAATCTCGGGATCGCATAGTAAGGAGCTATGTATACTTTAGCGATGCGATTTCTGCTATCTCAAGTGAGGCTAGGTGTGACATACTTGCAGAGGTCGTTCCTGCGGATTGGTCTCTATATTTCTATAGTAGCAACTCCCGACTTGATAGTTTGTTCGTTGGTTGGCATGCTTGGCGTAGGAGAGTGGGGCTTGCTTCGCCTTCTGAAATTGACTCGGAAGCCCAATCAGTTAATTTGCGCGCTTTTATGCAAGATGCATTTAAAGTTGATGTGTGTGCTGCGAACTGTGACAATATATCCAACTCAAGATCGTTTTGTGTAGATGTAGAAACAATTGATTTCTGGCATTATCGAAGTGTTTTACAGGCTTGATGGACGCTGTTGGCGGGGTTGTTGTCGAATCGCCATCGTGAGAAATTATGTGTTCGTGACTATTATTGTCCGAGAGGAGAAGCTACGTAGCTAAGTATCTATCGAGTTGCGGCCAGGGCCCGATGGCGCCAGACCAGCAGGATGATGGCAAGGATCCAGCAGACCGCCCCGGCGGCCAGGCCGGCGACGAGGGGCACCGCGAACTTGCTGAACGTGAGGGTGGGGCCCACGAGGATCGCGTCGGTGTCATCCAGGCCCTCGCATGAGACCCGGTAGTCTCCCGACTTGTCGGCCTTGAACGTGAGAACCGAGCTGAAATCGCCGTCGTTGTTGGAGATGTTCATCCCGCCGCCGGGGGAGGTGCGGACCTCCTTGCCGTCAGGGTCCACAACGGTGCAGTTGTTGGCGGCGGCGGTTCTCGATACGTACAGAGCACGTTCGTCATTGCTGCTCAGGCTGACCTGCTGCCCGTTGGTGACGACGTCACCACTGGTGGCGATGCTGGCGACGGTGATGACCGACCCGATGCCCCAGATGGCCAGTCCCATCAATGGGCCGATGACGAACAGGATGATCGCCACGACCAGCTTTCCGACGTGCGTCTGGCGGGGGCGCTGCTGCCCATAGGGAGGCACGGCCTGATACTGGGGCTGGTACGGCGGCTGGTACGGGGGCTGATTCTGGGGAGCTGACATCGGTCCGTCTCCTGAGTGTGCTTCGACTGCCGTTGTAGCGTAGCAAGTCAGGTATTCGGTGATCCGGCCCGTTTCAGGGCCTCAGCAGGCGGTTCTTTCGGTGAAGGAGACTCCGCGCTCTTCGGCAGCGCGGAGCAATCGCTTGTCGCGCGTCCACAGGCGGGCGCCGGGGACCAGCATGACGGAGCCGAGCAGGTGTGCATCGACTGGGCTGAGTCCCCGGCCCCACAGTGCATGAGCTGCGACCAGAGTCAGTAGCTCGTCATGTGAGAGGACTGGGAACTGGCGGAGGTGCGCTAAGTGCTTGAGGACGTCATCTCTGGACCTGAGTGATCCCATCGCCAGCTCCTCCGCCACGAGTGGATGGGCTCCAATCTCGTCCTCGTGCAGCAGGCTGACGAGTACTGGGTCCGAGTGGTGGAAGTGATCGATCCATACCGAGGTGTCGACAAGGATCACTGGCTGGCGCTCCGACGTCGTGGAGCGGCGCTCGCCGTCCGATCAGAGCCGCCGAGGGCCGCAAGGCGACGCGCGCTCTCCACTCTGACCAGGGTCTCCAGGCCGGCCCGCAGCAGCTCGGTGCGCTCAGTGATGCCTGTGAGCTCCTGAGCGTTGGCAATGAGGTCGTCACTGAGTGTCACGGTGGTTCGCACGACACCTCCTACACCAGAATCATCACCAGATGATGCAGATTCTAGTGCATCTGCCATGTGATGACCAGTGATCGGTCATGAGCTGACCGATCTCGCTCGACGGAGCGGGCAGCCACTTCGGGCTGGCGACGATGTCGGACAGTGGGTTGGAGATGAATAGGAAGAGATGGGCCCTCGTTCTGGAGGTCACCGCTGTGTAACGTGCTGTTCATGTGCCAGCACCCACCTGACGGGCTCTTCTCGCCGGGCTCGGCCCGCTCGGTTCCGGCCGTCGGCGACGTACCGACGGGGCAACCGCTTGACGGGACCGCCGCTGAACTGGCACTGCGAGCCACCCGGTACCTGCGCACCCGTTTCCGTGAACGTGTCACCATCGGAGACCTCTCCGCTCACCTCGCCTACAGCCCTTCCCACCTCACCCGGGTCTTCACGTCCGTCGTCGGCACCTCGCCCATGGACTACCTGGCCGCCTGGAGACTGCACGAGGCCAAGCACCTCCTCATCAGCCACCGACTGGGCGTGGCCGAGACCTGCCACGAGGTCGGCTACAGCTCAGTGGGCACCTTCAGCCGCCGCTTCCTGCGCGACGTCGGAACCCCACCCGGTTCTCTGCGCCGCATCGCCGACCGGATTGCCGAGCGGACCCTGCCGGCCGTGAGCCTCCTGGTCCCGGCAGCGGGAAGAATCCGCATCCGCCTTGATATCCCTGAAGAGATGCGCCGCACGCTCGGGCCGGCCCCCTATCAGTGGGTTGGCACCTTTGCCCGCCCGGTCCCCAGTGGGCTGCCAACCAGCGGCACTCTGCGCCGACATATCGACGAGATCGAGCTGCCCGTGGTCCCAGGCTCTCCCTGGATCCTCGCCACCATCTTTCCCGACGGCGCCGACGTTCTCGAGCAGCTCGCCCCCACGAGCCCCCTTGTCGCGCGCCTGCGTGTCCCTGAGGAGCCCGTCGCCGGCCCCGTCACCCTGCCGGTGCGCGCCGCTCTCCCCTGGGATCCCGCGGTTCTCGTGGCGCTGGCGGCGATGGTGGTCTGACGGTCGTCTGAGATGGCCTGAAAAGGGCGCCGCTCAAGAGAGCAGGATCGGAGTCGTCCGCTGTGTGCCGGTCGGTCTACCGTCATGGAATGTCAAGATGTCCCTCGACATGCAGCTGGATACGCAAAGGAGCCACTGATGACCGACGCCACCGCCAATGCCCAGCCCGCCGAGCGCCTTGCCGGCTTCCCCTGCTGGATCGAGCTCTACTCCCCGGACATCGACGCCTCGGCCGCCTTCTACCGGGACCTTCTCGGCTGGGAGATCACCCGTGCCGAACCGGGTGAGCCGCTGACCACTGAGGTGCATCACGGCGGTCGGCTCATCGGCTCCTTCGAGCCCGCCGAGGACGCGCCCGGGGACCCTGGCTGGAGGGTGAGCTTCCTGGTCGACGACGTCCGCACCGCAGCCGCAGGCGCTGAGATGAGCGGCGGGAGCGTCGTCGTGGAGCCCACCGGCGTCTCGGAGACCATGGCCTACGCCCTCGCCTCCGACCCAGACGGCAACGTCGTCGGGCTCCTGGAGGATGAGGACTGCGAGGGGCCCTACCCCTACCAGGCAGGGATGCCGGTGTGGTTCGACGTCCTGGCCAGTGACCTGGAGCCGGCCGAGCGCTTCTACCGGGAGGTCGCCGGGTGGTCCACCCGCCGGCTGACCATCGCCGACCAGGAGCAGGACTTCTACACGAGCGTCGTCGGGGGCAGATCCGTGAGCGGCGTCGGTCGGGCCGGCTACTTCGGTGAGGAGGCCCCCTCGCGCTGGCGCATCTACTTCGGGGTGGAGGACGCCGACGCCGCAGCCCAGCGCGTGCGTGAGCTGGGAGGAACCGTCATCGTCGAGCCCATCGACTTCACGTTCGGGCGCATGGTGGAGGTGGCAGACCCGCACGGTGCGCGCTTCCTGCTCACCACGTTCTGATCCTCACGCAATAGCCGGGCGGGTCCACTGGTGGTCCCGCCCGGCTGCGTTCGATAGTTTACAAGCGAAATTAGCGACACCGAATCGACGGATATAAAACGCCCCTGCTGTTCTGGTTGAGTTCCTGCTTCATGACGAAAATCAGCTTGACGCTGGCTATGTTGCGTTGGTGGCGTCCAATGTGATGCTGTTGACTTTCGTGTGAGTCGACTGCAATAATTTAGTATGCGAGATATACTGGGTGATGATCTAGAGCGTGGTGGACTTCCTAAAGTTGGCGGATGGGTGTTTTTAGTTGTCCTTCCGGTGATTGTCACTTTCGCCCTAGCGGCGATGGTGGTGCCCCTAGGGTCGGGTGGTAGGCGAGTATTCTCTATTGTTTCGCAGATCGCGAGCGCGAGGTCTGAACTGCTTCCCATTCTGACTGGTTCCCAGCTTGGGGTGTCAGCGTTGGTCGTCGCTATGGCGCAGTTTCAACCTGGGCGGTGGCGCAAAACTCCGAAGGAGTTGGGTGACTACTGGCTGACTGAAGTAAGGCTGGTTGCATCTCAAGAAAACCGTTATTACGCATCTGCGATCGGGTTGATCGGTATTTCGGGAGTTATTGTGTTTGGGGTTGCCGCTTGTGTTTTCCAGCGACTAGATGCGGGAGGAGTCTTGCTTCTGGTAGTTGTCTGGGGGATTCACGCCGTTTCCTCTGCTGCGTTAATCATGGTGCCTGCGACAGGGGTTGCTGCTGTCGATGATTACTGGAGGTCGCTGGCTCGATTGTTTTATATTGCCGAGAAATGGCCGGAAGGCATAAGAAATGCCGTGAGTGAGGCCGAGGTGAAGCGACTTCCTTTGAGTGTTAGGGCGAGGAGATTGAGGGTTGTTATTTCATTACTGTTATTTGCGCTGATCTTAGTGGTAATGGTTGTTTTGGAAAAATACTGCTCAGGTGGCCATTTGGGGTTGCGTCGACAGTGTGTTGCGGGTTGTTTGGTGGTGATTGCGACACTGGGGGCAATCGGGAGTGGGTACTATCGTTGGGGGAGTGGGATTATTTCTTCTGTCCCGCTCTATTTTTCGGCTCTCCTTGTGCTTGTCCAAGGTTTTTTGGTAGAGGTTGAATCCATTGTGGTTGTGACGAATTCTTCATTGTGGAGAAATTTAGGTTTCATTTTTGCTGTGATCGCGACATCAATATTGGCTGTGTTGCTGTCGGTGGTTGCGTCAGGTGCTCGATTTTTGTGGGGAAGGTTTGACTGTCTCAAATCAATTCTGGCTCCGATCTGGGTTCATGAGTTAAAACTCCAGAGCCGATATGGAGATAGGTGTTCTGTTGATGAGCGGAGGGCTATTGAGAGATCCTTCGTCAAATTGGCGAAGAAAAGAAAGAAAGGTCTGGCTGAAACTGTTAAAGAATCGGTCCTGTTGCCCTTTGTGGCTAAGTGACGATGTAGCGAG
>ERZ773213.989-NODE-989-length-15806-cov-8.218716_pt1 | contig 15806 bp, 9 predicted proteins | sample MGYA00580996_ERZ773213 | MGnify/ENA primary metagenome ERZ773213 (study PRJEB29015, sample SAMEA2738152) | human oral metagenome | biome: human oral; feature: human-associated habitat; material: saliva | place: China | collected 2197 ...
CCAGCTCGTTGTTACCCACGGTGCCGAAGGGCATGTTGTCGCGAATAACCTTGAAATCGTCACCGATATTGGCAATAGCGGAGTGCGAGTTGGCGGGCTTCTCGTCATCGCCCATCTCAATGTCGTCCTGCTTGGAGCGGCCGATGACCTTTTCCTGCTCCGAGACGGGTAGGTTGTTCCATGCGGTCATGTCGTGGATGTACTTCTGCACGAACTGGTAGCTACCGCCCCTGTACATGGGGTCGCTGTCACCGATGATGCCGAAGTATTCACGTGCCGCGGGGGTCTGCGGGTTCTCGGTGCCGTCCACGAAACCGATGATGGCGCGGCCGTCCCAGTAGCGGAAGCCGTGTACCTCATCCAGTACCTCGGCAACATCGCGCAGAGCTGCGGTAATAGCGGACGCCATATCGTAAGCGACCGAAGGCTGAGTCGCACGGATGTGGAAGTGCAGATCGCCGGGAGTGGACACCGCGGTGTGCTTGGGGCCCCTAATCTCCTCGAATTCTACGAGCTCCTGCGGCAGCGGCTTGGGCAGATCCAGAGTCAGCCACGCGTTGTGGCCGATGCCCAGAACGACGTTAGCGTTCTCGGGCGAGTAGCGGTTGGCGGCAGTGTGGTTGAGGTTAATGACGAGCCCGCAGAGGTTCTGGAACCCCTCAATGAGCGCATCCTGGCTGAGGCCTTCCTTGAACTTCCACACCATGAAAATGGTGTTAGCGTTCGGGCTGGCAGTGACCTGTTGTGATTCTGGTGCTAGCATACCCTCACCCTACAGCGCGAGGGGTGGGCCCGCAATGAACCCACCCCTAACATACGCCCGGGTTTTAGTAGCCGCGGTGCGAGGCGACGTCGCGGGCGTGGGCCAGACGCGCCGCCGTCTCAAAAATAGTCCACGCCTGTAGCTGCGTGGAGAGCTCCACGGGTGCGCCGGGCTTCACGACTTTGCTCATCGGCTCGGTGAACCGTGGGGAGAACTGCACGAGCGCCTTACCGCGAATCTCGTTGGGATCGATACCCAGCTCGTTCATCGGCAGGTTCGGGTCGAACTCGCGGCGGCCCTCCCACAGGGCGCGGGCGGTCGAGTAGATGAGGCTGGAAGCCAGAGCGCGAGCCTCGTCGCTGAGCAGCGGCGAAGAGGCGGCCATGCCCAGGTAGCGCACCAGGATGCCGGTGAACAGGCCGCCGTCGCCGTCGCCGTGCGAGATGAGGATGCGGCGGCGCGCCCCCGAGACGAATTCGACCTCCTCGGTCATGTGCTTCACGATGCCCACGATAAGGCGTTCCGCACGCTCGACGGGATCCACCTCGCAGGGCACACCGGAGGCCGCCAAACTCAGCAGGGCACCCAGTGCGGTGCCCTGGTTGTAGGTGTACTCGCCGCGTTCGAGCTCGTACTCCTCGCCGCGAACGTTCACGCCGTCCATATAGAGCGAACGTTCTGCGTCCCAGAGGGTTGCGTTCATCCAGTCAATGAGGGCGGCGGCGGTGTGCGGGTCACCCGCGCGAGCGTATGCGATAGCTGCCGGTGCGGTGGCCGCGGCGTTCACGAAGTCGCGCTTGGACTTGCGCCAGCTCATGCCTCCGCCGGGCGCGAGGCCCTTGGCGAGCTGCTCGAAGAGGGCGGCCCCGGCGTCCTGCGCGGCCACGTCGTTTGCGCCGGTCAGCTCAATCGAGAAGGAGTTCATGCGGCCCACCGCGAGGGTCAGCCAGGCCATGTCGTCAAAGTAGTCGTTGGCGTAGCGGCCAAGGTTGCGCACGTTGATGCCGCGCAGCAGCGAGCGGGCGCGGTGCAACTGCTCCTGAGCCTCGGTGATGCGACCCTCGCGCAGGTGGCGCTGGCCGGCGTCGATGATGCACTCGAGCAGGTGGGCCTGCCACCAGTAGTGCCAAGCGTTCAGACGCTGGCTCAGCGGGCGCGGGTCGGGCACCTGCACCGAACCGATGAGGGCGCCGGGAACGCCAAGAATACGGTGCACGAAGGTGTCGGTGACGCTGGCGGCTGCGGCCTCGGCGTGGGAGGAGGTGCGTTCCGCGTACTCGCTCATAGATGCCGGGGAGTGCGCGGTGTGGGAAGACGGCTGGGAATTCACGGTGCCCTCTATATGTGTACGGTGAAGTCTTACTTCTGCATTATCGCATTTTTTGGTGCCGGGTCATCACCGGTCCCTCCGGGGGTTCAGCTTGCCTCTCACACCGCGCTGTTCTTGCTCTCCCATGCACTTAATGTGCGGCCGCTACGCAGGCTGATGGGCTCGCCGGTGATGGGATGTTCGAAGCTCAAAGTGTAGGCCAGCAGTTGTAGCGGGTGTTCGGGGCGGTCGGGCCCGTCGGGGAGTACACGCGGGTAGAGCACGTCCCCAAGAATCGGGGCGCCCAGCAGGTTCAGGTGCGCGCGCAGCTGATGGGTCTTGCCGGTGTGTGGGGCGAGGTCGTAGAGGCCCCACGGGCGGCCGGGTTCGACGCCCCAGGCCTCAGCATCGGCCGGGTCGGGGGTGAAGGTTTCCAGGATGCGCGCGGTGGTGAGCGTATTCGGCTCCACGCCCCGCGCCACGCACTCCGTCTCAGAGAGCTGCCGGACCTGCAACACGTCGCGCACCTTCTGAATATGCGAGCGCACCCGCAGCCCCTCCGCGCTCAGGGCTTGTTCGGCGGCGGTGGGGTCGGCGGGCACCGGGGCCACGGCACGGTAGGTTTTCGAAACCAGGCGGTGCTGGAACATCATCTGGAAGGGGCGGCGCGCCTGAACCGTCTTGGCGAAGAGCAACACCCCGGCGGTGGGGCGGTCGAGTCGGTGAATTGGGATGAGCAGCGGGTTGCCCTCGCGCACGCGTAGCTTGGTCAGCGCGGTCTGCGCGATATAGGAACCGCGCGGGGTGGTGGGCAGAAAGTGGGGTTTGTCGATGGCCAGCACGTGCTCGTCCTCGTAGAGTACCGGCATGTCGGAGGGGAGTTCGGGCTCATCGGCGAGCTCGCGGAAGTACCAGATGCGCTCGCCGGGCGCGTAGGGGCTGGAGGTGGTCAGCACCGTGCCGTCATCCAGGCGCACCTCGCCGGTTTCGAAGCGGGAGTGAATAATCTGCGGGTCGTTCGGGTAGAAGCGAGCGATGAGGTAGTCGGCAATCGTAGCGGGGGCGCGTCCGCTGGGGGCGAGTGCCTCCGGGAGCTCCTCGGGGTGGGGGAGCACGAGCTGGATGGGGTCGATGCCGTTCTTCTGCGCCAGCGGAGGGGTTAGTAGGCGGCGATGCGTGCGGCGGGTGGGCTTGGCGTGCTGCACGGAGGTTTTCTGCACGGAGGCGCTCCGGGTGGAGGTGCTCAGCTCCGGGGTGTTACGGGCCCTCGGCGTGTCGCGGTGGGAATCGTGGGTGGGCATGGCTCTACTGTACCGGTTGGCGCGGCGGCCTAGAGGAATCGCAGATTTATCTGACACTCATCTGCTCTTGTGGGAATAGGTGGGGATAAAAACAAAATACTCACACATTTTTGAAAATATTCAGGATTTAATTTAAAAAAATAAAGCTAGTTTTACAAAAACAAATGAATATATACGTTATTTTCGAAAACCCTGTCAAACCATCAGTAATAAATACTTCATTTAGAGTATATAGCCCATTGCAGAGTAAAAGATGTAAAGCGTATAGAGACCTGGTAGGCTGAATAGCCTACGTCATAAATACTTTTAAAAATGCTGAGAAGCGCATTAAAGCGTTACGATTAAGACACAGAAGTTCGAAAAATCGAACGAAGGGGTCGAAATGGGACAGAAACAGCGTAAGGAAGCAGAGATTAAAGGAACTCCCCCGGTTGCACCGGTACAATCTGACACTTCACACGCACCTCAAGGCACAGTCGCCGAGGCTAAAGTTTCTGCGCCGTTCACCGAACAGGGCGCAGAACACCGCACCGCGGGTGCGTTGCGAATGGAACCGCACGAGCGTGAAGAGCAGATTCTTCAGGTGGCTTCGGAACACTTTGCGCGCAAGGGCGTGCTCGGCGCGTCCATGAGCGCCATCGCCCGAGATGCGGGCATCACCCGCGCGCTGCTCTACCACTACTTCCCCGGCAAGGACTCTCTCGCCGCGGCGGTCACCCGCCGCGAAGCCAAGGCGGTTCTCGAGGCGTTGGGCGAGCATCACGAGAACCCCGAAGAGGCCCTGCGCAACGCACTGCGCACGTACTTCCTCGTGGTGGCGGGCGTCCCCACCCCCGGCGGTGAGGACTTCCCCAATAACCCCACGGACTACCTCGAATGGATGCTCAAGCGTACCGGTATGCCGATTAACGACCGCACCCGCGTCATTCTCGGCGGCTGGTTGCAACTCGTGGATTACTTCGCCCTGCACGTGGTGCAGCTCAACCCCCGCGACCAGCGTACCGTGCGCACCCGCGGTCTGGGGCTGGAAGAAGCCATTGACCTGTGCCTGGGTGCCGTCGATACCCTCACCGGAGGCTACTAGCCTCACGGTCCGCAAACTTCCCTCTCCGATGTTTGGTTGCAGGATTCGACGACAATGGGGCCGCGGATCCCCGGACGGATATTCCTCCGCCGGGCCCCCGGGCTCGAGCTGGTGGGCCGAGGTATCGCGCCACGGCCCACCGTCTCGAGGACCCCGAGAGCACGGCGGATTCCCGGAATACCATCCGGTTTGTGAGTAGGGAACGCAGAGCGCCCCGCACCTCCCTCATGGGGAGGCGCGGGGCGCTTTGTCGTGCGCGGAAGGCCCCTCGCAGATGCCTCGTCGCGTCGGGGAATCGTCCTAAACCGGTACGGGCGAGCCGGCGCTAGAGAGGCCGGCGCATGGAGAGCCCGCGCACCGTGGCGTAGAACCCCTGATGCTGCAGGGCGCGGCGCAGAATCTGCACCGGATCCTCACCCTGCCGGTTGAGGGTGGGGGAGTCGGTGAGAAGCTCCACGTCGTTGACCTTCTCAATCGAGATCTTATCCATGCCGCCCGAGTCCATCATGCGCGCGATGGCCGGGGCGGCCGCTTCGAGCAGAACCGGGTCGGTCGTAAAGATGAGCAGGGTCTTCGCGCCGCGCTCCAGGTAGAGCACAGGCGCACCATCCACGAGCACCACGCAGGCGCCGGCCTTGCGAGCCGGGCGGTGCCGCAGGGGTGCCGAGCCCTCCGAGAGCTTCGACAGCTCGGGCCAGGCGAGGGCGGCACCGTAGGGGTTGGCCGGGTCCGTGGCGGCCAGAAGCGTCACCGTGAACGTGCCGAACACCTCCTCGGTCGCGGTGCGGTGCGGTCGCTCATCGCGCGGGCCGAGGCGGTCGGCCGCCGAGCGTAGCGCATCCACCGTGGCGGGGGCCGCGAACTGCGCGGCGCCCAGACCCTCGATAAAGTAGCCGCGGCGCACGAGCGCACGGTCCTCGGCCTCGGAGTAGATGCGGTAGAGCTGGCTGAAGCCGCCGGGGGAGTCCTCGCCCTGCAGGCAACCGCGCGTAAGCACGCCGTAGCGGTCCAAGAGCAGGTCGGCGCGCGCCAGGGCAGCCACCGTGGGGTCCAGAGGCTCGCCCAGTAGGGAGTCTACGCGAGAGAAGCGGCCGCTATCCTGCGGGGCCACCGGCGAGGGACCGCCCCCGGCGTACCCGCCGCGCAGGGAACGGCCCATCGAGGCTCGCGCCGCCGCGATGCGACCGGCTCCGCGGCGACCCACCCGCGAGAGGCGAGGGGCGGCCGCCGGGGTCGGATGCGCGCTCCTGACCCCCGCAAGCGTCGCGCGAACCGGGCCGAAGGAATCGTTCGTCAGCACGCCGGCCCACACGAGGCGCCACAGGGCGCTCGAGAGCTCGGCGGCATCCGGGAAGGAGACCGTCTGGCCGGGGGCCGCCGCCCCACCGAGAATCTGAACGACCCGCTCGCGCAGGGCCGGCACGAAGAGGCCGCCGTGGGCGAGCGCTTCGTGGATTGCGTGCTCGAGGGTGCCGGGGGTCTGCAGGCGCTCGAGGAGCTCCGGTTCCTCCTCCCGCAGAAAATCCGCGGGGTAGCCGGGGCCCAGGGTGAGCGGCGCGCTCTCGCTCAGGTGCAGGCGAATCCAGCCGTCGGAGCGCTGGGAGGCGCCGCCGAGCCTACCTGCCCCGGTAAAGAAGACGCGGCCGGTCATCATGAGCTCGTCGAGCAGGTGCGGGCGGTAGCCCTTCACACGGGCCGGCAGGATGAGCGTTTCCAGAGCGGAGGCGGGCATGCGCACGCCGGCCAGCTGGTCGACGGCGGTCAGCAGCTCCTCCTGCAGGGCGGGTTCGTCGAGGCCTTGAGCGCCGTTCGGCGCGCCGGTCTGTTCCTCCCGGGCGTTCTCGGGCGCGGCGGAGGTGAGGGGCGCGGGTGCCTCGTCGATAATTCGGGCCGTGCGTTGCGGCTCGAGGTACGCGCCGTAGGCGCTCGCCTCGGCCAGGGGCCGGGCCACTCGTACCGATAAAGAACGAACGTTCTGCCATGCGGGCAGGAAGAATCCGTAGGCCCGCGCGGGGACCGGCTCAATCTCCTGCCGCAGTGCCGCAAGCGAGCGGGCGCGAATCGTGCGTAGAACCTGCACATCCACCCACTCGGGGGAGCCGCCCGGCCCCTCGGCCCACTCGGAGGCGCCCCGCATCACCTCGGGCAGGAACTCGCCGGAGGTCACGCGCCGCTGGCGCTGCAGGCGCAGCAGCACGGGGAGAAGCACGCCGGTGCCCACCGGAGTCAAGCGCGAGAAGTGGGCCGCAGCCTCGTGCACTCCGAAGGGAATGTGGGTGCGGGCAAAACGGGAGACCAGGTCCTCGAGCGGTTCGGCCACCGGCTCCAGGAAGGCGAGCGGTAGCGCCGCGGCGGGCATAATGCCCAGGCCGTCGCGCAGGCGGGCCGCATCCTCAACCGCGGCGTAGTAGAGCTGCGGGCCGCTTTCCGGGGTCCCCGGCCCCTCGAAGGAATAGGCGCGCCGCGCGTGCACAAGTCGCTCGGCCAGCTCGCGGGCGTACTCCTCGCTCGCCGGGGGTTCCGCGGGGCGGTGCTCGGCGGATCGATCCGGAGTCGTCGGCTCGGGCTCGGCAGACTCCGGGCGGAGTCGCTCGGCCAGCTCGCGGGCGCTCAATGGGCCCAGCTGTCGCAGCAGGTCCGCCGCGCCCTCCACGCCGGAGGCGCGGTAGCGTTCGCCCGTGCGCTGCAGGCGGGCCAGGGTCTGCGTCAGCACCGCAGGGTCCAGCAGCTCGCGCAGCCCGGTTGTGCCCAAAAGCTCCGCGAGCATGGCCGGGTCCAGGGCTAGGGCGGCGGCGCGGCGCTCGGCGGCGGGCGCATCCGCATCGTAGAGGTGCTCGGCCACGTACTCGAAGAGCAGGGTGCGGGCGAAGGGCGAGGGAGCCTCGGTCTCCACCTCCATCAGGGCAATACCGCGAGACTCCAGAGCGCGGTGCACCTGTAGCAGTGCCGGCAGATTGTACACGTCCTGCAGGCACTCGCGGGCGGTCTCCAACAGGATGGGGAATTCGGGGTACTTGCGGGCCACGTCCAGAAGCTGCGCGGCGCGCTGACGCTGCTGCCAGAGCGGCGTGCGCTTGCCCGGATTACGCCGGGGTAGCAGAAGGGCGCGGGCTGCGTTCTCGCGGAAGCGCGAGCCGAAGAGGGCCGAGTCGGCCACGCTATCGGTGACGATGCCCTCCAGCTCTTCGGGATCGAAGAGGAAGAGGTCGGCCCCGGGCGGCACGTCCTCCATCGCGGGCAGACGCAGGATGATGCCGTCGTCAGCCGCCATGACCGAGGCGTCCACGCCGTAGCGCTCGATAATGCGGGCGCGCACCGCGAGGGCCCAGGGGGCGTGCACCGAGTAGCCCAGGGGCGAGTGGAGAATCAGCCGCCAATCGCCCAGCTCGTCGCGGTGACGTTCCACGATGAGGCGCCGGTCGGAGGGAACGGCACCCGTGGATTCGCGCTGCTCGCGCAGGTAGGCCAGCAGGTTGTCCACGGCCCAGCGGTCCAGGCCGAGCTGCTCGAGCTGCCGGCGGGCGGCGGGTGCATCTGCGGCCTCCAGAGAGGCGAGGGCTCGGGTGAAGGCACCCGTTTGCAGGCCCAGGGCATAGGGGCGTCCTGCGCGGTCGCCGTGCCAGAAGGGCAGGCGCGCGGGCAGGCCGGGGGCGGGGGTAACGCGCACCGCGTCGTGGGTGATCTCCTCGATGCGCCAGCTGCTGGCGCCGAGGGTGATAACCTCGCCGGCTCGGGATTCGTAGACCATTTCCTCGTCGAGCTCGCCGACTCGCTTGGGGCCGCGTTCCTCGTCCCCGCCGACGAGGTAGACGGGAAAGAGACCGCGGTCGGGGATGGTTCCACCGCTCGTGACGGCGAGGCGCTGAGCCCCGGGGCGGCCCTCGATGCTGCCGGAGGGCGCCTGCTCGGTGGGGGTTCGATCCCAGAGGATGCGCGGGCGCAGCTCGGCGAACTCGTCGGAGGGGTAGCGGCCGGCGAGCATTTCGAGCGTGGCGTCGAAGAGGGCGCGGGGCAGCTCGGAGTAGGGGGCGCTGCGACGCAGGGCCTCGTACCAGGAGTCAACGCTGATGGGCCCGAGGGCGCAGGCGGCCACGGTCTGCTGGGCGAGCACATCCAGGGGGTTGGTGGGAATCGCGAGCGGCTCGAGGGTGCCGCTGCGCATACCCGCGAGGGTCACGGTCGCCCCGAGGAGGTCGCCGCGGTGCTTGGGGTAGAAGACACCGCGCGAAATATCGCCCACGCGGTGGCCGGCGCGGCCCACGCGCTGCAGGGCGGAGGCGACGGAGGGAGGTGCGGCCACCTGAATGACGAGATCCACGTGGCCCATATCGATACCCAGCTCGAGCGAGCTGGTGGCCACCACGCAGCGCAGGGTTCCGCCCTTGAGCGCCTCCTCGATGAGGGTGCGCTGTTCCTTGGAGACGGAGCCGTGGTGGGCTCGGGCCAGGGGAGGCACGGCCTCGGGGGAGTTCACATCAGTCTGTGCGGCGTACTCCTCGGGGTCGATGCCCTGCCGGGCGAGCTCGCGGCGCAGGTGAATGTCGTTGAGCGCCGCGGTGAGCTTCTCGGCAAGCCCGCGTGAGTTCACGAAAACGATCGTAGAACGGTTGTTCTCGATGTGGTCGACGATGCGTTCCTGCACTCGGGGCCAGATGGAGGTCTCGGCGCGCCCCTCCGTCCCGCCTGCGGCCTCCGCGTAGGCCTCTGCGGGGTCAAGAACGGCGTTGAGGTCGAGGGATGCGAGCTCCTCCGCGGCGGCTCCGCCCGTTCCGCCGGTTTCGTCCCCGGGCACTCCGGGAGCCTCGGAACCGGCCGAGGGCGCGGTGGGGAAAACCCCGATGGCATCCTCGAGGGTGTAGCCGGGGGCGGAGGGGCTTTCTGCGGAAGGGTCGGCGGAGGGATCGGTAGCGGGCATGGCGGCGGGAAAGGCCGGTTTCGGTGCGCCTTCTGCCTCCTCGCCCGGCCCGTAGAGCCCCTGCCCGTAATCGTTTGCCCCGCCGAGGGCCGCCATATCGGGAACGGGAACGCTCAGGCTCAGGTCCCAGCGCTTGGGTACCGGTTTGTTGACGATGTTCACGGGCTGCACGCCGCCCAGAAAACGGGCCACAGCGTCGGGGTTCTCGATGGTCGCGGAGAGCCCGATGCGCTGGGCGGGTTCGGGTAGGAGCGCGTCCAGGCGCTCGAGGGAAACGGCCAGGTGCGCCCCGCGCTTGGTGGCGGCCAGGTTGTGAATCTCATCCACGATGACCGTGGTGACGCCGGCGAGGGTGTCGCGGGCGGAGCTGGTGAGCATAAGGTAGAGGGATTCGGGGGTGGTGATGAGAATGTCCGGTGGGTTGCTGATGAGCTGGCGGCGCTCGCGGGCGGGGGTGTCGCCGCTACGCACACCCACGGTGGTGAGGGGCTCCTCCGGCGCGTTTTCGGTGTCCGCGGCGCTCAGTCGCGTGATGCCGGCCAGCGGTGCCCGCAGGTTGCGTTCGACGTCGGCGCCGAGGGCCTTGAGGGGCGAAATGTAGAGAATCCGCGTGCCGCGCGGAGGCTGCGCGGTGCCGGCGGCCCGCTCACGGTGTTCGCGGTAGAGGGCGTCGAGGGACCAGAGGAAGGCTGCGAGGGTCTTGCCCGAGCCGGTGGGTGCAATGATGAGGGTGTTGCGGCCCTCGCGGATGCTCTCCCATGCGCCTTCCTGCGCGGCGGTGGGCGTGCTGAAGGCGCGGCGGAACCACTCGCGGACGGGGGCGGAGAAGTGGGAGAGTGCATCGGTCATGCTTCAATTATGACGCGTGTTACGGGTCGCTTGATTTACGGGTGGTGCGGGGGTGATGATGGCTTGACGGATAACGTGCGGACCCCATAATATTTTACTCGTAAAATAATTTAAGAACTCAGCAAAGGAATCATCATGACCCGTCTGAACGAAGAACAGCTCGTCGCGCTCTTCCACGAGCCTCGCACCGCCTATTCCTTCACCGACGAGCCCGTCACCGACGAACAACTGCGCCGCATCCAGGAGCTCACCTTCTACGGCCCCAGCGCCTTCAACAGCCAGCCCCTGCGCATCACCTGGATCAAGAGCCCTGAGGCTCGCGAGCGCCTCATCTCCTACCTGGTGGACGGCAACAAGCCCAAGGCCGAATCCGCACCCATGATCGCGCTGCTCTCGGCAGATCACGGCTGGGTCGAGAAGGCAGACACCTTCAATCCCAACTCCGCGGAGTTCATTAAGGGCTACTACGCTGACGAAAACCTGGCCAAGCCCACCGCCGACCTCAATGCACACGTCCAGGCTGGCTACTTCATCACCGCGATTCGCGCCCTCGGCCTAGACGCCGGCCCCATGACCGGCGCAGACTTTGAAGGCCTGAAGAAGGAATTCCTGGCCGGTACTAACGAGCAGCCCTTCCTGGTAGTCAACATTGGCCACGGCCTCCCCGCCGGCTACGATCGCCCCGTGCGCTTTGGTCACGAGGATGTCACCCGCTCCGTCTAAAACGAGCGAAGCTGCCACATAACCTTGAGCCTAAGAATTAGGCTTAGAAATAGTTCAAGGGCGGTTCCCCGCGATGGGGAACCGCCCTTGAACTATATACGCGTTTAACGTCTTACTACGCCGCCTGCTGGGTCGCGCTACCTAGCGTGCCCCAAACTGGCCCACGGACAGCTGCGGGACCGAAGAGGAACAAGCCGTCGTGTCGAAGGGCACGGTAACGCCGTCCCGATCGCCGGCAAGGCCCACCAGGAAGCCCTCCACCCGTCGCGCGCCGCAGCTATCGCCGAAGCGGCTCGTATTGATGGAGCGCATTACCACCGTGGTGCTATCACCCGGGGCGATGGTCACACCGGCGGGGTTCATGAACTCGGAGGAGTTAGAAGCCTCTCGCCCCACCCAATTACCCGAAGAGTCCGCGTAAATCACGCGCGGGTACCCGCGCAGGGAACAGGGTGAATTGCTGGAATTCTGGAAGTACAGCGTGAGGGTGCGTGCACCGGGGGAGTTGTCCGTCACGGAGACCGAAACGTTCAAATCATCCATGGAGCACTGCGAGGGTCCCCCGGCGTTCTTCTGGCCGGAATTATCGGATCGGCTCGAGCTACCGTTGTTATTACCGTTGCTGTTGCCGCCGTTGTTACCGCCGGAGGAATTCGACGAACCCGAGTTCGAGGAAGAGGAACCGGAATCCGAGGAAGAACCCTGACGGTTCCCAGAATCGGAGTCGTTGTGCTCTTCACCGTTATTGCTATCGCTCTGCTCCGGGGGAAGGCCCTCGTGCTTTGCCTCGCTCGAGGAAGAAGACGAATGATTGTGATTCTCCGAGCTAGACTCCTCGGCGTGAGCGGAGGAAGAATCCCCGTGCTCCGGGGACGCGCTATTGACAACTGTGATGGAGCCCGGGGCCACCGAAGCGCTGGGGCTCTCGGAGGCCACACTAATCGTGCCGGGCTTCACCGATGCGGAGGCACTCGGGTGTGCCGAGGTGTCCTCTGCACCCTGACCGGCCTGGGACGCGCCGCATCCACTGAGCGCGAGCACGCCGCAGAGGAGGGTGGTTGATGCGAGTACCTGAGCCGATTTAAACATTGTTACATCGCCGCCTGCATTTGGATTTCTGCTCCGTCCATACCGGGGGCGTACTCAACCTGGCAGCACAGGCGGGAATATTCGTTTGCGACATCATCAACCATGTCGAGCAGATCCTGCTCGGCCTCGGTGCGCTCACCGGAAGCCGCGTAGTGCTCGGGGTCAATGAAGGCGTGGCAGGTTGCGCAGGATGCGTTACCGCCGCAGGTGGCGAGGACCGGCACGCCGTTGGCCTGGAGGGTCTCCAGGAGGGTGTGGTGGTCTTCCCACTGAATATCGTAGTGTTCGCCTGCTTCGTCAGTGACCTTAATCGTTACGCCCATGCGTTCTCCTTCTTCTGTAGTGATGCGTTTCTATTGTAGAGGCAGGGGCCGGTATTAACCCCACCGGTGTGATACCCCGAACTCTAGCGTCACGCATCCTGCGGGAACGCATATTAATTTTTATGCTGAAGAGCACGTATAGCTCGCTTCCAGTCTACCCTTTGATCCCTTGACAAGCGGGGAAAGACCCGTCATTTACTCCTGCCTCGGCGTGCAAATAAATACCTTGGGGAGCATAAAGACGCAGGGGCGGGGTACCGGGAGCCCCGCCCCCGAGCCCCGCCCCTTCTGCGAGCGCACGGCCTAACGCGCACCGGGTCTGCCAACCCGGTCTATACGCACAGGCTATCCGGCCAGCTCACCCTCGGAACGCTGCCCTTCAGCTCACGCTATCCGCGGGCTGCTTGCCGTCATCCGGCGCGGAGCCCTCCGCCGGGAGCGCATCCTTTACGGGGCGGGTACCCCGCACGATGCCGCGCACGCTATCGCGCGGATCGGCGTAGCGCAAATCAACACCGAAGGTATTGCGAATCTGACGCGCAGAATTCAGGTGCCAACGCTGCGAGTCGGAGGGAGTCACCGATGTGACGGCCTTCTGCCCCGGAGCCAGCGCCTCGTGGCGGATATCGTAGTGCTTACCGCCCATCGTCACCGTGAATCCGTGCTCCTGTAGAAGCTGGACGAACTCGTCCACGTCGTGCGGAATCTTGCGGCCGCGCTGGCGCTTGCGTCCGCTCATGCGCGGCTGAGACTCAAAGGGATTACGGTTCGCGGCAACACCGCGCGCAATGCGGATGACCTGCTGATCGGAGTGCGAGAACTCCACCTGGTAACCGTTGAGGGAGTACACGGTGCGGCTTGTACCAGGAATGGGCTGGCGGTTATCGGCCTCATCCAGGATGCGCGTAATGTACTCGCTCGTCAGGCCCAGCGCCTTGAGCTGGTTCTGAGCCTCGAGGGAGAGCTGGTAACCGCCGGCCGAGGCCTTGAGCGGGCGCAGGGCCAGAACCTCCACGGTGAGGGGGTTCAACACAACTTGGTAGCCCAGCTCCTCGTGGGTGTAGAGGGTGACCTCGCGGCCGTAGCGGTTTTCCTCGGCGGTCTCCTCGCGTACCACGCTCTTGGGGGATTCGATAATCTCGAGCAGCAGGGCGTAGCCGAGGTCGTGGCGCATCATGTAGTCCATGACGCCGGGCAGTACCCCGTAGATGCGGCGGCTCTCCGGCACCTCGCCGTAAAACTCCTGTTCGATGCGCGCGGCGATACGCTGATTCTCGAGCGGCACCTCGGTCAGCGGGATGAGCCGCTGGTTGGAGGGACGAATCTTCGCGCGCGCCGCGGCGGGCTTGGGGGTCTTGCGGTAGGCCTCCACGAGGGCCTGCTGCTGCTGCACGAATTCGTGGGCGATGAGCGGCATCAGGGTGAAGTAGAGCTCTGCGGCCTCGGGGCGAATCGCGCCGCGCTCATCGAGCAGGGAGGCGTCCTCGTCGTTGGCGAGGTCCCAGGTACGCTCCGTCCCCTCCTCCGCCTCGCGGTAGCTGTAGCCGGCCAGGGAGGCCAGCTCCTGCAGGCGCACGTACACCTCGAGGGGAACGGTAATCTGCTTGGCCGACATTACTTCTCCTCCTCGGCGTTCTGAGCGTTCTGATGCTTGGGCTGTTCGGATGCGGCGGCCTCGGCCTGCCGGTTAATGGCATCGCTGAGATCCTCAATCTGCGCGCGGCGAAGGCTCTCGCCGTGCAGGGCCTGGAAATCGGGGGTCTTGGTCAGGGAGAGCACGGTCCGCTGATCCGGGGAGATGGTCATCTCCAGCCCCTCCGCGGCGTAGATGCGGGTCCAACCCTCACCCATGCGCACGTTCTCGGGGTTTTCGAGCGTGCGGACCATGAGGTCGAAGACGAACTCGGGGTTCTTGGAGAGGAAGACGCGGGCGCGCTCGCTGAAGGCCATTTTGAGAGCATTGAGCGGGGTGTACTCGCCGCGGGCCAGGGTGGTATTGGCCCCGTCATTGCACTCGGCTTCGTACTCGTCGACGACGGTAATTAGCTCGGCGGAGGCGGTGTTGACGTCCACGCGGTAGTCGTCATGTCTGAAGCGAATCGTCCAGTCGTTGACTCGTTCCGCCGTGCCCTCGCGCAGGACGGTGCGCACGAGGTCCTCGGTGAGTCCCTCGCGCTCCATGCGCTGACGCAGCCCGGGACGGATGCGGTAGGCGCGCTCGCGATCCTTCGTGCTGACCCCTGCGGGGCGGGTGGGAGCCTCGGGCGAAACGTCCTTCGTCGCGGTCCGCCCGGCTCCCGCGGAGGGCACCGGCGCCGGGATGTTCGGGGCCTCCGAAGCGATATTTTCGGGGGCGGTATTTTGCTCAGGGGCCTCCTGCTCGGCGGCCTGCTGTCGGGCACGCAAGCCCTGCAGGTACTCCTCGATCTGCGGCGGGCGGTAGGTGAGCGTCGCCTTGCGGAACATACCCGGTGAGGGGGCCGCAGAGGGCACCGGCGGTTTCGGTGCGGCCGGGCGCGTCTCGGAGGAAGCCTCGAGGGGCGCGGGGGCAACCGGTGCGCTGGGCTTCGGCGGGGCAGGTTTGGGGGCTGCAAATTGGGCGGCGGAGGGCTTGGGTGCGCTGGGCTTCGGGACGCTGGGCTTGGGGGCCTCCGAGGGGGCGAGACCCTTCTCCTCGACCGTCTGCGCTCCGGGAGTCTCCTGCTCGGCTACCGGTCGGGCGCGGCGAGCCATCAGCGCGGGGGAGGGCTTGGGCTTCTCCGCAGCCGGTGCAACGGCCTCGGCCGATTCACTCGTTTCTTCGCCGCTCTGCACGACGATTCCCTCGGTAGCTTCCCCGGCCTCGGTAACGGTTTCTGCATCGTTACCCTCTGCGCCGGTGTCTTCGGGGCCTTCTGCGGTGTCCTCTCCTCGCAGGAGGGCGGCCATAAGCTCCTGACGCGAGGTGTACGGGATGATTTGGTCGGGCGTATCGATATAGCGCGGGAAGTTTTCGTAGAGAATTTTTGCGGCGCTCTCGAAGAGCTTCTCAACGCTCGGCACCTCGGCGGGGGTGCAGGGGCAGAGCAACTCGCGGCGTTGGTTATCGTAGAGGGCCCAGTGCGCGCATCGCTCGCTGGGGGCGAAGTAGTCGAGTGTTCCTAGATCTGCAATATCGATAAGCGCACCTATGAGGGATTGCGGGATGGATAACTGAGCCATGGTGCTCCTTTGCGTGATGTGTCCCTCCAACTTGGGCGTGGAAGGTCTTGTTTCCATCCTATGCGTTTTTTCACCGGTGTGCGCCGGCGCACGTCATATTGTGCGGGTGAAATGCGGATTTTTGGTGAGGATGCACCCGCCGCGCCCACAATAGGCAGGGGAGGGTGGCCCCGTCCGGGCTCACGTGTCCGGGGATACAAAAAATCCCCGGTTCCGAAGAACCGGGGATCGGTGGTGCGCCCGAAGGGA
>ERZ773213.999-NODE-999-length-15655-cov-35.043333_pt1 | contig 15655 bp, 12 predicted proteins | sample MGYA00580996_ERZ773213 | MGnify/ENA primary metagenome ERZ773213 (study PRJEB29015, sample SAMEA2738152) | human oral metagenome | biome: human oral; feature: human-associated habitat; material: saliva | place: China | collected 2197 ...
CCAGTAACAGCATCCCAAACCCGAACACCATCACCAACAAAACCGGCAGCAATACGGCTGCCATCAGGCGACCACACAACCGACTCAACCTGATTACCGTGTTCTAGGCTAAGCAGTTCCTCTCCAGTAACAGCATCCCAAACCCGAACACCATCATCAGAACCGGCAGCGATACGGCTGCCATCAGGCGACCACACAACCGACTCAACCTGACTGCCATGTTCTAGGCTAAGCAGTTCCTCTCCAGTAACAGCATCCCAAACCCGAACACCATCACCAACAAAACCGGCAGCAATACGGCTGCCATCAGGCGACCACACAACCGACTCAACCTGATTACCGTGTTCTAGGCTAAGCAGTTCCTCTCCAGTAACAGCATCCCAAACCCGAACACCATCATCAGAACCGGCAGCGATACGGCTGGCATCAGGCGACCACGCAACCGACCGAACCCAATGGCGGTGTTCGGGGCTAAGCAGTTCCTCTCCAGTAACAGCATCCCAAACCCGAACACCATCATCAGAACCGGCAGCGATACGGCTGGCATCAGGCGACCACGCAACCGACCGAACCCAATGGCGGTGTTCGGGGCTAAGCAGTTCCTCTCCAGTAACAGCATCCCAAACCCGAACACCATCATCAGAACTGGTAACGATACAGCTGCCATCAGGCGACCACACAACCGACTCAACCCCACGGCCGCATTCCAGGCTAAGCAGTTCCTCCCCAGTAACAGCATCCCAAACCCGAACACCATCACCAAAACCGGCAGCGATACGGCCGCCATCAGACGACCACACAACCGACTCAACCTGACTGCCATGTTCTAGGCTAAGCAGTTCCTCTCCAGTAACAGCATCCCAAACCCGGATAGTAGCATCATAAGAACCGGTAACAATACGTCTGCCATCAGGCGACCACGCAACCGCAGTCACACCATCAACGTGACCACTAAAAATCTGGGTTTTCGGAAGAATATTAAACTCAGACCGTTCTAATAATGGAGCTACAAGCACACCAGACAAACCTTGCTCATATCCACTTGTATACAAAAGCTGAGTACGGTGACGCTTAGCTTTCTCTAAAGAAGTCCTAGATAAATCACAATGGCGGAAAATAGTCCCAGATAAATCCGCGCCATTGAAATCTACATTACTCATCCCACAATACTCAAAAACTGCCCGCTGCATAGAAGCTCCAGAGGCGTTAACGCAATCCAAACATACATGGTTAAAGCGAGTATCATCCAATCGCGCACTTCTAAAGGACACGCCACGCAAGTCTAAGGATGCTCCTTTAAAACCTATAGTCCACTTTTGCAAATCAGTACCTGATAGATCCAACAGTCTTGGATTAGGATGAGGCAAATTTCGTTCTAAAGCCATCAATGTGTAAGCAAAAACGTTAGTTCGTGCAGCAACAGTTCCTTGTTTACCGACTTTTTCAAGACAGCTTAACGCTTGACCGCGCTCAATATCAGAAAGCCTATCAATTAGTTCAGCTAGAAAGCCGAAAGTCTCATCACTTGGCTTAGTAATATTCCAAACTTCAAGTGCCTGATCCTCTTCCTCTTCAAACAAGCAATCACAAAGTCGCTTAGCTAAGAAAAACTCCAACAATGAGGAATGAGTAAAAGAAAAATCATCCCCACGACGAGACAAAAACGTAGCAGTACGAAAATCCTGTTTCCATTGGTCATGCATGCGACGTTCATAATCAAGTTCCATCTCTTGATGGAGGTGAAGGAATTGGAGCATCCACTTTTCCATCCAACGTGCTGACCACGTCCTAGAACCCGAACGCCATACTTGCCATGCTAGATGCGTCATAAACAAGGTTTTGTGCTCCGGAATCAGAGTACGCTTCCCCGCGTCACGAGTTAACCATTGATCAACGAAACGCTCATAAAGATCAACCGACCTAATGCGACCTCCCCTACTCAGATCATTTTCAATACTGGACAGAACCTCACGAATCATATCAAGCATAACCGGCTGAACAGCCAATGCCCTCAAATCATGTACTGAACGAATCATCTCAAAAAGCTGATCAGAGTCAGAGCCAGGAATATTAAGAGCTAAATACTCACGAATCTGGTCTTCATCGAAAGGTAGCAAAGTAAAAACAATATAGTCTTCACCACGTACGCGTTCACGTCCTTGTCCATCAAAGAAAGCGAACTCTTCTTTAATGTTTCTGAAGTACTGTGTCCTGCAAGATAACAAAAGACGCGTTTGAGGAGCTGATTCTTCTTTATTGGAGTTAGCCAGCGCTAGGATTTCAAGTAGCGAGCGTGTCAAGCGTTGCTCATCGTCAGGCGATAGGTGCACTAAAATTTCGTCCAAGCCATCAAAGATGACCAGGGTGTTCTCACTGCGGATAGTGTCTAACAGATCATCAACTTCCACAGGCGACGCAGTAGAAACGCTAAGAAGACGGGCAAGTACTGTACGCAGGCCAAAATCAGTTAGTGTCTTAGGAGACAAATTACGCAAGTCGAAATATATGGGCAGGGGAAGTTGCCTATCAGATTTTCTGAGCTCTAGAAGCTTACGAGTAAGTAGAATAGACGTAGTCGTCTTACCAATGCCCGAGTCACCCAAAAGAGCACAGAAAGTTAAGCCATCACCATCCGCCTTACATGCCCAAGTAACTAGGCTTTCTACAACATTATCAATTTTTTTTACGAACGCTCCTTTATACCCTACATCATTCGAGTTAGCCTCGGTTTGCAATTGTTCTGCATGCGCAGCTATAGTTTTAATTTTATTATTAAACTTCCTGCAGCTAATTAATTTATTTGCCAACGCTTCTGAAGATAGTTTAGGCGATTTTGCCACCACTCCCGATAAGCACTTAGAGTTACCCATATGATTAAGTTCGCGCTCAATCACACTAAACACCCTATTTGCAAACTCTTGCTCAGTCTTTTCTTTCCCTTTTACTTTGCTAAACGAATTCCCTCCAACAACATCACTCGCCGCAAAAGGATCGACTGCTACAGATTTATTAACATCCTCAAGCATTACAATGATGGGATGCTTGTGCCTGGCATACACTCGTTGGGACTCAATTTTATTATTTCGATAGTTATAACTAAAAAGGACAATAACCAGATCTGCACTCTCAACCCTCTCGTCAAGAGTTTCGCCAATACGCTCGCCTACCGCAACATCATTGGTTTTGAAAAATTTGGCGTTATAGCGGCCCGTTAATCCACCCTTAATTGTGCGCTCCAATACTTTAATACACGTTTTTACCAACCTTCTATCATCTTCATGAAAACTGATGTAAATATTTAAGCTAGGAAGCTCCTGCTCCATTTTAATACACCCTTCCAGCCAGCCTCAAAAACAAGCGCTACTTTCATAACCCATATAGGAAATAGAGAACAATAACCGATTTATCGATACCCTATTTTGTTCTCAACTCGCGCCACGACAACTTCCCTAAAACCTTCAACAAACTTTTTTTAGAATAATCGCTTTTACGGCTAATATAAGAAGATTTACCGGAGATGCCTCGATAAATTTGACGCTTATCAATCTGATGAAGCTCTATTGAGCCATCAAGAGACACATCTTCTATCATTACTGGTAACGTCTTCTTGAGGGGCGCTTCACCTACGCCAGGAATCTCGTATTTCCGAATAAAATCGGACGTAATGAAGGAGTAACTGATGAGCTGAACAATATAGTCAGACTTATCCAGCATTTCCATAATTTTAGGCTGCCATTCTTCTCCGGGAAGGATAAAAGTGTCTTCCCACCAAGTAAACTTATAAGCTTGCACCGCTTTTAATCTTGGCTTAAGGATCTTAAGAAAAGAGTTCTTTAACTCCTCATCATCACGTGACCACGAAAGGAAAAGTCTAATTTCTGACATGCCGCCCCTCGCTTCCATTGGGAGAATAACTGCTATGAAGAGTTTAGGTAGACTATATCATGCATGTAGCTACAATCGCAGGATGGCCTAAAGTCAGACTCAGCTCTCAAACCCAAGCACGTAAGCGCCCTGTATGGCCCTACCCAGATAAGCTATCCTTCCTTGAGTCATTTGTTGACAGCCACAGTACGGACACTCCATAAGAACCACAATTGAATCTTTTCAATCCATCAATACCCGACCAATCGATCCCGCAACTATCTGTGCTAAGCGCACCGGCACAGCATTGCCTAGCTGGCGCATCGCCTCAGACCAGGGACCACTGAAACGATAATCGTCTGGAAAAGTCTGCAACCGCGCCGCCTCACGCACAGAAAAATACCGTACTGACCCATCTACCCTGCGAAGCATATTCTCTCCCCCGGGCACACCATGCACACCTGCTTTAAGAGCTTTAGCAGGTGAATCAATAAAAGAACCAGTATGTCCCGGATAGACTCGGGCCCCTGGTTGGAGCACATGGTCAAAGAAAAGCGGAGAGGTCTCCATAATCGGCTCTGGCAAACCAACCAAAGCGTCACGAACAGTCAACCAAGGCAGCAGCTGCGGATCTCCACTGTTTCTGACCTCAATTTTCTGCTGTGATTTTGGGACACGATAACTGTCCCAGTATTCTCCCGATTCCTGAATTGCACGCAATGCAGCACCCGAGTGAGTAGGTGACGGGAAAGACCACTCAGCGTCGACGTCGCACCTAAAGCCCACAAAAAATACTCGCCACCGCTGCTGGGGCACGCCGTAATCGGCAGCATTCACTAGCTGAGTAACCACTTTGTATTGCAGATCGGTGTGCGCTGAAGTGTGTTCAGCCTGGAGGCGCCCATAGTGATCTGCCCAAGATTCACCTTGGCGAGGTGTGATATCAGGGTGGGCCAGTCGAAGCTGGATATAAGAAAAATAGTTAGTGAAAGCTGCGCGGGTAAGACCTCGAACATTTTCAATCATGAAAGCACGCGGCTGAAGCTGGCGAATCACCTCAGCAGTAGCTGGAAACATGTCACGGGGATCTTCAGCCGCCATAGCTTTGCCACCCAATGAAAACGGTTGGCAGGGGGGACCACCACTTACCAGGTCAACTCCGGGCGCTACCCCACTCCAATCAATATCACGCACATCGCCTTCACAAACCTTCACCTGAGTAAAAGCCTGTTTGGAATCGTTGGCAGAATAGTTGGCACGCAGTGTCTGGCATGAGCGCGCATCCCATTCAGCAACAAGCTTCGTTGAAAAGCCAGCCAGATGGGTGCCAAGGGCAAGCCCACCCCCGCCCGCAAAAAGCTCAACACTACGCATGGCCTAAATTATGCCGCGCTCAAGCCCAGTACCTCAGCCCAGCCCTCCATGGCTTGCTGTTTTAGTAACTTCCTCCTAATTTTCTGGCAAATAACTCCTTATGCTTCTTAAAAGAATTGAAGACCTTAAACAGTCGTACAAGCAAGATCACAACAATAATGCCAACAGGGCCAGCCAACCAGAATGCCTTAACGTATACATCATAAACAAAAAGCAGCAGAAAAACGATAAGAGCAATAAGGTTAAACCAGATTTCCCTCCGCTCAACCTTCACTATAACTTCTTCCGCCAGTTGCCATTTAGTCCTCTCAAGGAACCCACTTGCTAGCTCACGAGGTACGCGATTTACTTCAGCCTCATTTACAACATCAGGCCCAAGAACCTTCGCATAGAGTTTATAAAGTTGTGGAGCTTCTTGCCTTAAAACTGCAAGTGCCTCAGTATCTGACAGAGTAGTCTTTCCGCAAAAACGAATCTTTTGAATAAAAGCAGAAATATTTTCAATTAGCTGAACGACATTATCATCATAAGGAGGTTCTAGAGCGTCTAAATAGTCACTATCCTCAAGTATCCTAGTGATCATAGCGTTTTTCTTAGCACCTGGGCGCGTATCGCTTGACATCTGCTTGCCCTGGCTAGATTGAAGATCGAGCGGATGCCCACTATAAGCAGACTTTAACAGTGACTCGGAAATCGCTAACCGATCTGCCGTTTTCCTCGTCCACGCACTTTCTTTACGACAAGACATTTGACGCAAGCACCCCTATCACCATCATAAATGTGGTTACCGAAAGCCGTTGTAACCGTATATTTAATCCTACACCCTACTCCTTAAGCAAGCACGCTATTTAGCGCCGCACATTTGGCAAGGCATGCTTAAGGAAAACACCCGTCACGATAGACAACCTGACTTAACAATATTACTCAGTAATACATTTTGATATAGTCAAGTAAATAACTGATATTACGGCTATAGCGAACACTGCGTTCTACAGTCAAGTTCTACAGTTGAGGCTATGTGGATTCTTGCCGCTTGCCTTTCCGCCCTTTTTGCATCGACAAGCTTTCGCTTACCGCAGCCCCGCCGGGTCAACTAGAGACAGGGCACGCGGTGCGCGTGAAACCTGCACACTTTGACCCCAGGTGAGGGTGAGTCGGTCGGATTCTATGCCGTCACCAAAGAGCACCAGGGATTCGCTGCCCACCACCAGACTCAGTTCCTCCCCCTCACCTAGGATTCCTTCGGTGCAGTTGGTGCCGGTGTGGGGTGAGGGCCAGGCTTCGCGCACAAACCATGCCAGGGAGTGCGAGGTAGGTGCAGGTAGATCCCCCATGTGCCGCCCGCGTTTTAGGGAGGCGCCCCAGCCCGTGGCGCCGGTCCCGGTGGAAACAACGACGCCGGAGGAGGACTGCCGCTCTGCGCGGGAGCCCAAGGTGAGCTCGTAGCGGGCACTTTGATGGCTTGGGTGCCCAATAAACACCTCATTGAGGGCAGTGAGCGTACGCGAGTCGTCAGCAGCCGCGCGCACCATAGTCAGCTGGTCAACGCGCAGGTCAGAGCCAGCTTCCAAGCGGCGCAGCGCCCCCACCCCCTGCTCGGGCGTGCAGCGCACGAGCACGCCCGCATTGGCTTGGGGCACGGAGTTAACCCCCACCACTACCTGCTTATTCACATATTTGGCCACGTTAGCCACCAGGCCGTCCGGGCCAACCACAACAATTACGTCCTCGGGCGCAAACAGGAAGCGAGACAGTGAGTCGCGTTCGACGTCGGCACTAGCCCAGCCGTCCGGGATTCCTGCCCGCACCCGCGCCAGGGCCGCCAGGTGGCACTCGTGCGCACGCTCCACCTCCTCAAGGCTGCGCCCGCGTGAGCGCAGCACAAACTCAACCTGGCCGCGCGTGGAGTAGCGGTCCATGAGCTCGTCATATTCGGTGGGGCGGCGCACAATCACCGCGCGGCGTCGCATTACTTGCCTGCCTTGGCTGAGCCGGTGAAGGCCGACACCAGGTCGCTGAGCACGTCAGCGGTGATGGTGATGTTGCCGAAGGAAGGCATGTGACCTGCCAGCTCCTTAAGTGCCAGGGCGCGCGCCACCTCAGGCCCGGCCTCGGCGACGGCCTGGATATAGGCCGCGTCATTGGCGGTTCGAGCGCGCCCGGCGGTGTTCCAGTCGGTCTCGAAGGCCTTGGCTTTTTCTACGATGCGGCGAGATTCAGCCTCGACGGCGATCGCGTCAGCGGCGGCTTTCTCTTCAGCTTCGCGCCTGGCGTTGTGGCCTTCCTGGTCAACCAGGTCGGCGCGCTTGCGGGCCAGGTCAAGCTTGGATTGCATCTCGTTTTCGGAGATTTGGGATTCGCGCTCGACGGCGAGGGCGCGGCGCTCGTAGAGGGCTCGGTCGGCCTCGGCACGCAGCTGTTCAAGCAGCGGGGCGCGCAGGGAGGATTCAACCCCTTCATCGGGTCGCAGGGACAGCAATCGCACGTCAACAATGCCCACGCCGGTGGCCTGTAGCTGCTCGTTTGCGGCGAAAGCCTGGGCCAGGAGCCCACTAACTCGCTCCAGGGAGCCGGAGATGGCTTCAGACAGGGCCATTGCGCCGATGGTTGAGGCCAGGGCGGAGTGGGCGATGCGGGTGACGGTTTCGTCGATTTGCCACAGGCCCTGCGCGTCTTTCTTTGCTTCACGCGGGTAGAGACCAAAGTCGTAGTGCGCGGCAGCAGCCTCGGCGTTCTCGATGCAGTAGGTGACGGCCACCTGGGCGTTTACGTTCTGCTGGTCGCTGGAGGCTACCTGCACCAGGAAGCTGTGGGCGCGGTTAGCGGTGGGCACTTCCGCCAGCGCGCAGCGGCCTTTGCGCAGCCAGAAGGATTGGCCAACCCCGGAACGGATGGTTTGTCCGGCGCTGATCTGGACGACGTGGTCACCGGCGCCGCCCTGGTAGCGGATGAAGAAGGGGTGGTTGTGAAGGGTTCCCATGATGACTCCTTAGGTAGTTCCCATTTGTTTGTGTCACTATGACGATAAACCCCCTCAGGCTTTAATGTCAACTTGACGCAAATAGGTTAGGCTAGAGCCATGATTGAACCTGTCACCTTCCCGATCGCCGTCGACATCGTCGCCCTGACAGTCATTGACCACACGCTTCACGCCCTCGTGGTGCGCCGAGGCATCGAACCTTTCCGTGGCCGTCTGGCCCTACCTGGCGGTTTTCTGCGCAGCGGCGAGCAGACAGATCAGGCCGCCGCGCGCGAACTTGAGGAGGAAACCGGCGTCACTCCCCCCGGTCACCTTGAGCAGCTGCGCACTTACGGCCCCCTTGGGCGTGACCCGCGCGGCCCGGTTCTTTCCGTGGCCTACCTGCTCTTGGCCCCTTCTTTCTCCCCTACTCATGCGGGGGGCGACGCCGCCGGGGCGCTGTGGCAGCCCGTTGAGGCCCTGCTTGGCCCCGACTCTCCCCTAGCTTTCGACCACGACGCTATCTTGGCCGACGGCGTCGAGCGCGCCCGCTCTAAGATTGAATACTCGCCTCTGGCCACCTCTTTTTGCGGGCCGCAGTTTACGATCACCCAGCTGCGCACCACCTATGAGGCTATTTGGGGCTCTGCCTTGGATCCGCGTAATTTCCATCGAAAAGCCACAAAAACGGCGTCGTTTATTGAGCCCACTGGAGACAGCGTGCGCGAAGGGGCCGGGCGCCCGGCCGCCCTCTACCGCCTCGTCCCGGGAGTTGATGAAACCGCTTTTGTCTTAGATCCGCCCCTGCGCCGGCCACCCGCCCAGGCCTAGGCGAAGCAACCAGCCGGTCGGCTCAAGCAAAGCCAGCCAGCCTAGACACTGATAAGCGCGCTAGAACGCCTAGTGCGCGAGCGCGTCAGCTGCAGCTTCGATCTGCTCGCGCGCTGGGCAGGCAGCTGGTCCCACTAGCGTCGTAGAAAGAGCGCCTGCACAGTTAGCCAGTAAAAGCGCTCGCTCTAGGGGGATTGCCTGCGCTAAAGCCGCTGCCAACACGCCAGAGTGGGCGTCACCTGCGCCGTTAGTGTCGATAACCGCAACACGCGGCGTCGGAATGTAAGTCACATCTGCGGCATTTGCGCTGGCCGCCACCGGAGCCGCAGCTGGTCCCTCTGCTGAAGCCCCCACCGGAGCCGTATCCGGAGTAGCTGCCGCAGCTGCGGCCGGAACTCCCGCCTTAGCCCCTGCTGGCCTGGCGAAATAGGCGCCCTCAGCTCCTGCACGCACTACGACGGGGTGCCCCAGCAAACTAGCTACCATGCTGGCCTCGCTCGCCTGGTCGCACCGCTCCCGGTACTGCCCCTGGCACTGATCCAAGCCGCGCTTTGCGCTTTGGTTAATGATCTGCTGAGCTTCCCTATGGTTCATCGAGACAATTACGTCATGAGCGGGCAGGCCCTGCGGGATGCCGATAACAGGCGAGACATCCAAAACTACCTGCACTCCCTCAGATAAAGCCTCCAGCGCCTCCTGCGCTGCCTGGCGGTTGGACGGGTGGTCCATGAGGTAGCCGTCAATGTAAAGCACGTCCCCCGGGCGCATCGTTGCGGTGAAGTCCGCCCAGGCACTTGCTGGCGCCCTCGTCTCAGCGCCCCGCGTGGAGATAAAGGTGCGCTCCCCGGATTGGTCAGTGAACGCAATACAAAAACCGTTATCGATACCGTCAATGTGGGGCCCGGCGTCCGTAATTTCCTCGCGTTGCAGGGCCTGCTGGATGAGTAAAGAATAGGGCCCTTGGCCAATTGGGCTGAGCGAGACGGCCTGGGCGCCCATACGCCGCGCGGCTACCAGCGCGTTAAAGCCCCCGCCCACGTGCATTCCTTCATCGCTGGCCCATACGTCGCCGCCAGGGGCCGGTAGTGCCTCGCCACGCACAGCCAGGTCTACAAGGATCTGGCCCATCAGCACCACGCGGCCCGCCGGGGCGCCTTTTTGTGGGGACGCGGCTGGGGTTTTGGTAAGCGCGGGTTTTGCTGGGTTGGGCGACGTCGTAGCTGCTGCGGGGGTAGAGCCGCCGCCCTCCCTATCACGCAGAGCTAGCAAATCTGTAGCAACGCTAGGCAGATTAAGCTGCGAAACTCGCTCCACCTGGGCCAGGCCGTAAGCGTCAAAAACCTCAACACCCAAGCTTGCACCCAGGATTGCGCCCGCTATCGCACCAATTGTGTCGGTGTCACCGCCCAAGTTGGCGGCCTCTAGCAGTGCGCGTGGGGAGGGATTTCGTGCCAGCAGCGCGAAAGCCATGGGGATTGCCTGCACTGAGGCCACAGATGTGCCGATCTGCTCAGCCAGCCACTCTAGGGACGACGACGGCTGGGCAGCCAGTTTTAATGCCCGGTACGTGGCTGCAACAACATCCGGCTCTGGGCTCCAGGCGCCGCGCTCAGGTAGTGAGCGCACAAAAGCCACAGCCTTCCACAGCAGGTCTGTCACATCCGCCGCGCCGGCGTCGATCCCGAGTGACACGGCAGCCGCTACCAGCGCCGCTGACTGAAAGCCCTGGCGGGTGGCGTGCGTGACCTGGCATGAGGACCATACGGCGTCGGCGAAAAGCTGCCGGTCCGACGTCGACGCCGCAATCCCGATCGGTGTCACCCGCATTGCCGCCCCATTAGTGGTGCCCTCACCGCCCACACGCAGCGGGTCTTCACCTGCGCGCACACGTTCAAGTGCCGCCTTCGTGGAGGGCCCCAGCAGATCCAGCGAGCCACGCTCAATCATGGAATCCTCCCAAGCCAGCAGGGCGTGGGAGAACTCGCTCGCATCTAAGTTCAGCCCAGAGCCGTGGCCTTTAAGCAGCAGGGAAGCGATCAATAATGCTTGCTCGGTGTCGTCAGTGACCGACCCGGCCGCCATACCCGGCGCATAGGGTTGGCTTTTATCCCCATCCACCAGGCCCGTGACATGGCCGTAAACCGTTTGAATCTGCTGTGGAGACATTGCTTGCGTTGGCATACCCAGCGCATCGCCCAGCGCTAACCCAGCCAATGCGCCATATGCGCACGAAAAACGAGGATCCATGAGCTTTTCCTCCCTATGCAGGCCGTGAGCACATGCGGGCCAACCGGGACTCAGGCAATGCCAGCCAGCCCGCGCCTACACCAATATAGGCGACCCCTCATCGAGTCAGAAAAGAAAGCTCCTTTAAAACTGCCCCACTTCACCTTTTTACGACGAAAGCCCTATAGACTGAGGTGGTAGGGATTTTTAGACAACCGCACCTTTTAGTGCGTTTATCGCGGCAATCATGACAGAAAGCAACGCCAACCCTGACGGCAATCAACACCGTGCGCCGTCGGCCACCTACTCAGATCAAAGAAAGAGCCTCCCATGAGCGACACCAGCAAGCAGTCCGAGCAGAACGAAAACGCTGAAGCGGACAGCACCCCCAACACGCCCCTGCACACCTCCCATGGCGTAACCACCATCGACGAGAACGTCATCGCCAAGATCGCCGGCATGGCCACGCGCGAGGTGCCCGGCGTCTACAGCATGGGTAACGCCATGCGCCGCGCCTTCACCGCCATGACCGAGCGCATCCCCACCGCCCAGACCAACGTCACCGGTGGCATTAACGTACAGAAGGGCGAAACCCAGACCTCCATTGAGGTCACCGTGGTGGTTGACTACGGTGCCCCCATCATTGAGGTCACCGAGGCGATCCGTAACAACATCATTGAGCAGATCGAGACCAGCACCGGTCTGGAAGTAGTTGAGGTCAACATCCACGTCACCGACGTGCACCTGCCCGGCGACGAGTCTGAGACCAACAACCTCAAGTAATTTAACGCCTTGATCTGAGGAGATCTCATGAAGACAACGCACCTGGCCCTCCTAGTAGGCCTGTTCCTTGGAACCGTTCTGGCTTTTGGCTCCTTCGCTGACTTTGTGCTGGTGTCACTGTGTGGCCTGGTCGGGTTAGGCGTGGGCCTGTACCTGGAGGGCCGGGTCGATGTCCGCAGCTTCCTTGAGCGGCTAAGGAAGTGACGATGGCGCCCCTCGCCTCACCTGCAGCCGCCCAGCGCGGCACCACCCAAGCCCAAGCCAGCCGCGCCGACACTGGCACCACCCAGCGCGGCACCACCCAGCGCGGCACCACCACCATTCCAGCTAAAGTCGTGGCCAAGATTGCCGCCGAGGCCGCCTACGAGACCGGCAATGTTGGCTCCAACGCCGGCGGGGTTTTAGGCATCGGCGCCCGCCGCAACTTTTCCTCCCGCCCCGAAGCCCAATGTGAGCTCTACGGGCAGGTAGCCGTCTTACACATGAACCTTGGCCTGGTTTTTCCCACGCCACTGGCGGCCACAATCGAGGCCGTGCGCGCCCATGTGCGCAGCCGGGTTGAGTCCCTGACTGGGCTGAGCGTCGGCAAGATCAATATTGAGATCTCCTGGCTTAACCCCGCTGGCCCAGGCAGGAAGAACCTGAAATGAGAAAAGTTCCTAAACTCATTCGCCGCCCTTCACGCAGCGGCTCCAGCGTGGTTCTAGCCCTGTTGCTGCTTGCTGGCGGAAGCCTGGGGGCTTGGCTGACCGGCCAGCGGCTCATAACCGGCTACTGGCCGCGCCACGCCCTACACGCGCTTGAAGCCATCAAATCCACTTCGCTTAGCTCCACGGCGGCGCTTATTGCCGCCGGGGTTGTGGCGGCCTGCGGCCTAATCATGATTATTGCGGCGCTATGGCCCGGGCGGCCTGAGCGCGTCGAAATTCTCCCCGACGACATTCCTGGCCAGACCGCAGTTAGACGCCGTGACCTGGCCAAACTGGTGAGGTTACAGGTTGAGCAGCTGGGCGGCGCTAACTCCGTTTCGGCCACTGCCCGCCGCTCGCGGGTTAACGTCGTCGTCCACAGCGTCCTAGATGAGCTAGAGCCCGTGCAGCAGGCCGCCCAAAAGCAGACTGACCAGGCCCTACAAATGCTCGCCCCGGTGGGCATTAAAGGCAGCCGCGTGCGCGTCAAGCACGCGAGCTAAGGAGGCACGATTATGCGTTCAGTTTCCACCCCGCTAAACCGGTGCGTCCTGGCTATCTGTGGCTTTGTTTTGGTGGCCGCCTCCGCTTGGCTGCTGGCTTCGGGCCTGGGTTTGGCTCGTTTTTGGCCCGACGCCGCCCCCTACCTGGCTAGCAAGCAGGGGCGTGTGGGCGCCGTCGCCAGTCAAGCAAACTGGCTTTTACCCGTGCTTGCGCTGGCTTCCATGCTTGCCATCATTGGTGGCCTGACGCTGCTGGTAATGCAGGTGCCGCGCCGGGTAGCGGCCTCACCTATGCGCCTGAGTGACTCCGAGGGGCTTTTACTCACTACCTTGGATCCAGAAGTTTTATCGCAGGCCCTATCTGAGCGGGCGCAGGGCGTGCCCGGGGTGGAGCGCTGCACAGTGTGGGTTAGCGGCACCTTGAGCCACCTACAGATTCAGGCTGATGCCAGCGTGTCTCAAGAGTGCGAGATTGACTGGACTGTGTCAACGCTACGCAGCCGCCTTCAGCAAGACGTAAGTATCTCGCTGGGCTATGAACCTAAGCAGATTGACCTCTTGGTTCGCCTAGAGCGCCCCACCAGCTCTAAGGTTCTACGCACCGCTTCGGGCCAAGACTCCCCCAAGCCCGCTAAAGACACCGACGCCGCCTAAGGGCCGCCGCAGTCTAGGGGCCGCCGCCGCATAGCCCAAGGCCAGCGCACAGCCCAAGGCGCGTCGATGACCTCCACCACCACGCGCCCGTGGCCTTGTGCGATTCAGTCCACAACCCCCAACCCCCGACCAACACCCGCTCACCCACACTCAACTCTGAAGAGCCGGAAAACCCATCCGCTCCGCAGAACGAAGCAACCGCTGCACCCACCCGACGTGAACCATATCTACCAGCCTCGTCGGATATTTGACCGAATCCCAGAAAAATTGATCACTCATGACCCAATACCAAGGTGTACGCGTTTTGGCAGAAACACAAGGCACCATACAACTTGATTCTCATTAGGATTTCCCCGCCCTTAGAATCAGCGACATACATATGATTAACCGTTCGCTACAAAATATCGTGTCTCTCTGGCTCCTACGCACCTACCGCTTGACCCAAAGGAGAAGATCAGAAAACAATTTCGGGCATTGGCCGGTTCCCAGGGCCTTGTCAAGCAGGGCCTGGAGCTGCCTGCGGTGGATTGCGTCCATCTCCTCGTTCACATACTCGTAGAGTTCGCGCAGCCTCTCTACGGGCTCGTCGTTGACGGCGGCAGACAGCAGGCGGGCAATACGGCCGTAGGTGGATTCCACCACGGACGGGCGCACTCTGAGGACAGCGACCATCGCCAGCCAATTGCGCGCCTCGAGGAGCTCTCTGAGCACATCTTCGGCGCCCTCGTCGCTGCCGTGCGCATCGTAGGCGGTTCTCGGATCCGTAAGTTCCGCAAGCGCCAGAACACTCGCCATACTGGCTGCCTCAGCCTCCGGGAGCATTGCCGCCAGCACCTGGAGGACCCGGGTTCTCATGTCGAGGTCGCCTAGGTCTTTCTCCCATTCTTCCGACTCTTGCTTGCCACCCTCGCTGATCTGGCCCTCGTTGCGCGACACATCGTGATTGCCCCTCGTGTGCTCGCGCAGGAAGCTTGCTCCTCTCCCGTTCACGTGAGCCTCACGCCAGCCGCGCGCAAACAGCTGAGCTAGGTACTGGATCCGCAGATCGGTTGCGACGACCTGTATGCCCTCGTCAGCGATGCGCTCCACGAGGGCAGCAAGCTCGGCGACAGGAGGAAAATCCACGTACAAATCGGCAAGGGCGGCCAGCGTTTCTCTCTCCAAGTCCGACGGCGAGCTCCACTGCGCTTCGAGGAAAGCCAGCCGTTGCGCTAGATCGCTGCACTCGAGCCATCCCTCAATCCTGGAAATCGCCGACTCAGCGTCGACGGTGGCCCACCGAGGAAGACCCGTGTCCGATATTCCCGCATCTGTGATCACTCTGGCGATCATGCGGCGCACCGGGCCCAGGAGCGCCGGATCATCAGTGGCGTCGGCTTCCCGGGCCGCAGCGACGACATCCCCCGCTTCTCCGCCATCCTCACGCCAGGCAGCCCTGGCCACCAGCAGGCGAGCACGCACAGCTGGCGAGAAGTTACTAAAGCCTTCAGTGAACACGCCCAGCGCTTCCTCCGAATAACCACTGTCCACCAGAATTCTTGCCAGTGTCTTCAACGATCGTACCAGGTCTGGAATGTAAGCCTGCGGGGAAGCCTCAGCCAACCCCCGATACAGCTCCACCGCCTCACGAGCCGACACCAACGCCTCATTGCGCTCCCCCACCGCCGACAAACAATTCGCCAGGTTACTCAACGACATTGCCAGGTCTGGAGTGTAGGCCGCCGGGGAAGCCTCAGCCAGCGCCCGACGCAAACGCACCGCCTCACGAGCCG
>ERZ773213.1000-NODE-1000-length-15641-cov-11.974593_pt1 | contig 15641 bp, 5 predicted proteins | sample MGYA00580996_ERZ773213 | MGnify/ENA primary metagenome ERZ773213 (study PRJEB29015, sample SAMEA2738152) | human oral metagenome | biome: human oral; feature: human-associated habitat; material: saliva | place: China | collected 2197 ...
TCCCCTATCCATCAGCAAGAGTGGTGAAAAATATATGAAGCAGCAGCATGGTGCACCAGCATCGCGCGTTTATCGACGCCGTCTACCGGCTGCGTTGGTTGCTGCTTTTACCGTTACCATCTCGACTCTTGCCATCCTTCACCAGGGTGTCACGACCGCTGAAGTCGATGTCGATGATGGCGGTATTTGGGTGACAAACTCTTCGAAACGACTTGTTGGTCACCTGAACTATGATTCCCGGATCCTTGACGGTGCCCTGCGCACAAAAACAACCGAATTTGATATCGGCCAATCGGGTAATGACGTCAGCTTGACGGATAAAACAAGTCACTCGGTTGCTCCCATTGATGTTGCTCAGGTTTCTGTAGGCGCAGCGACTTCGCTACCCGAAAATGCGAAGGTAGTTCAGGGTGGATCACGACTTGCTGTCATGGATGCTTCCCAAGGCCAGGTTTGGCTCGCTCAAGTGGCCAGCCCTTCCGGTACTGCCTATACCGACGAGGGCGCGCTGGCAAGCGATATGGAACAGGGAGCTGTTGCCGTTTCCCAGAAGGGCACTCTTTTCGCGATTTCAGCCCAAGGTGGCCGTCGTATTACCGTCACCCGCGAAGGCCAATTGGACCGCTTGAAATCTCAGGATGTTGAGGGTCTTTCCGGGAACGCTGAATTGGTGATGACCGCAGTGGGCGAGCAGCCTGTTGCTTTGGATCAGCGAAATCGTGTTCTGGTTCTTCCCGATGGAAAGCTTCGCAACCTTGCCGATGACGGCATCAGTGGAAACATCACTCTGCAAGAAGCTGGTCCCGAATCGTCTTCCGTGCTTCTCGCAACAGACCGCGAGTTGATCTCCATCCCCCTCAAGGGTGGAGCAGCCACGAAGGTTCCGGCTTCAAATGATGGTGCATCGGGTACGCCTTCGCGCCCCGTCTTCCACAAGGGGTGTGCCTACGCCGCATGGTCAAAATCCGGCGCATACGTACGAAACTGTACTGATCCCAGCCTCAACAAACAGATGACAGTTGACTCATTGAAGTCAGCTCAATCAATTGTTTTCAGAACAAACCGCACTCGAATTGTTCTCAATGACACCACTTCGGGATCGGTATGGATGCCCGAACACGACATGGTCTTGATGAACGACTGGGATCAGATCGAGTCTCAGCTTGAAAAGAAGGAAAAGCAAGAGGACTCTCCTCAGGTCACGGATCAGATTGCAGACCCAGAGCGAAAAGAGCAGAACACTCCTCCCGATGCGGTTGATGACGACTTCGGTATTCGCCCCGGTCGAACCACTACGCTTCCGGTCCTCAACAATGATTCTGATGCGGATGGAGACGTCCTGACCGCTCGTCCAGTCACCGACCCGCAGTTTGGGAAGGTCACGCGTACCCGCGGTGGACGAGCTCTTCAAATTACGGATGTTCCCGATAATCAGACCGGTAGCACGTCCTTCACTTATGAGGCTTCCGACGGTAAAGCGGTTGCCACTGCTCGCGTGAATGTGACCGTCCACCCGTGGGACATGAACTCTGGTCCGAAGCAGCTCCGCGATCCCGGTGTCACTCTGGGCAACCGCGCTCAAATCGAGTACAACGTGTTGACTGACTGGCAAGACCCGGATGGCGACCCCATCTTCTTGGCGAATGCTCATGCGCCAGAAGGTATTGAACTTCAGTTCCGCGAGGAAGGAACCCTTCAAATCCGAGATCTCGGTGCCAGCGTGGGTGCGCACACAATCACTCTTGAGGTCTCAGACGGTCGTCAGAGCACTACTGGTACCCTCACCGTTAATGTTCAGAACCCCGGCAACTTGCCTCCCGTAGCGAATGCAGACTTCTACGTCGCGCGTGCCGGTGAAGTGACAACAATTTCTCCTCTTGCAAATGACACTGACCCCAACGGAGACAACCTGTCTCTAGTTGCTCTTTCAGTTGCGCCCGCGGGAAGCCAAATTACACCCGATCTTGAACTGGGAACTGTAAACTTCGTTGCCCAAGCTCCGGGTTCCTACCAATTCACCTATACCGTTTCCGACGGTCCTTCAACCGCTCTGGGTGTTATTCGCGTTGATGTTGTCGAGGCCGATCAGCAGGCAGTTCCCGTCGCTGAGGATGACCTCGCCGTCCTGCCCGCAGGCGGCTCTGCACTGGTTGCGCCCCTGAATAACGATTCAGATCCCGCTGGCGGCGTGCTGGTCGTCCAAAGAATTGAAGTTCCTGCAAATCTCGGCTTGGAAGTGACTCTGGTCGACCGCCATCTGTTGCGCATTACTGCCCCCGGCGGCCTCGAGAGCTCAGTGTCCTTCGACTACGTCGTCTCCAATGGTACGAATACCGCTAAGGCACGAGTAACCGTCGTTCCAACCAGCGCACAGGACACGAAGCAGCCTCCCGAGTTGCAGCCAGATCGCACGCGCGTTCGTGTTGGCGATATCGCCTCGGTTCCAGTGCTTGCCAACGATCGTTCTCCTTCTGGTTTGACCCTGAAGGTTGACCAGAACCTCCAATTCACCCCGAACGAGGCCGTGGGTACCCCCTTTGTGACGGGTAATTTGGTCCGTCTTGAGGCGGGGGATACTCCAGGTGTCATGCATGTTGCCTACACGGTGCGTGACAGTGCGGGGAACATGGCCACCTCGACCGTGACTTTTGAGGTTCTTCCCAAGAGCGGAACCAATGCACAGCCGCAGCCGAAGGCACTGACTGCCTGGGCTGTGAGCGGTGAAACGACCCGTATTCCGGTGCCCTTGAATGGCATTGATCCTGACGGTGACTCGGTCACGCTGGTTGGTATTGAACAATCCCCAACCAAGGGCACTGTCGAGCTCGGCGTGGACTGGCTGGAATACACCCCCGCGCCCAATACGACGGGTACCGATGTCTTTACCTACATCGTTGAGGATCGTCAGGGGAAGCAAGCATCTGCGCGTGTGCGCGTGGGTATTGCCCCGCCTGCAACAGTCAATCAACCTCCGACGGCGGTTCCAGATACCGTTCTGACCCGTCCGAACAGGCAACTGGGTGTCGCAGTGCTCCAAAACGATATTGATCCCGACGGCGATCCAATCTCGATTGTCCCCGGTTCTCTTCAGACTGCGACCGCTGAACTGAAGCCGGAAATTCACGGAAATTCCATTGTTTTAACGACCCCCGCGCAGGATGGTTCCTATCTGGTGTCCTATGAGGTCACCGATAACCGCGGTGGTACTTCACGTGGAACATTGACAATCAACGTCGCAAATGACGCGCTGCTCCAAGCTCCCATCGCGCGCGATGATGTTGTTGCGGCCTCGCAGTTGCCAGCAAAGGGCGGCACTGTGAAGGTCCCGGTTTTGGCGAATGATGAAGACCCGGATGGCGATGTCAACAACCTGCGTGTGTCCACGAAGGCCGCAGGCGTCGAAGTGAACGGTTCTGACTTGATCATCACTCCTCAAGAAGAGCGCATGATGATCGTCTACACGGTTACCGATGCCGACGGTTTGAGCTCCTCGGCAGTTGTTTCCGTGCCTGGACTTCAGCACAACCAGCCGACAATCGATACCACGAAGGTTCCCGTCAAGGTACGTGCCGGTGAAGACGTCACCCTCGATATTTCCGACTACGTCATCGTTCGCGAAGGACGCAGTCCGCGTATCACCAATGCCGCAACACTTCGTCCTTCTGCCGGCATCGATCAGGGAATGACCTTGAGCGATGAGAGGCATGTGAGCTTCCACGTGAATTCAGAGTGGTCGGGGAAGTCGTCCTTCTCCTTCGAAGTCTCTGATGGAGCTGCGGGCGATGACTCAGCGCTTACTGCGACCTTGACTCTGACCCTGAAGGTAGAAGCCACGCAAAATCAGCCGGTTTCCTTCATTCCTACCGCGATTAGGGTGGCTGCCGGAGAGGAAGCAACTGCCGTTGACCTCTCGCAGATGGTACGTGACCCAGAAGGCGCAGACCCAGCGGGCTTTAAGTACGACATTTCGAATCTTCCCGAAGGCGTTGCAATCAGCCTCGACGGACATATCCTGCGTGTCCGAGCTGATGTTGACCGTCCAAAGGGTTCTGTCGGTTCGGTAACCGTCAGCGTTGATGACGGTGCGGGTGCAGTAAGCGGTCAGATTCCGATCACTGTTGTCGCATCTACCCGACCACTGATTCAGGTCTCGGATGCGCTTTTGGAAGCAGCGCGTTCGGGTGGTCTCGAGGCCGTTGATTTGACGCGCTACACGATCAATCCCTTCCCTGAGACACCAATCCGCATTGTTGGGGCTTCTATTCAGATCGGTGAAGGAACCGTTGACCCCCAGGGAACGAACCTTAATATCACTCCTGCGGTTGGTTTCCGTGGACAGATGACCGTTCGCTATCGCCTGATGGATGCAACGGGAGACCCTGACCGTATCGTTGAAGGCAAGGTGCGTTTGGTGGTCCGTGACCGCCCCGATGCTCCGACGAATGTCTCACTAACGGCGACCGGCCCGGGCACCGCGCTGGTGACCTTCCAGGCGGGTGCTGATAACGGTGCAACCATTACCGGTTTCACTGCGACAGACCGCGCAACAGGTCGTAGCTACGCCTGCCAGTCAGGCTCGTGTGAACTTAGTGGTCTTGAAAACGGTCTGCGTCACTCCTTCACCGTTGTTGCGCATAACGCGGTCGGTGCTTCAGATCCTTCGGCAGCTTCTCCCGAGGTCCTGATCGATATGCGTCCCGAAGCGCCCCTGGCACCTACAGTTGAGCCCGAAAACGGTGCAATTGTCGTGAAATGGACGCCTCCGACCAACCAGGGTTCCGCGATCAAGAACTACACGCTTTACGTGTACGAAAACGGCGGTGCACGTCAGATTGAGGTCCCAGGCAACGTCACTGAATGGCGCGTCGATGGATTGCGTAATGGCCAGACTTACTCTGTCGCAATCTCTGCGAAGAACGGTGCAGAAGAACCTTCACCGACCTCGCAGAACTCTGCGAAGGTGACACCCTTCGGTCCTCCGGATCGCACCGATGGAATCCGCGTCGAAAACATTGGCGGACAGGGCAATACCGGACGCGTTCGTTTCACGTGGACAACACCGCGTACAAATGGCGCGGAAATTACTCGCTACACCATTGATGTCAACGGTCGTACCGTTGGTGAAGTTGGTGGGGATCGCAATGACTACGTTACCGATCTTCCCGTGGGTGAGAACTACCGTGTGAAGATTCGCGCGTACAACTGGAAGAACGACAGTTCAGAATCTGAAGATGTCGCCTTCCAGGTCTTCACCTCGCCGCTCAACCCGAATGTGGGTTCTTTCTCCTCGACACCGACTGGTAACCACGGTATGACGAAGGTCAGTGGCCTCTCCGTCAATCCTGGACAGGGCTTCAATAGCCGTAACCTCCACCTCGAGTGGTCACACAGCGCTGGAGGCCCTTGGAACTCCGTGACCAGCGGTGAAATCATCAATATTGGTTCCGATGGAGATGTCCAGATCTTCATTCGCCAAGTTGGCAACATCAATGGTCAAGAGGTGGCTGGTGGCGCGGTTCCTGTGACCGCGAAGGCGCTTTCTGCCCCCACGAAGCCGAGCTTCACAGTCGCGGTTCACGAAGGAAGCGTGACAGTGAGTTGGAATGCGAACCCGCCAGCTGGATATCTTGCACCCGATCAAGTTTTGGTCTGGCAAAGGGTCGGTGGCGTTGAGACAGAAGTTCCTCAGGGAGCAGTTCTCAATGGCAGCACAACAATTACCGCATCCGCTGGTTCGGCAATTGAGGTCGGTGTGGGTGCCCGTAACTCGCTTGGAACGACGTGGGGTAACTTGGCTGGAACCGGAACCGACACTGCGAAGATCAACGTGATCGGTGGTTTCGGCGGCACGACAAGCCAGTGCACAAGTGCAAACGCGCGTGGCGCGGATGTCAACGAGTGCCAGATGGTTTATCTGACGCTTCCCTCGACCTGGGCCAGCGATGCGCTCCCCATGAAGTGCACGATGTGGGATGATTTCTCGCAGTCCAATTGGACCTTCACACCTCGTGGTTCGGCAGGGGCCTCTGTAGAAACCGGTGTGCGACTGAGTAAGGCCAACTCGGGTAACCTCCCCATTTTGCTGCATCGAATTAACTGTTCGGTGGGACGGTAAATGATGATTCGCCCACGTCACGCAACCGGATCCCCGACGTACGATGAGAGCTTCGGGCTCACCGCCCAAAGACCTCAGCTCATCCAAAATATTCGCTTCAGAACTGAACACTTACTACCGACAGATGAATGGAGTCCCTCCTATGGCGCTTAGCTCGCAAGATGCCCAGCGTTTCGCCGAAACCTTCGCCGGTTTGGTCGGCGGTATCTCCCAGGCGCTGCTGGACAAAGAACCGGTGATTCGCCTGGCTCTGACGACTATGTTCGCCGGGGGACACCTTCTTCTTGAAGATGCTCCCGGTACGGGAAAGACCGCACTCGCCCGCGCGATCGCAGCAACAATTGCTGGCACGCACTCTCGTATTCAGTTCACCCCCGATATGCTCCCTGCTGATATTACGGGCGTGAATGTCTACGACCAGAAGAACAACGAGTGGCACTTCCGTTCTGGTCCGATCTTCGCCTCGATCGTTCTTGCCGATGAGATCAACCGTGCGTCGCCGAAGACCCAGTCGGCTCTTCTTGAGGTCATGGAAGAAGCGCAGGTGACGGTTGATGGCGTCACCCATGCCGCGCCTCGTCCCTTCATGGTTATTGCAACGCAGAACCCGGTGGAACAGGCTGGAACCTACCCGCTGCCGGAAGCGCAGCTCGACCGCTTCTTGATGAAGGCCTCGGTCGGCTACCCCTCGCGCGCGGCAATGGCTGAAATCCTTGATGGCTCCGCAGCCCCCGACCGTTCCAAGCGCCTCAAGCCGCTTCTTGAGAGCGGACAGGTGGTTCGCCTTTCTGAACTCGCCGCGCAGACGCACACCGAGCGCGCAGTGTTGGAATATGTTGCAGCTCTTGCCGAGGCCACGCGCGACGATGATTCCGCCACATTGGGTGTGTCGACCCGTGGCGCTATCGGCATGGTTCGCTGTGCACGAGTTTGGGCCGCAGCTCAGGGCCGTCACTTCGTCCTTCCCGATGACATCAAGGCCTTGGCAGCTCCCGTGTGGGCACACCGAATTGTTGTCGATCCCGACGCAGCCTTCTCCGGTGCAACCGCTCAAGGCGTTATTGCGCGTGCACTTTCCTCCGTTCCCGCCCCGGCGGTGAGCGCCTAAACATGCGCATCAAGGAAGTCCAAGGCGTGAAGGTGGGTGATCGTGGCTAAGCATTCGGCTCCGAAAGCTCCTGCCGCCCCGCGCACCTCAGGTTCGCGCCGCGGCGCAAAACAACCCGGGGGAGAGCACCTTGTAAGCGGAGAACGTCGTCAAGGAAAACGCTCCTCCGCCAAACAAGGTGCAAGCTCAAAGGATGCACTCGCACGCTCGGCAAAGAGCTCAGTCTTCGCCTCGGCACGCGCGAATGTGAAGGCAAGCGTGGGTGGACTCCGCCAGGGAATCTCGCGTTTCGCGCAATCTTTGGGGACTGCGCCGGGTGTGAAGTACCTGCGTCATGCGGCTCGCTCGGTGACCTCGGTTGGCTGGGTTGTGCTCTTCTCAGCACTCATCGCAGCCATCGTGTCTCGCGCTTTTGGTTGGGTTGAAGCCTTCTTCGTCGCCTGCGCATGCCTTCTTGCCTTCCTCATTGCTGTTGTGTGGGTGATTGTTCCTTCCCCTCACAAGGTTTCAGTGCGACTTCCGCGTCAGCGCATTGTTGCTGGTCAAACCGCCGTTGGCGAGATCACCGCTGAAAATATGTCGGATCGCCGCGCGCGCTCTGGTCTCATCGAACTTCCAATTGCCTCATCTGCACTTCAATTCTTGGTTCCTCCTCTTCCGGGAAAGGGAGTCTGGAGTGAAGTGTTCTCTGTCGTGACCCATCGCCGAGGCCTGGTCACCGTTGGCCCCGCGCGCGCACTTCGCGCTGACCCGTTGGGTCTGATTCGTCGAATTGGCACGTGGTCGGAGCCGGTGACCCTGTACGTCCATCCCAAGACCATTCGCGTTCCTTTCGATGCGACGGGTATCCACGCCGATGTTGAGGGTGTCACGACTGCGAAATTGTCATCTTCTGATGTTTCATTCCACGCACTTCGTGATTACGTTCCCGGTGATGACCGTCGAAATGTCCACTGGCCAATGACCGCTCATACCGGGCGCCTTGTTGTTCGCCAGTTTGAGGAAACGCGGCGTTCGCACCATCTGGTTGTTTTGGATACGCGTCTGGGACAGTGGAGTGACCGTGATTCTTTCGAAAACGCTGTATCGATTGCGGCTTCTTTGGTCGTTGCCGACATGGCTGCTTCTCGGACTGTGTCTTTGACGACCGCCACCGATTGGGTCACGACCAGTGCTGCAACGCGCATGCTCGATGCGATGTGCAAGATTCAAGACTCGGGTGAAGCTGATCTTATGGCGCGTCTGCGTGAGGCAATCGCTAAGCGTCCCGGTCTTTCGGTTGTCACGATCATTGCTGCGCCAACGGTTGATGACGATCAGGCTTCGCACCTGTTGAACGCCATTCCGGTTGATGTGCGCAGCGCGGTGGTTCGGGTTCGCCCCGGCCATCCGAAGCTGCGTCGCCTGAACCACGGAACTTTGGCTGATTGCCCGACTCTTGAGGATCTTCCTCGCTTGGTTGCTGCGGGAGGTTTGGCCTGATGTCTCAAACCACCACCGGTTTTCACCTGGGCGCTCGCGCCGGCTTCCAGATCTCTCGCCAAGGTCTGCCGGCCTGGTTCCTCATTGGTCTAGTTCTGCTTTTCCTTCCCACCATTTGGGTTCACGAGGCCGTTTTTGGCTCATGGGTTGGCCTGCGCGCCGCTGCAGCCGGCGTTGCTGCGGGGCTTTTCGTCGCCTGGGCCTCGAGCTTCTGGCGCTGGGATTGGCTATCGACGATTGCTGGGCTGATCGCAGCTCACTTCCTTATTGGCGGTGTTGCGGCCTACCCCTCGACGACTTTCTACGGGCTTCCTACCCCACGCACCCTGCAGCTCTTGGTTTTGCAGGTGGTCTATGCATGGAAGGACCTGCTGACAATCACACCTCCGGCCTCTGCCTACGTCGGTCCAGCAATGGTCCCGTGGCTGACCGGCCTGCTGTGCTCCTTCATCTCGGCGTTATTGGTGCTTCGCGCTGGGCGTGCAATTGCTGCAGTTATTCCCGTGGCCGTTATGGGAGTTATCGGTATTGCTTGGGGCAAGGGCGGTACCTTCCCGAATATTTGGCTGATCGCCGCATGGTGGGCACTTGCCTTGGGTTGGTGTGCATGGGCAGATCAGTACCGTCGACTCGAAGCTGGCTTGGATGTTCGTGTCGGTGGTGGAACGGCATCGGATACCTCAGCGACGCTGGGGGAGACCACTCAGGGAGGCTCTCAGGGAAGTATCCACCTGGGCCGCCAAATCGCTGGTGGCGCTCTGGTTATTGCGGTTGTCGCCGCTGCTGCTATTCCGCTCACTAATGCCTATGGACCGTGGTACACCCGCGTTGTGCTTCGCGATGTTGTCCAACCCCCCTTGGACGCGCGTCAGTATCCCTCTCCGCTGTCTGCTTTCCGTCACTACAACGTTGACTTGCAAGAGCAGAATTTGATCCACGTGGATGGTCTTCCAGAAGGCGCGCGCGTGCGTATCGGTGTCATGGATAGTTACGACGGAACGACTATGACAATGAGTGCTCCGGGAACTGGTCCCTCCGGTGGCTTTATTCACGTGGGATCGACCTTGCCGCAGCAACAGGCCCCCGAAGGCAGTTTGACAGCTCATATGACCTTCACAACGTCGCAGCTCCTTGGCCCGTGGGTTCCAATCGTCGGTACGCCTTCGACCATGAATTTTGACCAATCGGCATCAGCTTCCGGTACCCAGACGAACCAACAAGAGGGCAACCCGAATGCCGCTGTGGTGACTACGCTCTCTGATGGTCTCTACTACGACATGTGGGCGAATGCTGCACTTGCGACATCGAAGAACGTTCAGGGCGGAACCATGGTGTACTCCATGGATTCAACGGTTGTTCCAATCTGGTCCGATGGCCAGCTGTCAGGAACCCGTGCTGTTCCCTATCGCGGCGGAGATAAAGGCGTTCCCGATTCGGTTCGAGATCTGGCGACTCAGACCTCAGCAGCCGAGCAGGGCGATCTTGCAAAGGCTCGCGCAATCGAGCGCTACCTGAAGGAAAAAGGCTTCTATTCGAATGAAGACAACGCTCAGTCACGCCCGGGTAACCGAGCAGACCGCCTGAGCCGCATGCTTGAAGGCGAGCAGATGATCGGTGACGATGAGCAGTACTCCGTGCTCATGGCTCTGATGCTGCACAACCTCGGTATGAACGCCAGGGTCGTCATGGGCGCTTATCCGAATGAGTCAAAGGGCGGCGATGTCGATCTTCGCGGTTCGGATGTCCACGCGTGGGTTGAGGTCGAGTTCCAAGGAGTTGGTTGGGCAGTTTTCGACCCGACGCCGCCGCGCGACCAAGTGCCTCAAACCGATGTCCCGAAGCCGCGTTCTGTGCCGCGTCCTCAGGTTCTTCAACCGCCAGAGCCACCCGAACAGCCCGCGGAACTTCCCCCGACAACTACCGATCGTGGTTCAGATTCGAATGATGACTCGCGTCTGAAGATTCCGTGGCGAATCATTGCAACCGGTAGTGGAATTCTTGCGATCATCGCAATCCCGCTTCTGGCTATTGTGCTGGCCAAGAGTCGCCGTACCAAGAAGCGCCGCTGGTCCGCGCCTCCGCAGGCACTGACGGGTTCATGGGACGAAGTCGTTGATCTCGCACGCGATGCCGGCGTTGTCGTGCCCACCGACCTTACTCGTCAAGAGGCCGCATGGATGCTCACGACGTCACCGTTGTGGCCAGCAAGTGCTGCCAAGAGCAGTGCCTCAACCCCTCAGTGGTATGAATTTGGCGAAGAACTTCCCAGGCCTGTTCGTGTTGCTCGTTGGGCAGATACTGCTGATTTCTCTGGTGATGAGGTTCAGCCCGAACAAGCGACTGATTCCTGGCAGATTGTTGATGAGCTGACTCAGGAGCTGCGCGAGAATGCAACTCGCTGGACCCGGATTCGCCGCAAGCTTTCCTTGTCCTCACTCAGCGCGCGCTACCGCCAAAAGCACGGTGCTTCACCGATGGGTGTGCTTCGTCGCCGTCTTCGTCATCCCTTCAGAGGTAAGCAATCATGACCCCTTCGGTTCCCTCTCGGCGTCTTCCTCCACCCGAGCTTCCCGGTCACACGTGGCTGCGGGCCCTGGGCTCTGGAGGTTTCGCTGACGTTCACCTCTACCGCCAGGAGCTTCCTGCGCGTGAAGTTGCGGTGAAGGTTGCGCGCTCGGTGGGTGACCAGGTTGAGTACGCGCAAATCCGCCACGAGGCCGATGTCATGACCTCGATTGCCGGTCACCCCGCTGTGGTGGAGCTCTATTCGATTGGGACTTCACCCGATGGTCGTCCCTATTTGGAAATGGAATTCTGTCCGGTCGCAAACGTTGCCGAACAGGTACGCCGAATGCCGATGGCTGTGGATCGGGCACTTGATGTCGTGATTCGTTTGTGCGGTGGCGTTGAGATGCTCCACCGTAATGGCTATGTCCATCGCGATATCAAGCCAGCGAACGTCATGTTCGACTCCTACAACTACCCGGTCTTAGGAGACTTCGGCGTTGCCTCCCGTATTGGAGCTTTGGAAAAAGGAAGTCTGGATGGCTTCTCAGTGCTCTGGGCTCCACCTGAACAGCACAATCGTTCCACCCACGCGCATCCGACTCAGGATGTGTGGGCACTGGCGACAACCTTGTGGACATTCCTCAGCGGGCGCAGCCCATTCGAGGATCCGGTCGGTGACAATAGTGCTGCCTCGGTGGCTGCCCGAGTCTATGAGGGGCGCATCCGTGGGCTTTCTCGCCCGGATGCCCCCAAAGAACTTGAGCGCGTTTTGCGCCACGCGATGCAGCTGGATCCCCGGAAGAGGACTGCCTCAGCGGCTGAACTGGGCCGTCAGCTTCAAGATATTCAGACCCTCATGGGACGCCCGGTCACCAAGATGGAGCTGCGTGACGGTAATACCGTAGGCAGTTTTGGGGCTCATGGCTCTTCGGCTGGCGCCGCTGATGACGGAGCGGCTTCGTGGGGGGCTGTCCAGGGCGAAAATTCCCCGAATGCGGCTCAAGATGAGGCAACCCGTCTACGTGCGATGCCGTCGATCGATGCCGAGCGAACGCGTTTGCGTGCTCCTTCCCTTGACCTGGGGCAGGCTGCCTCTTCTTCCGCTGCCGAGGCCGCATCCTCCTCCGCCGAGGCCGCTTCCCCTTCACCCGCATCCGTAACCAATCCGGTCAGCGGGAACGCCGCGGCAGGGAGCGCGTCCAGCGGAATGCAGTCTCAGCCCGTCGATGCCTCACTTTCGGGTATGCAAGGCCCGATACCAACCTCGGAGAACCAGCAGGATTTCGCTGGTCTCCACCAGCAGGATGCCTCAGCGGTTGACGCATCCAGTGAGCAATTCGGTGCCGGATATGCACCTGCCCCAGACTCGTGGCACGCTCCGGGACATACAACTCAAAATACCTTCGATACCGGCCACCCCTTGGGCTATCTCCCAGATGGTCGACGTTCGGGCCCGAAGAGAATCATCGCGATCATCGCCCTTGTCGTCATGGCAATGGTGGTTTTAGGCGCTGTGATTGTTGCAATGCTGACGGGAGGAGGCAGCATCATTGGGGTGGGGAAGCAGACTGCTTCTCCTACGGCCTCGGCAAGTAGCTCTTCCACGCAGGGATCGCAGGGTGAAGACCCGATTGCTGTTCCTCCGCCCGCGGTTGACCAATTGGTTGCACGCGTGAATGGCGAGGATATTCAGTGGAGTTGGACTGACCCCGCGGTTGAGACCACGTCGGCCGGGCATAGGCGTTATGTCTATACCGTTTCAAAACCGGGTGCGGATGATGCGGTTGCTGAGACACGCCAAAATGCGGTGTCGGTGAAGGCAGTTCCCGGTGAGGTATGCATCGAGGTCGTGTCAGTGGCCGAAAATGGGCGCGCCTCGCAGCCCACGAAGAACTGCGTGACAATCCCTGAAAATGGGAATGGCCAGAATCAACAAGGCGATAAGAACCAGCAGGGTAACGGCCAGCAAGGGAATGGGCAGAAGCCGCAGGGTAATGGGCAGAACCCACAGGGCGACGCAAATACGAACAAAGAGCAGCACTAAGCACTCTGAGGTTCGACATACGCCGACTCAGGCCTCTTTACTGCGCAACCTGCGAATCAAGAGCACTGCGACAACAATCGTGAGGCCCGCACCGGAAATTCCAAGCGCCCACAGTCTGCGCGGAGTCGTCGTATCAACCGGAAGATCAGGTTTCACCATAACCGGATCTGCGGTCTTTTGAATCGGTGGATACAAGGGGTTTCTGGGTCCTGGCATCTTCCCGTCATTGACGAAATTCAATGCGTTAAAGGGCGCAACGATTCCCCATCCCTCTTCGGCAGTGCGCTGGGAAGGGGTTGGGCGAAGTGCGGTCGCCAGAAGACGGTACTTCCACTGATCGGGGGTCTCGTTCGGATACCTTGCAGCAATCAAGGCAACAATTGCGCCCACGTATCCCGTCGCATACGAGGTCGAGGCTCCCTGCGTTGCGAACATGCAGTCACCGTTTGCAAAGAAAGTCGACGCAATTTGCGAACCGGGTGCAGCGATTTCTACGTGGGTTCCATGGACGACGGACTGGCTGGGGTTACCTTGCGCATCGACCGCGGTAACGGCCAAGGCCTCGGGATATCCCGCGGGGAAGCGCACCGCAGTGTCTTGCGATCCTGACTGGGTTTGTTCGACATTGCCTGCCGAGGCCACGACCAGTGCGCCCTTGGAGTGCGCGTATTGGGTTGCTGTGCGCAGGGCAACATCGTCAGAGGTCAAGGATTGCGGGACGATGATGACGCGAATTCCCTGATCCGCAGCCCAACGAATACCGTCGGCTGTTCGCGCGGCTGTCGGTCCTTTACCCGCGCGCTTGCTGTCATCGGAATTATCGACATACACACGGACAGGGACAATGGTTGCCCGCGGGGCGAAGCCGACGACACCCGAACCTGAGACCTCGCGCGCGGCGATCTGTCCCGCGATTGCAGTGCCATGTCCAAAGGCGTCTTTTCGTCCGTCACCAGACTCAACCAGGTCGGTACCCGGCTCGACTGCGTCCTTGAAATGGGCGTTTCCTGCGGCAACACCCGAATCAACGATCGCGACGCGCACTTGGCCCTGCGAGAGTTTCAGGGCTTCTTTCATTCCGAGGAACGAGTAGGCCGAAGGTGGCTGAGTGATCCACTTATCGATACCGATTTGGCAGCCCTCTTCGGGCTGCTTTGTGGCGGAACCACGCTTTTGCTGCGAGTTCGTCTGGTCGCTTCCTTGAGTCTCACCCGGTGTGGGCGTATCCGCATATGCGGAAGGAAGCGCAACTGCGCCACACAGTGCCAGTGCGGCAAGAGAGCTCAGTGCGGATTTTGTCAGTCGATTCACTGAGCACCAACCGTTTCCCAAGCCGCTGCGGAAGTGAGTTCTTGCCCCTCGGGAATGAGTGCAAGCCATGCTGCTGGAAGGGGAGAGACCGCAGTTTCGGGCAGCCCCAAGCGCTGCAGTGAATCGGCGGGGTTATTCCCCAAACCGTGGACCTTCCCGATGTCAGAGACAAACACGATAGGACCGCTTGAACCACCGGAGGAGGAACGGACCAGTGCACCTGAACCGCCTCGAACATTGACCTCGCGCGGGTGAAGCTGAGCGAGCTCGGAGGTGGGAATGGACTTAAGAACGGTCTCTGCCTTGGAGTGGTTCACGACCAGCTGAGCGCATGGCGCTGCATCGGCCCCCAGAACTTCACCGACCTGGCTGGGCCAATCCGAGGGGATGACACCCTGGTTATTCACCGTCAGTGATGCCAGTTCTGAGAGGTCAATCATGAGGTTTTGCGGACTTCCGCGGTCTGCCCACGAGGCCTGGTAGAGCTTGTAGGAGAAATCCGTTAGCGGAGTAATGGTTCCGTCGTCAGTGATGACGTAGCGACGCGGTGTTCCGGATTCGTCGACTTCGATGACGGTTCCGATCTGTGCTGCGGTGATTCGCGGCGACATGCCTGAAACCGGGCGACCCAGGTTCGGGATATCGACGGGTGCCAAAGTTGACCCTTCGGTGAACAAGTTCAGCCAAGCTGCACTCACCGGGGTAATGGTGCGACCGGACAGGTCGAGCACGTTAACAATGGCTTGTGCGTGCGCGATTTCGATGGGGTAGCGGACCCCGCCTGTGACCAGGTAGAGCCTTCCTTCGTTGGAAACGAGGGCGCTGGTTGCGTTGCTGAGGCCCTCGGGGTTACCAGCGACCCAAGTTTTGATTCCTGACGAGGCCGCGCATGAGGTCCAGTCGTAGGAGTGCAGTTGGTCTGCAGTTGGGATGTCGTCGGGCACATCGCTCAGGCCGATCGCGCTTCCGCGGGGGATTCCCTCCAGCGAGGAAGTCGACACCGAGGAAGTCACAAGCTTTCCGCTTTCGCTGAGGAGCTTGGCGGAGGTGACGTTAGAAACGGGGCGAAGTGT
>ERZ773213.1006-NODE-1006-length-15578-cov-4.079237_pt1 | contig 15578 bp, 2 predicted proteins | sample MGYA00580996_ERZ773213 | MGnify/ENA primary metagenome ERZ773213 (study PRJEB29015, sample SAMEA2738152) | human oral metagenome | biome: human oral; feature: human-associated habitat; material: saliva | place: China | collected 2197 ...
AACAGCTGCAGTGAATAAAATCATTGAAGTTGGAACAAAAGAAGAAGTGAAAGCAGCTCCAGCACCAAAAGCACAACTTCCTCATACAGGAACAGAAGCAAGCTTAGCACTCACTCTTGCGGGACTTGCGGTTGCAGGTATTGCGACTACTATGATTCGTAAGAAAAAAGAACAATAAGACAAATTAATAAAAGGAAGTAGTAAAAAATTGCTACTTTCTTCTTTTTTAATGCGTTTTTTATTTATTTTTAGCTTCATACATGATATAATGGTTAAGGTTAATTAAGTTAAGATTAACTTAAGGAACGTTGGAATTCGTTATTTTAATCAATCCACCAATGGTTAAAATGACGAAAGAAGTAGATGGTGGATAGAACAAAGAGGTAAAAATGTTCGGAGAAAAGAAAGAAGTTTTCGGTTTGCGTAAGAGCAAAGTGACAAAATCTTTGCAGGGTGCTGTATTGGGAACTGCTTTTTTCATTGGGGCTACTGCGACTGCTTCAGTTGCTAGTGCGGACGAGGCCGTGCCAGCGACAAACCTAACAGATAAGCAAGATGCAAACTTCAACAATACAAGTAAAACAACTGAAGGAGTTAAAGATACTTCTGTTCAGGTAAATTACGAACCTAGTGCGGAATATAAACAAGCTCTTTCTGATGCTAAGGCTGCTGGTGTTGAAATCGTTCCTAATGATCAAGTAGTAGAAAAAGAAGCTAAAGATACTGCAGAAGCAGATGCCTTGAAAAAACAACTTGACAAAGACTATGCAGCAAAAACTGAAGAGTTGAAAGCTGCTAAGGAAAAAGTTGAAAAAGGTGGAACTACTAGTCCTGATTATATTGCTTATGAAAAAGCAAAAGGTGAATACGATAAAGCTTGGGCAGACTATAATAAACAAAAAACTGCAATTGAAGCTGATCGCAAACGTATTACTGCTGAAAATGAACGTATTGATAAAGAAAATCAAGAAATTAATAAACAAAATGCAGCTAAGCTTGACGAATTCAATAAAAAGCTTAAAGAATACGTTGCCCAATCAGGAAAAAATTATTCATACCTTTACGCTTTAGCTATCGAAGATGCTATTGACGATGATAAGGATACTGCTAATATTTGGAACGTTGATATTCAAGGCGGAACTCCACTTAAAACTGAAAACGTTGATGCTAGCTTGAATAGCGAATACTACAAAACTCTAGACCCTGCTTATTGGGTTGGAAAAGAAGCTACAACTTACACTAAAGCTAATTTAGGAAAAGTAGAAGCTTACGCAGTTCGCCTGAAAGCTGGTCAAAGTATCACTGTTCGTTATAGTTACAAGAACGGGCAAAATCTTCGTGTAGCAAGTGACAAAGTTTTTGAAAATACTAATGGTATTGAAACACCTGTTAAATACGTAGAATACACTTATAAGTTAGATCAAGCGTTGACTTCAACAGGTGAAGAAATTGTCTATGTTACAAACGATGCTAATATTCCATTTTATCGCGGGGTTTCTGATTACTCTCAATTAAACGAAAATGGTCCAAAATCTGGTGATCTTCCTTTAGATGGAGTTCGTAAGTATGACACAACAATTCGTGCGTTAGGTTCTGATTATCGCCCTCTTCGTTTGCGCTATTTAATTCGTCAAGCTGATGGTTCTCAAAAACCTTTGATTGATTACTTAGATGTTATGGACAACAATCTTTTTGTAAATGCACAAAAAGAAACGTTGGTAAGCCGTAAGAGTGTCGAGCCTAAGAACTTAACTGAAGAACACGGGACTAAATTGGATGGTGAATTTGTCAACATCAAAGATGTGAAAAATCTTGATCCTGACTTTAAAAATAAAGTCCATTGGATGGAACAATGGTCAGGAATGTTGGATAATAAAGGTACTGGAATTCGCTTCCGTACATTCTCACATCCAGTAGATACTATCAAGCAATCTCAAAATAGAACAGCTCCATCGACAACACAAACTGTGACAAATTATCGTCCAGGCAACTTTGAGGTTTATGCTTCTGATGGAACTGTTATTCCTGCTAGTGAATACAAACTAGAGGTTTATCCAAATGCATCTACTGCACCTACTGAAGTTAAAAATCTCATTAAATCTGGCGATTTGAATGAATGGGGTGGATGGAAACTTACATTTAATGACGCAAACGATTTTTATTATAAATATGTTCAAAATGATAAAAACTTGCGTGTATCTTGGACGTTGAATCCTACAGATGGCAAAGGCGAAGTTAAAACAGTTAACCAAGAATTTGATCTTTCTAAATATAAGAATCAAATTGCACCTAAAGAAAAACAAATCACAATTAATGTAACTTCTACAGGTAAGGGTACTGTCACATGGAGTTACAAAGACGCGGATGGTAAAACAACTACTGCGGAATTAAATGAACAACAGTATGCTCAAAAGGTTGCGGAAGGTAAGGCAGATGCTTACTTAAATGTTACTACAACTGATGAAAGTGGAAATACGTCTACAAGTCGCAAACATTACACAGACTATTTCGATAGCATCCGCAATCCGAAAGTTAAAAAAGTTACTGTAACTCAAACAGTGCATCCATATTGGACAGAGCCATTCACTTTCTGGGGTGCTGGAATGATGAAGGCTACTTCAACAACAACAACTTCAGGTGTTGCAGTTGCTGGTCAAACGGACGTAGCTTCGATTGGAGCAATGCGTAGTGATTTCAAATTCACAAATGATGCATTCCCTCCTGTTTATAATCAGATTCCTCTCGGTACGCCAAAACAAATCCCAGATCTTCCAAAACCGCCTGAAAATCCAGAACCGAAAAAGCCTGAGACCGTTAGTGCTAGAGTTGAATTGTTACCAACCTATGTCATCAAGCTTCGTTCTGGGATCACTAAAAAGGTAAAAAATACAGATGGTACGGACCTTCACAACAAGACTGTTGCTAAAGGTAGTGATGTTCTTTGGGAATTGAAGGTTGACAATCTTCCAGCTGGTCGTAAAGAAACTAAGAAAGTTGTATTTGAAGACGTTCTTCCTGATGGATATGAATTGAATTTGGCTGATACAACTGCTAGAAATCCACTTTATGATGTAACTTACGATGCAAAAACACGTAAATTGACATTTACTGCTAAGGCTTCTACACTTGCGACTTGGAATAAGAAAGATGCCAGCGCAGAAAAAGAAGCTTCTAGTGTCTACAGTTTAGCTGTAACGCCTTTGGTTTCCGAAGTATCAACAAGCGACATCTTATCTAGCAAGGGTTCTAATGTTTTAGCTGGTGATTTGTCTTATTCTCCGATTTCTACCACAGAAAATAATGGAGAAAGAGCTAAAGATTGGGCTAATGATGTTATTCAAGAAGGAATTAATACAAATTCTGTTGATAGAGAAAAATTGCTTAAAGATTATCCTGATTGGATTGTAACCACCCCCGCTCTTTTAGTCACTTATGCGTATTTACGAACAGAAAAAGACGTAAACTGGTCAAGCCTCAAAGAGCACTTCCAGGCACAAAAATATTACTCTTCATCTGTCGTAGTTGGTGCAGATGGTAAACGCTATTTGGTTCTATTAAAAGATCCTGTTTTTGAAGCAACAACTGATAAAACTATCCTCGGTGGGGCTGGTTATGGAAATCTTTTGAAAGATGCAACAGTTAAACTTGTTCCTTATGATGATTATGCAGCTTCTTATGGCACAACAGGTTTGACTGTCGAAAATGGCAAACAAAAAACAAGCTCAACTTCTCGTACAAAACCAGAAATTGCTAATGGAGACAACCCATTCTTGACAGCAAAAGCTGAATTAAATGGTGTTAATGGTGAAGAATACTTGGATGCTTTGTTAGAAAAAGCGGCAAAAGGAGAGGCTTTACCTAAAGTTGTCATTCTCAATGGTAATACACGCTTCAACTATGAAAGCAGGTCTTTTAGTTCGCAATTCGGGTATTTTTATAAATCTGGTACAGGTGAAAACAAGTTCCATGTAAACAATGGAGGGATCGTTTCTTCTAATTTTAATACTTCTAAAGAAACTTCATTAAGAAATCTTTTGAATTCAATTGAGCAAAATAGTAACCAGCCTAAAGGCTATTATTCAATTGATTTGCCAAACGCTTCAAATCCAAGTGGTGACATCTCTAAACAAGTTTCCCCTCAATACAAGACTTTTGAAAGTTTGATTGATTCTAAAGTGAAACCTCTATTAGATAAAGGCGTTAAAGTCATTTACTATAGAAATGTATTTGATAAAGGCACAACTGGAGTAAACAATGGAATTTATTTTGTAAGAAAGGATGACGGTAAGTTTACAACAGTAGAAGGTAAACGTGTCAGAGATTATACTCTTCGAGATGATTTTAAAGAATATATGAAGAGCGACAAACCTGTAGTCACCAGCTACCAATCTCCTGTATTTGTGGACTTCGAAGTGCCAGAAAATGCTTCAATTGAAAATGTAAGATTGCAATTTACTTCTAAGGAAGATTTTGCTGAATTGAAGAAAGTTTATGCAAATCTCAAAGAAGATTCTGTTCTACCAATTGTTGAAGCCAAAGAAAGTGCTTTGAATGGTGGCTATGTTGCTACTAATGCTCAAAACGGCCTTCCTTACGTTATCAAAGTAACTGGCGAAGATGGAAAAGTAAAAGGTTACAAACTACAAATTGCTCTTCCTTCAGATGGCAAGAACGCTAGCGAACACTTAGTTGGTAAATTTAATATTAATTATCAATTGTCTGGAGCTAAAGAGGGTAGTGTTGTTAAGTCTAAAGCTTGGCAAAAACAACCGTACTACAATGAAAAGAATATTGACCTTTCTACTAGAACTGATACATATGTATCTGCTACAAGCACTTACGCTGAAGCAGAGGTGACTTCACCTATTATTTCAGGTCGAGTAGTTAACGATAATGGTAACTATCGCAACAACTTTGTCTTCAAAGTAAATGATGGTGATCCTAAACAAGGTGGTTCTACAGCTACATCTAACATTGTTGAAACACACACTCGTGATGTACATCCAGTTAAACAAAACCTTGATGCTGACGGTAACGATATTAACAATCTTGCTCGTACTCATGGTTCAACTAACTACTATACTCTTACATGGGATCTTGACCAATATAAAGACATTGTAGCTACCGAAAATACTATCCGTAAAGGATTCTATTACTTCGATGATTTCCCTGAAGAAGCAGTTATCCCACAATCTAACTTGATTACTTACAAATTAGAAGATGGAACTGCTGTTAAAGGAATTACTGCTAATGTTTACACATCAGTAGAAAATGCTCCTGAAGAAATTAAAGAAGTAATTACAAAAGCGAACCTTAAATTTAAAGGTGCGTTCCAAGTATTCAAAGCAGATGATGCAAAAGCGTTCTTTGATGCTTATGTGAAGACTGGTAAGAATATTAAGATTGTTACACCTATGAAAGTTCGTGACGACTTCAATTCAACTGAAATGTATAAGAATAATGCATTCCAAGTTGACTTTGGTAATGGGTACTACACTAACGAAGTTCAAAACTACGTAGTTAAACCACCAAAACCACGTAAGTCTAACTACAATGCTGAAGGTGTGAACATCAACGGTAAGACAATGCTTCCTGGTTCAGAAAACCATTACACATTGTTGTGGGATCTTTCAAGTTATAAAGGGATTACATCTACTCCTGATGAAATCGCAAATGGTTTCTATATGGTAGATGATTATCCAGAAGATATTCTTGATATTGTTCCAAATGGTGTTGAAATCACTGATCTTGACAATGCTCCTGTAAAAGGTATTACAGCTACAGTTTATAACTCACTTGCTGAAGCACCTGAAAACGTTCGTAAAGCATTTGAAAAATCAACTTACAAACCAAACGGAAGAATCCAAGTATTCTCTGCTGACAATCCAGAAGACTTCTACAACAAATATGTGAAGACTGGTAAGAGCTTGAACGTTGTCACTGTTATGCGAGTGAAACAAGAACTTGCTGGACGTAAAGAAACCTACAAGAATACAGCTTATCAAGTTGGTTATGGTTCTGCAGCAACTACAGAAACGGTTACTAACCAAACTCCACCACCTCCAAAACCTGACAAAAAGGTTGAAAACAACGAAGGAACCGATATTAACGGCAAACCAGTTATTTCAGGTTCAACTCTTGTTTACAAACTTGGATGGGATTTGACCAACTTCAAAGACATCAGTGCAACTACTGAAGAAGTTGATAAAGGATTCTACTTCATTGATGATTTCCCTGAAAACGAACTTTCTCCTAAAGATGGATGGAAAATTGTTGATTCTAAGGGCAACGTTGTTGAAGACATGGTTTCTAAAGTCTATGATTCAGTAAGTGCTGCTCCTGAAGCTGTGCGCACATTGTTGTCTTCTAACAAGGTGAATATTAACGGTAAATTCCAAGTATTCTATCCAAATTCAACAATTGACTTCTACAACAAGTATGTTCTTAAGGGCGAAAAATTAACAATTGTAAACCCAATGACTGTAACAACCACTAAGGAAACTAAGTTTGAAAACCGTGCGTTCCAAGGTGAGTTTGGTATGGTTCGTGAGACAAATCCTGTTCACAACGAAACTCCAAAACCAAAACCAGTCAAAGAAGTACAAAACGTAGACGGTGTTAATATTAACAATTCTATCGTTCCTATTAACTCAACAAACGTTTATGTGTTGACTTGGGATCTTGACCAATATAAGGGTATTGAAGCTAACAAAGAAGATGTAGCTAAAGGATTCTTGTATGTGGATGACTTCCCTGAAGAAGCTTTGACTGAACAAGATGATAAAGTTCAATTCAAGCTTGAAGATGGAACAGAAGTTAAAGGTCTTAAAGCTAAAACTTATAACTCTCTTGCAGAAGTGCCAGAAAATCTTCGTAAATTGATGGTTGATGGAGCTATTACCCCAACTGGTAAGTTCCAATTGTATGTACCAGAAAACAATGAAGAATTCTACAATACTTATGTGAAGACTGGTAAAAACATTAAGATCTACTCTCCAATGGTTGTTAAGAACGTGAAAGATAAGACAGAATTTGTCAATAAAGGATTCCAAATTGACTTTGGTTCTACTTATAAGACGGATGAAGTTAAAAATAGCGTTCGTATTCCAGAACCTCATAAGAGAAACTTGAATAAAGACAGCGTAGACATTAACAAAGTTCCAATGCATGTTGGTTCAACTAACTACTACACAATGGATTGGGATCTTGATCAATACAAAGGCATTAAGGCTGATAAAGGATTGATTGCTAAAGGATTCCACTATGTTGATGATTATCCTGAAGAAGCAGTAACAATCAACGCTAAAGACGTTCGAGTTAAAACTCTTGATGGTAAAAATGTTACAGATTTCGTAGAAATCAAACAATATGCTTCATGGAACGAAGTTCCTGAAACAGTTAAAGAAGCATTCAAAGCGAAAAACTATGTTCCAAAAGGAGCAGTTCAAGTTATTTCCGCAAAAGATGCTACTAAGTTCTACAATGAATTTGTAACAACTGGTCGTTCACTTCAAATTGTTGATCCAATGACTGTTAAACCAGAAATGGCTGGAAGCAACAAGTCTTACTACAACACTGCATATCAAGTTGATTTCGGTACAGCTTATGTTACAGAAACTGTAGAAAACCCAGTTCCTAACGTTAAGCCAGTTAAGAAAGACTTGAATAAAGACGGTGTTGACATCAACAACCAAGTAACAACTAAAGGCACTGTTCATCATTACACATTGACTTGGGATCTTTCATCTTATAAAGATTCTATCGTACCTGTTGATGAAGTAGCTAAAGGATTCTACTTTGTTGATGATTATCCAGAAAACACTGTTGAAGTTTTAGACAAAGAAATTAAGCTTACTGACAACGAAGGAAAAGCAGTAGAAGGTGTTACAGTAACTACTTACCAAAAACTTTCTGATGCTCCTAAAGCTGTCCAAGAAGCTGTTGCTAAATCTAAGACAACAATCAATGGAACTTTCCAAGTATTCTCTGCTGATAACCCAACTGACTTCTACAAACGCTATGTACAAACTGGTAAGACAATTACTATTGTTGATGCAATGCGAGTGAAGAAAGAATTTGCTAAAGAACATTCTGTTTACAAGAACCAAGGATTCCAAATCGAATTTGGTAACTTACAAGCTACCGAAATCGTTAAGAATGAAGTTCCAGAAGTAACTCCAGTTAAGCGTAACCTTAACAAAGAGAAAGTGGACATCAACGGAACTCCAATGGCTATTGGAATGGATAACTACTACACAATGACTTGGAAACTTGATCAATATAAAGGTATGACACCTTCTAAAGATCAAATTGCCAAAGGATTTATGTACATTGATGATTATCCTGAAGAAGCTGTTTCACTTCTTGCTGATCAATTGAAAGTAACAACTCCTGATGGTAAGGAAGTTAAAGGTCTTACTGTTAAGGTTTATCAATCAGTTGATGAATTAGATAAAGAAACTCGCGAAGATTTTGCTGCATGGGGACTTAATCCTAAAGGTGCGTTCCAAGTAATCTCTGCGGATAATCCTGAAGAATTCTACGAAACATACGTTAAACCAGGTATTAACTTGACGATTGTAGATCCAATGCGTGTTAAAGATGAAATGCGTAATCGTGAAAACACTCGTTACGAAAACACTGCTTATCAATGGGATATGGGTGTTATCGCTAAGACTGATACAGTCTACAATGATGTACCTAAAGTAACACCTAAGAAACAAAACCTTAACAAAGCTCGTGTCGATATCAATGGTAAAGAAATGTTGGCTGGTTCAACAAACTACTACCTACACACTTGGGATCTTGATCAATATAAAGGTCTTAAAGCTGATAAAGAAACGATTGCTAAAGGAATGTTCTTCGTTGATGACTATCCTGAAGATGTTGTAGACATCATTGATTCAGAAGTTCGTGTATTCGTAGAAGAAAAAACTGCTGAAGGTGTTAAAGAAACTCCTGTAAGTGGCATCAAAGTTACTAAATATGCTAGCTTAGAAGAAGCTCCTGAAGCTGTTCAAAATGCTCTTAAGGAAGCTGGATACAAAGTTAACGGGGCTATTCAAGTGTTTACACCTGAAGATCCTCAAGCATTCTATGATAATTATGTTGCTAAGGGAATTTCACTCAAGATTCTTGACCCAATGACAGTCAAAGAAAAAATGGCTAACATTGGTGGACGCTATGAAAACTCTGCCTTCCAAATTGACTTCGGTAAAGCTCAAGCTACGGAAATTGTTTACAATAATATTCCTAAGTACAGCAATAAGAAAGAAGTTAAAGTTGGAGACAAAGATGTTAACAACAGCGTAATTGAGCTTAATCAAACATTTACCTATGTTCTTAACGGGGTACAAGTACCTGCAGATAGAGCAGATAAATTGTGGGATTACTCATTCAAGGATGATTACCAAGAGTCACACGACTTGTACGAAGGCGTTTATAACTTGATTGCATCTGTTGATTTTGAATTGCAAGTACGCAACGAAAAAGGCGAAGTAACAGATACAATTAAAGTTAAGAAAGGTGATAACCTTAACAAATACGCTATCCATACCTTTAACAAAGATAAAGGTATTGTAACAGTAGAAATGACTAAAGAATTCTATGATATGCTTGACAATTCACAACCATTTGGAGCTGACTTAGTTCTTACAATGAAACGAATTGCTTCAGGCGAAGTAGAAAATACGTTCGAAAATACTGTTAACGGTGTTGTTGTGAAATCAAATACTGTTAAAACAACTACTCCAGAACCAAAAGTTCCTGAAAAACCTAAGAAACCAGGTTTGCCAAATACTGGTACAAAAGCTTCAACAGCTTTGGTTTCAGTAGGATTGGCTGGAATGTTGGCAGCAATTGGTCTCGCATCTCGTAAACGTCGTGAAGACTAATCTTAATCAAGATGTTTTCTTGAAAAGAGAGCTATGATAGCTCTCTTTTTTTTATGCATATTTTTTAGTTTGATGTTTTGTACTTTTTCTAGTCACTTTTATTATTTTTTGATATAATCTATACATAAAAATAAAAAAGAAAAGAGGATATTTTTCATATGAAAAATAGATTTGATGAAAAAGTTAAGGGTCATGGATTCTTCCGAAAGACCAAAGCTTTTGGTTTAGCGAGTGGGATCGCTCTTGGAGCTGCATTGTTAGTTGGTGCAAACACTGTATCTGCGGATGAAGTGAAATCTGGAGGAGAAACTACTTCGGCAACTACAGTAGCAACAGATGTTGCTAAAACGTCAACAGCTACAGATACTAATACTCAAAATCAAGGTGCAACAGCAGAAACAAAAGAAGCACCTAAGACAGAAGTGAAAGATCAAGCAGGGCTGGATAAAAAATATTCTGATCTTAAAGAACAAGCCAAAAAGCTTGATGTAGAAGTCAAAGAAGGTAAAAAAGTTACTCATGACACTGTAGAAAAGGCTTCTAAAGATCTTGGCGAACAAAGTAAAAAGATAGAAGAATTTGCTAAAGGTCGTGATGAAGCTAACGCAAAACTTCAAAAAGCTATCGCAGACGCAAAAGCAGTAGGAATCAACGTAAAACTCGATAAAAAAGTAACGTATGACGTTTTAGCTAAAGGTGAAGAAGACGTTGCTAAGCAAGTTAAAGAATTGAACGCTTTGACAGAAAAGATTAAAGATGCACAAGGTCGTTTGTCTAAAGCGGTTGAAACAGCTAAACAAGCAGGCGTTAAGTTTGAAGGTGTAAAAACTATTGATCTTAAAGATGGTAATGTAGAAGCCTTTTCAAAACAAGTTGAAGAAGCTGAAAAAGCACTTAACGAAGTTGTTGCGCAACAAAAAGCTGTAGAAGCTGAATTGAACAAAGTTGTTGCAGAAGCAAAAGCTAAAGGTGTGAATGTCTCTATTGAAGGCGAAACGGTAGTTGAACCTAAAGATGCGCAAAAGGTTATTGCAGAAGCAAAAGCTAAAGTTGCTAAAGCCATCGCAGACGCAGAAGCTAAAAACAAAACTATTCGTGAGAATAATGCTAAAGTGAATGAAGCTAACAAAAATGCAAAAGCTGAGCTAGTTAGTGGTTCAACAGCGACTAAAAACGCTGATGGTTCTTACACACAATTTGTTTCTGTTAAAAATGAAAAAGTGGGAAGCAAATGGAACGGAAGTGTAGTCAATAGTGGAAGTGCTGACATTGTTTCTGCCAAATTAGTTTCTCCTTCTGGCAAAGAAACAGTTTTTGCAAATGGTAAAGTGGATTCTTCTAAAACACTTGACGAAGTTGGTGAGTACAAACTTGTTTATACTTTCAAAGCCAAAGATAACGCAGCAGGTTCTATTTCTGGTAAATTGAGTGTTGAAGGTCAAACAGGACAAAACGGTAAGGCTGCAGGGTCAGTTGCATTTGCAACTAAATCAACTGAACAAGTTTCAAGTGAATTTAAACCTCGTGAGATTCTAGTCCCGGTTGATGGTTCAGGGTCAACGTCAGGTGGCACAAGTGAGCCAGTTTTACAAGATTTAACTACTATTGCTAATTCTATGAATGATAAAGATAGAGTTATGCTTGCTTTTTATGAAACAAATAATGTCGGTTCTTATTATACAATGGGGGCTGAAGATAAAGATCGTCCTGTGTCACGGTTAATGTCTAAGCAAGAGTTATTGGATGTTTTAGCGAAAGTTAAACCTAATAAGAATAACAACTTTATGGCTAGTTCTTGGTATCAAGAATTATTTAAAGGAAATTTGATGTATGATTTCCAAGGTAAAAAAGGAAGTCAAGAAATTGAAGAACTTTTCGATAAAGTCCGTAATAAAGATGTAACTGCAGTTGTTATTCAATTGACAGACGACTGGAAGATGCCAGACGAACAAATTGACGGCTCAATTGTAGATTGGGCAACAAAAAATGCTAAAACATTTATGAGTGTTATTTATGGTGATGCTGAATCACGCGCCAACAAGAGCATGGTTGCTGCAGGGCATCCTAACATTTATTTAGCTAAACCAAATGGTAGCCTCATTCCAAATGAGGAACGTAGCAAGAAGATTTCTGAACAAATTGCTGCTACAACAATTGAAAAAGTGACAAAAGGTGAAGCTCAAACTGTTAAAATTACAGTTGGTGGTAACGGTGTGACTGTTAGCAAAGCAACCCTCAAGGGTGCAACTACTAAAGAACTTACGGTCAAAGACGGTAAAGTAGAGTTTTCAGAAAAACTTACTGATGGGAACTACACTCTTGAATTTGAAGCAACAGGTAATGGAACAGCAACTGCAGTCGTTAATATTGACGGGAAAGAAGTAAGCAAAAAAGTTGTTGAAGTTAAGTCAACAGCTGGTACAAATGGTGCTACTAGTGTTAAAGAAGATAAGTTGCAATCTACAAAATTAAGCAATTCTATTAAGGAAGTAGAACCAGCAGCCGTCAAACTTACAAAAGTGAGCTTGAAAGTGGCAGAACCAAAAGCAGGTGAAGCTGTAACTAAAGCTCACGAAATCGGGGTATCTTCAGAAGTGCATCCAGTAGACGTTGCTAAAAAAGCAGTTATTAAAGAAGCCTCACGTAAGTTGCCTCATACAGGAACAGAGGTTTCGGCAGCTCTTGTTGTCGCAGGTATGGGTGCTTTGACATTAGCAGGTGTAGCTCTTAAGAAAAAAGAAAGATAATAATTAACCTCTAAAGAGGATGCAACCATTGCATCCTCTGTTATAGAGGGGAAGGGATGATTTATAATGCAAAAATTTAATTTAAAAGGTCATGGATTTCTCCGAAAAACTAAAGCTTTCGGTTTAGCAAGTGGGATTGTGTTGGGTGCAACTCTTTTGATTGGGGCAAACACTGTTTCTGCAGACGAAACGAACTCAGGACAACCTGCTACAACTATGCAATCTGGAACAGATACTAGTAATCTAGACTTTAGCAATCGTCAAGAAGTGGACAAAATTGAAAACAACCAAACTGCAAGCAACAATCCAGATTCTGATGGATATTATAATAGTCAGATTAAGAGTGTTGAAATTGTAAAGCCACAAAGTAACAGCATGGAATCTAGAATTAGAGTTGAGTTTAAAGACGGATATAAGATTCCAGACCGCGGTGAAGTCAGATTGCAACTAAGTGGCTCTGCAAACATTAGTTCAGTGGAGTTGAAATCACCTGATCGTGTTGTACTTGGTAAAGTTTCAATGACACCACCTTCTACACCAGTTGAAAAAGACCTTCAAAAAACAACATCCTTAGCTGAATATAGGAAATTGCTTGAAACAAATCAAGCTGAAAAATTAGGTGGACCAACAAACATTCTTTTGCAATTTAACGAAAATTTTGCCAAGTTGGATCAAAACAGATATGCAGAATTTGTTATCAAATCGACAGCAGAAGATGTAAACCCTAATAGTCCTTTGTATTACACAAAAAATGATTTATCTAGCAATGATGAGTTCTTCACAGGAAAGAATGGTTACTCTCCGTTTAAATCGGTGGATACATATGTTGCGTTGCCATCGGTAAAGGATAAAAAAATTAAAGCGGTAGATAATACCCTTCGAGTATTTACGAAAAAGCTTAAGCCTATTCGTGAAGGAGCTCAGGCTTTTACGTTGATGAACGGTAGCACCAACTTGCCAGTTAATATCTCTGGTTTAACAGAAATTAGATTTATGGGACCAGGAGTAGTAGTGGATTCTGACATTTTTACTCATGATATTATTAGACAAGGTGGAGCTACTAAACCGTTAATCGAAAGTGGTACAAGGGTTTCTTTATCAACTAAGGAATCGGGTGCTTTATCATTTGATAAAACTTTCCAAAGTGGTCAAATTTTGGATTTACCTATCATTACAAAACGTAAAACGGAAGGTGCTACGAACTTAAAACCTCGTTTTTCTGACTCTGATACATATGTAACTTCAGACAAAGTTGATGCTGTATACAAAGAGGAAAATCTTAAAGTTAAGGTAATTAAAAGTTCAAACAATGAGTTTACATTTGAAACGGTAGGAGATGTGAATTCTACAGAAGGTTTGGAAACTGGGCTTTCTGTCCGACTATTACAGAACTTTCTTGGATTAAGAGTTAGTGATAACTTCCTGAATGCAGTTGGGAAAGATAAAATTGCAAACTTCATGAAAGATTCCGCAGCAACTAGTTTAACTTTAGATGAAAGCTTGGGATTAAATTTCACTATCCGACGAAACGGTGCGGATAAAGTCATTAAAACTAACAGCTTTGTTTTGACTAAGCCTGCATCAGGGGTTGCTTATGGTGAAACAACTACAGGTACGGTTAAAGTTAAATATGTGGACGAAGCAGGAAATGAAATTCCTAACCATCCAACTGAAACAATTGCTGAAAATCAACCTTGGAGTAACACAGTCACAATTACTCCTAAGAAAATTGATGGTTATGCATTTGTAAAAGCAAGTGGGCCACTCCAAACCTTGGTTGGTTCAGGCGAACAAGTTATTACTTTGACTTATAGAAAATTAGAACCTGTAGATCCTAACGCTGGTAAACCGATTGTTGATACAATTATCAAAGAGTACAAACCAAATCCGAAATTAGATCCAGGGACTCAAAATATTGTTGACCCAGGTAAACCTCGTAAGACTCAAGGCGATAAGGTTGTAGACCCAGGTAAACCTCAAGTTATCGAAGTTGGTACAAAACCTAAAGTAGTTGAAGAAGAAATCCCATTTGAGAAGAAGACTCGTGAAAATCCAAACCTTCCAGAAGGAACTTCTAAAGTGGTTCAAGAAGGTAAAAATGGTAAGAAGAAAACTACCACAACTTATACACTTGATCCTAAGACAGGTAAGGTAACTCCTAACACTCCAACTGTGGAAACAACTCCTCCTGTTGACCAAATCACTGAAATTGGTAAGGGTAAAGACAAAGATGGAGATTTGGTAGTCAACTACATTCCAGACCCAGAATCACCACAAGGAAAAGAAACTATCGTTGACGAAGGTTCTAAACCTAAGCTTGATGTCACTGGTAAAGTGAAAGACCCAGGCAAACCTAAAGTCATTAAAGTTGGTACTAAACCAAAAGTAGTCGAAGAGGAAATTCCTTTCGAGAAGAAGATTCGTGAGAACCCAAACCTTCCAGAGGGAACTTCTAAAGTGGTTCAAGAAGGTAAAAATGGTAAGAAGAAGACTACCACAACCTATACTCTTGACCCTAAGACTGGTAAGGTAACGCCTAACACTCCAACGGTAGAAACAACTCCTCCTGTTGACCAAATTACCGAAATTGGTAAGGGGAAAGATAAGGATGGAGATTTGGTAGTGAACTATATTCCAGACCCAGAATCACCACAAGGTAACGAGACTATCGTTGACGAAGGGTCTAAACCTAAGTTGGATATCACTGGTAAAGTGAAAGACCCAGGCAAGCCTAAAGTCATCAAAGTTGGTACTAAACCTAAAGTAGTTGAAGAAGAAATCCCATTCAAAGAAACAGTCGTTGAAAACCCATCTAAACCAGAAGGTTCTCGTACTGTTCTTAAAGAAGGTAAAGTAGGTAAGAAGACAACTACAACTACTTATACACTTGATCCTAAGACTGGTAAGGTGACTCCTAATACTACAACATCAACTACTC
>ERZ773213.1009-NODE-1009-length-15543-cov-11.659995_pt1 | contig 15543 bp, 15 predicted proteins | sample MGYA00580996_ERZ773213 | MGnify/ENA primary metagenome ERZ773213 (study PRJEB29015, sample SAMEA2738152) | human oral metagenome | biome: human oral; feature: human-associated habitat; material: saliva | place: China | collected 2197 ...
ACCAAATCGGTTTCCCTAAAGTTGCCGTCCGGCTGCAAAATACCGAAATCCGCCAACATCTCGCGCACATACACGCTTTCTTTCGACGGCAAAGCCAAATAATGCGCACCACTCGGCGCTTTCAGGCCGTCTGAAGATGTATAGGCGGCATTATTGCCATTGCGTTCAAACCCTTCCGCCAATAATACATCGCGGTGATGATGCTTCGCCAAATACCACAACGCCCCCAAACCCGCCGCACCGCCGCCAAGTATCAAGGTATTGCATTCATAACGACGAGCCGGAGCTTGCAACAATTCTCCGTCGCGCAACAAATGCCCCAACGGCAAGCCGACACGGTTAATAGAAACCGGCGGTTTGCGGTTGAGGTATCTGTAAGTCTGCCAAGAGAAAGCAGAGGCAGCACCAAGCGCGGTGGTATAACTGAGAAATTGACGGCGGGTTAGCATAATAAATTATTGCTTTTCAGTATTTTTTTAGGAAAGCAAGTCGTACATCCTTTTCTCTGTAAGATACCCATTATTTCCAAATACCTTCATGTTATAGAACCGATAACACTTAACCAGCAATAAATGAATATCTCCTAAAATATCAAATGGCGTATGCTTGGCGTTGAACTTTTGCCCCTCTTGCCAATATTGATAAAACTAAAATAAAGTCAAATCACTGCCTCTATTTACAACCGTCCAAACAGCCCTTTCAGCCGCCAATTCCCTGCACAATACTTCCTTCACTTTTTCCAACTTCATACCGCCGCAAATAAATGCGTCAATGGCGGCGAAGCGGTGTTCCGGCCAAGTATGGATACTGATATGGGACTCGGCGAGCAGCAAAACGCCGGTTACGCCGCCTGCGCCGCCGAAGGTGTGGAAATGTTCAGTTAATATGGTGGCTTCTGCGGCCTGTGCGGCAGCTGCCAAAGCGGTTTTCAGACGGCCTTCATCTTTTAAGATGGTTTCATCGCAGCCATATAAGTCCAATAGGCCATGATTACCGGGCATGTGGGTCATTTATGGCCTCCTGAATAACCACTGCCGCCGTAATAACCGCCGGAGTGCATACGCGAGCTGTCGGAGTCGGAAGAGCCGTAGCTGATGATCATGGAGATGACGATGATGATGGTGCTGAAAATGATGTAAGTGATTCTCGACATGTTAATCCTCGTCTTCGTCTTTTTTGCCCATGGTCCACAACAACCAGCATCCTATAAAGATGACGGTAAGTGCAGCAGAGCTGTCACCGGTCAGAAGCGCAGGGAAATTGACGACAACCAAGATGGCGGTCATTATGATTCTTAATGATTTATCAATACCGTCTGCCGCCATGTTTGCAGTGTAATGCGGTGCGCGGCTGGTTAAATTAAACGCATCTGCAATTTCCCGATAAGCAATGGGTGTACTTCTACTCCATGCCATTTCGTGACTGTTTAGTTCTGCGCCAAGCTTACGGCTTTGTCCGTCTCGGTAATCGCTGTAATAGTTCAAATCACCGTTTCGGATACGCCAATAGAAGGCGCCGGCAGCAACTTCTACCCTACCTCCATAGTCATAAAGTTTGCCATAGCCTTGCGGTTGGCGGTTGCGGTCGAGGCGCGGCCAATCGTTCAAGGTTTCGGAAATATTCCAACCTTCATCAGCTTCAACCAGCCATAAGAAGCCCTGAGTTGGGTTGTAAAGCAGATATTCCGACCATTGGCCTTCGGGTGTGAGCACGCGGTTGGCGCCGTTGAACAGGTTGTCGAATGTTTCCTGCGCATCTGTTTCTAAATATCGGATTGCGCCGATAACATGAAACTCTTTATTTTTCAGACGGCCTGTCGAGCCGATAGGCAGAGTAAACAACGTATTCTGCGACAAACGCAGATTATTGGCGGTAATCAGCTCCGCTTTATCTTTGTCGACTGCCAATTCGCTGCCGCAACTTTGACAGTTCAGATGGGAAGTCAGACCGTTCACCCAATGAATGGATGAGCCGCAGTTAGGACAGTTTTCAGAGGTAATACTGCCTTTCAGACGGCCTGCGCTTTCTTTAATTTCATCTTCGTGGCGCGTGTTTTCCAGCTTCAAATCATCTAGGTTTACCATGCGCCCGAAGAAGGCTTCGGGAGTTTTATTGTTGTAATCGAGCGTGATGAAAAGGTTTTCGCAACGCCAGTCGGAAACCCGATTTTCTGTATCCTCTTTCAAAACAAACGGTAATTCACCCTGAGCGGCCGCACGTTTCAAGCTGATTTTGCGGACATCGGAGGCAATATAGTGCTTATCTTGAAAAGTCAGCTCGCTAAATCCAGCTCGCGTGTCTTCAAATTTCGGCGGATTATCGATTTCGACCGGCATGGTCATCACATACAAATCGCCCGCCTCTGAAAGCCACCATGCCCTGCCGTCATCAAATAGCGCATACCATTCATTCCACGCACCATCGTCGTATTGCACCTGAAGCCGTCCGACCAAGGTAAAGCGTTGTGCGACAAATGTGCCGCTGGTTCCGATTTGCAGCGGACTAAAATCTTCCAGCAATGCGGAATCGCGGCCGGAGTCGACAACGCCGTTATCTTGCCGCACCAGCATGCTGTTGCAATAGCCGCACACCAGCGTCACTGCAGAAGCAGAATGCGCTTCGACAGGTGCGCCGCAGCTTGGGCAGTCGGTTTTGAAGAAAGGAGTTTGGGACATGGATTTGCTTTTCCAGAATGGGTTGGAGTGTTTCAGACGGCCTTAGCGTTTATATCAACTGGTTTTATCAATGATTTCAGATTAGAAGCAAACCAAATCGCCGAACAGACTCAATCAAATGATTCAAAAGGCCGTCTGAAACCTTTTCACAGAAGCAGCTCAATGCTTCTTTTGAATGATATTTTTCAGACGGCCTTCAATTGATTAACCAATCAACTGTTTCAACACTTCAGCCTTGGTTTTATCAAAATCTTCTTGCGAAATCAAACCACCATCCAGCAAAGACTTGAGTTTCACCAATTTTGCCTGCGGATCTTCGGCAGCCGGCTGAACATTTTGCTGAGCCTGTTGCGTATTCGGCTGCATCATGCCAGACATGGCACCCGCCATCGCCTGACCAATACCGGCACCTACGCCCAAACCTGCACCGATTCCGGCAAGTCCGCCTTCATTTTGTGCCGCAAGCGGGATGGATTCTGCGGTTTGGTATTGGGTGTAGCGTCCCAAATCGCCGATAACGCCCATCGAAATTTTCTTATCCAACGCAGCCTGAATAGACGCGGGCAAGGTAATGCTTTCAACAGTGAAGTTTTCCAGCGCCAAACCCAGCTTGGCAAATTCCGCGCTGAGCAATTCGCCGATTTTTTGCGACAACAAAACTTGGTTCGCCGCCATATCCAAGAATGGGATACCGGAACTGCCAAACGCGGCCGCCAATTGGGTGACTGCAATATTGCGCAGCTGGTTTTCCAAATCTACACCGCTGTATTGAGCCGCCACACCGCTGACTTCTTTGAAGAATTTTGCCGGATCGCTGATGCGGTAAGAATACATACCGAACGAACGCAGTTGCACCGCGCCAAACTCGGCATCACGCACGGTAACAGGTTGGGACGTGCCCCATTTTCGTGCGAGCTGTTGTTTGGTATTGAAAAAGTAAACATCCGATTTAAACGGGGATTCAAAGAGCTTGTCCCAGTTTTTCAAGTTGGTCAGCACTGGCAACGTTTGCGTATTGAGCGTGTAACGCCCCGGCCCGAACACGTCGGCAGTCACGCCTTCATCGACAAACATCGCCATCTGCGCCTCGCGCACAGTCAGGCTTGCACCGTTTTGGATCTCCTCATCGGCAATCGGAAAACGCCACATCAGCAGGCTGTCATCAGGATTCGGCCATTGAATGACATCGATAAACTGTTTCTTGATAAAGTTGAACATCGCAGTTCCTTATTTGAAGAAGAAGGGATAACTTATGGGCAGTCAGGTCAATTTACCTGGCCGGTTATATCGCTTATTTTATATAAATAGAATGTCATATAATATGAACATTCAAAATGTCTTTATGTATGAAAATAGAGTAAGCAGCCGTATGTGCTTTTACTGTTAAACCAACTAGCCTACCTAGAAACATTAACATACCAACAGGCTTCAAAATTAGACTTTATATTGCCTTAGTTTTACACTATTTCCAGACTTTTTATCTGCACTGTCTCATAAAAAAGACAAATACTTGCGGTAAATCATTAAATAACACACCAAACAGTCAACATATTACCCCAACGGCATTGTTAATATTCATTAAATACTATAAAATCCACCATGCTATATCACTAAATTATCACACTGATTTTCACAAAGTAAAAGGAATTTACATGAAAAATTCTGCTCATTTCTGTCTTGCTGTATTGGCACTGTCTGCTGCAGTAGGCGCACAGGCTGCCCGCCCTGTTGAATTTACCGTTGGCAGCGAATATTACAACGAAACCTATCGCGAATATGAACAAGATGGTAGCCGAATAATGCAACAAAAAGGCAACCTGTGGTCTATTAATGCGGGGGTTAAATACCGTTTCAACGATCGCCATGCAGCGAAATTGGAAGGCCGTTATTCCCGCGGTAAATCAGATTACACAGGAAGTTTCCAAAATGGATTTGGTGAATCCACAGGTTATGGTTCTGCCACACTCAAAGATGCCCCACGCCGTGCATACGATATCCGTGCCTTATATGAATATACACATCCGATTAACGATCGCTTTAGCCTGACTGCCGGTGCAGGCTTGGGACACCGTGTTCTGAGAGATTTGAGCCGACGCGTCGATCCTGATGATTATGACCGCAAAAACCGAACCACATATGCGCAAATCAATGCCGGTGTAAATGTTGCCCTTCCTGCAAACTTTGAGATTGCTCCTCGTATTGCTTACAATCGTGCCGTGAAAGGCCGCCAGTATTCTTACGAACCAAATCGAGAAGAAACCAGAATGAAACAAGGTGGTGGACAAGGTATCGAGGTGGAAGTACCTGTATCTAAAAAATTCGCTAACGGTTCTAAAATCACCCTGACCCCGTTCTATCGTGGCTGGAAAGTTAAAGATTCAAACTTCACCGTTACAGAAGACTATGGCTTCATTCAATTGGGCGCGATCGAACCTAAAAACCGCACTCGTGAAACAGGCATAAGATTGCAATACTCGTTCTAATTTAGCGAACTTAAGCAGTTAAAACATTTCAGACGGCCTTGTATATAACAGGCCGTCTGAATTTTTTGATACTTTCAAAATTTCACTATAACGCCAATACCATCAGACATAAGACATTATCAGTCAAAAAATCTACCGATAATTCCTCCAGGCAGAAGTTGGAATAAGCACATCTTTTACTATCGAACCAACCATCAAAATCAAGTCAAGCAAGCAGCGTTCAAAATGCCGATCGAGATAGACACTGCACCAAACAACGCGCCAACGGCGACATTGTTGCCAATAAGTTCTGCGGTAGCGCCTTTAATCATCATTGTTGCAGCGAAATAGACAAAAATCTGAATCACTGCTGCGGCAAATCCCCACAGGATAAAATCGATGAAGCTGACACTGTGGGCAATACTTGAGGCAAGCGTCAGACAGAAACCGACCAATGTACCGCCAAACGACAAAGCGCAGGCAAGATTGCCGTTTTTAATCAGACGCAATTCTTCGACGGGGGTAATCCGCAAATATACGGCACCGAAAACTACAGTCATGGCGATGCCTGCCAACATATATTGCAGGTAAAGCAGATATTGGGACAGAGAAATACTCACGATAAGATTCCTTGGTTTGCAATAAAGTGATTATGCCATATTTTTGAAGATAAACCCTTCGGAAAATATGGCATTTTTAGAAGCGCTTCAGGCCGTCTGAAACGGTCTGATTTTTAATTCATGTTTTATTGTGATAATTGTTGACGATTTTTGTATGTTTATGTAACTATTGCGCACCGCTATTTATTAGAGCAAAGAGGAGAATATGAGCATACTCGCCGCCATCCGCCCTAAAGAGCCTTTGCGCCATCTTCGCTGGTTTGACATGCTGATTGTGACCGCCATCCTGTTCGGTCAATTTGCCTACCGTTCTACCCAACTTTATATTGCCAGCCTGATGCCGCAAGTGGAAACAGCCTCTGCTACCGAAGAAGTGCGCGATACTGCGGTAACCGGCGTGGCTTATTCTGAAAACATGAGCCTGCAGTTGATGCTGCTTGCTATTGCTCTGATTTACCTCGTTATCCGCCGTTTCGACTTCAAACAGCTGCCGATTCGCTTTAATTTAGGTGTATTGTTTTGGACGCCTGTGATTTTTATCCTAATGGGTCTGACCGCCGATGCGGTAACTTCGTTAAGTGGCGGCTACAATTACTTCACCACTGAAATCTTTCAATACATCAAACCATTATCCATCTTCGACAAATTCGCCGCCCTTGCGCCGATGGCCATCCTCTACGGCCTTTTAAACGGCTTTTATGAGGAATTCTGTTTCCTCGGCCTTTTAACCTGCGTGGAAGACAAATACAAATGGCAGGCATTGGCCTATTCGACCTTGGTGCGCGTCTCCTTCCATACTTATCAAGGTATGCTTTGGGCGACCGTTATCGGCGTTGTTTTCGGCTTGATGTACTACTTCTTCTACAAATACAAAGTCAAAAACCTGCTGCCGTTTTTCCTGATTCACGCCTTGGCAGATATCTTCGGCTCCGGCTTCATCTATTTGATTTGCGCTTAATGGCAATAGTTGACTGAATAAACAAGGCCGTCTGAAACATCATTTTTCAGACGGCCTTTTATCATCTATCGGTTTACTTAATCAAAGTAATTGCCACATCCGCATCTTCGGTTGCAACTGCCTCAATCACTGCATCGCCGCCAAACCGCAACACCGAGCCTGCGCCGACCGTATGCTTTTCAGTCTGATTCAACGTCACGTCAAAGCTTCCTTTTCCAACGGCAAAAATCAGCGTTTTAAACCCCGGATGATCGTGCGGCTTAATCTGCTCCCCTTTCTTCATGTCTTTCTTAACGACCATGCAATTTTCACCGCTGAAAATCTTACCGTTTTCGGAAGAAACCTCTCCCAAAGGCGCGGCAGAAACGGCAACGGAAAACAAAGCAGACAGAGACCTTTGCAAAATAGCCCTTTCTAAAGGCCTCAAACTAGAATTTATTGGAATTTTATTTATTCAACTCTATAATAAAGCTGAATGCTTTTAAGGATAATATATTATGGATTTAGATCGTGCCACTGAATTACTTAGAATCGGAGCAAATAATCCCTCTGCAACTTTTAGAACAGGCCAACTAGAAGCAATTACTAAAGTAGTTGATGGAAATCGCCGACAGCTGGTTGTACAAAAGACAGGATGGGGTAAAAGTTTTGTTTATTTCATAGCGACCAAGCTTCTTCGTGAACAAGGCATGGGACCGGCTTTGCTGATTTCACCACTCTTAGCTTTAATGCGCAATCAAATTGCAGCGGCAGAAAAAATGGGAGTAAAAGCAGTAACCATCAATTCAGATAATAAAGATAGTTGGAATAATGTAAAACAAGATGTTATTTCAGGTAACATAGATATTTTACTGATTTCTCCCGAACGCCTAGCGAATCAGGAGTTTATTCAAGATGTATTAGGTCATATTGCTGGAAACATTTCTTTATTGGTTATAGATGAGGCGCATTGTATTTCAGACTGGGGGCACGATTTTCGCCCCCATTATCGACTGATTGAACGTATCATCAAAAACCTCCCGCGGAATCTCAGGGTTTTAGCAACTACGGCAACGGCAAACAATCGTGTTATGGGTGATTTAGTCCAAGTATTAGGGCTTAATATTGATGATGTATCTCGTGGTGATTTAACTCGCCCTTCCCTTACTTTGCAGACGATCTCTATACCCAGTCAAGCTGAACGTTTGGCATGGTTGGCAGAACAATTACAAACACTGGACGGTAGTGGGATTATCTACACTCTGACAATTCGTGATGCTAAGCAAGTAGCAGATTGGTTAAAATCAAAAGGTTTTGTTGTTGAAGCCTATACAGGAGATTCTGGTGATAAGCGAGAGGAGCTAGAGGATGCTTTGTTAAAAAACCAAGTAAAAGCCTTAGTAGCCACAACAGCCTTGGGAATGGGATACGACAAACCTGATTTAGCTTTTGTTATCCATTATCAAATGCCTAATTCTGTCGTTGCTTACTATCAGCAAGTAGGACGTGCAGGGAGAAACTTAAAACGGGCTTACGGGATTCTGCTTAGTGGCGCGGAAGATGATGAAATTAGTTCTTTCTTTATAGAAAGTGCATTTCCTAAACGAGATGAAGTTCAAAAAATCTTATCTGTATTAGAGCAATCAGCATCGGGATTGTCAGTGCCTGAATTGATGAATAATGTGAATTTAAGCAAGGGAAGAATTGAGCATACTTTAAAAATATTATCGCTTGAGTCACCTGCACCGGTGGTTAAAGAAGGTACGAAATGGAAGTTAACAGTCGTTCCTTTAAGCCAAACGTTTTGGCAGCGAGCAAAGCGGTTGACCGAATTGCGTTATCAAGAACATCAGCAAATGAAAGAATATGTCAACTTACCTTTTGGACGACATATGGCCTTCTTAATTCAAGCCCTCGATGGAGATTTGAATCAATTAACTGAACCTAAATTGCCTCCATTACCCGAATCAGCCAATTCAAAATTAATTCAAGAAGCAATTAATTTTTTGTGCAGAAGTGATTTTCCTATAGAACCACGCAAACAGTTTCCACGAGGAGGTCTTCATGATTATGCTGTTAAAGGAAATATCCCCGAAGCTTATCAAGCTCAAGAGGGGCGTGTTTTATCAATCTGGGGAGATGCTGGATGGGGAGGATTAGTTAAACAAGGTAAATATCAAGATGGGGGTTTTTCTGATAAACTCGTTACAGCATTTGTTGAAATGATTCAAAAATGGAATCCGCAGCCTGCACCTACTTGGGTAACTTGTGTACCTTCAATAAGACATCCCGATTTGGTTCCTGATTTTGCCTTGCGTGTTGCTAAAAGTCTAGGGCTGCCTTTTGATCCGATTATCGTTAAAACGAAAGACACGCCTGAGCAGAAAACAATGGCTAACAGTAACTTACAGGCACGTAATTTAGATGGCGCATTCAGTCTAAGTCATCAGCCACCTCAAGGTGCTGTTCTGCTGATTGATGATATGGTGGATTCGCGATGGACATTGACTATTTGCGCCTATTTATTGAAAAAACACGGTAGTGGTGCTGTTTTTCCGGCTGCACTTGCTCAAACTTCAGGTAATACAAAATGATTATGACGGTTTCGGAAAATACAAAAGCTATACTATTATTGACAGCACCTCTTTTATTGGGAGCTAAATCTTCAACTCAATATAATCTACTAAAACCTAAAGAATACGGACAGTTGGCTTCGTATTTGGTTAGAATAAAAAAACAACCTGCAGATTTGTTGACTGATCAAGCAGAGAAAATTTTAGATAATTATTCAATTCTAGATAAATCTCGAATCATTCAACTGCTGAGTCGTGGTTTTTTATTAAGTCAAGCAATAGAAAATTGGCAGTCTCGCGGTATCTGGGTTATAAGCAGAGCTGATGAAGCTTATCCCAATCGTTTGAAAAGTCGTTTAAAAGAAAAATCTCCAGCTATCCTATATGGTTGTGGAGATGTCAACTTATTACACTACGGCGGGTTAGCTGTAGTAGGTTCAAGAAAAGTTGATAATGAACTGATCACTTATACACAGAATATCGCCTGCCTATCTGCAAAAGCCCAAAAAATGATTATATCAGGAGGTGCAAAAGGTGTTGATAGCGCAGCTATGTACGGGGCATTAGAAGCTAATGGATGGGCGTGTGGAGTGTTGGCCGATGGGTTAGAAAAAGCAACGTTAAACCCTGATAACTATTTATACTTGCAAAATAGCAAGTTAGTACTTATTTCAGCCTGCGATCCCAAATCAGGATTTAATATAGCTAATGCTATGCAGCGTAATAAGTATATTTATGCTTTAGCCGATGCGGCTTTGGTTGTTAATTCTGATTTAAATAAAGGAGGAACATGGTCAGGAGCTGTAGAACAATTAGACAAAGCACCACAAATTCCAATCTATATTCGTTCAACTGGAAGTCAGTCTGATGGTTTGAATGCTTTAAAAAATAAAGGTGCATTACTGTGGACAAATCCAAACGAAATGAAAGGCTTTTTAGATATTTTTCATTCGGTTGATTTCCCTCATGCGAGCAATTCTAAATGTGAATCACCAGTTCAAATGTCTTTATTGGATGTTACGTCTCTACGCAATGAATTAGATGGAGTTGATAATGCGAGCCCATTAGAGGAGTATAGTACCCAAATTAAAGAGTCTGTTTCATTTATGGATCCAAAACCGGATGATTTACTATTCATTTATGTCAGCAAATTGATTCGAAGCTTGACACGAAGTTCTTCTAAAAAAGACAGTGAGCTTGCAGCGGAACTGGGAATTTCAACTTCCCAAATGAGAATTTGGTTAAAGAGGTTGGTTGATGAGAAATCTATGATCAAAGAGAATCGTCCTATAAAATATCGTTGGAAAGAATCATAATTAAAAGTAGTTAAATTATCGAAAAAATCTGAAATAAATTTGATCAATAATCATCAGACACCATTGTTTTATGGTTTTCCAACTATGAATTAGTACAACTTCATTCATGCTTGACGGCGTTATTGCGGAGCATGCATGATTCCAGCTTTCTTGCTCTGCTATTGCTGGACGATGGGACAACTAACATTCGATAAAACTCACACCGAAAAATGCCAAAGTTGAGAAGATCTGTGCTACTCCCCAAGAAGATTTGGATAAAGTCAGCTATCGAGTGTTAGCAAAAGGCTATCTCCACTGGTTTAAACTGCTTTAACGACAACGCTATGGCAGCTGAAGTGTCTATACCTGTTTTATCTATAATAGAGTAGTACGATTGGCTCAAATAAATGAGCAGGTTTTCGACTATTTTCGTACCAAATATTCCCTTTTTTCTTACCGGATACAACATATCGGACATCAAGGCCAACTTTTATGAGGTAACAAGCGCACTTATCCTGTTAACTGCCTTCAACAGGTTAAACCACCTCGCCCTCATATGGCTTTGCCCAGTCCGAAATAGGCCGCCCGGGCATAGCGGAATTTAGGTGTAGGGTCCACCGGTTTTCGACAAATATCGGTTATGCTTTGTTTGCGCTCCCATCAACGGGCGGCTGCAGTGAGCTTGGTATATAATATCGTCCTGTAGACTATGTTCTTCCAAATGCTGCCGGTTGTCCGCACTGTCGTAGCCTTTATCGGCATAAACAGTTGTGCCTTTGGGTAGACCTTCCAACAAAGGAAATAGGTGTTTGCACTCATGGAAATTGGAGGGAACGTGCACTTTCTCGATATAGCTTTCCTCATCGGTGTAGGGTATGTCGTTTGTAACCGAGTTTGTATAAACCGAGACCCTTTGCCAAATTCTACAAAATCCTATTTTGTCATTTAATAACAATTCTCATTTCCTAATAAAAAGGCCGTCTGAAACCCAACGATATTTTTCAGACGGCCTGATTGACCTGTATAATATTTTCTTATTAATAAAATCGCTTTACATACCCATCAAATGGAAACCGTCAGAAAAGATCCGCTCGGCTCGGCATGGGTGGTTATTGCCGCGCTCAGCTTTACCGTCATGAACCTCTCCGTCAAAGCCGCCTCTACACATTTCGGCTTTTCCAGCGGCGAGCTGGTCTTTTGGCGCATGCTGGTCTCCACCCTGTTCTTAGGCATCATGGCCAAAGCGCAAGGTAACACATTTTCCACGCCGTATTGGAAAACCCATCTCAACCGCAGCGTCATCGGCACGCTTGCCATGATGTGCACGCTTTATTCCGTCATACATCTGCCGCTGGCAACAGGCGTCACGCTCAACTACACCTCCTCCATCTGGCTTGCCATCTTTTCATTTTTCATTTTAAAAGAACGAATTACGCTTTATACCCAAGCCATTCTGGTTATGGGCTTTATCGGCGTTATCCTGTTGCTCAATCCATCTTTTCAAGGCGGACAGGAATTTGCCGCACTGGTCAGTTTGGCAGGCGGCGCCATGTCGGGCTGGGCGTATTTGCAAGTGCGCGAACTCTCACTTTTGGGCGAACCGGGCTGGCGCGTGGTGTTTTATCTGTCGCTTACCGGCCTGATTATGTCCGCCATTTGGAGCTGCTTTACCGGCTGGCATCCGCTGACCGCGTCTTCCCTGCCCTATGTGGCCGGCATCGGCATCTCCGCCATGATTGCCCAACTGGCCATGACCCGCGCCTATAAGGTCGGCAAGAAATTTACCGTTGCCTCGCTTTCCTACCTGACCGTCGTTTTCTCCGCCCTGTCCGGCGTACTGCTTTTCGGCGATAAAATCACTTGGCAGGAAGCCGCCGGCATGGTTATCATTGTTGCAGGCGGCGTGTTCAGCAGTTTTACTCCGGCCTCAATCAAAAAATTTCTGATGAAGCAATAATTTAACAAGGAGAACACCATGATTTCCATCCGCGAACAATCTTACGGCTTAAACGTAGCGCTGTACAACGAGTTCACTTTGGACGATTTCCGCCAATTGGAAGAAGCCTTGTTGGCCGCAAAACAAAAAATCCATCTGCCCGACATCCTGCTGGATTTATCCATGCTGAAAGACTTCACCATCGATATGGCGGTCGAACAAATCAAATTCCTCAACCAACACGAAACCGACTTTGGCCGCGTTGCCGTCATTACCGACGATATCTGGATTAAACTCGGCGCGCGCCTTTCCAGCCTCTTGACCAACCAACATCCCAAATATTTCAGCGACGCTGCCGAAGCACAGGCTTGGTTGTTGGCAAGCAATTTGAAATAAAGACAAGGCCGTCTGAACGCATTATTGAGCAAATATAAAACCGCTTAGGCTCAAACAACGGCATCACGACATCTGTCAAAGCATAAAAAAGGCCGTCTGAAACCTTGCAACCTGCAAAGTTTCAGACGGCCTTTCATCGTTTTTATTCAAAAACTTACATCACATCCAACACATCAATGCCCAACAATTCCAAGCCTTGTTTCAGCGTATCGCCGGTCAGCTTCGCCAGTTGCAGGCGGCTGTTGCGGGTTGCGCCTTCTGATTTCAAAATCGGGCAGGCTTCGTAGAAGCGGCTGAACAAGGTGGCAATTTGATAGAGGTAGGCGGCGAGGTAGTGTGGATACGCGGTATCTGTCACGCTTTGCAGTACGTCTTCAAATTTCAGCAGCTCGACGGCCAGTTGTTTTTCCAAAAGTTCGGTCAAAATGGTTGACGCATTTGCGTCCCATTCACCTGCTTTGCGGAATACGCTTTGCACGCGGGTGTAGGCGTATTGCAGGTAAGGGGCGGTATTGCCCTCAAACGAAAGCATGGCGTCCCAGTCGAACACATAATCGCTGGTGCGGTTTTTGCTCAAATCAGCGTATTTGACCGCGCCGATGCCGACGGTTTTACCGATTTTACCTGCTTTGTCTGCACCCAATTCAGGATTTTTCTCTTTCACCAAAGCGGTGGCGCGCTCGACAGCTTCAGTCAGCAAATCAACCAGTTTTACGGTATCGCCGCTGCGTGTTTTGAACGGTTTGCCGTCTTTGCCCATCATCGTGCCGAAGCCGATAAACTCGGCTTTTACATCTTCCGGCAGATAGCCTGCTTTGCGGGAAGTGGTAAAGAGTTGCTCAAAGTGCAGGGCTTGGCGGTGGTCGACGACGTACAGCAGGCGGTCGGCATGAAGCGTGCCGACGCGGTAGCGCAAACACGCCAAGTCGGTGGAAGCATAAAGGAAGCCGCCGCCTTGTTTTTGCACGATAAATGCGGCAGGCTCGCCCTCTTTGTTTTTGAACTCGTCCAAGAACACGACTTTCGCGCCGTCGTCTTCGACTGCCAGACCTTTTTCGACCAAATCATCGACTACAGGTTGCAAATCGTCGTTGTATTTCGATTCTCCCGCCACGTCTTCAGGACGCAGTTTCAAGCCCAACGTGTCATAAACGGCTTGAGCGTGCGAGAGTGAAATATCGACAAACTGTTTCCACAACGCCAACACGGTTTCATCGCCGCCTTGCAGCTTCACAACGTATTCGCGCGCGGTATCAGCAAAGGCGGCATCTTCGTCAAAGCGTACTTTGGCGGCGCGGTAAAATTGCTCCAAATCCGCCAGCTCAAACGCGGCGTTGTCTTTTTGCTGCTCGACCAAATAAGCGACCAACATGCCGAACTGCGTACCCCAGTCGCCGACGTGGTTTTGACGGATAACGGTGTTGCCCATAAATTCCAACACGCGTGAAATGCTGTCGCCGATGATGCTGGAACGCAGATGGCCGACGTGCATTTCTTTGGCAAGATTAGGCGAAGAATAGTCGATAACGACGGTTTGCGGTTTATCGGTTTTCGCTACGCCGAAACGCGCATCGTTCAAGGCCGTCTGAATGTTTTGGGCGAGGAATTCGGGGCGCAGGCGCAGGTTAATAAAGCCCGGGCCGGCTACTTCCGTGCTTTCAATCACGGCGTTGTCGGCCAAGGCTTCGGCCACTTTTTGCGCCAACTCGCGCGGATTTTGTTTGGCTTTTTTCGCCGCACCCATCACGCCGTTGATTTGGAAATCGCCGAAGTCGGGATTTTTCGCCGCCTGCAATACGACGGGGCTGTCGGACAAACCGGCAGCGGCAAAGGCTGCTTGGGCTTCACGTTCGACGGTTTGGTATAAATTCATGTTGTCGGTCTCTATCAATTCAAATCAGGCGGTATTTTAAAAGAATTTCGGGCTTTAAAACAGGGCAAGCTGCAATACTTTTCCTACGGCTTGTTATATGATTGCATTCTGATTCAACGATTTTGCTGTAAAGGCCGTCTGAAAGGAAAAGCCATGAACCCCAAAAATACGCTTTGTCTGATTGTCGATATTCAAGAACGCCTGCTGCCCGCCCTTTCCGGCGCGGACGAAATGTTGGAACGCTGCCGCCTGCTGATTCAAGGTTTGACGGCTTTGGACATTCCCTTTGCCGTAACCGAACAATATCCGAAAGGTTTGGGCAACACCGTTTCCGCCGTATCGCTGCTGTTGCCCGAAGGCACACCCGTTGTCGAGAAAACCCGATTCTCGGCGTTTTTACCCGAAATTCAGGAAATATTACGCAAAAACGACATCAAAAACGTTATTTTGGTGGGCGCGGAAGCGCATATCTGTATGCTTCAGACGGCCTTGGACTTGAAGGCGCAAGGTTACGCCGTATCCCTGCCTTTCGAATGCACCGCCTCGCGCACAACGGCCAACCGCGACAATGGTTTGGCGCAAATGAGCCGTCAGGGCATTACTGTTTCCAATGTCGAAAGTATTTTGTTCCAACTGCTCGGCGATGCCAAACATCCGGCCTTTAAGACTATCTCCAAACTGATTCAATAACAGGCCGTCTGAAATGCAATACACCATCCGCCCTGCCCTGCGCCAAGACTTGCCCGCCATCGTCGATATTTACAACAGCACCGTGG
>ERZ773213.1014-NODE-1014-length-15496-cov-7.991905_pt1 | contig 15496 bp, 11 predicted proteins | sample MGYA00580996_ERZ773213 | MGnify/ENA primary metagenome ERZ773213 (study PRJEB29015, sample SAMEA2738152) | human oral metagenome | biome: human oral; feature: human-associated habitat; material: saliva | place: China | collected 2197 ...
CTGTTACCGATATTACGATCTTGGTCGTAGCGGCAGATGACGGGGTTATGCCTCAGACTATTGAAGCCATTAACCACTCAAAAGCGGCCAACGTTCCAATCATCGTAGCCATTAACAAGATTGATAAACCAGGTGCCAACCCAGAACGTGTTATCGGTGAATTGGCAGAGCATGGAGTTATGTCAACAGCTTGGGGCGGAGATTCTGAATTTGTTGAAATCTCAGCGAAATTCAATCAAAATATCGACAGCTTGCTGGAAACAGTCCTCTTAGTGGCTGAAATTCAAGAACTCAAGGCAGATCCTACTGTTCGAGCGATTGGTACAGTTATTGAAGCCCGTCTGGATAAAGGAAAAGGTGCTGTCGCAACCCTTCTGGTTCAGCAGGGAACTCTGAATGTACAGGATCCAATCGTTGTTGGTAATACCTTCGGCCGTGTTCGGGCTATGACCAATGACCTGGGTCGCCGTGTTAAGGTGGCAGGACCATCTACACCTGTTTCTATTACTGGTCTCAATGAAACTCCGATGGCTGGTGACCACTTTGCGGTCTATGAAGATGAAAAAGCTGCGCGTGCAGCCGGTGAAGAACGTGCTAAACGGGCTTTACTTAAGCAACGTCAAGCCACTCACCGTGTCAGCCTTGAAAATCTATTTGATACCCTTAAAGCGGGTGAAGTGAAGTCTGTTAATGTCATCATCAAAGCCGATGTACAAGGTTCTGTTGAAGCCTTGGCTGCTTCCCTACAAAAGATTGAAGTAGAGGGCGTGAAGGTAACCATCGTCCACTCAGCAGTTGGTGCTATCAATGAATCAGACGTAACCTTGGCTGAAGCTTCAAATGCCGTTATTATCGGTTTCAATGTCCGCCCTACTCCACAAGCTCGTCAGCAAGCGGAGTCTGATAGCGTTGAAATTCGTCTCCACAGCATCATCTACAAGGTTATCGAAGAAGTGGAAGACGCCATGAAGGGAATGCTGGACCCTGAATACCAAGAAAAAATTATCGGTGAAGCCCTTATCCGTGAAACATTTAAGGTTTCTAAAGTTGGTACCATCGGTGGATTTATGGTTGTCAGCGGTAAAGTTACCCGTGACTCTAAGGTTCGTGTGATTCGTGACGGCGTCGTGATCTATGACGGCCAACTGGCTAGTTTGAAGCACTTCAAAGACGATGTCAAAGAAGTTACGAACGGCCGTGAAGGTGGTCTCATGATTGAAGGCTATAATGATATTCAAGTAGATGATACCATTGAAGCCTATATCATGGAAGAAATTAAAAAATAAAAGAGAAACCCTGAAGCTTTTAAGTCCGTATTCATGAGATAATTCTTGATGGGAATGGCTGATTCTACGGAAATCTTACATCAAGTCATTTCTCAAAATGAGACGGCTAGCTTCTATCACCAAATAAAAATAAGCTAGGCTGAGCCTAGCTTATCTTACAGAGAAAGAAATAGAAAGGAAATCCAATGGCAAATCATTTCCGTGTGGACCGGGTTGGAATGGAAATCAAGCGCGAAGTCAATGAGATTTTGCAAAAGAAAGTCCGCGATCCGCGTGTCCAAGGTGTGACCATCACTGATGTTCAAATGCTGGGTGATTTATCAATGGCCAAGGTCTACTATACTATTATGAGTGATCTGGCATCAGATAATCAAAAAGCACAGTTGGGACTTGAAAAAGCAACTGGAACCATCAAACGTGAGTTAGGCCACAATTTAAAAATGTATAAAATCCCAGACCTGACCTTTGTAAAAGATCAGTCAATTGAATATGGTAACAAGATTGACCAAATGTTGCGGGATTTGGATAAATAATAGGAAAAAGACCTTCTGTGGTCTTTTTTTCTTGCACAAAATAGTATAGTTTTTTCATTTTTTTTGAAAAAGGTCTTGTGACTTTGACGATTATTCTATAAAATATAAAAGGAATACTTCGAAAGAGGTTTTAGGAGGCAAAGGATGTCCATTAATTGGCAAGATATTATTTTTAACTTTTTAGGTGGTTTGGGACTATTTCTTTATAGTATCAAGATGATGGGTGATGGTCTGCAACAAGCCGCTGGTGATCGCCTACGTTATTTTATCGATAAGTATACCAGCAATCCTATCTTAGGTATCCTGGTTGGAATTGGGATGACAGCACTTATCCAATCCAGCTCAGGTGTGACAGTTATCACTGTCGGTATGGTAAGTGCGGGACTTTTAACCTTGCGCCAGGCCATCGGGATTGTCATGGGGGCCAATATCGGAACAACAGTGACTTCCTTCATCATTGGTTTTAAGCTGGGGGAATATGCCCTTCCAATTCTCTTTGTTGGGGCTGTTTGTATATTCTTTACTAAAAACCGTGCTATAAACAATATTGGTCGGATCCTCTTCGGGGTCGGAGGGATATTCTTTGCACTGAATCTGATGAGCGGAGCAATGGAACCTCTTAAGGATTTACAGGTCTTCAAAGATTATATGATTCAGCTCAGCAAAAATCCAGTTTTGGGAGTCTTTGTCGGAACAGGATTGACTTTGCTGATTCAGGCTTCATCTGCTACGATTGGTATCTTGCAAAATCTATATGCTAGTGATTTGATTAGTCTTCAAGGAGCCCTACCGGTGCTTTTTGGGGACAATATCGGGACGACCATAACAGCTATTATTGCTTCCTTGGGTGCTAATATTGCTGCCAAACGTGTTGCAGCATCTCATGTACTCTTTAACGTTTTTGGAACCTTGGTCTGTCTGCTCTTTCTTGGGGCCTTTACTAATATGGTTCAGTGGTTCCAATCTACCTTACACCTATCGCCTGAGATGACGATTGCTTTCTCTCATGGTGCCTTCAACATTACCAATACCATTCTTCAATTCCCACTGATTGGTTTTCTTGCTTATATAGTGACCAAACTAATCCCTGGTGAAGATGAGGTTGTTAAGTACGAACCGCTATATCTGGATAAGATCCTGATCAAGCAAGCACCGTCACTAGCCTTAGGAAATGCGAAGAAAGAATTGCTCCATTTGGGAAGCTACGCTGTTAAATCTTTTGAACTGTCCTATGATTATTTGATCAACCATACTGAAAAATCTGCAGACAAGGGTCATAAGACAGAAGGAGCCATCAATGCTATTGACGAAGAATTAACGCGTTATCTCATTGATCTTTCTGGAGAACAGCTCAATCAAAAAGAAAGTGAAGTCTTAACCAATATCCTAGACTCTTCTCGTGATTTGGAGAGAATCGGAGATCACGGTGAAGCCTTGCTACAACTGACAGACTACCTAATCAAGAAAAAAGTTATCTTTTCAGAAGCTGCCTTGGAAGAATTAGAAACGATTTACCAAATGACCTTGAATTTTATCAAGGATGCCTTGCAGTCAGTTGAAGATAATAATATTGAACTGGCTGACAGTCTAGAAGAGAAGCATACGAAAATTGACCAGCTGGAGCGTAAGCTTAGGAAGACCCACATTTCTCGTCTCAACCGCGGAGAATGTACACCACAAGCTGGGGTCAACTTTATTGATATCATTTCTCACTATACAAGGGTTGCGGACCATGCTATGAATTTGGTTGAAAAGGTCCAAGCAGAACAAATTTAGACAGGAAAAGCTTCCTGTCTTTTTAATATAATAATTTTTTGTAAAATAGGTCTATACCATTTACAAATAAATGGGAAAGGTTTATAATATAGATGACATAATCAATGAGTACCAAATAGGGAGAAAGTTAGTCTATTTGGACAAAATCTGGAGGTTATATTATGCCTAAATATATTAAAGCTGATCAGTTTTTCTATCCTCAAGGGATCCGTCAAGGTGGTTATTTAGAAATCAAAGATGGCAAATTTGGAAAGTTGGTCAAAGAAGTTCCTGCTGATGCTGAAGTGATTGATTACTCTGGTTATTCTATTGCGCCTGGTCTAGTAGATACCCACATTCATGGCTTTGGCGGAGTGGACGTCATGGACAATAACATCGAAGGCACCCTTCATACCATGAGTGATGGTCTTTTGACAACAGGGGTTACGAGCTTTTTACCAACTACTTTGACTTCGTCTTATGAGCTTTTGCTGGCTGTAACAGAAAATATCGGTGCCCGCTACAAAGAGGCTACTGGTGCCAAGATTCGTGGCCTATATTTTGAAGGACCTTATTTCACAGAGAAATACAAGGGAGCGCAAAATCCTTCCTACATGAAGGATCCTCGTATGGATGAATTTCGTGCTTGGCAAAAGGCCTCAAATGGCTTGCTGAATAAGATTGCCCTTGCGCCTGAACGAAATGGTGTCGAAGAGTTTGTTCGTACGATCACTGACGAAGGTGTGACAGTAGCACTTGGCCACTCAGATGCAACCTTTGACCAAGCCAAGGCAGCAGTGGAAGCTGGTGCTAGCGTCTGGGTACATGCCTATAATGGTATGCGTGGTCTGACTCACCGGGAGCTGGGTATGGTTGGTGCCATGTATGAGCTTCCTCATACCTACGCAGAGTTAATCTGTGATGGACACCATGTGGATCCTAAGGCTTGCGATATTCTGATCAAGCAAAAGGGCCATGAAAATATCGCTCTCATTACGGACTGTATGACAGCTGGCGGTCTGGAAGACGGTGATTATATGCTGGGTGAATTTCCAGTGGTTGTGGCCGATGGGACTGCCCGCCTTAAATCAACAGGCAACTTAGCTGGTTCAATCTTGAAATTAAAAGATGGCTTGAAGAATGTTGTTAAATGGGGCATTGCTAATCCTCACCAAGCCGTCATGATGGCTAGCCTGATTCCGGCTAAATCTGTTCATATTGATGATGTTTGCGGTCAGATCAAAGAGGGATATGATGCGGACTTTATCGTTTTAAATGATGATTTGGACTTGATTGCCACATACTTGGATGGTGAGAAAAGATTTGAAGCCTAATCATACAAAAGTCTCCTAACTATTTAAAGAAAGAGCAGGTCTGCCTGTTCTTTCTATTTTTTAAAGCTGAGAAAATAAATTTGAATCAATATGAATGACTGTATTCATGATATAATGATATCAACGAAATAAACAGGAGTGAAACATGAAAAAGATTGATTATAAATTTACCCTCATGGGTGTGGTCTTTCTTCTTTTTGGCTTAGCGATGAGTCGTATTCTGATGATTGTCGCTGGAGCCGCCTTTATCATTTATAGTTTTATCAGTAAGGGTATGGCACCGACCAAGAAAAATATCTTCAAACCAGGGCCTATAGTCCCTAAGAAGAAAAAGAAGGACTAGGTCGGATAATAGACAACTATTTCTCAACAGAGCAATTTAGCTCTTTGAGGATCTCATAAATAATAGACGGAGGATACCTATGAAAACGTACCTTTTAAACAATGGCGTGAAAATCCCAGTGCTTGGCTTTGGGACATGGAAGGCTAAGGATGGTGAAGAAGCCTATCAGGCAACATTAGCCGCTCTCAAGGCGGGCTATCGGCACATCGATACGGCAGCTATCTATAAGAACGAAGAGAGTGTCGGACGGGCAATCAAGGACAGCGGCATTCCGCGGGAAGAGCTCTTCATCACGACCAAGCTTTGGAATGACAACCATACTTATGAGGAGGCTCAGGAGGCCTTTGCCCAATCAATGGAGCGGCTGGGACTGGACTATCTGGATCTCTATCTCATCCACTGGCCTAATCCCAAAGCTTTGAGAGAAAAGGATGCTTGGAAAAAGCGCAATGCTGAAGTCTGGCGTGCCATGGAGGATCTCTATGAGGCTGGGAAGATTCGTGCGATCGGCGTCAGCAATTTCCTGCCTCATCACTTAGAAGCCTTGCTTGAAACAGCGCGTATGACCCCAGCTGTCAATCAAATCCGCCTGGCTCCAGGTGTCTATCAGACAGAGGCAGTGAACTTCTGCCGTGAACATGAGATTTTACTGGAAGCTTGGGGACCATTTGGCCAAGGTGAGCTCTTCCAAAATCCAGCTGTGCAGGCTGTGGCAGACAAGTATGGCAAGACCATTGCCCAAGTCGCGTTAGTTTGGAGCTTGCATGAAGGCTTCCTGCCCCTGCCTAAGTCGGTCACTCCGAGCCGGATTGCCAGCAATCTAGACTGTTTTGACATTGAGCTAGATATAGAAGACTTAGAAGTTCTCAAAAATATCAGCGGCCTAGCCGGTGGCGCACCAAATCCTGATGCAATGGATTTTTAGATGAAAATCAGATTCTATCGCAGTTCAGACAGAGATGCCTTGCAGTCTTACCAATTAACGGACTTGAGATTTACCAGTCATCCTAAGAAGGCTGTCGCTGACTTAAAAAATCGCTATGCCATCTTGGGTCTTGTAGAAAACCAAATCGTAACCTTTCTGATCTTGGATGCTGGAGAAGAAAAGTACACTTATGGCGGTCAGCCAGATAGCCTGCTCCTTCGTAGCTTTTCAACGGATGAAGGCTTTCAGATGCGAGGCTACGGTAGCGAGACTTTAAAGCTCTTGCCTGATTTCATAAGAGAGCATCTGCCTATGTATAAAAGCATCATCCTAGGCGTCAATGAGCGAAATCAAGTCGCTTCCTATCTCTACCGAGAGACCGGTTTTAGCAAACAGTCCCAGCGCATATTAGGACCAGTCGGCTGGCAGGAAGTCTATGAATTAAAAATATAAAGTCATCCCCAGTTTGAAAAGAGCTGGGGATTTTCTTGCCAGACCATGGAAACGCTATAAAATCAAGCCTTTCTATGCTATAATGAAACATAGAAGAATAAAGTGAAAATCCTCATGTAAAGCAAAAGGAAATCAAATGAAAACAAGCCAGGAATTAGAAATTGAAAAACAGTTGATCCAGCAGTTGGCATCTGGAGAAAGCCAGTGGACCTATCGGAAAGATCTCAAGACAGAGGACCAGTTGTGGGAGAATTTTTTTGAGAAATTAGCTCAAAATAATGTCGCCATGTTAGCAGATCATCCCTTGACTGATCAAGAAAAACACCAAATCAAGAATCAGCTCAACTTTGTCAGTTATTATGAGGCGGCCAAGTGGCTAGCAGGAGAAAATGGCATTGCCAAGGTAGAGGTTCAGCGCGAAGATGCTAGTCTAGGTACCATCCGTCTAGCGGTCATCTGGCGGGACAATATCGCTGCTGGAAAGTCTAGCTATGAAGTAGTCAACCAAGTCGAGCGAGACAAGTCATACCCTCAAGATCAAGACAGACGAATGGATGTGACTCTTCTGATTAATGGACTTCCTATGATTCACATTGAGCTCAAGAGTCCAGGAGTTGGATTTTTGAAAGCTTTTTATCAGATAGAAAAATACGATCGTGAAGGAAAGTTCCGAGGTATTTACTCAAGCTTGCAGATGTTTGTTGTGACCAATAAGGTCGACACTCGCTATATCGCTGCAGCCCGTGAAAATAAGCTAAACAAAAAGTTTCTGACCAAGTGGGTGGATAAGGACAACCGGCCCTTGACGGATCTGACTAGCTTTGCCCATGAGGTCCTCTCTATCCCGCGGGCCCATCAGATGGTCATGCAGTACTCGGTCATCGACGATAGTAAGAAAGCCCTTATCCTCCTACGTCCTTATCAGATCCATGCCATTGAGGCAGTACAGGACGCTTCTCGTCGTCAAGAGTCGGGCTATATCTGGCACACGACAGGTTCAGGGAAGACCCTTACCTCTTACAAAGTGGCCCGCAATCTCTTGCAGATCCCTGCTATCCAAAAGACCATCTTTGTCGTCGATCGTAGAGATCTGGACCAGCAGACGACCTCATCCTTCCTCTCATACGCTGCCAACGATGTCATTGATATCGATGAGACGGATAATACTCACGAACTAGTCAAACGTCTAGGGGGCAATGACAAGCGCGTGGTAGTCACGACCATCCAGAAAATTACGACCATGATGCGCAAATTTGAAGAAGGCAAGTACCAGCGGGATGCTGGGAAGATCAAGAACCTGCGCGTGGCCTTTGTTGTGGATGAGTGCCACCGAGCTGTCACTCCACAAATGCAAAAGGAGATCAAGGCCTACTTCCGAAACTCTCTCTGGTATGGCTTTACAGGAACTCCGATCTTCAAGGAAAACAAACGAAAACAAGTGGGAGACTTGGCTCAAACAACCCACCAACAGTATGGCGAACGCCTGCATGAATACACCGTTAAGGAAGCCATCCATGATGAAGCAGTTCTGGGCTTTAAGGTGGATTATCGAAATACCATCATCTCTGATATGATGGAGGAAGAGATCCCTGATAGTGCTTATGAGGACAAGGAACATATGCTAGAAGTCCTGGATGCTATCCTCAATAAGAGCTTGCAACAGCTCAATATCCCTAAAGGAGTTGGAAAAAGCTATGATGCTATTTTGACGGTCAAGTCTATCCCACAAGCACAGGCTTATTATAATCTGCTCAAGAGTATCATGGCTGGCAAGGAGCGGGTCAAGGTCTCTGAGTGGGTCAAAAGCCGTTTGCCGGATTTTCCAAAGTTTACCATCACTTACTCAGTATCTGAAAACGAGGAAGAATCCATCGGCTACCAAGACCATATGAAGCAGGTCATGGAGGACTACAATCAAGAGTTTGGGACGCATTTTAGACTAGCGGATCTGCGGGGCTTTAATACCGATGTCAATAATCGCCTGGCCAGAAAGCAGGACAAGTACCTCTATCGCAATGAGCAGTTGGACCTGGTCATCGTGGTCGATCGTCTCTTGACTGGCTTTGATGCTCCCTGTCTCTCCACGCTCTTTATCGACCGTAAGCCCATGCGTCCACAGGACTTGATCCAAGCCTTTAGCCGGACCAATCGGATCTTTGATGATAAGAAGCGCTTTGGTCATATCATCACCTTCCAGCGCCCTCAGGCCTTTAAGGAAGCTGTCGACAATGCCCTCAAGCTCTACTCCAATGGAGGAGAAAATGAGGTCTTAGCTCCAAGCTGGGAAGAAGAAAAAAGCAACTTTCTATCAGCTTGTGGAGAATTTCAAGCGCAAGTTACGGACCATGAAGAAGAAGGAATTGCTATCGAGCAAGCTAGCACAGCTCAGCTACGTAAAATAGCAAAATCTTACCAAGCCTTTGATAAGTATCTGGCCTCTATCCGCGTCTATAATGAATACAAAGAAGAAGAGATTTACCAAGAGACTGGCTTGACGAATGCCAAGCTAGAAAGCTACCTAGGTCTTTATCAAAACATTCTAGCAGAGCTTAAAAGCCGTGTAGATGACGACGATCAAGATGATCCGCTGGATATCCACTATGAGCTTGAGTCTGTCCAGGTTGATGAGATCAATTATGCCTATATCTTGACTCTCATCCAGAGTATGATCCAGCAGGATGACAATGTAGCAGAACCTCTTAGTGATAAAGATATTGCTGCCGTGGATGGTTATATCCAAGGCTTGAATAGAACCAATCCAGGACTTGCGACAATCATCCAAAATCTTTGGACAGAAGTGCAAGCAAATCCAAAACTTTATCGTGGTTTATCCATCACAGGTGTCTTGGATAATATGATTGAGACGGTGATTGATAAACATATCTCTAACTTTGTCAAAAAATGGTATGTCGGAGAGGACGAACTTCGCTACTATATACAGCACTACCGCAAAGGCGCCAAAAAGCAAACAGGTGAAAGCCAGCTGACCAAGAGCCAACGCTACAAAGACTATAAGGTAGAAGTAGCAGACGCCCTCAACCCACTCAGCTACAAAAAACAAATCAAAGAAGCCTATGCCCAACTAATCGAAGAGGTGATTGAACCATTGAGGGTTGGGAGGTAGGAGGAGAAAAATGAAAAAAAGAATTGCAGTTTATGATATCACTGATACTATTACGGAAATTGAATTAAATGCTGAAAAGATATTTAATATCGCAACTATTTTCAATAATATTCTGGGTGATGGAGAAGGTACTCAATCTCATAGTACTATTGCTGCTGAAATCAAGGATGAGAATAGTATTTTAAGAGCCTATCATGATGATAAGGAGAATTTTGAAATTCAAAATTTTGCTGATAAATTGTTGTCAGCGGAATGCAGTGAAAGTAATGGGAGAAGAAAAGCAAGTTTGCGAGAAGGATATCTCTTTATTAGAGAAACTGATTCAGAATTAATATTATTAAAATTAGAAAAAACATCAGTTGCAAATAAAGATACTTTTGAAGTTCAGGGCCAATTAGGGACTGATAAAAATTATTATAAAGTTTGTATTTTATCAAATGAACTGACAAATATAGCGGTCATAGATAAGAGTAGAAAAATTGCAAATTATTGGCTCGATAGTTTCTTGGGGTTACAAGAAGTAAGAAATAATAAGATCAATACATATGATTTGTTAGAATTGATTGAGTCAAGGGAATTATTCTCTGAGGAAATAGTAAGGCATGAAAATATCGACGATATTATTAGAGAGTCAAAAAAATATATATTCAACAGTAATATATTTGATAAGAGTGGGCTTATTGACTCTTTAAATGATAGTGGTTTAATAGATATTTCTACTCATGTAAAAAATTTTGAATTGCAATTTTACTCGGATAAATCCGTTCAGTTGGATTACAGTTTTGAAATTGATGAAAGAGTATTAAAGGACCATTTTAAAAGTGAGATTAGAATCTCTAAAGAAACTGTAATCAAGACAGATAATTTCGAGAAACTTATTTTGGATGGAGGAGTTTCACTGGTAGGTGATGAGATTAGACTAGTAGTTGATCAAGAGTGTCTTGAAGAAATTAGACAAAAACTAGGTGAATAACATGCCAAATTGGAATAAACTTTCTTATGAAATAGAAAATACCCCCAGCAACAGTTTACTAATACAAAATTTAGAAGCTTTTGGAATTGTTAAGAATGATTTGGATAGAGATATTTATACTGTTCGGACTTTGGGGTTAGAATCAGTAATATTCAATTTAGAAGATTACATTAATACTCAAATGATGTTCCAAAGTATTGTCAGATACTTTCAAAGAAAAGATTTTTCAAAAGACGTTAGAATTATTAATAAGAATAGTCAAAATACTTGGATTGAAGAAAAGAAAAATTTATATGATGAATCATTAAAAATAGAAAAAATGTTAACAAACAACAATATTAATATAAATGTTGATAATAAGATTTTATATAATATTCCGATATCAATTTTTGATTCAAATAGTCAAATCTCTAAAGTAAGGAAGTCAAAATATATTTGTCTGATGTTATTATTTAGTAATTTTACTAACTATGAAAATGATATATTCAAATTTAAACTAGTTATAGATAATAATGAAATTATAGATGATTATTGTTTTGAAGATAGTATTCCAGATAAACAACTGGAATATTTAGTAGAATTATATTCTTGGATTATTAATGATGGTGATAACTACATACAAAAACTTAGTATTGTAAGATCGGTTTTATTGAAAAACAAGTCATTTACCATTGAAAATAGTTTATTAAATTCAGTAAAAAGTATTTTTCAAAGAATAATTAATTCTAATGTGGATAGATACTTTAATGAAGTTACTCTATTAAAAGATGACTTTTTAAAAATTGTAGAACGAGAAAATGATATTTACCAATCATTACATATTAAATTAATTGGTTGGTTTTCTGCTTTAGCACTACTTATTTTTGACAAAATTAAGGATTATTCAGGGGATGATATTTTTTATAAATTGTTAACCTCAGATAGTCAAAAAACAGAGTTGCTATTAATTATGTTGATTTTTGCTCTTGTTTTTATTTTAATTATTTACATCTTAGAGATGAGGAAAAATCAAGATGAATATGAGAAGCTAAAATCATTTTATACAAATAGTCTCATGTTTGATGATGGTGATTTTGAAGAAAAAATTAAATCACCTTGTCTTGATTTTAGATATATTTTGTTCATGTTATGGATAGTCTCCATACTGCTATTAAAATTATTTTCTTTTAATAGAACTTTTATTTTCTATGCTGTACTTATAACATTATCTTTTTTACTAATCTCTGTTGTGATTAATTTAAAAAAGATAAAAATTTGAAGAGGATTAAGGAGTAACCATTGGATAGAAAAAAGAATATCCCACAAATTAGATTTCAGAATTATGAAGATGAATGGGTGTATAGTACTATAGGACGTCATATTTCTCTGTTAAATGGTCGTGCATATAAACAGGAAGAATTATTAGACGAAGGAAAGTATAGAGTTCTCAGAGTTGGAAATTTTAATACAAATAGCAAGTGGTATTATTCGAATTTAGAGCTTGAAGACAATAAGTATGTAAATAAGGGTGACCTACTTTACCTATGGGCAACTAATTTTGGACCAGAAATATGGACGGAAGAAAAAGCAATTTATCATTATCATATCTGGAAACTTGAATTCGATAAAACAGATATCAATCAAGATTACTTATATATTTGGCTAGAGAGTGATAAGAATAAAATCCAACAAAATACTAATGGTAGTACAATGGTTCATATTACAAAAAATATGATGGAGGAGAGAAGGATTTCACTTCCTACTCAAGACGAACAATCCGCCATCGGCTCCCTTTTCCGTACCCTCGACGACCTTCTTGCTAGTTACAAGGACAATCTTGCCAACTACCAATCTCTTAAGGCGACCATGCTCTCCAAGATGTTCCCTAAAGCTGGACAGACTGTTCCTGAGATTCGTTTAGATGGATTTGAAGGGGAGTGGGAAGTAGTTAGCTTAGGAACATTGATAGAAAATTATGACGAGATAATATCAGGTGCATCAGGTTTTCCAATTGCAACTTCTTCTAGGAAAGGTCTTTATTTACAGAATGATTATTTTGAAGGAGGGAGGACTGGAATAGATTTGACACTTGATTTTCATAGAGTTCCAATGGGCTATGTCACTTATCGTCATATGTCAGATGATTCTATTTTTAAGTTTAATAAGAATAATTTTGAAACTGATGTTCTGGTTTCTAAAGAATATCCAGTATTTATTAGTAATGATAGCTCTGATATCGATTTCCTACTTTATCATTTGAATAACTCTAGGTTATTTTTAAGATTTTCAACTATGCAAAAATTGGGTGGTACACGCGTTCGGTTGTACTATAAAAACCTTATTACTTATAAGCTTGCAGTACCAACACTTAAAGAACAACAAGCCATTGGGAGCTATTTCTCTAATCTCGATAACCTCATCATTACTTACCAAGAAAAAATTTCTCAGCTAGAAACTCTCAAAAAGAAACTCTTGCAGGATATGTTTGTTTAAGGGGGGAGTTATGTATAGTTCTAAAAAAGATTTAATTGAAAAAATAGAATCAGAAAAGGAAAGGTTTCAAGATAAGAGTCAAATAGCCGATTATGAAAATGAATTATATACTAGAGTAGAAAATTATTTATTAACACTTATTGATTTAATAAGTAAAGAGTTAGATGATGAAGTTTTATCTAATAATGTAACAGTAAAGTTTAAAACATTACGTGATAATTTGTTAGAAAGCATGTACAATTGTTTTGGTGGCAATATTTATCTGTATGATACTATGCTTCCTCAAATTCTAGAGAATATTAAAATAATTAAGCTTTTCTCTTTCATTTCTAAAATAGATTCTACTACTGTTATTATAGGAGCGAACGGGGCAGGAAAATCAAGTCTTATTAATGAATTAAGAAAGAATAATAGTAATGAAATGTATGTCTTACCAGCCCAAAAATTGTTATATTTTGTTTCAAATATCCATGATCGTAATGGAATTACTAGAGAAAGATATATCCAAGATTTAAAAGAAGTCGATCTTAAATATGACACAATTGATTTACAACCTATCCAAATTGATAAGGATTTTTCAAATACTTTCACTAAATTAATAACATTTTTGATAAAGAACTATGCTAAGATAGCGACTTATAAATCTAGAGGGATGGAAGGGTTATCTATAGCTTTATGGGATAGAGTAGAGCAGGTTTGGAATTCAATATCACCCGAAATAAAATTTATACTAGAACCCGATAATAGAGTTGTTGAAGTTGAAAAAAATGGCTCTAGATATAGTATAAATGGTCTAAGTGATGGTGAACGTTGTATACTGTTTTATATAGGAAATGTACTTCTTGCTCCTGAAAATAGTTATATTATTGTTGATGAACCTGAGACTTTCTTAAATGCTGCTGTCTATAATGAATTGTGGGATTTGCTCATATCTCAGCGGTCTGATTGTCAATTTATTTTTGCTTCACATAATATGGACTTTGTCCAATCTAGAACAAATGCAAGTTACATATGGTGTAAGAAATTTGAAGCACCTTATGATTTGGAGTATCAGATTTTGGAAGGTACACAAGAAATGCCTTTATCCTTATTAACTGAAGTATCTGGTACAAAGAAGCCAATTCTATTTTGTGAAGGAACTAAAACTAGCATAGACTATCAGATTTATTCTAAATTATTTAGTGAATGGTGTTTTGTAAAACCAGTTCAAGGCCATAAGCAAGTTATCCAATACACAAGAGCCTATAATAAATTACAATATTTGCATGGGAATATAGCTTATGGCATAATTGATAATGATTGGATGGAAGAAACACGTATTGAGAACTATAAACAAAAAAATGTTTTTGTGCTCACTTTTAATGAGATAGAGATGCTTTTAGTTGATGAATCAATAGTGAAGTCTATTCTTAGCTCTGATGAACAGGATAAAGAAGAAAAATTAAATGAATTCCAAAAAGCTATTAAAAGTTATTGTGTGAAAAATAAAGACAAGATAATAAGTATCGCTTTGAAAAAGAAACTTGATGAATTTATGGAAGGTAATTTGATAAATAATAATGAACCAACAAGGGATGATGCTGAAATATTTTTAGAGGGTTTATCAACAGAATTCGATTTAACTTCAAAACTAGGAAATATAACTAAAATTGTTGAGGATAGCTTAGATGCTTCAGATTTCTCATCAATTTTAAAGATTTGTAACCTAAAAAAAGAAATAATCAATCAACTAGGAAATACAGTAGTCACTCGCGATTTTAAAAATAAGGCATTAAGTAAGATTGCAACAGATTCAGAGTTGCAAAATATATTGAGAACTAAATATTTTAGTGAACTTGTAACTCTACTAAGTCATAAATAAACGTAATTTATTTGTATTATTCTCCAGCTTTAATACTAAAGAAACTCTTACAAGATATGTTTATCTAACCTTCAAAAATTCCCCTTATCAGCAGCCATAAGCACAGTATTTTTCGAATAGTATAAGTGAGCCCCTTTTATTTTTCAAAGGGTGCTCCTTAGTATTTAATAACTTAAAAGTATTTACTTTTAATAACTTTAGAGTTATAATAAATTCGAAAAGAGGTTGCTTTGTGCACGCTATTTATTTTTATAAGGACAAACAGGGGAATCAACCGGTCCTGGACTACATGAGGGAGCTAGCTTGTCGCGATAATAAGGACAGCCGGATCAAACTGAACAAGCTCAACGACTACATCGAGCTTTTGAGCCAGCATGGAACACGTGCTGGCCAACCCTACATCAAGCATCTGGATGCGGAGATCTGGGAGTTGAGAC
>ERZ773213.1029-NODE-1029-length-15331-cov-3.094069_pt1 | contig 15331 bp, 17 predicted proteins | sample MGYA00580996_ERZ773213 | MGnify/ENA primary metagenome ERZ773213 (study PRJEB29015, sample SAMEA2738152) | human oral metagenome | biome: human oral; feature: human-associated habitat; material: saliva | place: China | collected 2197 ...
ACTTCCGCCCCAGGGGCTCCAGGTCGTATTTTCCTCCCAAACCTTGTGTCCGCCATAGCCCCGCTACCTCTGTCTTGCTCGAAAAAGGAATCAGCATACTCCGATCGTTGGACGCATAAAAAAAATGTCACTATGGATAAGCAGAACGTAAATACCACACCTTCGATGAAAGGAAAAGGAGATAGCTCCTCCTCCCATTACCGCATAAGCTCGGGGACTGAGGCGTGCGAGCGTGCCGTGGCGAGTAAGTTCGTGCAGTGGGAGGTGCAGCCCTTGGAAACCCTCTGTGCCTGTAAAGCCTACCTCCTGCGTGTGAAACTCAATCGTGGCGAAGCGATGAGCCGTGAGGAAAAGGATTGGCTATGCGAAGCCGTGAACAGCAACACCTACTTCCGTACCGCCATCCCCGTGATGGGCTACCGCTTTGACTTCTTCGATGTGCTGAAAAAGTACTTGGTCAAGCAATACGGACAATGGGCAGAATACTATGCCCCTGACCGCACCAGCCTACGTAAGCACCTTTATGGACGTATCAACCAGATTGTAGAAATCCCTAAATACTAACGACAATGAGCGGAACAGAACACTTCACCCGTACCATATCTGAGTACCTCAACCTACGAGCAGCTACAGACCCTCTGTTTGCACCCAAACTTATGAAGCCACATAAGAATATTGAGGACTGCATCACCTACATCCTAAGGCAGGTACAACAGAGTGGTTGCAACGGCTTTGAGGACGATGAGATCTACTCTATGGCGATACACTACTATGATGAGGACAATTTAGAAGTGGGAAGCCGTGTCGCCTGCCATGTGGTCGTCAATCACACCATAGTCCTCACCGAAGAAGAGAAAGCCGAAGCCCGAAAGCAAGCGATACAGCAGTATCAAGCCCAGGAGCTAAGCAGGTTGCAAGAGCCGAAGCGAGTAAAAACTAAGGCAAGTACCGACAGCGAGCAAGCACGCCAAGCCTCTCTATTTGACATGTAGCCTATGAAACCGAGAAACAAGTTTGAGCAAGCCATCCTCGCCCAGAGTAAGTACCTCCGCCCGATAACGAAGACACAGACGCAGTGGGCATTCCGTGAGTGCATTGAGCACTTTGCCTACCGCCTACCCAAGGGTAAAACTACTTGTATGGTTTGTGGGCATTCGTGGCAAATGATTGAGCCTACCGAGCATTGCACCTGCCCCCAGTGTGGGGCAGGCTTAGAGGTCATAACGACAAGGGCGAGGAAGTTAAAGCAACGGCAGTATTTCACAGTACTGACTACTTCGGGAGGGTATCAAGTCTTGCGTATGTACTTGCTTATTGCGGGTATGGAGAAAGGCTACCAAGCCACCTCCTCCGTTATGGAGATTGGTCAGTATTGGTGGGATGAGCGTGGCAGGCAGTCTATTGTCGCCGTACAGCGAACGATGGGGCACTATATAGATAGCTTTGCCTACTATTCGCCTATGGCTATTCATCGGGACAACGAAGCCTACCGCTTCGTCGCTCGTTGTCCCTTATGCCCTGAGGTTAAGCTAAGCGACACACTAAAGAGAAATGGCTTTGAAGGCAAGTGCTATGACATCGCTCCCACGAGTCTTATCCCAGCCCTCCTCACGGACAGCAGAGCCGAGACCCTACTGAAAGCTGGACGCACCGAGCATCTACGCTACTTCCTCAGCCGAGCAAGAACGATAGATGAGTATTGGCCAGCCTACAAAATCACACTTCGCAGGGGCTACGACATCACGGACATCGCCCTTTGGTGCGACTATGTGGATATGCTCCGTAGATTAGGCAAGGACACGCACAATGTCCACTACGTTTGCCCCCAGGATCTACAGCAAGCCCACGACGAGGTACACCGAAAGTTGCGAGCCCGGCAAGAGCGAGAACAAGAGGAACACAAACGACAGAAGGCGCAGGAGGATGAAGCACGATTCCAAAAACTCAAAGCCCCATTCTTTGGCGTTGCCTTCACTGATGGTACCATCCAAATCCGAGTGCTGGAGAGCGTGCAGGAGTATATAGAGGAAGGACAAGCTCTACACCATTGCGTATTCACCAATGAGTATCACCTCAAGGAGAAGAGCCTAATTCTATCGGCTCGCATTGAGGGCAAGCGGGTAGAAACCATTGAGGTATCGCTTGAAACGATGGAAGTCCTTCAGTGCCGGGGCTTGATGAATAAAAATACCGAGTACCATGAGCGCATCATCGAGCTCGTACATCAGAACATGAAACAGATACAAAGTCGGGTAGCCTAAAACCATAATCCCTATAAACAAAAGCCCCGAAGCGATTTATCTAATCGCTTCGGGGCTTCTTTTCTTTGTCTTTAAAGGAGTAGGCGACTCAAAGAAAAGAAGTAAAAGAAAAGTCGCAAGGGGAAATCCCTTTTGTTCGCATTTATTGCTGATTCCGCAACCAAATATTCATATCACGATAACTGACATCTCCATAATAGCACCCATGACAACAAACATCATGAGTAAACCATTCGGCCCATTGACCTTCAGTCATACAAAGTTTATCGTAGACTATTGTAGAAATTACGATGGGATAATCAAAAACCTTATTCCCACAAGAGCATAAATTACATGCTTGGTTAACGACATCTCCCATCCAAACCAGCTCGTTAATCCTGGAGCCTTTATAGCCAGCTTTTATCATTAAAGCTCGTCCATAATCAACTCCTATTCCAACCTTAAAGCCCTGATAGGTCTTCTTCTGTAACTTGAAGTTGAGAATATTGATAAAACTATTTACTTGTGCACAGTTGAATAGCACACCGCTAATATCCTCTGGAGTAGGGGTATCAAACACAGCCCAAACACAGTCTCCTTGCACATTGACTTCTCGACAGTTCTCGTCCCCATTGAAAATAGCTACCACCTCAGAAATGAAACTACGATAAATTTTTGCAAGAACAGGACGATTATGTCTTTGGGGTAACTTACTGCTATCACGAATATCTACAAAAACAGCAGTACAATTGACATAAAACCCATTGGTATGAGTCAGTCTACTCCGACATGGGATAGAATCTACTTCCTGATAAGATTTGTTATCAGCATTGAGAATCTCATCAATTCTAGACAAAGAAGATTCAAAATTATACCTTATATAGTTTGTCTCCATAGATTATTTAAACGAACAACAATGACACATACGTTAAGCACAGAAACAGCATCCCCCACGAAAAAAAGGACAAAGCCTTGTTATATGAGTCAAACTTATCTGCACAAATCTTGGAGTTGACATACAGCTGTGAGGCTAAATCCTCTTCAATAGCTAAATCCTTTGATGGATTTTCTAGTGCCTTCTTATACTCTTGATACTCCATCTTAGATATGCTACCAAAAAAAATAAGAGATTTTTCAGGAAGCCCTTGAGCCTTAAAATCCGAAATAGAAATCCGTCCCGACAAAGTTTTCAATAAACAATAGACTGATTTCCCTACGAACCATATCGATAGAAGCACAAAAAAGAAGCAAAGAGCTCTCATAACGGAGAATGCACCTTCTCCTTTTTCCCAGAATTGGAGAAAAGGAGGAAACAGCGTTTTATAAGCTCTAGGTGCAAAATCTGATGAGAATAAAAGAGGAAAAGCCACCCCAACAAATGCAAGCAAGATACTTGCCTTTTGATCGCAGTTATTGATCCAGCCAATAACTCTATCCAGCCTCTTTTGGAGTTCGTCCTGTTCTATGCCTCTCGCTTGACTCTGTTCCATAACATCTAAGTATGATGGCAAACTTAAGACATTTACGGCAACGAAACAAGCTTGAGCATATTTTGATAAGCAGAAGAAACAATAGCCTTTTCCACATTATAATCAAGGGCAATACAGAGGTATGTGTGCTATGCGCTCAAAAGCACTGGATCTACCCGCCTCTCCTCTACATCAGAGCCCCCTAAGTGAGCAATACTTAGCCTTCTCACTCCGCTTCTGCTCCCTTCTTACTATTGAAAGAAAAGGTCTGTTGTTGCCCCTTACCAAAGTTATCCTCGATGTACACGTCGATGATCTGTCGATCAGTTGACTGCGAGGTATAGTACAGGCGAAACTCCTCACTCACTAGGGGATAGCGGTCATTAGGCTTGAGTGCTGCGCCTTTATCTAGCCTCAGCATCCCCTTACCCTCACTTTGGAAGTAGCGAAGAGTATAGTGGGCCCCAGCAAAGCGACCCGCCCGCTTGAGGGAGCATCGTATCTCAGCCGTTTCGCCCCTACGGAGGTCCTTCTGGACGGGCATCGTCTCCAGCGTGAAGTCATAAGCTTGCTGTACCTCCAGCTTGCGGTCACAAGCAGGGAGACAAAGGCTCACTACGGTAAGTAGCCCCACAGCCCACAGCATATTCACAAGTTTCCTTTTCATTGTTCTTCTTCAGTCTATAGGTTAAAGCGCAGTCCCAAGGCAAGGGAGGGACGAAAGCGATGCAGATCAGACCCGAGGAGCAATCGCCCCTGAGCCTTGAGGACGAGGAGGAGCCTATCGGAGAGGAAGCACTCAATAGAGCTATACACCGCTCCGCCATAGACGAGGCGAGAGCGGTCAAGAAGCGTCGCTCCATCGGGTAGCAAGGACTTATCTTCATTGAGTCCTTCATAGCCCCCGAGGGCAGAGGCCCCAAGGTAGGCAAAGATGTTCTTGCCCCTATCCGAGAGAAGCGGGTGCATATAGCCCACTTGTAGAAGCACATCACGCATTGGAACTTCATAGTCACGATACGCGAGTCGCTGCTCTTCATATTCAGCCAAGAGGAAGGCATAGCTAGCTCGCTTGAGGTACTTCGTAAGCGACACACCAGCGCCCCACTGCTCTTTGCTAAATACCTTCTCTCCTTTGGTAAGTGGCACAGACGCGATGATCTCAATCCCTTGTTGTCTGGGGATGAGACGCTGCGCCTCTACAGAGAAGAGCCCACAGAGAGCACAAGTGAGGAGTAAACAAAACTTCTTCATTGGGCTTACCACTTGAGCTTAAGATTGTCAATCTTCCTGGCAAGTAGAAGGTCTTCCTCATCGAGGTAGAAGGCAAGCGTGCGTCCACCACCTCGTTCGTAAAGCCTTACCTCAAGCTGTTTGTCTTCCGAGAGGGTAAACTGCTCGAGCACGAAGACTGTGCGCTCGCACCCTTCTGCTCGCACTCGAGTCACCTCATGGTAGGCTCGTAGCGGTTGCAGAACCTGCTCCTGGATGGCCGTACGTCGAGCCACCTTCTTATCGACGACCTTGAAGCTGATGAAGTCCACCGAGTAAGGAAGGTTCGTCTCATTGTCGATGCGGGTATGTAGGTAGAGTAAGCCGTTGTGTGCATAGAGGCCACGAAGTAGGAAGCGTATTCCAAACTGGCGTACCCCGATGTGTTTGACCGTCCGCTCATCATTCTGATGAATGGTCTTCATCATCAGTTTCACGAGGATGGGTGACTCACTCCCCAACTCCTTGAAGTAGATGTCGGCACGATTGCTCGGTAGCCTACCCTCCGTGCTTGATAAGAAGTCAGCCATCTCGATACTGAGTTTCTCGGGCTCTTCGGCATACTTCACATTGAAGGCATAGAAGGAGCCATCCTCACAGATGACACTCATATTCGTCTCCGTCTCAAAGTCACGCACGGCGGCCTTGACACGCAGGACGTTCTCCGCATCCTCCGCTTTCCCTGCGATGAGCTTGTTGCTCCCGAGGTCTACATAGCGGATAGCAGAGGGGAAGATCAGGTGCGAAGTCTTGTCAAAGGTGACCTCAAGACCATAGGGCAAGACCACACGCCCCGTGGGGATGGTCTTGCTCATCCCTTGATAGAGATCGCCCGTGGAAAGCGGACGATAGCTCGCCGGAGCCCTCAGACTATCGGTCGTAGTCTGAGCAAGGGCGGTAGTCATACTCGCCCCGAAGAGCAGGGCGGAAAGAATCCATTGCTTCATTGTTATAGTGCTTTTGCTGTTTACTTACTGGAAACTAAAAAGAGACGATAGCCTCCTTTGAGGGTAACTTGAAGAGTACGGAGCTTCTTCTGAAGGAGCTGGCTTGCACCCTGCATCACCCCACGAGCTGCCTCGGAGATGATCTGATCTTTTGCCGAGCTCGCAAAGGTGAAGGAAGTGCCTACCGAGCCTCCTATGTTCGCCCCCATCTCCTTCAGGGCAGAAACCTGCTCTGCCCCCGGGATATAGATCCCCTCCTGTCCATCAAGATCATAGGCCGAGAGCTTAACGGGGATAATATGCCCACCGATCTCAAGACTCTTGACGAGGAGATGCAAGCGATTCCCCCCGAGCTTAGCTTGAGCTATCAGCAAGCTCTGTCGTGGGATACGTAGCTCGCCGATATGGGCGGACTCTAAGAGGCGCAAGGCCACATAATTTCCCTCCCGTAGTGTCGTCGTATGATCGACCACCACGGGCAGCGTGTTGCGCTGGACGGAAGAGTGCTGAGCAAGCGCCGAGTGAAAGCCTAGATGACGCTCCTTGCTCCCGTACTCTTGCATGAAGGTTGAATCGGCCATGGGCTGAGCTAGGCTAGAGACCATCTGCTTTTGCTCTGCGAGAAGCTCCATCCTGGGCTCTTGAAGAGCGCTCTCCGCGTCTGGCTCCACGATGGGACGTTCTTCTGCTCGAAGAAAGGCTTTGGCTGGAAGCTCCCCGCCCTTGGGAAGGTACTTGGAGGCCATCTGATAGCTTCGCTCCATCAGGCGAAGTTGCTTTTCCTCCTCGTCATCCTCTTCACTCTCTTTCTTACGCAGAGCTTCACGGAGATCTTCGTTCTCAGCTCGCAAAGCATCACGCTCTTCTGCATTAGGATCCGTGGCATAGAAGGAGCTCAAGAGACGCTTATTCTCCTCATAGCGCTGAAGGGAGCCCTCAATCTTCGTTGAGGAGCTCTGCCCTTGTGCATCAAGGGAGGCGGGCTCTTCGGCAAAGTAATCCGAGAGGCGCCCAATCTCAGCTTGCGTCTCACTCTCTGAAGCCGACTTGTCGCCCAGCTCATAGCTCTTGAGCTTGTTATCGGTGAGCTGGCGCACTGTTGCCTCAGGGATATCCTTATTGAGGCCCTCTTGCTCTGCGGCTTTATCCTTATCCGAGGGAGCAAAGATGAACCAAAGGGAGAGGGCGCAGATGAGTCCCAGCCCTCCAAAGACGAGCCCCTTGCGGAGCTGTTCTTGCTGTTTCTTATCCATAGTGTGCTATCGTTTGATGAGTAATTTTCGAGAGTTCACGCCCGAGGCTATCCAGCCGAGACGGGCGGAGAGGGATATCCAGATGCTGATACTTAGGGATAGGAGGCTGCTGTGCCACCTTCCGAGGGAAGAACACCTGAGCAATCATAACAAGGGAGCAGGCTAGATAGAGCACACTGATACCGTAGACCAAGCGTCGACGAGTCCTAGGACTAAGCCGATCACAGTAAGCCCGAAGCCAGTAGTGCACCCCGAGATAGTAGCGATAGAGGGAAAAGCGAGTAGACATAGCCTTAGCGTTTATAGCTCCGTAGATCTTGGTTCTCACGTACAAGGAAGTGCTCCATCAGAAAGCCCTGCGGGTTATCATCCGAGCGGACAGAGTTCTGAAGCGTACAGCTCGTCACCAGGCTTCGCTCGGTGACATTACTCTGCCTTAAGATGAACTGCCTGGCGTAGGTCGTCACCTCATAAGGATAGCTCTCAAAGTTGCAGTGGATCGAGTCGATCACAATACGCTGATTGACATTGCCCGAGATCGCCCTGTTGTAGTAGCCCTGCTCCGCTAGGTCCTTGTAATAATCAAAGGCTGACTTATCACAGAGAGCAAAGGCACGAGACATATTCTCCTCGATAGCATCCTTATCGGGGGCGATACTGAAGAAGAGCTCATGAAAGCGACGGACATGTTCTCTGGCCTCCACAGGGCGATTACGCGAGGCATCTTGGCTGAGCGCCAGCATCAGCGACTTACCTTGATCTAAGACATAGATCTTCTCACGCTGCCTTTCGGCAAAACGGTAGGAACTATAGAGGGCATAGCCACAGACTCCAGCACAGAGCAAGGCAAAGAGGAGGATGTAGAGACGGATCTGACGGAATGCCGTCTCGATATTCTTTAATGATTGGAATTCCATAGTGTATACTTCTCTCTGGTGTTACTAGCCTTTGATTAAAGCACCCTTGATGCGGCCACCAAGGTTGCCTATGCTGGCACCTGCTCCTGCAGCCGCTGCCTTACCTCCAGCATAAGCCCCCTGCATCCCGCGCTGAGCTACCTGATTGACATTGCGCCCATAGGAGCCGATACCGCCTCCAGCTTCAATAATCCACCCAGCAACCGTAGGTACACAGAAGTAGCCCACAATGCCAATGAGGAAGAAGACGATGTAATACCACGAGCCTGAGTCAGGCAGGTAGTTGGGATCGCTCAGGGCGGAGATGTCCTTCTGAATCATCAAGACCTGGATCTTCGTAAGCAGAGCCGTAAGGATGGAACTGACGGGCAGCCAGAGATAAACCGAGATGTAACGAGAGAACCACGCCGTCAAGGAGCCTGACAAGCCATCCCACACGGCAATACCGAAAACGACTGGACCTAGAATTGAGAGGACGATCAAGATGAAGGTGCGTAGCGTATCGATGATCAAGCCGGCGGCATGAAAGAGTAGCTCCATCAGATCATGAATCAGGTTCATAAACCACTGCTTCGTCTGATACGCAGCCCGTTCAGCATACATCCCTGCAATAGTGATAGCATCTTCGGGGCCAATGATCCCCATCTCCTCAATCTTCTGATCAAACTTCTCATTGGAGACCAGGTAGGCAGTCTCGGGATTACGGAGATAGGCCTCTTCCTTGAGTTTATCTCGCTTGGCCGTAAGCTCGGCAAGCGTCCCCTCCTGCTTATGGACCATGGACTCCGTCCCTTGCACGATGGGAGATAGAACAGTATTCATCGTCCCAAGAACCACCGTAGGGAAGAACATAATGCAGAAGCCAAGGACAAAGGGACGAAGGAGAGGATAGACATCCACAGGCTCTGCTCGAGCAAGAGAGGACCATACTCGAAGGGCCATATAGAAGAGAGCACCCAGGCCAGCAACACCTTTAGCAATCCCCGTCATCTCGCCTGCCAAGGGTAGCATCTCCTGGTAGGTTGAGCGGAGCAGTTCGTGCAAACTTGTAAAGTCCATAAGCCCCTTCCCTACCAGTAACGACTTACGTCACTGCCATACAGACTACGAACAGCTGAGAGATCCCCCTTAGCTCGGGCACGCACATAGCTGACCGAGATGTTCTTCTGCGTGTAGTATGACACGAGCGAACGATACTCTCGGAGCGTCGTATAGATGTGATCGATCATCTGCATACGTTCACTGTCATTCATCGAGAAGACATTGCTCCCTGCGACAGACTTGAGTTCCTTGAGGCTCTCCCCGCTCTGCTCCAGAAGCTTCGTGTAGCCGGAGGCGATAGCAGCCAGCTCGGAGGGTCTGAAGTTCTTATCCTGTAGCATGCGCTTGTAGGACTTGACATAGATCTCTGAGATCTCACCTACCATCAAGACACACTCCTTGACCTTATAGGCATCCCCGATCAGATTATTGACCTTCTTCAGGGCATCGTAGTACTTCTTCGTGTCATTGTAGAGCTTCTCGATCTCTTTGAAGCCAGACAACGTATTCTTGACGGTCTTACCCGCCGTGGCAATCTCTTTGACTGTATTAGCAATATTGCCAGCAAAGTTCATGGGATCACTCACCACCCACTGAGCATGGGCTCGTAGCGTGAAAAGGCTCCATCCGAAGAGAGCCATAAAAAGGTACTTCTTCATTGTCTCTGTTGTTTTAGCTGGTTATTTCTTCTGCCGTTTTTCTTGAGCAAGGAGGCGTATCGCACCCTCAATATCGCCCCCAAGACGCTCGGCCCGCTGGAGCACCTCCAGCTTCTCGGTCTCCTCAGTTGTATAGGTGAGGTACTCCTCAAGGGAAACCTCCGTGGCATAGACTGCCGACTGCATCCCGCCTAAACCAATCCAGACCTCCTTGTAGAGGCGCTGGGGATCATTACTCTGATTGATGGAAAGGATTTGGCTCTTCTCCTTGTCCGATAAGCCAAGCATCGCCTGTATGCCATCGAACTTGGTCATGTACTTGCGCTGATCCAAGAGGATCTTACAGTCCGAGTTGTTGATGATACTCTCCTTGACAATTGGCGACTGAATGATGTCGTCCACCTCCTGCGTCACGACAATAGCCTCACCAAAGTACTTGCGCACCGTCTTGTAGAGGTACTTGATATAGTCCGCCATATTGGCCGAGGCAATCGCCTTCCAGGCCTCCTCGATAAGGATCATCTTGCGAATACCCTTCAAGCGACGCATCTTATTGATGAAGGCTTCCATAATGATGATGGTCACCACAGGGAAGAGATCTTTGTTGTCCTTCACCTGGTCAATCTCAAAGACGATGAAGCGCTTAGACAAGAGATCGATATTCTTATCCGAGTTCAGCAGGAAGTCATAGCGCCCTCCTCGATAGTACTGCTTAAGCGTCGTAAGCAGGTTATTGATATTGAAGTCTGAGAGCGTGACCTGGATCTCCCGCTGCTTCATATCCTCTCGATATACATCTCTCAAGTACTCATAGAAGGTGTTGAAGCAGGGCACAACACGATGATCAGCCTTCAGAAGCTCGATATAGGCATTGACCGCCGAGCCTAATTCACCTGCCTCCGTCTTAGTAATCCGCTCCTCAGAAGATTTCCAGAGGGTAAGCAGTAGCGTACAGATGCTCTCGCGCTTCTCTACATCGAAGACATAGTCATCGGTGTAGAATGGATTGAAAGAGATGGGTCGCTCATCCGAGTAAGTGAAGTACACCCCATCATCCCCCTTGGTCTTGCGGTGTATGAGTTCGCATAAGCCTTGGTACGAGTTACCCGTATCAACGAGCAAGACATGTGCGCCCTGCTCATAGTACTGCCGCACCATGTGATTCGTAAAAAAGCTCTTGCCACTACCCGAAGGACCAAGGATGAATTTATTGCGGTTGGTAATGATGCCCTTCTTCATCGGCAGATCAGAGATATCCAGATGAATTGGTTTTCCCGACAGACGGTCGGCCATCTTGATGCCAAAGGGAGAGAGCGAATCCTTATAGTTCGTCTCGGCCGTGAAGAAGCAAAGCGCTGGCTCGATGAAGGTATAGAAACTCTCCTCCGAGGGAAAATCTGCAGCATTCCCTGGAATGCCTGCCCAATAGAGCGCCGCCATATCGATGGTATTATGCCGTGGCTTACACTCCATCAGAGCCAAAGCGGAGCCAACATCGTTCTTGATCTGGCGGAGCTGATCCGCCTCACTGCTCCACGCTAGCACATTGAAGTGGGCACGAATAGAGGTCAAGCCCTGAGAGTGGGCCATATTGAGGTACTCCTGTATCCACTCCTCGTTGATCTGATTGCTTCGGCTATAGCGTGCCAAAGAGTGCATGTTTCTCGCCTGCTTCTCAAAGCGCTCGAGGGTCGAATCACTATCCTCGATGAAGAGGTACTGATTATAGATATGGTTGCAGGAAAGGAGCAAGCCCACTGGCGAGGCAAAGCTCAGACGGCAGTCGCTGCGATCTGTGGATAGCCGCTCATAGCGGCCATCGGTACTGACACGCGTCGGAAGATCCTCCGTATCACTAAGCGTATGCAAGCAAAGCCGGTGATCCCCGATACGGACAAGGTCCGCTCCGAGCTGAATATCTTCAAGCGAAGCATGCCCCTCTTCCGAGAGGCTGAAGTAGCGATCTAAAAGCCCTGGTCTGTCTGCCGTCCCCACAAGCTCATCCTCCGTCATACGCTCCAGACGAAGGAGCAGCGTGTCATTGATGATGCGCTCAAACTGGTCCACCGCCTCCATGAACTTGATGACGGCTTCTTTATCCTCGATCTCCTTCGGGACAAGACGCCCTCGGCAGAGCACAGAGAAGTTGCTCTGCTGAGCCATACGTTTTCTATTACTCTTCGTTAGGAAGAGATAGACCGAGTGCTTGAGATAAGGACGCTCATTGAAGTGGCGCTCCGAGGAGCGTGCGAGAAAGCTAAGCTCTCCCTCTGAGAGCCTACCCTGATACTCCTCGCTGATGAACCAGTCTTGCTTATGTACGATGCTGAAGTTAGGAAGCACCTTGATGGCCTTATGCCATGCCGAGTGCATCGCTTCATACTCTGCCGAGGTCACGGTGAAGAGCTCGGGTAGCTCCACACGAAAGGCTACCGTGATATCGGCATCCTTACTGATCAAGCAACCTTGCTCAATAGCAAGCAGAGGGAACTTGGCCTCCAAGCTACAGGTCTTGCTCTTGTGTCTCATCTTCTGGATGATTTGAGCCGGTGGAATAAGTGTAGGACGCTACGGCGATTAGCTAAGTAACGGGGATGAGAGCGTAGTGCCCCCCGCTTCATCAGTCCATGCTCACCATACTTGCGGTTCATAGCGAAGGTTTGCCACACCAGAAGTGAGGCACCCAATACGCCTATGCCGAGGCAGAGCAGCTGACTGACGCCAAGGAGGTAGAGCACGACCACCACGATGAAGGTCGCCAGCAAGCCTCCTGCAAAGAAGAAGAGGTACTGCGCTTTCAACCCCTTAAACTCCACCGTGCGTCCTACGCCTTTATTGATTTCCCAGCTAGCCATGGCCTACAAGAAGAAGGAACGCAGGATCGTAGCCGCCACGATGAGGAAGATACAGGCGCCGAACCAAGAGGCCGCCGTCTTACTTGTATCCGGGTCACCCGAGGAGAACTTGTTGTAGACCTTGATGCCCCCGATGAGCCCTACCACTGCTCCGATGGCATAGATCAGTTTCGTGCCAGGATCAAAGTAGCTCGTCACCATCTTGGTCGCTTCGTTGATACCTGCCATACCATTGCCTTGGGCATCCGCTACAACGGGTGCAAGGAAGAGGGCAAGTAGCAGGAGAGAAAGTTTCTTAGTGTTCATATTCTAGGATCATGAATGATTGCTATACGGGAATCACAGGTAATAGTCGAGCCCTTGCATATCAGCTCTGGTTTCTTGACTTGGAGGAAGCGGTGCGTCCTCTTCCGTCTCAGGCTCCGCCGCTCGGATAGCCTGAAGGAGCTTCTTGTGTACAGTTTCCTGCCTCAGGAGCTCCGCTTGGTACTGTGCTAAGAGGTTCGTACCCCGAAGACTTTGGAGCGATGAGGAGACCGTATCGGGTGCTTCTTCATCAAGAAGATCATCCTTCTGGCTCCACTGACTTAGGCGGAGAAGATCACGGGAAAGAACGCTCGTAGAAGTGAGTTCAGCACCACTATCAGCTTCCCACACCAGCTCCTCGCGAAGGACTTCCTCCTCATCGATCATCTCCATCGTGTACTCCACATCCAGCTCTTCGCCTTCCTCCTCCGCGGTTTGCTCCGCAAAAGTAGGCGCATTCAGCTTCGATTCTTCGGCCTCAGAAGACACGGGAAAAGGAGGGATAACATGGGTAGTCAAGCCCTTACTCCTAGCAACCAGCTCGTGCGCCACGTCCCTCCTCAAAGCCCCTACCTCATGCTGCTGGGGCTCTTGTCGCTGGCTTACCCTCTGACGGGATAAGCCCCTCCAGCGCTCGTAGCTGTAGGCGATACCAAGGGCAAGCCACACGATGCCCAGCAATAGGAGCACGCAGAGTAATATCGTCGTCATCATAAAGGGATCGTCGTTTTACGCCGTTGCTTAGCACTGGCTTGGTTGAGGAGCTCGCGGTGGGCTCTGAGGTGCTCACGGATGATGTTGTCGATATAGCTCACCATAGACACACGCTCATGGAGGTCTTGCAAGACACTGCGGAGGATCTCCAGCGTCTCGGCATTCATCGTAAAGGAGGTCTTCTCGCGGATACGTAAGGGGACAAAGTACCTCGCACGGTATTCCTCGATCGTGGAGACCTCCTCTAAAGGTCTTAAAGCCGCTACTTGCTCCGGGGGCGCCGATAGCACCGTCTTCTCTGGCACACTTCGCTCCTCATCTATGGGATCAAAGTTCGCCGTAGCTGGCGAAGAACCTTGGAGCACTCCATCCTCTGCCATCTCTTGGAGCTTAGCATCCAAGCGCCGGCGCTTCTCTTCAATCGTGGCCATCGGTCGTCGGTGTGGGGAGCTGGAGGCCACTGAGAAGCCACCCTGCTAGTTCATCGATGTTCGTCCCCGATCGAAGGGCTTTGTTAGGCGGAAGGTAAGTTGAGCGGAAGACCCCACGCGCCCCGTACATCGACAGCTCATGCGAGAAGCGATGTGCCATATAAATCGGGAAGGGGACGAGCGTAAGCCCCTCCTCCTGGATATGCTGAGTGTAATGTGTGACCAGCGTATTGCGCACCCGACGATCCACCTTATTCCACAGAAGCCAGATATCCTTAATCCGGGCCGTCTGCATCGAGACACCTAAGTCCTGGATGCTCTTAGCATAGCTCAAGCAGGCAACCATCGACTGGATATCAGGCTCCAAGGGCGAGAGGATATAATCCATCTCCAGCGAGAGCTCAAGAAGCTCCCTCGTCCCTGCATGACCAGGGAAGTCAAAGACAACCAACTGGTAGCCTTCCTCGGGGTGCTTCGCAACGAGAGCTTCCGCTTGAGCAAGTGCCTCCTGAGGCCGTGCTTTGATGATACGGTAGGAGCGACGCTGGAGCTGATGGAAGTAAGACTGCATATAAGCCGTCAGAGCTGGATCCTCTCCTATCGTCTCCTTCTCTCGCTCGCGGAGCTTGAAGAAGGAGTCCTGAGTCAAATCACAGTCCACGACAAAGAGCGAGATACCCTCCTCATAGTAGAGCATACTACTGAGGATCTCGGCTAGGGTACTCTTACCCACACCACCCTTCTGTGAGGAGAAACCGAGATATAAAGGTCGAGGTCGAGAACTTTGCATATCAAGCGATTAAGGACTGAACTAATTACTATGATGAGCGAGACAATAAGCGGGAGATCACTTAAGCTATCGCAAGAACTGCATCTCGAGATGTCGAGATGTCGAGATCTCGAGATGTCGAGATCTCGAGATCTCGAGAAATTAATTAATCGATATCTCGAGCACTCTATCGCTCGCTCTGACTGCAAAGTAAGAGCTTAATTTACCCCCTTCTAGTAGTCAAGGAAGAGGCGGGAAAGGCAAGGATAAAGTGGGTACCATACTTATAGTAAACCACTTACATCGAGGATGTAACTTTGCCGTGGAATAGAAACATCGTCTAACACGACCAAAGGAGACAGCCCCCCAAAGGGCTGGATGCTTCATCTCAATCAACTCTTTCTACTGGCAAGGTGTGTCTTTGTACCACAAATTGCCATTTGTACCACAAAGACCCT
>ERZ773213.1033-NODE-1033-length-15289-cov-84.107260_pt1 | contig 15289 bp, 7 predicted proteins | sample MGYA00580996_ERZ773213 | MGnify/ENA primary metagenome ERZ773213 (study PRJEB29015, sample SAMEA2738152) | human oral metagenome | biome: human oral; feature: human-associated habitat; material: saliva | place: China | collected 2197 ...
CCGAAATGGTCGACATGATCGAACACGGCTGCCCGAACATCATCTGCGCCCAGCCGTTTGCGTGCCTGCCCAACCACGTCGTCGGCAAGGGCATGTTCCGCGCGCTGCGCACCCGCTACCCCGAGGCCAACATCGTGGCCGTCGACTACGACCCGGGTGCCTCCGAGGTCAACCAGCTCAACCGCATCAAGCTGATGCTCGCAACCGCCCTGCAGGACCCTCAGGCGCGCGACGGCGACGTCTTACAGCTCGTGGACGTCGAAGAGCCGACGTCGTGCGGCGGGTCCGGTTCCGTCATGCTCGGCATGCCGGCCATCCCGACGAGGCGCGCGGCCTTCCGCTGATCGTTTCTCCTCTTCGCGCACGAGGCCTGGGCTGGGTTCCCGGGCCTCGTCGCGCTATCCGGGGCACCGTAGGGGCTGCGCCGGGCCCTGCGGGGGCTGCGGGTGCTGCTGGCGTGCAAGCCGTGCGGCCCCGAGCGTCGCGGCGCATTCACAGGCGCGTGGGGGGTGACTCGAGCGAGTCACCCCCCACGCGCAATCGTCAGGCGACCTGCGGCACTTATACCGTCATCTCGCCGCGCGCGATCTCGAAGCCCGTCGGCGCCCACCCCGTGGAGTACGACAGGCGCACCGAGACCTCGCGCATGCCCGAGGAGGGCCACGGCACCTCCAGGAAGCCCGTCTCGCCCGGCCCAACATCCAGGGATGCCGAATACTCCCACGTCTCGTGGCCCTCATCAACAACGCGGCACAGGAACTCCAGATCCGACGTCGACGTGAAGGTCATGTGGTTGCGCACCGTCACCCCCGAATAAGAAGGAGCCACAGTCACCGGCGCATAGTGCAACTCCTCACCGCGCACCTTGCGTAGGTCCGGGAAGGACGCGTGCGAGTACTCCGGGCGCGTCGCATCCAACGCGCGGGCTGCGCGCAGCTCGTTCTCCTCCTCGCCGATCGCCCAAGCGATGATGCTCGGGTGCGCACGATCTCGCCGAAGCGCCGCCTCGATCGCTTCGTCGCGTGCCGCCCCCGGGCCGTACACGTTCGACGCGCAGTCGACGACGTACAGGCCATACTCGTCCGCCAGCTCAAGGAAAGACGCGTGCCCAGGGGCACCCGTGATCACAACCGTGTTCACGCCGTGGCGCTTACACCACACGATGTCGTCGACCATCTCTGGAAGGTTGACAGCCAGGCCCGCGCGGCCGTCGCACTCGTTGCGAGTCACTCCCCGCAAGACCAGTGCCTTACCGCCCAGGGCAACGCCCTGCGCCGTCGCCTCAACGTCGCGGAAACCCAGGTCAAGGGACACCGTGTCCTTGACCCCCTCCTCGTCGCGTAGCGTCACGATCAGCCGGTACAACGCCGGCTCTTCCGCGCTCCACGGGATCACATCCAGGCCTCGAACATCAAAAACCTCATCCGGGGACGCCACCGCGGACCACAACCTCACCCCCTCGGCCTCGTTGATGAGCGCGGCGTGAACCTCAACGCCACCCGTCGTCTCAACCCGCAACGTCAGGGAACCCGCGCGACCATCGTGAGACGCCACCGGCACCACGTCCACGATGTGCGCCGGCGGCCTCGCCTCCAACGACACTTCGCGGAATAAGCCGTGACAGCACACCGGCGAATCCATCAGCAAGGCAACCAGCGTGTGCGTGTGAGTGGGCTGCAACGCGCCCGTCACGTCAAAAGCCGCAGGAATGAAACCATCCGCACTAAAACCGACGAACGTTCCATCGACCCACGCGTAGAGAGGACCCGAGAACCCACCGAAGGTCAGGGTCATCATCCAGCCGCGCTCAACCGCATCCTTCAACGGAGCATCAAAGATGAACTCGCGACGCAGAATCGAGGCTCGCACAACGTCGCCGGACGACACTCCGGCGCTCGCCTCCCCCTCCGAGCGAACCCAAACATTCGGGCGCGTCCGCGAGCCATCCAGCTCCAGGATGCCAGGCACGGATGTTGCGCTGAAATTCTGATGAGAAGGAGCACGATCAATCAGCTCCGAAGCGGTGCCAGTGACACCGGTAACCTGCCAGGTGCTCGACAGCATCTGGAGCGGCCTGCGTGACCTCCACGTCGCGTGCACCGTCAAGCGGTTCACCGACGCCCCTGGGTCCCGCAGCCACGTGACGTCCGGTTCCAGGATGCGACTCATGTTATAAAAGTATCATTCTTTTATTAGTCATGAAAGAGTCAATTTTGCTGAAATACAGTCAAATGTGCCTTGACATGGGCTTTGGTTTCAGCTGTCAAAGGGCAGTGTTGCTCACATCGTGGGATTGATGGACACCCGTGCGGGTGGCAACCTCACCCCAGCGCGGGGGAGCCGAACACGCCACGAACCCAGGCCTCGCCCACGGCGGATCAGCACTCCGCCCGGAGCACCGAACACGGACACATAACGAAGCCCGGCCTCGTCCGCGCATGGGACGAGGCCGGGGCAGGTGCGCGGATCGGGTCAGCCCTGCACGCTCTGCGCACCGTCATTAGCCGCCGACTCGCGGTCCGCGTCGCGCGTAATCTTACGGGCGAAGCCGTACAGCAGCCACGTCGCGCCAGCGAAGAACACGATGCCGAGCACGTTCGCGACCGGGGTGAAGCCGTCGCCGATGAACGGCAGCGCCAGCGGGGACTCCGAACCCGTCGCGCCCGCGATGCCCGCGTAGACGACGCCGAACAGGGACTCGCCCACGATCAGGCCCGTCGCCGCCAGCGTGCCGAAACGCTTCGCGCGCTCCGCGTCCGCCTGCTTGTCAGCCCACCTGTTGTACAGGAAGCCAATCAGGCCGCCGATCGGGATCAGGATCGTCAGCGACGCCGGCAGGTAGATACCCATGCCGACCGCGAGCGGGGGCAGGGCCAGCTTCCCCTTCGAGGCGGGGCGCAAGACCTCGTCAATGATGATGACAACGACGCCGATCGCCGCGCCGATACCCAGGAGCTTCCAGTCGATGCCGCCGCCGAGCACGCCCTTCGCGAGCGAGGAAATCAACGAGGCCTGCGGGGCCGCCAGCGGATCCGGGCCGGCATCCGGCGCACCCTGGAAACCGAAGGAGTTCTGCATGAGCTCCAGGACCGGAGGAATGATCAGCGAACCGAAGACGACGCCGATGACCAGGGCGACCTGCTGCTTCCACGGGGTCGCGCCCACCAGCTGGCCCGTCTTAAGGTCCTGCAAGTTATCATTCGCGATCGTCGCAATGCAGAACACAATCGCGGACGTGAACAGCGTGTAGGCGATGAGCGCCGTGTTCTCCTCCGTGGTCGAACCGCGGCCGTGCACAGCCAGGATGACGACCGCCGTGATGACGACGACCAGCAGGCCCACGCCCGACACCGGCGAATTCGACGAACCAATCAGGCCCGCCATGTAACCGCACACCGCCGCGACCAGCAGGCCGGCGAGCAGGATAAACAGGACCGACACCGCGATCAGGACCGCCGTGTTGTGCTCGATCTGCGTGCCGCGCATGAACCACCACAGCAGGCCCGCGATCGGAACCATCGCCACGAAGATGGAGACGATGACCCACTTGCCGGGAATGTCCTGCTCTGTGCGGTCGATCTGCGCGCCGTTCTCTTTGGCACCGCGCGAGGCGCGCAGCGACTCGGACATGCCGCGGACAATCGGACCCATGATCTTGATGAGCGTCCAGATGGCGGCGACCGCCATGACGCCCGCACCGATGAAACGCACATCCGACTTGAAGACCGTCGACAGGGCGGCGGTCAGGTCCTTCGCGCCCTCCAGCTGGCCGTTCGCGTACAGGGGCAACAGGACACCGTAGGAGGTGAGCATGCCGATGAGCATCGCGACGCCCACCGTCATGCCGACCAGGTGACCCACGCCAATGAGGGCGAGAGACAAGGACGTCGAGATCATCGTGCCCGTCGAGCCGATCTTGAAGGCGGCGCCGACCTCGGAGGCCGTCACCTTCAGGTAGCCGAACAGGGCCATCGCCGCCGAGGCCAGGGCGCCCCAGGTGATCGCCAACAGGCCGCGCTTATTGTCCTCGCCGGCCTCCTTCGAGTCGCCGACCTTGAGGATCTCAGCGCCGGCCACGCCCTCGGGGTAGGGCAGGTCCGAACCCGTCACGAGCGCGCGACGCAGCGGAATCGAGTACATGACGCCCAACGAACCGCCGACCGCGCACACGAACATGGTCTGCCAGTAGGGGAAGTCACTCCACCAGCCCACAATCACGAGGCCGGGGAGAACGAAGATGACGGCCGACAGCGTGCCCGCCGCCGACGCGATCGTCTGGACAATGTTGTTCTCCTGGACCGTGTGGTCGCCCCAGAATCGCAGGACAGCCATCGAGATGACAGCCGCCGGGATCGAGGTCGCGAAGGTCAGGCCAACCTTCAGGCCCAGGTACACGTTCGCGGCCGTGAACACCAGCGTAATGATGCCGCCGATGATGATGCCGCGAAGCGTTAGTTCTTTGAGCGACGTTTCCTTCGTCGCACGTGGCGCAGACACGAAAAGTCCTTTCGCTGCGTAGAATAGATACCCTGACAGCGTAGACCAAATATGTGGTCGAGCCAACGCTTTCGAGAGGCGGAGCTTAGGTTCACCTTCCCTGGCCCGGCGCGTGCCGATGCGGCGCACGTGTGCGCTTGTCGATACGCGTACACGTGATCAGGGAACCGGACACGGGGAGCGGCTGATTCGTGGGTGGACCCGCGCGGAACGTGCTGTGCGGAGTGGCATTGACCCGGCGGTTATGTCTTCGGTCAGCCTGTCGGCATTCTGGTTGGCTTTCCTGTTGGCGGTTGCGTCAGCCTTCCCGTTGGCGGTCCACGAGGTGTCGACCCGCTAGGTTTGGTGTCAGGATGACCTGCGCGAGCGGGGTTCTCTTTGAGTGTGTCGCTGCTCCCAGGGTGGGTCGATTTGCGTTGCTCGGGGGTTTCTGTAGTAGAGTATCCGGGTAAGGTAGCGTGTCCGAGCGGCCGAAGGTGCAGCACTCGAAATGCTGTGTGGTGTCACAGCCACCCTGGGTTCAAATCCCAGCGCTACCGCCACCGCCGCCCGGCCCCACTGGGGCTGGGCGGCTTTGTTGTGCCCGACTGGTTCCCCAGCAATGTCGCACGTAATTCCCGTGCCTGTATTTTAGGTTTTGAAATTCAATCGTTGGAATTGCAACGTTTGTGGGCTGTCTCGAAAAATGACCGCGTTAAATTACGTGCGACTTTTGGAGGGGTGGTTACCGACGTCACTTTCGGGCACCTCTACTGGCCGCGGGCACCTCTACTGGCCGCGGGCACCTCTACTGGCCGCGGGCACCTCTACTGGCCGCGGGTACCTCTGTCAGGCCCCGCCCCTTCGTAGGCTCAGCCCCTTCGCAGGCTCAGCCCCTCTGCACCTCCAGGGATGCAGGAGAGGCGGAACCCCGAAGGGTCCCGCCTCTGCTGCGTGTAGTTGTGGTGGTCGCGCGACCAGCGCCACGGCCTCGTCACGCAGGACGCTTAGTTCTTCCACCAGCCCTTGACGGTATCAATGGCATGCGCGCCCAGGTCGGACAGCGCGGAGTGGGCGTTCACCAGGCCGGAGGACAAGCGAGCGGCCTGGAAGCGCGACGCGACGTTCTCCCAGTTCACCAGGTTCCACCAGGCCTTGACGTAGTCGGCCTTGACGTTGAGGTAATCCAGGTAGAAGGCGTGCTCCCACATGTCGATCATGAGTAGCGGCACGGTCGCGACCGGGATGTTGCCCTGCTGGTCGGTCATCTGGTAGGTCACGAGGCGCTTGCCGACAGTGTCCCACGCGAGGACGGCCCAGCCGGAGCCCTGCAGGCCCAGGGCGGCGGCGGCGAACTGAGCCTGGAAGGATTCGAACGAGCCGAAGAACTCGTCGATCGCCGCACCGAGCTCGCCCTCGGGACGCGAGGCGCCCTCGCCGGTCATGTTCGTCCAGAAGATGGAGTGGTTGGTGTGGCCGCCCAGGTTGAAGGCCAGGTTCTTCTCCCACAGGTTGATGGCGGCGAAGTCGCCGGACTCGCGGGCGGCGGCCAGCTTCTCCAGCGCGGCGTTCGCGCCGGCCACGTAGTTCGCGTGGTGCTTGTCGTGGTGTAGCTCCATGATGCGCCCGGAGATGTGGGGCTCCAGCGCGGAGTAGTCGTAGGGCAGGTCGGGCAGGGTGTAGACGGTCATGATGCTCCTCCGGGGCGTCGTCGTTTAACTGTTCACTCCAGAGTAGTACTTTAGTCCCAACTTGCGAAGAGGTTGTGTGTCACCATTCGCGCAGTGCGATCAACGACGAGGCCAGGGCCCGGAACGCGATCGCGCATCCTCAGCCCCGGCCTCGTGACACGACAGAGAATCAGGCCCGAGCGCGCACGCGACGCACAAGCGCGGAAGCCCCGACGACGATCCACGCGGTCACGGAACCTAGCACAACACCGAAGATGCCCGACAGGGCTGTCTCGACCAGCCAGGAGACGAAACCGCCGCCGGCAGACACCGCGTGCTCGGCGGCCTCGAGGACGTGGTGGAAGACGGGCACGCCGACGTCGGCGAGGTTCTCGATGACCAGGTGGCCGCCAACCCACAGCATCGCCACCGTGCCGACGACGCCGATCACGCCGAAGACGTGCGGCATGACGCGAACGATCGTGCGGCCCACGTTGTCGACGGGGCCGGGGCGGTTGTCCTCGGGTTCGAGTGCGCCGCGCGCCAGGCGCACGCCCACATCGTCGGCCTTGACGAGGAGGGCGACCAGGCCGTACACGAAGAACGTCATGAAGAAAGCGACTGCGATGAGGACGGCGACGCGCATCGCGCCGTGCTCGTTCGACAGGCCGGCCATGGACACGAGCATGATTTCGGAACTCAGGATCAGGTCAGTGCGGGTCGCGGACGACACGATGGATTTCTCGAGCTCCTCGGCGGATGCAGCGCCGCCCTCCTCGTGTCCCTCGTGGTGGTCGGGCAGCCAGCCGATTTTTTCGAGGACCTTCTCGCCGCCCTCGAAGCACAGGTACGCGCCGCCCACGACGAGGAGGAACGGCAGGACGTGGGGGGCCAGCCACGTGAGCAGGAGCGCGATCGGTAGGATGATGAAAAGCTTATTGATGAGGGAGCCGCGCGCGATCTTAGCGATGATGGGGAGTTCGCGCTTGGGGTTCAGGCCAGCGACGTACTGGGGGGTGACTGCCGTGTCATCGATGACGACGCCCACTGCCTTCGACGAGACCTTGACGGCACCTGCCGCAACGTCATCGACAGATGAGGCCGTGACTTTCGCGAGGGTCGCGATGTCGTCGAGCAGGGCGACAAGTCCTCCGGACATGGGTTTCCTCCTCTGAGCTGGGCGTGGGGATCCTGGTTGGGTACCCGCGCATTGTACTCATGGGGATAGTCTTGAGGCATGACGACTTCCGTACCCGTCCCCGCCCTCGATCGTGACCTCATCGCGCGCCTGCGCTTCGACGTTATCGCGGCAAGCTGGACCACTGACACCCTTGAGACGCTGCTCAGTGACGGCGCCCTGTCCGCCCTCATGCGCGACTCGCGCCTGCCCGCCCTCGTCGAGCTCGCGGGCGTCACCGACCCGGCGGCTACCCTCACGCGCTTCTTCGTCCTTGGCCAGCCAGAGCGCGCCTCGGCCCTGGACGCGTCCCTGCCGACGCTGGGCGCCGCGGGTCTGGTAACTCTCGGCCTGGCGGCCACCATTGACGAGGCTGAGGCCTTCTGCGCTTTCGTCATGTCCCGCGAGCGCGGCAAGGTCACGCCGAAACGGGGGGCGGACGGCGGACCTGACGTGGAGCGGGTGAGCCAGGAGGAGGCCTCGTTCCCGAGGATGCCTGCCATACCGACCATGCGCGACCCCGACGAAGAAGCGCCCGAGGCCGAACCGGATCCGTGGATGCGCGCACTCTTCGATGTGCGCCCCCACGCGGCTTGCCTGCCGGACGGCGACCATGACTGGTGGGTGATCTCTGACCTGGGTGAGGCGCAGACCGGCAGGCCGCTGGCTGCCGATCACGTGCTCGGCGTTGGTGGGGCGACGTTGACGCTCCTGGAGATGACGGTTCGCGAGCAGGTTGATTCGGCTCTTGACCTGGGGTGCGGGTGCGGTATCCAGGCCCTGTATCTGGCGACGCACGCGAGCCGCGTCGTTGCTACCGACGTGTCGGCGCGGGCGTGCGCGCTCACCCAGTTCAACGCTGCCCTGAATGAGACGACGATCGACGTGCGTGAGGGGTCCCTCTTTGAGCCGGTCGCCGGAGAAACCTTCGACTTGATTGTGTCCAATCCTCCTTTTGTTATCACGCCGGATAGCGTGCGCGGGACGGCGGGGCTGCTCGAGTATCGTGACGGCGGCATGGACCGCGACAACCTGATTGCTGTGATCCTGCGTGACGCTCCCTCGTGCCTGAACGTGGGGGGCACGTTGCAGATGCTGGCGAATTGGGAGATTCCTGCGAGCCGCAACCCGGACACGCAGTGGGCCCAGCGCGTCGATGCGTGGCTGGAGGGCCTGCCGGTGGACGCGTGGGTGGTTCAGCGTGACGTGCTCGAGCCGGCGCGCTACGTGGACATGTGGATTCGTGATTCGGGCGGCCAGCTCATGCCGCGCGCCGACTACGACCGGGCGTTTACGTCGTGGTTGGTGGATTTCCGTCGCGCGGGCACGGGCGCGATCGGTATGGGTTTTGTGGCGCTGCGCAGGCTCGACGAGGCCGAGGCCGCCTCGGGTGGGGTTCGCGCGTACGACCTGTCCCTCGATGGGCACGCCCCGCGCGGGCGCGATGTTTCGTGGGCGCTGGCCTCCCTGCGCGCCCCGGAACTGTGGGACACGGTGCTCAAGCGCGCGTCGGACGTGCGCGAGGAGCGTTACTACGTGCCGGGCAGCGCCGACCCAGAGTTGCTAATCCTGCATCAGGGTGGGGGCTTGGGCCGTTCCGTGCCCGTCTCCTCGGCGGTGTCCGCGGTCGTGGGGGCATCGGATGGTGAGCTGACGGTCGGCCAGATCGCGGCGGCCGTCGCGATGCTGACCTCGGTTGAGGTGGAGGATGTGCGCGCCGAGGTCGAGGCGCCCCTGCACGACCTGATCCGCTGGGGGTTCCTGACGTACTGAGCGGCGTTGCGGGTGCGGGCACCACGGTCGGGGGCGGTTGTGCCACCCGTTGTTTTCCGGGGAACGTGCGGTGTTGTTGCAGTCTTGTGGCGAGTGTGGATGCCCGGTTCGCTGGTGGGTCCAGATGTGGGGGCACTGTGTTAGCCTGGCGCCACAATTCAGCGAAGGAGCGACATGGACTACGAGCTGACCTACCGCTACAGTGCCCCCTCGCGCGTGGATGAGGGCGCGGGGCTTGCGCTGGCGACTTCGGGAGGGTTCACCCCCGAGGGGGAGGCGGCGCGCCCCTATTTCTTCTCGGGGTTCATGGAGCGCCCTGACGTGGTTGCCGCCGGCGTGCTCGCGGTCGCGCGCGTGGCGCGCACCCGCTTCTACGTGCCGCCCGGCATGGTCGCAGCGCCCGGCGGCGGACTCACGCGTATCGGGATGCTCGACCCGGTTGTGACCAGCACGGCGGAGGGCCTGCGCTTTGAGTCTTTTAGCGCGTGCTGCGGCGTGTACGCGCGGCTCGACGTGGAGGCCTCGTCCCTGGACGCCACCCACCGCGCGGTCGGCGTGACCAACGTGGACGTGAACCAGCCGCTGCGCGCCGCCCTGGCGTCCCTGCGAGCGGGGGAACCCCTGCACCTGGGCGTGGGCGAGGAAGGGCTGACGGCCACGACCTTGGACGAGGAAGTCACGGAGGAGAAGGTGCCGCTGTCCCTGCGCTGGCTCAAGGGCTTCGCGGAGACGCAGATGCTCAGCTCCGCGATGATGCCTCTCCACGCGCTGAACGCGGCGCAGGCCCGCGCGTTTATTCGGGGCCTGCCGAGGTCCAGCGCGACGGGCACGGTCATGTGGGCGGGGCGGGCCGTGCGCGGCCTGCGCCTGGGGACCCGTCCCGCTCCGGGGGCCGCGTGCGTGGCAGGGCCCGAGCGCCTGCGCGTATTCGAGCCGCTTCTTCATCTCATCACGTCGCTTCAGGCCTACGGGCCTGACGTGGATGCGGGCAGCGAGCCGGTCGCCTCCCTGTGGGTTGCCTGCCTGCCCGGCGCGCGCCTGAGCGTGGGGCTCAGCCCCGCCAAGTCGCGCGGCTTTTCCGGGGAGGGCGCGGTCCTGGCGTCCCTGGGGGATCCGCGCGTCGAGGAGGACGCGGACATGCTCTCCGCCCTGCTCTCCTTTGAGCCGCGCATCGACACGCAGCTCATGGCCGCCCGCTCCGGCCTGGCCCCCGACCGGGTGGCCGGCGGCCTGGCGCTCCTGGCCTCAAGCGGGCAGGTCGGCTTCGACGTCACTGAGGGCGCTTACTTCCATCGTCCCCTGCCCGTGCGCGCCGACGCGCTCACCGCCATGCATCCGCGCCTGTCGGGGGCGCGTTCGCTTATCGAGCGCGGCGCGATCACCCGTGAGGAGGGTGCACGCTTCCGGGTCGCTTCGGGCGCGAACCGCTACCGGGTGGAGGTGCCCGCCGACCCCTACGCCATCGGCCAGTACCGGTGCACCTGCCCATGGTGGATGAAACACAGGGGCGGGCGGGGTCCCTGCAAGCACGTCCTCGCCGTTTCCCTGCTCGTGAAGGAGGAATCGTGAGTCACACGCGTTGGCTGCCTGACACCCTGGATGAGTGCATGGACTTTTGGAGACTGCACCTGTGGGTCCGGCAGCATCCGGACCAATGGACGCTCGACCAGGTTTACGCGCGCATGCTCGAAATCAATGGGGGGCCGCCCACGACTGACGACTTGTCCATGAGCGTTCGGCTGTCCGACCCGTGGCTGGACGGTATCGGCTTCCTGCGCCTGGCGGAGTACAACGGTGACCTGGCCCTCGAACACGACCAGCACTACCTGACGGCGCTCATCGGCCTCGAACCCGGGCTGCAACTGCCTCTCATGCGCGAAGACCAGCAGCTGCGTGAGGAGCTGGTGTGGGAGATGCTGCGCCAGGAAGGCACCAACGCTATGTCGCTGTCCTCGTCCGACCGCTCTGCTTCCGTCGGCGTGAAGTCGCCCGGCTGGTCGCGCACGCTCGTGTCCAGCGCCGATGAGGGACTCATCGACCGGGATCGCCTCATCGACGCTCTCCTAGAGATGCTCGCCGCTGACCTGCCCACTGCGCGCGCCGGCTGGTATTCGCGGACCCTGCGCCTGGCCTCTATGACCGTTGACGAGGCCGTCTCGCGTCAGGGTGTCCTGTGTGCCCTGATGTCCTCCCCCGTCGGGCCGACCGTCACCCTGGCGGTCGGACAGCTGTGCGCCCTCGCCAGGGCCGGTCGCCTCGACCTGGAACTTTTCGCGCGCAGCTGCGAGGGCGCGCTCATGGGGTCGAAGGAGAATGCTCTGCGAGTGGTTGGGGTCTTGCGTGACGGCCTCGGGGCCGTGGAGGGCACCGACCTTGAGCCCCTGCTCGGCGTCGCCCTCTTCTTCCCGGACGCGCAGGTGCAACGGGCGGCGCTGGGGCTGGCGCGCGATAACGTGACCGCCAGTCTCCTGACGCGCGCGAGCGTCGCCGCCATCGTGAGCCGGGCCGACCTAGATCCGCTGGTCGCCCCCGAGGCGCGTGAGTTCGTGTCCGTCGGCGCGGCGACCGACCGGCACGGCCCCGGCCTCGTGCCCGGGGAGACTCAGGTCGGGCCGGGAGCCTTCCTGCCGCCGCCCCGACAGGTGAGCGACCTGGTGCCGATGAGCGCCGAGGACGTGGTTGGGCGGGTCGGCGTCCTGGCCGAGAAGGCGCAGATGGGGCTCGAATACGAGCTGCTGCTTTCTTTTCTCGTCTCCCCCGAGTTCGACCCGGCCGCGCTGGAATCGCTGCGCCCGCTCGTGCGGCGCCTAACCACGCGCAGATTTGGGTACGAGCGCATGCTCGGACGTCTCCTGCAGATAGCCCTCGATGGGGGAGAGGAGGGCGCGGAGAGCCCGCTGGCCACAGCCACCACGTGGTTGGAATCGGAGAACATGCCCACCCTCATGCGAGAGCGCATCATCGAGGTCGCGGGCCTGCTCGCACGCGGGCAGCGCTACCGCCTCCTGGCGACGCCCACCGACGACCGGGGTGCCGTGAACCCGCTTGTTCTGGTGCGCCGCGCCCTGGACAACGGGGGTGCCGCGCCCCTTCCCGCAGACCTCACCCAGGCGCTGCTGCGCGTGGACGCCGAGCACCCGGACTGCGTGGCCGCGCTCGCGCTCGTGGAGGAGCGGGAGGCGGACCTGCCGTCCTCCGCCGCCGCCCGCATTCGCCTCGCCCTTGAGGGGGTGGTGCGCAGACGTGCCGAGGGCTACCTGTCGTCCCTCTCCGTGACGTGGGAGGGGCACCCCGCCTACGAGTCGCGCAGCGGGAAGCCCAAGGTCGCCCGTGACGGCTCGCCCGTCTACGCGTTCTTTACCCCGCGTATCGTCGGCGTGGATACAGGTGCGACAGGACCCGATCTGAGCGCGCTTGCGGATATTGCGAGTGCTTCGGGCGATTTTACTGCCCACCGCTACATCTACCCCGCGTTGGTACGCCACTTCGCCGTCTGCCTGCTCGCCTCGCAGTGGTACGTGCTTGACAACACCCAGCTGACCTGTGAGTGCTACCGCGCCCTGTGCGAGCACGGCGGGCGCTGGGATGCGCTGGCCGCGGGGCTCCTGGGCCAGGCGATGGGAGAGTACGAGGTCGAGTCGCGTGCCCTCGGCGTCGAGACCCTTGCCTCGCTGGTGGCGCGCGGGGACCTCTCCTTCGACCAGGCCGTGGCCGGTTTCAAGGCCGTGGCGCACACCGTGAAGCTGAACCGGTGGGCGAGAGCGTTCAAGGATCTGGGGAACGTGGACCCCCGCCTCGCGCTGGACCTGGCGCTCGCGCTGCTCCCCGGGCTTGAGCGCCGGCGCACGGGCATCGGGCAGCTGCTGGGCGTCGTCACCGCGCAGTACGCGCGGGCGCAGGACGAGGGGTGGGCGCCGCCGTTGGGCCAGGATCTCGTCGGCTGGCTCGCCTTGTTCCGGGGGACTTCACAGACCGCCAAGTACGCGCGCACACTGAAGGAAATGGGCCAATGACCGCGCCTGCGTCCCTGGCCGAGCGCCGCGCGGCCCTCAAGCGCCTCCTCGCCTCCGGGGAGAGTGCCATCGGCGCCTACGAGCGGGTGCTGGAGGGGGCCTCGGAGAAGGATCGGCGTTCCCTGTTCAAGTCCGTGCCCTTCGCGCGCCTCGTCCCGCCAGCCGTCGAGTGGGAGTGGGACGCGGTCCCAGAGGACACGGTGCGCATGTGCTTCTTCCTGCGCGCCGCCCTGGCCGGGAGCGATGACGCCGGCGACGACTACGGTGCCCGGTGGTCGGGCCGCCGCGGCGGTGACCCGCGCGAGGGGGTGGACCTGGAACGGCTGCTCGCCGCCCACAGGCGCGGCGCGGCTGGGCGGAGCAGCGAGTGGCTCGAGGAGGCCGCCGGGAGCCCCGGCGGCATTGTCTTCTGGCACATCTACCGCTCCCTCCTGGCCGAGCGTGGAGCGTTCCTCACCTCCGCTCCCTCTCTGGAGTACTTCGCGCGCAGGATCATTCCCGCGCCCCACCCCACCTCGGATGAGACGCGACTCTTCTTCGAGGAGAACCCGACCTTCCTCGACCACGAGTTCTGGCAGCTCTTCCGCGTCGAAGGAGCCCTGCCTGGCTCAGCCCTCTTTGTATGGATGTACCGCGAGGACCCCTCCGCGCCAGGCGGCGACTTCGAGCGCCTGCACAGCCAGGACCTCATCTGCTACGTGGCGATGCACCTCCCGCATCTGCGGCCCCGCATCCTCTCCGAGTGCCTGGCAGCCCAGCGGCGCGACTTCTCCGCGTACAATGCCCGTGCCTTCTCACTGGCCTGGGAGGCGCTCGAACCGACGCGCGAGGAAACACTTGAGGCCGTGGCGGATCTGATCGCCCTGCTCGGAGCCCTGCCTTCGCAGACGGTCACCCTGGCCCACAAGGCCCTCCTCGGCCTCGTCGGGGAGCTCGCGGTGGAGCAGGTGGACGCGCTCGTGCAGGTCAGCGCCCAGGTCCTCGCCCGCTCCGAGAAGAAGCTGCTGCGCGCGCACCTGCGCCTGCTCGCCGCCCTCGTCAAGGCCCATCCCGGCTGCGCGTCCGCCGTCAGTGACGTGGTCGCAGAGGCCGAGTTCCCCCTCGACCTGCGAGACCGCGCAGCCGCGCTCGTCGTAGCTCCCGACGCTTCCGATGACTGCGCGGACGAGGCCGGGGCTGGGCCCGCGGGTACGGTCGCCCCCGGTGCGAGCGCCCAGGGAAGCGAAACCGGGGAGGGGACCCAGGCCTCGTGGACGTTCCCGGACACCCCCGCCGCCGACCTGCCACGCGCCGAGTGGGTCGCCGAGCTGCCCGACGATAACGACGCGGTCGTCGCGGCGCTGCACGCCCTCTTCGAGGACGTGGCCGCGGGCGCCGCCCTGCCCGCGCTCCTGACACGCATCAGCGGCGACGGCCTCGAGCTGGCGGAGGCCGACAAGGCGCTGCTCGCCAAATACTGGAAGAGCGCGCCCAACTGGAAGGGCGCGAACCAGCTCTCCTACCTGGCCTCGCGGCTCCTGCGCGACGTGGATGTGAAGGACGCGCCCGAGGTCGGCCACTTCCGCGGCTACCGGCGCAAGGGCAGCGAGTGGGAGCAGCACAGAGGCCCGGTTGCGCTCCTCCACGAGCAGCTGCGCGTCGCATTGGGTGACAAGCCCTACGACAAGCCGAACGGTCAGGACGCGTACCGCTTCGACCCGATCCTGACCGCACCGCTGGAACCGATCCACCCGCAGTGGGAGCGGCAGATCATTCGGGCTCCCTACCAGAAGCCGGTTCGCGTCGTGCGCGGCGATTACGACAAGACCGACGATATGCGCGAGACGTGGGTGATCCCCGGTCAAACCCTGGCAACCGGCGAGGACTCGCTGGCGGGTGCCCTCGCCAACGTCGCTGGGGTTGCCCCCGAGTTCACCGGGCGTCTTCTGGAATCCGGGGACTACCGGTCGAGCGGTGTCGCCTACGCGTGGGCTGCGTGGGCCCTCCAGCACAACCCGGACATTCTGGCCGCCCACGCAATGCCTGTCCTCCAGGGGGCGTTTGTCAAGTTCCCGCAGGTGATTGCGCCCTTCGAGGTGATCGTGCGCGCGCTGGGGGAGGGCTGGCGGGCGCCGGGCGCGCCCACCTACTCCGCCCTGGCGTGGGCGTCGACCGCCGCGCAGGCACCCTACCGGGCGATC